>Ga0078972_1005535_pt1 | contig 31864 bp, 26 predicted proteins | sample YelNatPaOPGAMG01_FD_67568 | JGI IMG/M metagenome (GOLD analysis project Ga0078972, IMG submission 67568) | Hot spring thermophilic microbial communities from Obsidian Pool, Yellowstone National Park, USA - OP-RAMG-01 (SPADES assembly) (version 2) | ecosystem: Environmental > Aquatic > Thermal...
GGAGTCAAATGACTCGAAAGACGCTATAGCAAAAGATGTCCTTTCTAAGGGAAAACAACTGGTTACTATCTAGTAAATACTCTGTGATATATAACAGGCATAAGATGCTGATATCTTTCTTACAAGGAGATCATTTGTGGGAGATCGTTTACGAATTTATATCATTGCCTGGATGTTTGCTCCCCTGGTGGGAGGAGCCGAGGTGCGTGCCGAAAAGCATGCCCGCCAGCTTATGGCTCTTGGCCATGAGGTGACAGTTGTGACCATCCGGTACAATAAGCAATGGCCCCAAACAGAGGTGCTGGACGGTCTGCGTATCGTGCGTATCGGTGGTCTTTACAATAGTAAGGGCATTTTGCGCATTGGGCGTTTGGGACATTTCCCTATTGATATTCTGCTGCTTTTCACACTCTGGCGGCAACGCCATCGCTTCGATATTATTCATGCGCTCCAGTTATCTCCCCTGGCAGCAGTAGGCACACTGGTGGCAAAACTCGCTCACAAAGGCATGGTCATCAGCATTCCCAGTACCGGGCCGGGTAAGACACAGCACGCCGAGGATGCCACCCTGATGGCCGATACACTGGCCGAAAAACTGACGGATCTGAGCTTCCTGAAAGTGCCATTCAAAGATATCGTCGTGGGCGACATCGCCTATCTTTCACAGTCAGCCCTCGGTGGTCGTCAGATCGTAAACTGGCTCAAAAAATCTGATGCTTACTATCAACTGTTAAGCAGTCGCAGCTTTCCCTACATGACCACTCATGGCTTCCAGCGCGACCGGCTCTTCCTTGTACCCAATGGCGTTGATGCCCAGAAATTTCATCCGGCACCGGAGCTTCGCCCTGACCCCGCACAGCCGGAACGCACGCTGCTGTGTGTCGCGCGGCTGCAATATCCAAAGGGCATCGACGTGTTGCTGCACGCCTGGGGGCGCATGATGCATCAGCCATCTGGATGGCGCGCGCACCTTCGTCCCAAACTGCTGATAGCAGGCGAAGGGCCATTATTGCCACAATTGCAGCGCATCGCCGCCGAACTGGAAATTACCGATAGTGTCGAGTTCCTGGGGTTACAACGCAATGTTCTTCCCCTGCTCCAACAATCCTGGGGCTTCGTGATGCCCTCGCGCTGGGAAGGCATGCCCAATGCCTTGCTAGAAGCAATGTCCTGCGGGCTTCCCTGCATCGCCACCCGCGTCAGTGGCAGTGAAGATATTGTGCAAGATGGCATTAACGGCCTGCTGATTGAGCCGGAGCAGCCAGAGGCGCTGGCCCAGGCTATGCGGCGCGTGATCGAAGACAGCGACTTCGCAGCACGTCTGGCTCAAGAAGCACGTGCGACCATCCTGCGCGACTACCAGCTCAGCCGTGTGGTGGAGAAGTGTGTCGAACTCTACCAGCACGCCCTGTCGCACGAAGCACCTTCATTACCGCTCGCATTGGAGGGAGTGCATAAATGAGCCAGATGAGCAATAAACCAAGAATCTATGTAACTATTCCAACATTTTACCCATACATCGGTGGCGCTGAAACACAGACGCTGGCTCAATGTCAACTGTTGCGTGAACGCGGCTATGATGTACGTATCTTCACTTTTCATCTTGAACACCATTGGGCCAAACAAGAGATAGTGGGCGGTGTGCCAGTCACTCGCGTAGGGAAAATCCTGCTGGGGAAACGAAAGCACTGGCCACGTCCACTGCAACAATTCGCCTACCTGCTGGCAATGCTGCTCATGACCTGGACGTTCTGGCAGAAGCGCAACGAATACGACATTCTGCAAATCTGCCAGTTTAACCTGCTGGTGCTGCCTCTCTCCTTCGTCTGTCGTCTGGCCCACAAGCCCATGACGATTGTCCTCATCAGCGCGGGCGCAGGCAAACCAACCAAGACCAACGAACCGGCCCGCCTACTGGCAGGGCCGCTTGATCCGGCCCTGCCCTGGCTGCAAGTCGATAGCAAAACATGGATTGATGGCGACCTCTATGGAGTCGAACGCGCTGGCTCCTTTATCGTCCAATACTTACGCGCGACGCTGCGACGCATGGGAGCGGTCATTATTGTTCTTAGCACACGCATGGAGCGCTATCTCTCCGCCCATCGCTTCCTGTTACCGGGAACGCGCCTGATCCCGAACGGCGTTGATATTGAGCGCTTCCATCTCGCTCCTGCCGATATGCCAGTAGGGGAACGCCCACACACAGTCGTCTGCGTCTCAAAAATGCGTTGGGAGAAAGGGATTGACACGCTATTGCAGGCATGGCGGCTGGTGCATGAGCAATTGCCGGAGGCGCGCCTGATCCTGGTCGGCAGCGGCCCTATTGAAGCACAATTGCGACAACTGGCACAGGCGTTAGGTATCAGCGAAGCCGTTGAATTCGCCGGCCTGCGCAGTGATGTACCGGAACAGTTGCATCGCGGGTACATTGCGACCCTTCCATCGCGCTGGGAGGGCATGCCTAATGCCTTGCTAGAAGCAATGGCCAGTGGCGCTGCCTGCGTGGCAACACGGGTGAGCGGTAGCGAGGATCTGATCCAATCGGGAATAAACGGCCTGCTCGTCGAGCCAGACGACTATCAGGCAATGGCAGAAGCGTTGCTCACCCTGTTACGTGATCCTGTCCTGGCCCAACGCTATGGTCAGGCCGCACGCGCCACCGTCGAGCAGCATTATACACTGAACCAGGTAATCGAGATGTATACCGACATTTACTATACCATCACGCAACGTAACCAGATTAGCATCTTCTCCGATGAGGTCAGTAACACTTATAAGCAAGAACAAAATACCCTGAAAATGCCAGGATAGGGATGGAGATTTATCCCGTCCTGCCTGCTGCTCGTGTCGAGCGCGTGGAGTAATGCCGTCCTGGAAGCGAGTTATCTCCCGCGAATCACACGACGAAACGGCTCAGGCGGGATAAATCTCCGCCCCTACACTGACTTATTTCGGCGGATGACATTATGCATGAAAGATTGGATGAATTCTACTATGTGCGGGATTGCAGGTTTTATAGATCGAACATACGCTCACGACGAGGCAGAACGCCTGCTCGACCGAATGTGCCAGGTCATTCGCCATCGCGGGCCGGATGAACAGGGCATATGGGCAGGTGATGGCGCGGGATTGGGCATGCGGCGTCTCTCGATTATCGACCTGTCGGGGGGCCATCAGCCGATTTTCAATGAGGATCAGAGCGTGCTGGTCGTCTTCAATGGCGAAATTTATAACTATCAATCGCTCAAACAAAGCTTGCAGGCGCGTGGCCATCAGTTTGCGACGAATAGCGACACTGAGGTGATTGTACATGCCTATGAGGAATACGGTGATGAATGTGTGACGCACCTGCGCGGTATGTTTGTCTTCGCGCTGTGGGACAGAAAACAGCAACGCTTGCTGGCCGCGCGTGACCGCTACGGCAAAAAGCCCTTCAACTACTATTGGGATGGGCAGCGCCTGATCTTCGGCTCCGAGATCAAATCGCTGCTGGAAGCCAGCATTCCACGCGAAGTTGACCCCATCGCACTGGACGAATACCTGGTCTATCGCTACGTGCCAACGCCGCTGACGATGTTCAAAAACGTCAAAAAGCTGCCCGCCGCGCATGTGTTGATCTATGAAAACGGGCAGATAAGCATCAAACGCTACTGGGAATTGCCCTTTGCGCCCACCAATCACGATGATGAGGTAACGGCGCTGGCACGCATCCGGGCTTTGCTCAAAGAGGCCGTGCAGATACGCCTGATGAGCGAAGTGCCGCTTGGTGCCTTTCTGAGCGGCGGCGTTGACTCCAGCGTTGTTGTCGGCTTCATGAGCCAGTTGATGTCACAGCCGGTCAAAACTTTTTCTATCGGCTTTGAAGAAGATGAATATAGCGAGCTGCCGTATGCGCGTAAGGTCGCACAACATTTTCATACTGACCATCATGAGTTCATCGTGAAATATGACCTGGTGTCGGTGCTACCACAACTGGTGTGGGCCTTCGATGAGCCGTTTGGCGACTCATCCATGCTACCGACCTACTTCGTCTCCAAACTGGCGCGCGAACATGTGACCGTCGTGCTGTCGGGCGATGGCGGCGATGAAATATTCGCGGGCTACAATCAATATCGGCGTGAGTACCTGATTCACCGTATCCCCTCACCTGTCCGCGCTTTGCTCAGCTATGGCAGCAGTTTCATGCCCGATGGCATGCGCGGTAAGCAGCGGCTGGCCACATGGCGCAAGGATTACGGTACCCGGCATATCGAAGCCGGTATGCTTTTCCCTGACTATGGTCGCATCGAACTCTACACGCCGGACTTCTACGAACAGGTCTGTGATCACTATCCTTTTGAACGCCATCTTGAACTCTATCGTTCCGTGCGCCATTTAGACGTCACTGCCGCCATGCAATCCGTTGATGTGCGCGCCTACCTGGCCGACGACATTCTGGTCAAGGTCGATAAGGCCAGCATGTTCAACTCGCTTGAGACACGCGCCCCACTGCTTGATCACGTGCTGGGCGAATACGTAGCCTCATTGCAACCGTCGCTACGCATGCGTCACGGCACCCAAAAGTATCTCTTGAAAAAGATCGCCGCTGAGATGATTCCCGCCGAGGTGTTGAACCGCCCCAAACAGGGCTTCTCGATTCCACTGACACAGTGGTTCAGAAACGATGTGAGCAGCTACGCACACGACATCTTGAGTTCCCAACGCTCTCGGCAGCGCGGCATCTTCCAGCCACAATTCCTGCAACGGCTGCTCCAGACCGATGGTACAACACGGCTTAGAAATCACAGCCAGGCACTCTGGACACTGCTCTGCCTGGAACTGTGGTTCCAGACCTATATAGATGAACCCGTCACACACGATCAAACCAGCGCGGTAACGCCATTTACGCCGGTGAGCAGTCATTTTTAAAGGAAAGAGAGTTATAAAAAGTATGTGCGGTATATGCGGCATTTTTAATATGGCAAGCGGCGAATCTGTGCCGCCCGCGCTCATTGAGCAGATGACGCACCTGATCGAGCATCGAGGGCCGGATGATCAGGGTGCATATTTCGACGGGCCGACCGGCCTGGGCTTTGCACGCCTGAGTATCATTGACCTCAGCGGCGGACACCAGCCAATGTGCAATGAAACGGGCGATGTGTGGCTTGTGTTTAACGGCGAGATATGGAACTACAAGCAACTTCGGCAAGAACTAATCGAGAAAGGTCATCAGTTCCGCACCAATAGCGATACCGAGACAATTATCCATGCCTACGAGGAATTTGGCGTTGACTGCGTAGCGCGTCTGCACGGCATGTTTGGCTTCGCCATCTGGGATAGCCCCCGTCGCCGCCTACTGCTGGCCCGTGACCGCGCGGGCAAAAAACCACTTTATTATACGCAGGTTAATGGCGATATCGTTTTCGCCTCAGAAATCAAATCGCTGCTGTGCCATCCACGTGTGAAGCGCGTCGCAGATACACAGGCGCTGGCCGACTTTTTGAGTGTGCGTTATGTGCCCGCGCCCGCCACACTGTTTGCGGGCATCTATAAGGTGCCACCTGGTCACTGGATGCTCTGTGAAGACGGCAAGGTGCGCCAGCAATGTTACTGGGACTATACCTTCAGCAAGACCGAGGAACGCCCCATCGAGGAATATCTGGAGGGCATTCGGCAACATGTGCAACGTGCGGTAGAGGAGCGCATGATGGCCGATGTGCCGGTCGGAGCCATGCTCAGCGGCGGCGTCGATTCGAGCATCGTAACTGGCGTTATGAGCAAACTAACCTCACACAAGGTCAAAACCTTCGCGGTCGGTTTCGACCATCCAGACTATAGCGAACTGCCTTACGCACGCCTCGTCGCCCAGCATTTCGGCACCGATCACTACGAACTGGTCGTCAAATCGTCGGACATGGCGCAGTACTGGCCGATACTGACCTGGCACCGCGACGAGCCGGTCAGCGAACCGTCCGATTTAGGTGTCTACCTGGTTTCTAAGCTGGCGCGCCAGCACGTGAAAGTTGTGCTTTCCGGCGAGGGAGGCGACGAACTCTTCGCGGGCTATCCTAAATACGTTGTGGATTGGCTGGCACGTTATTATCACATCATTCCCACGTCAGTGCGTAACCAGATCATCCAACCATTGCTCGAATGCTTGCCGTATAGTATGCGCAAGCTCAAAACTGCGGCGCGCAACCTGTCCTATCCTGCACCAGAACGCTGGATGTGCTGGTTCGGTATCTTCAACGGTGCCCTGAAAGAGCAACTGCTCGCGCCGGAGACAAAGGCCGCGATTGACATGGACGCCAGCCGCGAGTTTCGGCGCTGGCTCGATGGCAACCCGCAGCGCGATAACCTCTCCGCGATGCTCTACCTGGACACCAAAATCTGGTTGCCGGACAACTTGCTGATGAAGGGCGATAAGATGACGATGGCCGCGTCGCTCGAAGCGCGTATTCCATTGCTTGACTATCGCCTGACCGAATACGCCGCCAGCATCCCTTCACACCTGAAGATTAAATCGCTCAAAACCAAGTATATGCTGAAACGCGCGTTCGCCGATTTCTTGCCAGAGGCCATTCTGACACGCAAGAAGATGGGCTTCAATGTGCCGACCGGCATCTGGTTCCGCGAGGGACAGCGCGGTCTGATCTCGCGCCTGCTGCTCTCCGAGCGCGCCCGCGAGCGCGGCTACTTCAATGACGCCTTCATCGGTCGGATGCTCCGCGATCATCTGGAAGGCCGCACGAACTACCAGGCTCAATTGTTCACGCTGGCCAGCCTGGAACTCTGGTTCCGTGTCTTCATTGACCCGCCCACACTGGCAAAACCAGAGTACTCAGTGGAAGAGTTGTTAGCAGAAGACACATTAGCTGTTTCAACCCTATAAAAGTTTCAATGAGAGGTAAAATATTCTATGCCTTCTCTACAAGATCAAACTGCAAAACAGAAATATCGCATCCTGATGGTCACAGGCATCTATCCCACCCCGGCCAGACCACATAAAGGCACGTTTATTAAAGCAATTGTGGACTCGCTGAGAGCGGAGGGGCACGAGGTTGAGATCATTCACCCCAACCCGTCCTGGCCTTCGCCCTTACGTTACTTTGTCGCCTCGCTCCAGGTCTTTTGTAAGACGCTCAGCGGGCGCTACGACATTGTGAATGGACATTATGGCCTGTGGTGCCTGGCGGCGCGCATGCAATGGACAACTGCCGTGGTAGCCGATTTTCTCGGCGATGATCTGCTGGGCACCGTGACCAGCGACGGCAGCTATAGTAAAAAGAGCCTTTTCGTCGTGCGGATAAGCCAGTGGCTGTGCCGTCACGTGGAGGCCGTCACGGTCAAGAGTGAGCAGATGAAAAAGGCCACACTGATCGATGATGTCTTCGTTATCCCGGATGGCGTCAATTTCGAGCTATTCAAGCCGATGCCACGCGCGGAAGTACGCGCTAAGCTGGGTTGGGATCAGGATCGCTATTACGTGGTTTTTGCCAACAATCCTGCTATTCCGGTCAAAAACTTTGCCCTGGCCCAACAGGCTATCGAGCGGCTACGCGAACGGGGCATGGAGGCCGAGTTAGTGGTTGCCAGCGGTCTGCCCCAGAGCAGCGTGGTGGAATACATCAACGCCAGCAATGCGCTGATTCTCCCCTCGGTCGCGGAAGGCTCGCCCAACGTCGTGCGCGAGGCAATGGCTTGCAATATACCGGTCGTCGCCACCAATGTCGGCGATGTGGCAGAGGTTCTTGCGCATACTGAGGGATGCAGCGTGTGCCCACACGACGCGGACGCGCTGGCAATTGGCCTGGAGAAAGCCCTGCGCCATAATGGCCCCACCACCGGGCGTGCCGACACGGAGCATCTCAGCAATATGGCCCTGGTACAGCGCATAGTTGCTATGTATGAATATGCGATAAAGAAGAAAAAACGGCAATTACAGACATCATCTTTCATAGGAAGTGAAACTCAGCATGAGCGAGTCTGAAAAAGTTCTGATGCTGGTCGAGAATGCCTCTGTACCAGGTGATCCGCGCGTCTGGCGCGAGGCGCAGACCTTAGCTCATAACGGCTATCAGGTCTGTATCATCTCACCCAGAGGCGAGACACGTGATACAGAGCCGTATACCTATCTCGATGGTATCCATATCTATCGCTATCATCTACCAACCGTATCCGCCGGTACCTGGGGCTATATACAGGAATACAGTATTGCGCTACTCAAAACTTTCGCGCTCAGTTGGAACGTGTTGTTTAAGCACGGCTTCGACGTTATTCACGCCGCTAATCCACCTGATCTTTTCTTCCTCATCGGGGCCTTTTATCGGCTGTTCGGAAAAAAATTCATCTTCGATCAGCACGATCTGGCCCCGGAGATCTTCAATGTGAAATTTCAGAGGCGTAAAACCCGACTCTATAAGCTGCTCTGCCTGTTAGAACGTTGTTCCTATAAAACTGCGCATCTCGTCATTACGACGAATGGCTCACAGAAACAGAACGCGATGCTACGCGGTAAATGCACGCCGGAGAAGATCTTCGTTGTGCGCAATGGCCCCGACCTCGCCAGGTATCAGGTCACTACACAGGTTGATTGCACATTAAAAGCACAATTCAAACAGCGCTTCTTGCTGGCCTACATAGGAGTGATGGGCCGTCAGGATGGCATTGAGTACGCCATTCAAGCTCTGGACGAACTGGTACACAAACGACAACGAAATGATATTGGTTTAGTGCTGATGGGTGATGGAGAGCAGTTAGTCGCCCTGAAAGCGTTGACAGCACAACTCGGCCTGGAAGAATATGTCTATTTTACCGGCTGGCTGCAACGCACGGAGATGCTACGCTACCTGAGCATCTGCGATATCGGCCTGACGCCAGACCCCAGCAACGAGCTAAACGACCACAGCACGATGCTGAAAACGATGGAATACATGGCGTTGAGCAAGCCGGTGGTGGCCTTCGATCTACCGGAGACGCGCGTCTCGGCGGAAGATGCGGCGCTGTACGCTACCCATAACAGTATCCACGAATTTGCAGACCATATCGAAACCCTGCTTGCTGATGAAACATTACGCCGGACGATGGGTCAAAAAGGGCGGCAACGGGTCGAGGAGACGCTCTGTTGGGAACGCACCAGCCTCAATCTCCTACAGGCTTATCGCAGGCTCTTTCCACACCACAGAGCATCCACCAGGGATATCCCTACAATAATCACGGACGATAACGGTAGCATAGTATTGTAGGGACGAAGCATTGTGCGCATCCTGCCTGCTAAAACAGCAACACTTGACCGGAAAGCGGAGGCATTGTCAGCGTCTGTGGTACCGGGTTGCCGTTCAGATCGGTAAATTGACCGGGCAATTTAACCGTGTAGCTGGCTGTACTACTGGGATTGACAACTACCAGCGCGTGTGTGTAGTCGCGCCAGTAGACCCCCTGACCCTGATACATCGCGTCACGGGGCGTCCCGATTGTCGCCGCATACCAGTTATTATATAATACCACTCCATACTGCTGTGGCCCTGAGATAGCTACGGCTGCCACGTGTTCCTTACACATCAGGTAAGATGCCAGCGCCCACTCTATATTACTGTTAGTGAGCGCTGGCACTTCATTGACGATATAATACGCCTTACCTGCCTGCTGCACATTTTCAATAAACTGTACCATCTGCGCCCAATAACTACCACTCAGATCGCCATGACCGTAGCCGGTAAAACCACGCTCGTCCAGGATTCCATCAACATGGGCGATAACTTGTTGGAGTGTGGGATCAGACAATGACATGCTGCCAATACCAAGATTAGGGATCAGCTTTAACGGGTGAGCCAGCTTATGTAACGCCTGCTGCATGTTCTTTATCCAGGTTAGCACCGCCGCACTCCAGCGTGGATCGGTCTGATCGCCGCTAAAGAGTTGCACCCACTGACCATTTTTGTCATAATGGCCGCAGGCACCAACCAGGTTCTGCATGTTCACATTATCAGCCGCCAGCGCACCGTAGCCCTGTTGACTGGCCGGAATGGCATACGTTTGTAGTTGCCACGCGATTACCGCTGGATTGGTGAAATCGAAGGGAACAGCGCTCTCACCATCCTCATAAGCAGGCGTGGTGCGATCACACTGATACAGAATCCAATCAGGATGCACACTTTTCCAGTATGACAGACTTTGCAGATTATCCGATGAGCCGAAGGTGCCACTATCGCGGAAGAAAGAAATATAGTAGCTGAGCAGAATTGTGGGATTACTCTGCCACGCCGCAAGCTTCGCTGGGGCCGCTCCCCACACAAAATCATAATCTTTCGCTACACTGGCAGGGTCAGAAATCCCGTAATCAAAGCTCTGGAAGAGGTGAATATTGGCCCAGGTATCGACGAACGGCGGCAGATTGCTACCTGAAGGCTCGCACGTCGCCTGGTTACAGGTGGCGATAGCAGTAGGAGTAGTCACAACAGCCTTTCGTGTCGGCGTTGCCGTAATCCGCGTCTCTACAGCATTGTTTCCAGCATTTGATGGCACACAGCTACTCATGATAAGCACTAAAGAAAGAAAGATAAATGCTAGAGACAGATATTTATTGAGCAGGCGCAGAGTCACCACTATTCTCTCCTTCATCTAACTTTAATGTATGCCATTGTAACTATGTGCTCTATAAAGCAACGCCAGTATAGCATATATGCACGTCCGATGCCACTTTGCAAACCTTTTGGGTTTCTGTTAAAGTAGTGATAACTGTCACGTACAGTCAAATCTCGAACGAAGGGAAAACGCTCTCACGCACGAACCAGCTATCCACGAGGGGCCTCACTACAGTAGTATGCCCGATGGTTGTCATGCATGTGCGTGCCGTGAGAATGTCTTATGCACATATGTCACAAGCACGTTATCTGGTAACAGGCGGGGCCGGTTTCATCGGTTCCCATATCGCGGAGACCCTGCTTAAGCAAGGGGAAACCGTGCGCATTTTTGATAATTTGCTCACCGGCAAGCAAACAAACCTGGATGTCCTCTGTAGCTACGGTCGGCAGGTCGAGATCATCGATGGCGACCTGCGCGATGTCCAGGCAGTCAAAAAGGCCGTCGCAGGGGTAGAAGTTGTTTTCCACCAGGCCGCACTGGCTTCAGTGCCACGCTCAATCGCCGATCCTGTCAATTCGCTGGAAATCAATATTAACGGAACCCAGAACATCCTGCTTGCGGCCCGCGATGCTAAAGTGCGGCGCGTCGTCTATGCCAGTTCTTCATCGGTCTATGGCAATACGCCTACACTACCAAAACACGAGGCTATGCCGACGGCACCGATGTCGCCTTACGCAGTTCAAAAGCTCACCGGAGAGCTACTCTGCGGAGTCTTTACACGCATCTACGGCCTGGAAACCGTGGCTCTGCGCTATTTCAATGTCTTTGGCCCCAGGCAGGACCCCACCTCGGAATATGCGGCTGTCATTCCCCGCTTTCTTACGGCGCTGCTGGCAGACCAGCCGCCAATAGTTTTCGGCGACGGTGAACAGACGCGCGACTTCACGTTCATTGCCAACGTCGTGCAGGCCAACTTGCTAGCAGCGACCGCCCCAGAAGCCGTCGGCGAGGCCATGAATATCGGCTGCGGCACGAGTGTCTCCCTCAACGAGGTTCTCAGGATTGCGGGCGAACTACTCAACAAACAGATCCGCGCGGAATACCGCGACCCGCGCCCCGGTGACGTTCGTGACAGCCTGGCCGACATCAGCAAAGCCAGACGCTTACTGAATTACCAGCCCACAGTCAGTTTCCGCGAAGGGCTGGCACTGACCATCGAGGCATTGCAGGTTACTGCCGCCCGACAAAAATGAAATACCGTAAGGACGCGATTATGAACCTTCACCATTGACATCAGCGATCCCGTAGGGGCGTGCTTCATCACGCCCTCGGAACGTTCTCGCCATCCGCGCGGCTCGGTGGGCGAGCAGAGCGTGATGCTCCATCTTCACCAGCGACTTTGCCGCTCCCGTAGGGGCGTGCTTCATCACGCCCCCGGAACGTTCTCGCCATCCGCGCGGCTCGGTGGGCGAGCAGAGCGTGATGCTCCATCTTCACCAGCGACTTCGCCGCTCCCGTAGGGGCGTGATTCATCACGCCCCCGGAACGTTCTCGCCATCCGCGCGGCTCCCATCCGCGCGGCTCCCATCCGCGCAGGGCGGCGGGTGAGCAGGGCGTGATGAATCACGCCCCTACGACATGAGGCCATTGCCGATTTTGTTAAAAAAATTCATTATCGCGTCCTACAGAATTGCTGATTTTATTTTGTTCATGTTCATCATTACGCATTTACAGTGGCAGCTAACGCCTCTTGCTGATCCAGCACACGCTGAACCGAAGCCAGCACACGCACAACTTCCAGGCCCACCTCTCCGTTTGCCCGTGGCTGTTTACCGGTGCGAATTCCCGTCACAAAATCTTCACACTCCAGGCGTAGTGGCTCGATCCAGTCAATGTGAGGAATAGTAATTGCTCCATAGCGGTAGGAAATGACCGGGTCGGCATGTACATCAGCACCTTTGTTGTAGATCTTGATCATTTCCGCCGGATTGGTGTCATCGTAGACCACCATCTTCTTATCACCGATGACCGTGACGCGGCGAATCTTGCAGGGATGTAACCAGCTCACGTGAATATGCGCCCTCAAGCCACCATCGAAGCCGAGGTCGAGATGGGCAATATCATGGATACCGGGTTGCAGGTGGGCATGGGCCTGCACACTCACCTGGGTCGGCGTCTTATCAAAGATATAGCGTAAGATCGAGATATCGTGCGGAGCCAGATCCCAGATCACATTAATGTCCTGCCGAAACAGGCCCAGGTTGACGCGCTCGGCCTCGACGCAATAGATGCGGCCCAGTTCGCCGCTCTGTACCAGGCGACGCAGTTCATTGACTCCTGGGTTGTACTCGAAGGTATGACCCACCATCAGGATGCGGTTGCGTTCACGGGCCAGCGCCACCAGTTCTTCCGCTTCCTCTACACTGGCCGTGAGCGGCTTCTCCACCAGTACATGTTTATCATGCAAGAGTGCCTCGCGGGCCAGTGCATAATGCGTGCGCACAGGCGTCACAATCACGACGCCATCGACATTAGAACGTAACACATCAGAGAGATTAGTGGTGGTCTGGATGCCATTACCATTCTGATTGGTGCCAATCGAGGCCAGACGACGGGCATCCAGATCAGCTACCATAGTGACCGCACTATGCGGCAAACTATCCAGGTTGCGGGCAATCTTCGGCCCCCAGTAGCCCCATCCCACAATCCCAAAACGTACATCGTCCATCAGTGTTCCCTTTTCCTTCTGACCGTGCTATTCATTCATATCCTTGCCGCGCGTGGGGCCGCGTGGCGTTTAACAGCATCAATGACCAGTTGTATCTGCTCCTGCGTCAGTTCTGGATACATCGGTAGGGAAACAATGTGTTTGGCTGCTCGCTCGGTCACGGGCAGCATACCGACTCGATAGCCATAAGGCGCACAGGCAGGCTGGAGATGAATGGGCACGGGATAATGCACATTGGTACCGATGCCTTCGGCTTCCAGCGCCTGGCGGAATGCATCACGCTCCTGCACCTGCACGACATAGTAACAATACACATGGGTACTCCATGAGCGCACCACTGGCAGAGCCTCAACCACATCGCACAGTTGTTCGTTGTAGGTTTGTGCGTGCGCCTGGCGGGCCGTGTTCCACTGCTCCAGATATGGCAACTTAATGGCAAGCACGGCAGCCTGCATCTCATCCAGGCGTGCATTAACACCCATAACCTCGTGATGATAGCGCACCCGCGAACCATGATCACGGATCATGCGCATGCGCTCGGCCAGCGCGGGATCATTGGTAGTGCAGATGCCAGCTTCGCCAAATGCCCCCAGGTTTTTGCTGAAGTAGAGGCTAAAACAGCCAATATCGCCGATGCCGCCCACACGTTGCCCCAGATAGGTCGCTCCATGCGCCTGAGAGGCATCTTCAATGACCCGCAAGCCATAACGGCGTGCAAACTCCAGCACTGGCTGCATTTCGACTGCGTGCCCATAGAGATGCACCGGTAAGACCGCCCGTGTGCGCGGCGTCACGACCTCCTCTAATTGACGCCAATCCATCAGATAGGTTTCCGGGTCCACATCCACAAACACTGGCCTGGCTCCCACCATTGCGATAGCTTCAACCGTAGCGATAAAAGTGTTAGATACGGTGATGACTTCATCACCTGGCCCGATCTCGCAGGCCCGTAAGGCCAGCATCAGAGCGTCCGTTCCCGATGACACGCCGACACCCTCGCGGCAACCACAGTAGTCGGCAAAGCCCCGCTCAAAAGCCTGCACATATGGCCCCAGGAAAAGCTGCATACCGTCCAGTATCTGTTCAAAAGCCGCCATAATCTCTGGCTTCAAGGCCAGATATTGCGCACGTAAATCTACTAACGGAACACGCAATGCGCTTACCACAAACTCAGTCCTTTCTATTCAAGGCATATCCTTCCTCACCCTCGTTCACTTCTTCTCCCACCAATGAATAGCCCGTTACTTATCATCATAGTGGTCACAAGTAGCTACCCGATAATAGAACAGGTAGAGATCAGGTTAAACTTGCGGTTCTTAGTATAGATAGCGTAACCACAATAAGACGAACGAGAGGGATTAAGAGGAATAGCCTGGTCATGAGAAGAGATCGACCCCCTCTCCATTTTATCAACCGAAAAGGTATGTTTTTAACCATCTCTCCATAGAAAAACCCACCACATATACACCTTACTCAGGTATGCTTAAGAATAGCAGTCTTAGGGAAAACACTACTCTAAAAAATCTGTTCTTGGGGGGAGATAATACGATGTCAGTTCAGACGGCATCTGCTCAGACGGCGCTTGCCCAAAGCATTCAAATTAACTCTTCATACCTGCGCCTTAAAAGAGGGGTTGATATCGTCTTCACCTTATTGATCGCACCTTTCGTCATCCTGGTTGGTCTTATTATCGCGCTCTGCATTAAGCTGGACTCCGATGGGCCAGTCTTTTTTCGTCAAAAGCGTGTTGGGCAAAACGGTGTTGAATTCTATATGCTCAAATTCCGATCTATGTATGTGAATAACGACGAATCTATCCACAGCAAACGTGTCAAAGAGATGATGAAGACCTCAGAAGTGCTGACGAAAGATAAGCACGACAAACGCATCACTCGCGTCGGACGTTTCATTCGCAAAACCAGCCTGGATGAACTGCCTCAGTTCTGGAATGTGCTGCGTGGTGAAATGACGCTGGTCGGGCCACGTCCGCCGCTACCTTATGAGGTAGAGGAATATACACCGCGCGATTGGCTCCGACTCGTCGGTAAGCCTGGACTGACCGGCACCTGGCAGGTCTACGGGCGCTCGCGTGTCAATTTCCAGAACATGGTCGATATGGATATCGAGTACCTCAACACACAATCATTCTGGCTCGACCTCAAACTGATTATCCTGACCGTCCCGGTCATGCTCCTGGGGGTGGGGGGAGCATAACCAGAGCCTCCCCAGGGCGAGCAAGCAAGCAAGCAAGGCGACCGTAAAGAAACGCCATTACAATGATATGATAATACTTACTCATTATCATAGTAGGGGTGTTCCCTTACGGTCGCCTTGCCTTGTGGTCGCTTTGTGTACTCGCCGATCTGCTTTCAGGGCGCGATGATGAACTTTTGCTAGCGATATCGGTCATGCGTAAGGGCGTGATTGATCACGCCCTTACGAAACAAAATAGCGTTCTGGGCTTTTACCATATCGCCAACTAGAGTGAAACGACCCGCAAAGAACGGACTGGCTCACGCATCTCCTGCTCTTCTTGTTCCTCCTCTACACTGGCTCTAATCATGGTATAGCCAACACCCGGCACCGTGATAATATAGCGCGGATTACCCGGATCAGGCTCAATCTTCTGGCGCAGGTGCCGAATATGGGCCTTTATCAGGCCAGCATCTCCCTCGCCATCATAGCCCCAGACGTAAGTTACGATCTGACCCGTTGTACATACATCATTGGCATTTAGAGCCAGCAGGTGCAGCAGCTTGCTTTCGGTCGGGGTCAGACGCTGGGTCTTACCATTGACAGTGACCTCATTATGTAAAGAATCAACGCGGATTGGCCCAACGTTGACTATTGAGGAAGGCCGACACTCCAATGTCGAGCGCGAACGGCGGCTAACGGCACGAATACGTGCCAGCAACTGAGATGGGAAAAAAGGCTTCCGCAAATAGTCATCCGCGCCCGCTTCCAGGCAACGTACCTCGTCCTGCGCATCACCATTCGTCATAATCAATATGAGCGCGTCATGATGACAACGCAGTTCGCGGCTGAGAGCCAGCATATCAACCTCTTTGAGCATGGTATCCATAATCACCAGGTCGGGACGTTGCTCCAACCATTCACTTCTTGCCCGCTCTACTGTATAGGCTCTACGCACTTCATAGCCCAGTGTCTTTAGCCACCCTGTCAGCATTTCAACCAGATCACGGTCACTATCAATAACCAGTAATTTCATTGGCTCTCCTCTCTAAATAGGGCGGTCCAGAGTGTGACATTTTATAGGATAACCGCAATCCACCGCTCCTCCTCTGGCAACACACGAATCCAATGTTTTCATATACCCACCCACATATTCCCCCCCAATAAGCTCTACCGGTGAAAGGCACAAAGAAGACATAATCACCGGTATGCGTGTGACAATTTTACTGTCCCCCTGTACTGCATTCAGTGTATGTAACGAAAAAGGCGCGAAAAAAGTCGCCAAAACACTTACAATAGATCACCAAAACGATTTAGATCGCAGCATAACATATATAAATGCCACATAACTAAAACTACCTATCTACGAATAATTGTGCGTCGATAGGTTCGTCTACTACTTCCCCCTGATAGACTTTCCACTTAGTTCAAACTCATCATAGCAGATATGCAATGGATGGGATAGCCACTCACATAAGTTTAGTACCTTTGAGCTACCTTCCGTCCTGAATATACTATAGACAACTTTTGGCGAAATTTCAATACGCTTTTCTGGTATTTTTCCACAAATTGCTTCAACGTGTCGTCATTTGTACAACGGTTGCTACTTTTGTTGCAGCTTGTAATTGTGGCATATGGCCTGTCTCCAACATAATCAGGCGCGAATGGGGAATGCCTTTGTGAAAATCGTAAGCGCAGAACAACGGGAACACGCCATCACGTTTGCCCCAGATGATGGTCGTCGGGGCCTTGACCTGGGCCAGCACGCTATCTAGCTCTTCATCCGGCTCATAGCCGTGAATAAAGTTATGATAGGCGGGCCGCAGCGACACCCGTACAACCTCGTCGAGGATGAAATTGGGGATAGGTAGATGATAGCCCAGAATGCGATCCAGGGAGAGTTGCGCGCTAAAACGGTCAGGGGCATAGGGCGGACGGAACGGTTCACGCCACAAACCGGCGCTATTGAGCAGATAAAGATGCTGAACACGCTCAGGATAGCTGGCCGCGAACTGTGTGGCGATCCATCCGCCCAGGGAGTTTCCCAGCAAGATGACACGTGGATAGCCGAGCGTATCCAAAAAGCGTTTTAAGTAAAGGACATGAGCACGGATATTGACCCCCTCCGGGGCCAGCGGTGTGCGGCCAAAACCCGGCAGATCGGGCGCATACACCAGGTACTCGCGGCTGAGAGCCAGAAGTAAGCTCGTCCAGACTTCGGCTGAGTTGCCTATTCCATGTATTAGAATGAGTGGAGAACCACGCCGACCTGCGCAATAATAGTGCATTAGCACCCCTTGCAGGTCACAGCTATACTCACGCACGCCTCTCAACAGTAACCATCGACGCAACAGCGCATTGGTGGTTTCCAGTGGCTGACGATAGAAGCGAACAGAGATGAACGCGGTTCCCCCCAACAACCCCAGGCCAGCTAACGCGGACAAGAGCCACGAACCATAACGGCGCGCCAGAGTACTTCTCATCACTCCATGCCTCTTCATAACGGGCAAGAGCGAGCCGGAAGACCAGCTTTATATGCCCATTGTGACTAACAGACCGATACCAATGCCGAGTAAGCCACCGACAAAGACCTGAATGGGCGTATGGCCGATCAACTCTCGTAAGCGTTTTTCCGCGATTGGATGTCCTTGAAACGCCTCATCGATCATCTGATTCAGAATACGCGCCTGGATGCTCACCGCGCGCCTCACCCCTGCCGCGTCATACATGACTATGCTGGCCAGCACAACCGCGATGGCAAACGAGGAAGAACCGAGGCCATTCATGCGCCCCGTCGCCGTCGCCAGGCCCGTGACCAGCGCGGAATGGGAACTAGGCATGCCACCGGAAGAGACGATGCGGCTCGGTATAAGCTTACGCTGCTGAATTAATTCCAGAATCACCTTGCTCAACTGTGCAACAGCCCACGAGAGTAGGGCCGCGATCAGAATACGGTTATCAAACAGTCCATTCTGCAGCATAGAGTTCTGCCGCCTCCCTTATTCGACCTCGAAAGGCTGTGTGGTCACACTGCCATCAGGGTTAATACGCAGTTGCTCTACTGTTAGCTCTGCTTTCTGCAGCAGGTCGTGACAATACTGCGCCAGCTTCACTCCATCCTCATAGCATTGAAGGGCGCGTTCAAGGGGTAACTGTCCATTCTGCAGAGCGGCTACCGTAGCCTCTAATTGGGCAAAAGCCTCTTCAAACGTGAGCGGCTCCATCTTCCTTCTTTTCCTTCACGATTTTCGTAAGGGCGTGATTCATCACGCCTTGCAAGCAGATCGACTTACCATCAGGGCGTGATTTATCACGCCTTGCAAGCAGATCGGCTTACCATCAGGGCGTGATTTATCACGCCTTGCAAGCAGATCGGCTTACCATCAGGGCGTGATTTATCACGCCTTGCAAGCAGATCGACTTACCATCAGGGCGTGATTTATCACGCCCCTACTTTTACGGCAATAGAGCCATCGCGCATCTGAATAGTTAGCAGATCTCCTTGCTGCACCTCTTGCACACTGGTCACAATGGCCTGGTCACGCTGGCGACGCACAACAGCGTAACCACGCGCGATAGTCAGCAGAGGGCTGAGTGAGTGCAGGCGCAGCGTGACACTGCTTAACCGCTCCCGCCGTAACGACAGCAAGTACTCCATGCACGTCTGCAAGCGGGCCGTCAGTTCATCAAGTTGCTGCTGGCGACGCTCTATCAGACCCAACGGACTGACATATTGTAGTTCACGTTGTTTATACGCCAGTTGATCGGCCAGGTTAGAGAGGCGATCTTGCATAATGGCTGTTAACTGCTGACGCAGCGCCTCTATCTCATCCTGCCACTCTACAATATCAGGCGTGGCCACCGTCGCGGCTGCCGTCGGTGTTGAAGCACGCTGATCGGCCACGAAATCGGCAATGGTGAAATCTGTCTCATGCCCCACGCCGGTGACGACAGGGATACGGGAACGCGCTATCGCACGCGCCACTATTTCCTCATTAAACGCCCACAATTCTTCGATTGAGCCACCGCCGCGCGCCACAATAATGACCTCGGCCTCGCCATGCTCATTTAACAGGTCAAGCGCCCCGGCGATAGCAGCAGGAGCTTCATCGCCCTGTACCAGTGTAGGAGATAAAATAACACGGGCCAATGGATAGCGGGAACGCAGTACGCGCAGCATATCCCGTAGAGCGGCTGCCTGGGGCGAGGTGACAATGCCAATTACGGTCGGTCGCTCCGGCAACGGACGTTTGCGCTCCGGCGCGAACAACCCCTCTGCGGCCAGGCGCGCCTTGAGTTGCTCAAAACGCTGGAAGAGCGCGCCCGTACCGAAGAGCCGCACATCTTCAACATAAAACTGGAGTTTGCCATCACGCTCGTAGAAAGCGACGCGCCCATTGACGACAACTGCCATCCCATCGCGCAAATCCGGCGCGGAACTACGCAGACGCGCATGTTTAAAGAAAACGCAATTGAGTTGCGCCTCATCTTCTTTCAAAGTAAAATAGCAGTGGCCCGACGCATACGTCCTGCAATTTGATATCTCTCCCTGCACCCAGATGTTCTGCAAAACGTCATTCGTCGCCAGTAACATCTTTAGATACGCCGCAAGCTCTCCAACGCTAACGACCGGCACTGTAGCGGTTGCCTCAAAGAGATACCTGCTGCTATCGTCCAGGCCATCCATGACTCCTTTGACTCCTTTGCGCTCTCAATCACCATTCACGCCTGAGAGGTCAGATGGGCGCGGCGAATCCATCCCTACCTCGTCTCCTCTGCGCTCTCAATCACCATTAAAGGCTGCCCATACTCAACCGGCTGACCATCCTGCACTAAGATTTCGCTCACGCGCCCGGCAAAAGCCGACTCGACCTCGTTGATCACGTTTAAGGACTGGATGGTTGCCACCAGTTGCCCGACCTCCACGCGGTCGCCCACCTTCACCAGTGCGTTGCCCTTTGGTTTGGCCCAGGAATGGAACACACCGACCAGTGGTGCTACAATGGTGTGATGTGTCAGCACAGGCATAGCGGGTGTATCTATCACCGCAGGAGCCGCTTCACTGACAACTACTGTTGCCTGTCCATTGCTTTCTGCCAGTTTCGCCTTGCGCAACACCAGGCGCATGCCTGCATCAGCGCACTTCACTTCAATTTCCGTAACATCGCTGTTGTCTAGCACGCGCACTAGATGGCGCAACTGCTCCACACCGATGAGATCATCTCTCTCCTGAAGCTCATCATGCGAGAGCGAATTTGCGTTTCCATTATACATGTGTTGTGTCTCGCCGTCCATAATTCTCATGCTCCAGCTTGTAATCTGAGGCGCGTCCCGTTAGACGCGCTCCACATAGGCTCCGGTGGTGGTATTGACGCGGATGAGATCGCCTATCGAGATGAAAAGTGGCACCTGCACGACCAGGCCCGTTTCTGTTGTGGCGGGCTTGGTACCCCCCGTCGCGGTGTCACCCTTAAACCCCGGCTCGGTATACTCGACACGCATCACAACCTTTTCCGGCAATTCAACCGAGAGCGGCACGCCCTCGTAGCTCACTATTTGCAGTTCGAGGTTATCTACCAGGTAGTTTTTGGCCTCACCAAGCTGTTCGCCCGTCAGAACCACATCGTCATAGGTGCTGGTATCCATAAAATGGTACTGGTCGCCATCCTGATATTGATAGGTCACGGTCGCCTGATCCAGATAGACGCGCTTGAATTTAGCACCAGCGTCGCAGGTGCGATCAAAAATCGCCCCTGTGCGCAGGTTACGCAGTTTCAAACGAACAATCGCGCCGCCGCGCCCCATTTTGATATGCTGCCAATCCAACAGGCTACAAATCTGCCCTTCAAATTCAAAGGTGATGCCTTTTTTTAGATCACCAGTAGAAATCATTGCGCGTCTCTCCTTATAAACACTTTCTCATCAGCTCGCGCTAGCGGGACAGCACCAGCGTCGTTGGCGACTGGGTGAGTACCTCTGCCCCCTGTTCTTGCACCAGCACACAATCCTCAATGCGTAATCCGCTCCAGCCAGGAATATAAAGGCCCGGCTCGACAGTCACAACACAGCCGACAGGCAATAAGAAATCTTCGGGAGCGCGCTCCGAGAGTACCGGCCCCTCATGTACCTGTAACCCGACGCCGTGACCGGTGCTATGCACGTAATACTCAGCGACACCGGCCTGGGCCAATACATCGCGGGCCAGCGCGTCAGCAGCCTTGCCCGAAATACCAGCACGTAAACCTGCCTCACAGGCCCTCATAGATCGTAATACAAGCTCGTACAGCTCATACATGCGTGGCTCCGCCGGTTCGCCCAGACAGATCGTGCGCGTCATATCGGCACAGTAGCCCTGATAGCGCGCACCCATATCAATCGTAATTAGCTCCCCACGCCGGATGACGCGCTGGCTGGCCCGCGCGTGTGGCATAGAGCCGTTGGGGCCAGAGGCCACGATGGTAGAGAATGAAGGCTCATCTGCCCCAAGCGCGATCATTGTGCGCAAAATTTCCCACTGCACCTCTTTTTCCGTCATTCCGACCTGTATCCACTCGCAGATATGCGCAAAGGTTTCGTCAGTGATCGCAATGGCCCTTTTGAGCAGCGCCAGTTCTCCTGGCTCCTTCACCATGCGCTGTCGTTCCAGTGAGGTAGCATCGTAGGGATACAACGCATAGATATCTTTGCCCGCCGTCTGTATCTTGTCGTATAGTTGGTAGCTGATGGCATCTGACTCGAAGCCTAGCCTGCGCCAGCCCTGCTCCCGCGCTAGCCTGGCAATGGCACCCGCGAAATCGCGCGCCTCTGGCACCACAATCGTCCAACCACTGGCCGCCTTCTCGGCCTCTTCTGCATAAAGCGCATTGGTAAGTAACCACTGACCTTGCTGGCTCACCAGCGCCATGCTATGGCTCTCGGTATCATCGCTCATCCAGCCACTCAGATACGAACGGTTCTGCGCCTGTGTGATAATACAGGTATCCAGCGCCTGTTCCTGTAACCAGGAACGAAACTGTGTGATACGCGCCTGATTCATGTAAGACCTTCTTTTCCGACCATGATTAATTATCAAAAATCACTTTTATAATTTAAAATATCAGAAATCTTGTAGTAGAGAATTTATCCCGTTCTGTCTGTTGCCCACGTTGAGTACATGGATCAACGCCGTTTGGAAGCACTATTCCCTACACACATCACATGAGCCATGATTCGGACAGGATAAATCTCCGCTCTTACGGGATTTCTGGTACCTGAGCAAAAAATTCCGTGACGACGCGCTCTACCAGTTCATCGGGCATCGGTGTCACCACCACCTCGCCGATGCGACGCGGCATAATCCAGTGAATGCGCTTCCCGGCAACTTTTTTATCCAGGCGAGTCGCATCCAGCAGCGCAGCTACCGGAATTGAGCCACGATAGCGCGTGGGCAAGCCAAGCGCCGCCAGCAGCGCGTTCTGACGCGCTGCTTCCTCTGCCGCGAACATGCCAGCTTCCTGCGCCAGTGCCGCCGCGACGACCATCCCCAGCGAGACAGCCTCGCCGTGCAGCCACTCGCCATAACCGGCGACATTCTCGATAGCATGACCTATCGTGTGCCCATAATTGAGAATAGCGCGTCGTCCCTGGTCACGTTCATCTTCCTCAATAATCGCTACTTTTAAAGCAATGCAGCGGGCGATGATCTGACATAACAGAGCAGGAGAGGGATTGCTAAAGTCACACAGACTTTGCGCATGCTCCTCAAGCTGAGTAAACAACTCAGCGTCCAGTATGATACCATACTTTACCACTTCTGCCCACCCCTCTGTGCGTTCACGTGGCGGCAGCGTCAGCAGGGTCGCCGGATCGGCCAGCACCAGGCGTGGATGGTAGAAGGCACCGATGAGATTCTTGCCACGCGGATGATTGATGCCTGTCTTGCCGCCAATCGCCGAATCAACCTGGGCCAGTAACGAGGTCGGAACCTGAATGAGCGGCACGCCTCGCAGATAGGTGGCCGCTGCAAAACCCACCAGATCGCCGATCACGCCGCCACCGAGCGCGATCAACGCCTCGCGCCGCTCGGCATGCTGCTCCAGTAACCAGTCATATAGCGCGTTCAACTGCTGCTGCGATTTACTGGCCTCACCCGCCGGAATAATATAAGAGAGCGGCTCGTAGCCGCCCTGGCGCAACTGCTCCATGACCGTCTCGCCATAGAGACGCGCCAGGTTATTATCGGCTATAAGAAAAACCCGTCTGGGCAAGTGTAGTTGATCGAGGTAATCCGCCAGGTGCCCTAAGCCTCCCCAATCGACGACAATATCATAGCCGCTACCAACACGGACGTGCCGGATAATCGGTGGCACATCCTGTGCCATACCATGACTCATTACTACTGACTCCTGTACTAGCTTTCTACTATCTTAAACTTAGTGAAACAGGTGAAACCATGTATTGCCCGCTAGCAGAAAGTTCTGATAAAAAGAGGTTCCACTTGTGTGCTATTGTAGCACGCCGGTCTAAGGGCGGCTACAAGGCATAGAGGGCCATTAATCGTCAAATGACCGGGTGAAAGCAAAAGCGGGGCTAACGCAGCAGCGCTGCCCCGGCTTATAGCATCTTTAGCTCTATTTATTAGTTATTAGCGGTTTTCGTCGCCAAGCGAGAGGACTGCCATGAAGGCTTCCTGCGGAATCTCCACGTTACCGACCATCTTCATGCGCTTCTTGCCCTCTTTCTGCTTTTCCAGCAGCTTGCGCTTGCGTGTGATGTCACCGCCGTAACATTTCGCCAGCACGTCTTTACGCAAAGCTTTGACGGTTTCGCGCGCGATGACACGTGAGCCGATAGCGGCCTGGATGGGCACCTCAAAGAGTTGACGCGGGATCAGGCCGCGCAGTTTCTCAACCAGTTGACGGCCCTGCGCCTGGGCCTTGCTCTCATGAATAATCAGCGAGAGCGCATCAACGGGCTGGCCGTTGACCAGCACATCGAGCTTGACCAGGTCGGCGGCTTCGTAGCTGTGGAACGTGTAATCCAGTGAGGCGTAGCCTTGCGTGCGCGATTTTAGCTGATCGTAGAAATCCACGATCAATTCGGCCAGAGGTATCAGATAGGTCATTAAGACGCGATCAGACTCAATATACTTGAGTTCCTTAAAGGTACCGCGCCGCGCCTTGACCAGCTCCATAATTGTTCCAATGTAGCGTGAGGGCGTGAAGATCGAGATATCCATGATCGGCTCTTCAATGCGCTCGATCTCACCCGCGTTGGGCATCTCCGATGGATTATCGACCTCGACCATCTCACCGTTCCTCTTGTAGACATGATACGCCACGCTCGGCGCGGTGGCGAGAATATCCAGATTGTATTCGCGTTCGATACGCTCCTGAACGATCTCCATGTGCAACAGACCCAGGAAGCCACAGCGAAAGCCAAAACCAAGCGCATTTGAGGTTTCCGGCTCGTAAAAGAGCGCGGCATCGTTGAGCTTGAGGCGATCCAGCGCGTCACGCAGCAGGGGATAGTCGTTGCTTTCTACAGGATAAAAACCGGCAAAGACCATCGGCTTGGCCGGACTATAACCGGGAAGCGGCTCTATTTCACCTAATGCAGAAGGCACCGTGACGGTATCGCCGACGCGGCAGTCTTTGACATTTTTGAAGCCGGTGGCGATATAGCCCACCTCACCAGTCGTTAGCGCATCCGTCGAAACCAGGCGCGGATGAAAGTACCCCACCTCCAACACTTCAGTGGTGCTACCCGTCGCCATCATCGCAATGCGCTCGTTGGCGTGTAACTGACCATCGACGATGCGCACATAGGCAATGACGCCCTTATAGGCATCATAATGTGAGTCGAAGACGAGGGCGCGCAGCGGCCTGTCCACCTCGCCTTTCGGTGGCGGAATGCGGTGAATGACCGCTTCCAGAATATCCTGCGTGCCGATGCCCTCTTTAGCTGAGGCCAGAATACATTCTTCTTTTGGCAAGCCGATCACATCCTCGACCTCTTGCATGACCTTCTGCGGGTCAGCACTGGGCAGATCAATCTTATTGATAACCGGAACGATGCTCAGATCGGCCTCAAGCGCGAGATAGAGGTTGGCCAGCGTCTGTGCCTCGATGCCTTGCGTGGCGTCAATCACCAGCAAGGCCCCCTCGCAGGCGGCTAAGCTGCGCGAAACCTCATAGGTGAAGTCTACGTGACCGGGGGTATCGATCAGATTCAATTCATATTCCTCACCATTTTGCGCGGTATAACGCATACGCACCGCCTGCGCCTTGATGGTAATGCCCTTTTCACGCTCTAAATCCATCTGATCCAGCGTCTGCTCCATCAATTCTCGTTTGGAGACGGTGCCGGTAAACTCCAGCAGGCGGTCGGCCAGCGTGGACTTACCATGATCGATATGAGCGATAATGCAGAAGTTTCTAATATGTGCTAAATCGGTCATTAATAATTCCTCCACACAACACCTCGTCCCCATTTTCGCCACCATAGAAGACGGCGGCCTGTCCGGGGGTGATGGCCCGCTGTGGATGTCGTAGTCGAACATGAACATGCTGCTCATCCAGCGGCGTCACCAGCGCTGGCTGCTCCGGTGCCTTATAGCGCACACGTACCAGTGCCTCAAAAGGCTCGCGCGGCACCTCGCCACTGAGATAGTGCATGTGACCTACAGTAAATTCGTCACGGTCCAGCGCGCTGGCAGGCCCGACGATGAGCGCGTTACGCGCAGCGTCAATCTGAATAACGTGCAATGGCTCGCTGGCGGTAATACCCAGGCCCTTGCGTTGCCCAATTGTATAGTAGGCCAGGCCACGATGGCGTCCCACCTGCTTACCTTGCAGATCATAGATCGGCCCCGGCTTCGGTAGCGTAATCAGCGGAGTAGACGCGGCGGCTGTACCGTTCGCCACTCTTGATGCTCCATTGTCCTGCGCGATTTGCATGCCAGCGCCGACCATGATCGGCTCGCGCATGCCGTTCGCAGCAGCATAGCGATCAATAAAACCGCGATAATCGTTTTGCGCTACAAAGCAGATTTCCTGGCTCTCGGCCTTTGTCGCTACAGGCAAACCACGCTCCGCCGCCAGCGCGCGCACCTGCGACTTAGTATACTCGCCGAGCGGGAAACAGGCATGGGCAAGCTGAAACTGATTTAAGACATGCAGCACATACGACTGATCCTTATCGGGATCGACACCGCGCCGCAACCGCCGCTTGCCCGTCAATGGGTGATCATCGACGCGCACGTAATGGCCCGTCGCCAGGTAATCGGCATCCAGCGCCAGCGCGCGCTTGAGCAACACGGTGAAACGAATATAGCGATTGCAGTTCAGGCAAGGATTGGGCGTCAGGCCGTTGACATAATCCTCGTAGAAGGCATCGACAATCTTCTGCTTAAATTCCTCTTCGACGTTGACCAGGTAAAACGGGATATCCAGCATACGAGCCACGCGGCGCGCGTCATCCACCGCCTCCAGAGAGCAGCATTTATTCTGGACGACGCGCTCAACGCCGTCATCCTCCGCCTCGATGACCCCTGGTTCTGACCAGAGGCGCAACATGATACCAATAACCTCGTGTCCCTGTTCCTTCAGTAGCGCGGCTGCCACCGAGCTATCGACGCCGCCGCTCATTGCGACGACTATGCGTGCCATGCTCTCTGCTCCTATCAGTTTGTTAGTATGCTATTCTTGCAGCGTATATCTCTAATATCTTTATGGCTCTATAAAAAATGACTAGCCACAGACGGGCTAGCCTGACGCTCTTGCGGATACTTATCGGTTGAAGAATGCGAAATGTTTTGCGTATCGCCCTGTATTGCCAACATAAAGGTAGCACAGTGTTACCATCTTGTCAATTCTCATACCCTGACGGCTCTCTATCCTTGCGGGGCAAATTGGTGTAGGGGCGTCATTCATGACGCCCTGGTCACCCGTTGCTCCGTGCCAGGGGCGTCTTTCATGACGCCCTGGTCACCCGTTGCTCCGTCCACGAGGCGTCTTTCATGACGCCCTGGTCACCCGTTGCTCCGTCCACGAGGCGTCTTTCATGACGCCCTGGTCACCCGTTGCTCCGTGCCAGGGGCGTCTTTCATGACGCCCTGATCGCCCGTTGCTCCGTGCCAGGGGCGTCTTTCATGACGCCCTGGTCACCCGTTGCTCCGTGCCAGGGGCGTCTTTCATGACGCCCTGATCGCCCGTTGCTCCGTGCCAGGGGCATCTTTCATGACGCCCTGGTCACCCGTTGCTCCGTCCACGAGGCGTCTTTCATGACGCCCTGGTCACCCGTTGCTCCGTGCCAGGGGCATCTTTCATGACGCCCTGATCGCCCGTTGCTCCGTCCACAAGGCGTCATTCATGACGCCCTGGTCGCCCGTTGCTCCGCGCTAGGGGCGTCATGAATGACGCCCCTACACCGACCACCACCATCGCCCCAAAGGATAGAGAGCCGAGAAAGATCACAGGGACTCTGCTACTCGACGCTCTCCCTTCTTTCGTGTATAATAACTCGCAAGTCAGCATAGCCATTGTCGTCATATCTTTATATTAATCATAGAGGAAAGCCAGAAACAGGGAGAAACAGGACTTATGCCAAAGAAATCAGCCGCGCGGGCCGGTGCGCAACGAGCAAAAACCAGGAGCCAGAAGGGCTTTGAACTGGTACTGCCTGCTTCCGCAGCACCAGCAGCACCAGCGGAGAGCGACGAAACCTCACAAGACGTACAGGAAACGCAGAATGTACAGGATATCCCCGTGCAGAAAACGGCATCCGCGAAAGTTAGTAAGGCGTCCTCTGTTGCCGATAGGAGCAAGGCGAAAGCCGCTACTGTCGAGAAGCCGACCAGCATAGAGACAACAAAGAGCGAGCAGCGCACCATAGCCGCAGCGTCTGCCGACGAGGCGGAAGAAGAGGGAAATGAGACCGCCGTTGCTACCGTCGCTCCGCCTAAAGGGGGGAGCGCCGCCGCGCGTCTGGCCGCTCGCCGCAATGCCGCGCAACGCAACGCGCAACGTGCTAACGCCCTGATTACGCCGGAACATTATCAGTATGTACGTCACGACCTGATGCTCATTGCCATCCTGGCGCTTATCATGTTTGCGGTTATCATCGGCCTGCATTTCGTGCCCGGCATCGGTTACTAACATTAAAATAGAAGAAGGCACTGACCTTTTCGTATCAGTGCCTTTTTATCTGGATTCTATGACCCAAACCGGTTGAACCGCTCTGGCTCGGCCTGGGCTTGCAAATAAGCAATGCCCCGCCGCAGGTCATCCCCTCCTTAGTGTACCAGGGGGCTGGTTCCCAACCCCGCAGGGACTCCGTGACGATAAGCTGAGGGAATGGTTACCCCCAGGACGCGCTGCATCGCCATCGTATGGCTGCAATCGCCCCAGTCCTGGAAAAAGCGACAGGTGCAATGCCACTCACCATGATCGAATGTTGTGGTATGTACGTCATTTTCACCCTGGAACTGTGCCTCAAAACGGGTGAACTGGATGCGCTCTGGTTCTTCCGCGTAACGTTTGGCTTTGGCAATCTTGCTGATCATACTTGAGTTCATATGCTGCACTCTCCTTGATATCTAGCAACCACTTCACGTCCACCGTTCTTTTTATTTGTATCTACAGTGGCGTAGCTCACTTGTACGCAGTCGCGCGTTCGACGACTCTCGACTTCACCCGGTCGCTATACCGGATGACCAACGTCCTCCTTTCGTATCATACTACTCTCATCGACACTATTCTATGCGAGAGTAGTGGCCCAGTTGAACATGAGATGAAGAATCAATGAGCCCCTGAATGAATAAATGAGCGCGCCTGATCGAGAGAAATAAAAAACACCAGGGCATATCTCTCCTGGTGCCACCTTACAAACTCAGCGTCGCTCACCGTCACAGTCTTCCTCAGCAGTTTCACTGACGTTGACGAGATCGATGAGACATCGCGCATGATTGCTATCCTCTTCCAGACACATGCATAAGATTAATGCATGCCTACAAGACCTGTCTTCCTCGACAGAGTACACAGCGACCCCTCTCACTTTGACCGGGCCGGGGTGTCTCTTCTTGATGGTGTGATTATACCACAGGGACAGACGAAAGTCCAGTCTTAAACGGCCCAAACTTAGTCTATCTTAGGATTCTTTTAGCATATCTCTAAATTGTGATTGCATGTCACAACACGAAGAGAGAAAGCAGAGAGACCGCGAGGGATCAGCCTGTTTTCCCCCGCCGATTGGCAAATTTCCAGTTTCACCACGCTCTTATGACTTCCTGCACAGTTTTTGTTGGGTTCCTTCGTTATACTCAAAAGTAAAGAACTACGACCATCAACACCGATTTTTCTGTGATGGAGAACGATCATGATACAAGCTCGTCCCCGTTTCGCCGCCTTGCTACAGCCGTCTCATGGCTACCTCCTGCTCGCACTGCTTCTGCTGTTCAGCGGGTGTACATCTGTCAACAACAGCCAGAAGCTATCCAACAGCACACCACCGATCTGCACGCATAGCACCACGTTACCCCCGCCAACAACACCCCTGGCAACACAGCCGTTGGGGAGTCTCAATGCACCAGGGGGAAGCGCCTTGCCATCCAGCCTTCTACAAACGCTGACCTTTCATCTTAATTTCAACGACCAGGCGATGGAGCAAGACCTCCAACACATCTACACGCCGGGCAATCCCCTCTATCATCACTTTCTGACGCCAACGCAAATCATTGATTGCTACGCGCTCTCAGCCACGCAAGTGCAGCAGGTTGAAAACTGGCTCAATCAGCAGGGCTACCAGATCACCAGCGTTGACTCGTTGCGCTCATCCATCAGCGCCACCGCTTCGGTTGCCACTATCGAACGCTCGCTACACATTAGCTTACAGCAGTTTACTATACCACTCCTGAACTATACCTTCTTTATGCAGGATAGAACGCCCACCCTGCCTGCATCGATCAGGCCGCTGGTACAATCCATCGTGGGGCTGGATAATCTCCCTATTCCTCACATTAAACTGCCCATTGGCTCCACAACACGACATACGCTGACAAATACCGGAAACTGTAGCGGCTATGGCGCTCAGCAGACACTCACGAGCGGCAAGCTGGCCTCTGCCTATCAGCTTGCGCCACTCTATCGACAAGGTATGCAAGGTCAGGGCATGACCATCGGCGTGGCCGAATTTGGCGACCCCTATGACCCACGCGATGTCGCCACCTATGCCACCTGCGCTGGTCTGCCGACGCCCTCTATCGAGAATGTCGATGTAGACGGGCACCTCGCACCCGGCACGGGCGAGGGCGAAGCCACTATGGATCTGGAACTGATCGCGGGATTGGCCCCCAAAGCTCACATCATCGACTATCAGTCCGACCTCAACAGCACCTCGTTCAGCCAGGCGCTGATCGATGTCTTCAATCGCGTCGCCACCGATGACCGCGTGCAGGTACTGAGCGTGAGTTATGGGACAGGTGAAAATCTGTTTAGCGTGACCGACGCAGCAGCAGTGGCACGCAGTCTGCGTATCCTGGCCGAAGAGGGCATCTCCGTCTTCATCAGTAGCGGCGACTGCGGCGCATACTCACAGCGCATCTCTCACCTGGCGGTCGTCTCATTTCCGGCCAGCGCCCCCTATGCCATTGCCGTCGGCGGCACCTACCTGCAAGTCAACAGCCAGGGACAGCGCCGCAGCGAAACCGTGTGGGGCAATGACGATGGCGCACTGCTCTGCCAGAATGAGTGGGGCAGCGGTGGCGGCGTCAGCCAGGATGCCAGTTTTACCCGACCGGTCTGGCAGAATGGTCCCGGCATGAATACACCCTATAATGGCCTCTCAGCAGGCGTCCTCGCGCCAACTCAGCCACCATCGCCGTTGAGTGCGCCCAACGGTCTGCGCCAGGTGCCGGATGTCGCGGCTGCCGCCTATCCAAATATCGCCATCTATTATCAGGGGGGCTGGCTTGCCGCCGGCGGCACCAGCGCTGCCGCTCCCATCTGGGCCGCCGGTACGCTGATTGTTGACCAGGGACTCAGGCAGCATGGCAAGGCGCTGATTGGGGGCGTGCCGGAATTTTATCACCTGGCTCAACATCCGGGCCATTTCCATCCCTACACCGATATCGTGTCCGGCAACAATCTGTTCTACTCGGCCACCACCGGCTGGGACTATGCCACCGGCTGGGGTAGCCCCAACTTCAACGACATCTTACAACTGGAGCTAACCTTATAGAGACGAAAGATGAATTTTCACCAGTAGGGGCGTCATTCATGACGCCCTCCTCGCCCGTCGCGCTCCTCGCCCGTCGCACTCCTCGCCCATCGCCCCACTCGCCCGTCGCACTCCTCGCCCGTCGCCCCACTCTCAGGGCGTCATCATCCATTTTCACCCTCCGAA
>Ga0078972_1005536_pt1 | contig 31858 bp, 30 predicted proteins | sample YelNatPaOPGAMG01_FD_67568 | JGI IMG/M metagenome (GOLD analysis project Ga0078972, IMG submission 67568) | Hot spring thermophilic microbial communities from Obsidian Pool, Yellowstone National Park, USA - OP-RAMG-01 (SPADES assembly) (version 2) | ecosystem: Environmental > Aquatic > Thermal...
GCTTTTCCTTCTTGTCATTGCGAGGTCTTTTCCCTTTGTCATTGCAAGGGTTCTTCCCTTCGTCATTGCAAGGTTTTTTCCTCCTTCGTCATTGCGAGGTCTTTTTCCCCTTCGTCATTGCGAGGTTTTTTTTCCTTCGTCATTGCGAGGCACGAAGTGCCGAAGCAATCTCGTTTTTTCGACCCCCTTTCGTGCCGTCCACCCTACCCCCGGTCGTAAGCGTGGGCAAAGGTTACCTCAAACCCGAAAGGAAGACCCTTGCTGATCCCTTTTCGAGACCATGAATGGGCTGCAGACATCCGCCCCTTCAGCGAACCTCGAAGATCTTCTTGAAGACCCCTCCCCAGTGTTTGATCTCGTCATCCGAGAGCTCACGAATCGGAATGACCTTGGCCTTGTCGATGCCCGGGATCGGCGGATAGACACCAGGGTAGAGGACGTACTCCCCGACCTTTTCGGCCAGCATCTTGGCGGCGTCTTTCGAGAGCCAGTAATCCATGAACAGCCTGGCGGCGTTGGGATGGGGGGCAGAGGCGGTGATCGAAATCCCCCGGGGGGTTCCCATCATCGGTTGCTCAACCCGGGCCCATTCGAGGGGTGCAGGAGCCTTCGTGATGATGTACTTGGGCATGGAGATGGCGATTTGCTTCTCTCCACTTTCAACCGGCGCAGGCGTGGGACCAAAGGAGGCGACAAACATGGGCTTATTAGCCGCAAGCCCTTTTAGAAACTTCATCCAGGCCTCCTCGGACTTCATCACCTCTTCTTTCAACCCGATGAGCCATGAGATAGTGGTCGCGTGCGTCGATGGATCAGCCATCACAATCTTGCCCCGCCATTTGGGATCGGCCAGGTCTTCATAGCGCTTGGGGACATCGGCGGCCTTGACCAGTTCCTTGTTGTAGATCAGGGCCACATACTCAATGCCGAAGATCTGGATCCTATCGTCCTTTCGGGTCCATTCCGGGTACCCCGCGGCCTGGGGAGATCGATACGAAGCAAGAACCCCTTTGTCCTTTAAGATGTCGAGAATCGGGATCGGAGCCTGAACCACGTCGGCCAGGAGTTTGCCGGCCTGATGTTCTGTGACGGCGGTGGCGACGAATTTTGCAGTGGAGATGCGGGTATACTCGCCCTTCACTCCGTAACGCTTGGTGAAGTCGGCGATGAGAGGTTCAACCGCCGTGATGTTGGCATAAAAAGAGGCCTTGCCCTCTGCCTTGGCCTTCTCCAGAAGGGCCTTGTCGACCTCGCTTCCAGGCTGCGCAGCCTGGGCCCCGTAAACTGCGCCAAGAAGACATACCAAAAACGTGGCGGCAACAATCCGTTTCATCTCGATCCCCTCCTTTGTGCGTAGTGATCGAAGAATAAACCGTCCTTCTGTCTTCTGTCAACCCCCGATTCCTCTCATCCGGGCACCTTCGCCGGCCGGGCCAGCATGAGCCTCTAATTGCTATCATCTGGATCTCGGACCTCGATCGGGGGTTGTTCTGTCAACCGGTCGTCAGGAACAAACACGATCCGCATGCCCCATCCTGCATAGGTCGAGAGAAGACGGCCAAACTGCCAGAGATCGAGCTCTTCGTCATCGATATAGAAAATCGGCCCCTCCTCGAAACCGCCGTCTCCAATGACGCACCGAAGAACACTTCCCCGTGGGGTCCACTGATCGGCCAGGGTATGGCATTTGATCTGCGGACGGCCCTCCGGGATCTCCACCGCGATATGCTCATATTCAGCGACCATCTCCTCACGGATCTCGACGAGGCGATTATGGAACTCGAGGATCTCTTCGTCGCTCATCTCGGAAATCTCCGGGCCGATCTTGATCTGAGCGGTCATGATCGAACGATCGGCATATTCGATGATCGCATACTCCCCTTCCCTCCTGATCTTCACCTGATCGGGAGAAGCGACGATGGGTTTTTTTAACCTCATCAGGATGCTCCTTTCTAAGGCTCAGTCGAAACTGCTTTGTCCTTTGTCCCAGGGGTTGGGTTTCCTCCATGGAGATGGCCCATCATTTCCGGCCTATCGGGGACGAGGCCGCCCCAGCCAAAATCTCTTACGAAGAAAGAAGCCCTTCCATCTGTTGGGCCGTGGGGATGGCAAACTCCGGGTCATTGATGTGGGCGTCGATCTCGATCACCGGGATATGGCGAAGGTGGGCCTTGAGAGATTGGATGAAGATCTGATTCCCTTCTTCGTCGTAAAGCTTATCGCCCTTCTTGTTATGATACGAAAAGCCCCTCAAAGGGATCATGACCACCGTGGGACCTTTCGCCCGGTTCAACTTTTGGGCCATGATCTCTCCAACCTGCCTCATCTCCTCACGATTGGCCCGGACAAGGGTGATAAAGGAGTTATGAACGACGTAGTTTCGGGTCTTCCATTTTTCAGGAAGGGTTGCTTCGGAACCTCCGATGATGAAATCCACGCTTCCCGGTGCCACGACCTGCGGGATTCCCATCTTTCCTGCTGCCTCGAGCCGATTCGGTCCGGCCCGGTGTCCGCCACCCACCAGTTCGTCCATCAGCTCGTGGGTGGTGAAATCGAGGACGCCGTGAAAGAGGCCGGCCTCGATCATCTCCTCCATCGCCCTTCCACCGGTTCCATTGGGGTGAAAGGCAACGATCTCGTATCCCTTCGATTCGAGATAGGCCTTGGCCTCCATGGCGCCAAGGGTCGTCGTCCCGTAAATGGTCATGCCGATCTGTTTCTTCTCGGAACGTTCCACGGAACGGGCCTTTTCGACCATTCCCACAATGGATCCCGCCGCATTGGCCAGAATGCTTCGGAGAAAGGCATTGAGACCCAAAATATCGACGACCGAATGCATCAGGGTCAAGTCCTTCGTCCCTACGAAGGTTCCAAAGGTGTTGAGGCCCGAAGCAACGGTCGAAACCATGAGCTTCGGAAAACCAAAAGGCAACGCCCTCATGGCTCGGGTTCCGATATCGGTGCCTTGTGCCCCTCCCAATCCTACAACCCCTTCGATCCGTCCCGTTTCATAAAGCTTCGACACAACCCGGGCCGATCCCTCACACATGAGATGGATCGCCATCCCCTTGTCTCGGGCCTTGAGTATCTCCTCGACAGTGGTTCCCATGGCCCGGGCCACCTCGTTACGACCGATGTCGGGTTCGAAAGAAGGGGGATTGAGGGTTCCCGTATCCATGACCAAACAGCGATGGCCGCTCTCCTCGATGAGACGCTTGAGGTAGAGCACTTCTGCTCCTTTCGTATCGAGGGTCGCGATGATGAGAATCGATTTTCCCTTCGAGTCGGTCATGATCTTACGTTTCACCCTTGCATGATCTGGCTCAAACTGTAGAAGTCCTCTTTCAGGTGAATGTAGAGCCTCTTGTAGATCTCGAAGAGCTTTTGATACCGCTCGTGGTATTCCTTACGAGGTTCGTACACCCTCTCGATCTTCACCACCCGATCCGCGGCTTCCACCATGTCGGGGTAGATCCCCACGGCAAACCCTGCCAGGATGGCGTTTCCCAAGGCCTCGCTCTCCTTGACCTGGACCACAGGAACAGGCTTGTTGAGCATGTCCGCATGGATCTGGGCCCAGAGACCGCTCTTGGCCCCTCCACCGGAGAGAAAGAGCTCCTTCACCTCGACCCCCAGCTCCTCCTCATAGATCTTCATGTTGTGGAGACAGGAGTAGGCAACGCCTTCGAGGATCGCCCGAATGACATCTTTTCGGTTATGGGAGACGGAAAGGCCGAAAAGAACGCCCCGGCTGTAGGGATCCCAAATCGGGCTTCGCTCTCCCGTCAGATAGGGGAGATAAATGATTCCGTTCGCACCCGGAGGCGATTGGGCCCCTTCTTCGTCGAAAAGATCGAAGGGGCTCTTGCCGAGAAAGGGCGCGAGCCCCACTTCTTGCTGTCCGAAGAGATCCCGAAACCATTTGATCGAGAGCCCGCTTGCGTCCGTGGCTCCCAGCGTGAACCAGCACCCCGGTACCGCGTGACAACAATTGACAAACCGGGAGTCGAATTTGGGTCTGGCCTGAACCACACAGGGCCTTCCCACCGTGCCGATGACGTGAAAGGTTCGGCCCGGTGCCACCGCTCTCGTTCCAATGCCGGCTGCCGGAGTATCGGCCATCCCTCCCGTAACCGGAGTCCCGGGCGCAAGGCCTGTCAGCTCAGAAGCCTTTTGGGTCACGTGGCCCACGATCTCCCAAGACGGGCAAAGCCTCGGCAATTTCTCCACGGGAATTCCCATCCCGTCGCAGAGCTTCTCGGACCAGACCTGTTTCTCTTTCGTATCGAAAAGGCAGGTCCAGCTTGCCCTCGACCACTCCATCGTGAACTCTCCGGTCAGCCGTTGTATGACAAATCCACCGGGCCAGAGAAACTTATAGGTTTTCTTGAAGATCTCGGGCTCGTTCTTCTTGATCCACAAGATGATGGGGGCCGAGGTGCCGCCGGCAGCCGCCCGGTTACCGTTGATCTCGAAGACCTCTTTGCCCAGATGTTCATTGATCCAGCGGGCCTCTTCCACGGTTCGCTTGTCGAGCTGCATGATGGCTTTGCGAAGGGGGTTGCCTTTCTCATCGACAGGCACCAAGGCATTGGTACAACTGATTGAAACGCCTCCGATCTCCTTCGCCGGCACACCGCTTTTTGCCAGGACCTCTTGAGTCGTCTCCACCGTCGAACGCCACCAGCCGTCTTCCGGATCCTGCTCAACCCATGCGATTCTGGGAAAAAGCAGCGGATATTCGCGGTAAGCCTTGCTCACAGACACCCCATCGATGTCGATCAGTTCGGTCTTGCAGCCCGTCGTTCCGACATCGATCCCTAAGAGATAGCGCTTGCTTCCTTGTTGGGTCATGAAACGTCGCTCCTTCTTCTTATGGAGAAAATTCAACCGCCAACGTTTGGGCGGCGTGGACAAAGGTTAATCTGATTTCGTAAGCCAAGGGTATGGCCTGCAGTTTCATAAATCGCTGTAAAAGGGGCTCCGGTGAAGCCGCCCAAGAGGCCTTGTCGCGGCATGGGGCCCTCTCAGGCCGAAAGCCAGCCGCCATCCACGGGAATAATTTGGCCTGTGATGTAATCCGAAGCCTCCGAGGCCAGGAAAACGGCTGCGCTGGCAAGGTCCTCGGGGTTTCCCGTCCTTCCCAATGGAATCCGACTGATCACCCATTTGGCCCTCTCTTCGTTCTTGAAAAGATCGGCCGTCAACTCGGTGATGTAGTAACCTGGAAGAACGGCATTGACGTTGATGCGGTGTCTCGCCCACTCCACAGCCAACCCCTTTGTCAGAGAGGCCACGCCTCCCTTGCTTGCCCCATAGATCGTGATGTTGGCCAATCCTAAAACGCTCGTCAAAGACGCCACGTTGATGATCTTCCCTTTCCCCTGGCGCATCATGTGTCGGGCCGCTGCCTGGCAGGCGAAATAGACCGATTTGAGGTTCACAGCCATCAACGTATCCCAATCCTCCTCGGTCATCTCCAGGGCCGGTTTTCGTACCTGGGTCCCCTGGCTGTTGACGAGGATGTCGATACGTCCCAAGCGCTCCACCACCGTGTCCATGAGGGAGCGGACCTCGGAAAGGTTCGACACGTCGACTCTCATGGGCATACAGGTCCGACCCATTGCCCTCACCTCTTCAGCCAGTTTTTCGAGAGATGAAAGAGTCCGAGCAACAGGCACCAGATTCGCTCCGGCCTCGGCAAGAGCTCTGGCCATCCCTTGACCCAACCCCCGGCTCGCACCGATGACCACAGCGACCTTCCCATCCAAACGGAATTTGTCCAGTATCATGGATCCTCCTTTTTCCCCATTCACCCTTGGTCTTATGAACTTTCTCAAAATAGAAACGACAGAGGTCTCCCTCTCCCGCCTTGGCGGGAGACCCCCTCACCTCGATCCACTCCCCAAAGGGAGAAGAAGATTTTTTTTCCCCCGTTTGTCCAGACGAGCATGTGCATACTCACAACTAAGCTCAAATCTTAGAACGGCCTGAACGTTCGGTTCCAGTAATCCTGATTTCGGATTTCGACCTTGATCTTCTTCACCTCTTCGATGAACTCGGCCATGATCTTGGCCTTGGCGTAGATGATCTTTTTCCCCTTCTCTGCCGAAGCCCGGAAGGGATTTCCGATGAGACCTGTATCGCTGTACTCCTGATGATCCATGGGAACCCAAGCCACATCGAGGCCGTTCATCGTTAGATAAGGCGAACCGTTCTTCTTGGAGAACTTGGTGCTTACCTCCGAAATCCATTTGGGTGGGTGCGGGAAGTCTTTGTCCGTTCTTTCGAGATGAACGATCTTCTTGCCGTAGAGGGTCTCAAAATAGAGCGTCTCGGAGGCCTCGACCTCGCTTCCGTGCCATCCGGGCGTCTCCTCTGGAGGGTTTTCAAGGATCCCTGTTCCCTTCAGAAGATCCGGAACCGCTTCGGCGTCGTTTCGATAGCAGCAAACAAAGGCCCCGGTCTCGTTTCGAATGGCCCTCAGGGCACCATCGACGACCTTAACGTTGGACGTATGGCCCGTGGCGAAGATGAGTTTCTTGAAGCCGTTGTGGATGAGGCATCGGCCAATCTCATAGAGGATGTTCTGATAGGTGGTGGCGCTGAAGCAGATGGTTCCGGAACCTACGCCCGGGGCATGAAGATGTTGGGGCGAGTAGCCAATGGGGATCAGTTGATAGTAAGGGACGTTGGCCATCTCGGCGGCGATCTGACAAGGAAGTTCCGTCGCAATGCTGTCAACGCACACCGGCAGATGCCTTCCATGCTGTTCGGTGCTTCCCAAAGGAATCAACACGACATCCGTCTCCTTCAACCACTCCCGGACCTCCAAATAACCGCAGCGGAACAGATTGTAGATCTTCTCTTTCTTCACCTCTTTCTTCTCTTCCCACTCCATAACAGACCTCCTTTTTTTCATTCACAATGAGTCGTTCGAAGGGGACAAACCGTCCCCTGATGAAACCGTGGTTAGGCCACCGTGATCTTCACAGGCCCTTCCTTTTCGAGAAAGGCCTTGTACTTGGGATCGAGGCCGCTATCGGTGATGATCTCGTCGATCTCGTCAAAGGTGCAGATACGGCTGAAGAGCCTCTTACCGAACTTCGTATGGTCGGCCGTCACGATCACCCGCCGGGCCACTTGGATCATCTTTCGCTTCACAGGAACCTGAAAAGGATTGACCGTGCTCACCCCCGATTCGTCGATCCCATAGGCGCTGAGAAAAGCGAGATCCACCGAAAGCTCGTCGAGAAGGGATTCGGCGTGGGATCCATAGAGGGTATAAAGGCCCTCCCTCAGGATCCCTCCCGTGACCATGACCTGGATGCCCTTCATCCGGGCCAGCTCCATGGCCACGCGGATATCGATGGTGACCACGGTCAGTCGCTCTTTCCCCTGAAGGGATCGGGCGATTTCGAGGGCTGTGGAACCCGAATCGAGGATCAGGCTCGAACCGTTCTGAACCCGTTCAGCAGCCTTGAAAGCGATCCGCCTCTTCTCTTCAATATTGGCATGAATCCTTGAACGATAACCCGGCTCGTAAACAGTGCTGCTTCCTTCGTTCCGATAGACCGCACCCCCGTGGCTTCGGATGACGAGCTCTTCCTTGCTGAGCTCGTCGAGGTCGCGGCGAACCGTCGCCTCCGAAACCTTCAACAGGGAAGAAAGCGTCGCAATGGAGGCCGCTCCAGCCTCCCTGATGAACTGAAGAATCTTCTGCCTTCGCTCCGCGGGAATCATGAGGGTTATGTTGCCTATTGTAATATTTTCACGTTTTTTGTCAAGTTTTTTTGCATTTTGCAACAACTTGCAATCTTTCAGCAGGCTGTGTATCCTCCGTCCACCATCAAAACGGCTCCATTGACGAAGCTCGATGCATCGGAAGCGAGGTAAATCGAGGCCCCCACAGAGGAATCTCGTAGCTTGCTGAAGCTACGCCGTTACTGAAAGGATTTTATCATGCGATATCTCGACTATGGAGTCAATGGATCTCCACCGCGGGCCCGGATCGCTCGAGGATCAACCTTTCAGCAAAAACCCTTCGAAACGTGTCGAAACTTCTTCTTTCCTCCCCTTGACAAGTCTTCGCCCGTATCGTACAACCTGTCAGACAGGTTACCGGGTTATCGTTCTTAGCAGAGAGGTGGAAAGGAGCCTGCGCTGCGAGGGGACGAACCTTGAAGGGCGGCATCCAAACAGCCTTGAAAGGAGAGGAGGCGAAAATGGAAAAGCAATCCCTTGAGCTTCGGAAGTCGGACCGGGTTGAAATCACCACCCTTGTGGACAACTATACGGACGTCTTTTTGCCGGATAGCGAGCATGTCAAAAGAAACCCTTTGATCACCGAGGGAAACATCACCCGAGGTCTTCTCGCCGATCACGGTTTTTCCCTCCTTTTGGAGGTCTTCGAAGGGGATGAGCACCATCAATTCCTGCTGGACGCAGGATGGGTGGAGGTGGCTGTGCCGTTCAATCTCGAAACCCTCGGTATTTCCCTTCGGAATGTGGAAGCCGTGATCTTGGGCCATGGACATCTCGACCATTTCGGCGGCCTCTTCAAGCTCTATAAAGATGGCTTGGTTCCCACCACCGCTCCCCTTCTGGTCCATCCCGATGCTTTCCTGCAACGATCCGTTGCGTTCCCCGACGGTCGAAGTGCCCGCATGCCCCAACTGCTCAGGCGTCCCTTCCAGCATCTGGGGGTATCGATACAGGAGAGCCGAGGCCCCCTTTCCATCGGCTATGGACTCGGCCTTCTCACAGGGGAGATCGAACGGGTCACCGATTTCGAAATCGGCTTCCCTCCGGGTCGCAAATTCGAAAACGGTGAGCTCAAACCCGATACGCAGGTCCTCGACGAACAGGCTGTCCTCTTCAATGTCAAGGGCAAGGGGTTGGTCGTCGTGACCTCGTGCAGCCACCCTGGCATCATCAACACCCTTCTTTACGCGCAGAAGTTGACGGGAGAGAAAAAGATTTACGCGGTCATCGGCGGATTTCATCTCACGGGCCCCTGGCAATCCCTTGTGGAACGAACGGTCGAAGAGATGAAGAAGTTCTCCCCTGAAATCGTTGTTCCGACCCATTGCACAGGATGGAAGGGGGTCAACCGATTTGCCCAGGAAATGCCAGGCCAGTTTGTCCTCAACAGCGTCGGAACGAAGATCATTCTGTAAGAAAGGGACGGGATAGAACAGGGACTCCTCAAGGTTCGAGATCGAAGGTTAGGGGCTGAGAGATGCAGGGGAAAAAATCTCCACAGCGGAAGGACCCGGCGAAGGATACGGGAAGAGGAGGAGGAAAATGAAGATCGGTTGCTGTTCGGTCAACTTCAGGCAATATTCCCTTGACGAGGCGATGGGTTGGATCTCGGAGGGAGGATTTCAATACATCGAACTCGAAGCCAATCTCCATTGGTGCAATCATGCGGATCCCAGGCGGGACGATCCGGTGAAGATGAAGGAGAAGGCGAAACGTTTCGGCCTCAAAATATCCTCTCTCGGGAGCCATCGCGAACTGATCACGGACGAAGAGGTGAACTACGATGCGGTGGCCGATATCCAAAACGCGATCCGATGGGCCCGGGCAGCGGACATCCCCATTGTGGTCACGGGAGAGGGAAGGAAACCGAAAGAGATGACGGTCGACGAAGCTCTTTCAAACATTCAAAAGCGCCTCGAAAGAATCGTCCCCATCGCCGAGGAGTGCGGGGTCTTCCTTTGCTTCGAACCTCATGGGTCGATCTCCTTGGCTCCAGGAGGCCTCGAAAAAATCCTTTCCCTCGTTCCGAGCCCTTGGTTGGGGGTCAACTTCGACACGGCCAACCCGAGGCGCGGCAACTTCATGCACCCCACAAGTCGAGGCCTCGAGTGGATGCTGGGCGAGGGGCTTCCCCAATCGGATGAGGTGGCTCTTCTTACCCCGGTTGCCAAACGGGTAAAGAACGTCCACTTCAAAGACGTCGTCGGTAAAGACGCGGTCTCACTGGGACATGGCCAGGTCAATCTGAAGGGTTGTCTTCGAGTCCTCCACGAGAGCGGGTTCGAAGGCGTCCTCTCCTGGCAGACGGAAGGATTCCAGAGCGCGGAGGAAACGCGGGCATGGATGAAAGAGAGCCGGGAGTTCATGATGCGGGCCATCGAAGAGCTTGAGGGCTGAGTTCCTTTTGAGAAAGGACCGGACATTGGAAGAACGGACGACCTTCTTTACCCCTGTCACGGTGGAGCGAAAGTCTGCGATTGTTGCGGATAAGATCAAAGCCCTGATCCTTGAGAAGCGCTATCGCCCCGGCGAAAGGCTCCCCTCTGAAAGCGAATGGGCCAGGCGGCTCTGCGTGAGCAGGGCCTCGGTTCGCGAGGCCTTCCGTGCCCTGGAGTTGATGGGCCTGATCGAAGTGAAATCCGGCTCGGGAACGTACGTCCGCGACGAAGCCCTTTCGAATCTCTCGAAATTCTCCGATCCTCGCCTTGCCATGGTTCTCGAAAAAGAGGCGGAGACCATGCTGGAGATCGTCGAGGCCAGAAGGGTCTTTGAAACGAACATGATCTCCCTTGCTGTGGAACACGGACTGCCCGAGGATTGGGACCGCCTGGATGAGATTCTTTCGGAGATGGAAAGGGCCCTCGACGACGAGGAGGCCTTTCGGGAGGCCGATCTCAGATTTCATAGCGAGATCGCCCGACTGACCAAGAATCGTGTTGTGGAAACCTTGGTCAACGCGATCTACAAGATCCTTCGAGAAAATCTCCCCAGGGCCTATTACTTTGTCTGCAGCAATCCCGACCTTGCGAAACGGCTCATGAAGACCCACCGAGACCTCGTGGAAAGTTTGAAAAGGCAGGATAAGCGGATGGCCAGGGCAGCGATGATCCATCATACGAAACTCGGCTACGAGATTTCGAAGGCCTATTTCAAGGATCAGATGAAGGAGGAAGCGCTCTTCCGGAGCAAGAACGCCAAACAGGTTGGAAACAAGGAGGAAAAAAACCATGGAAAAACTCGAAACCTATAACCTGATGGAGATGACCTCCCTTGACGTGGAAAAGTACCTCAAGCGGGATGATATCATCCTCATCCCCACCGGCAGCAACGAGCGACACGGCCGACACCTGCCCCTCGGGTGTGACAGTTTTCAAGCCCTCGAGATTGCAAGCCGTGCGGCCCGTAAGGAAAAGGTTCTCTACACGGGCGTGGTCTGGATGGGCTATTCTCCCCACCATATGCGACGCCCTGGTGAGGCCACCGGCACGATTACCCTGAGGGGCGATACCTACCGCGCCCTTTATTACGACATCGCGCGAAGCCTGATCTATCACGGGTTCAACAAGCTGATCTTCGTGAACTACCATGGGTCGAACATCAAGGTGACGGACGAGGTCTTCCGGAGGATCAAATACGAAACCGGGGCCTTCGTGGCCATGTATCAGCACTCGTTGGAACGTCAGATCAGCTTGATCAAGGACCTCATCGAAAAGCCTGGGGACGAATCGGAAACCTGGAAGAAGTCGACCTGGCATGCAGCCGAATGCGAGACGGCGATGATGATGCGTCTTCGCAAGGAATACGCCCGAATGGAGGACGCGGTGGTGGGAACCGTCCACGCCCCTGCCTTTTTGGGCGAGGGATTCGAAAAGATCGACGGCACGGTGACCGTCTCGTTCAAAGGGGCGGAGAACATCTACTTGCCGATGGAACACTACGAGTTTTCCGACACGGCGACTATTGGCGACCCGACCACCGCCACGGAGAAGCTTGGAGAAGATCTTTTCGAGCGAATGGCCCAGCATTTGGCCGACTTCATCAAAGCCGTCCGAAACATCAAGGTGACGATCACCAATCGGGACTGGCCGGAGAGAGCCTATTGAAGGAGGGCGCCTATTGAAAGAGAAGCCCCGCCGAGATGTCCTCCTGATCGCCACCCTCGATACGAAGGAAGAGGTCGTGGAGTACCTTCGTAACCGTCTGCTGGAAAAAGGGAAGACAGTCCTTCTTCTCGACTGCAGCATGGCCGTGGGCAGAAGCCGCCTCGAGCCTGAGATCACCCGCGAAGAGATTGCCCAATGGGGTGGAGCGGCCTTTTCGGCGGTCGCCACCTCGGATCAGTTCGAAGGAGGCCGGGTGATGATGGAGGGGATCCGACGTGTGGTTTCTGCCCTTTTTGCCGAAAGGAAATTCAGGGCTGCCCTCGGCATCGGAGGAAGCAACGGAACCCTCATGGCTACGGCGGGCATGCAGGAACTCCCGGTGGGTGTGCCCAAAGTGATGATTTCAGCCATGGCCTGTGGCAACGTCCAGTTCGGGCCTTATGTGGGCACCAAAGATATTATCATGATCCCTTCGGTTGCGGATATCCTTGGGATCAACTCGATCACCAAGCCTATCTTCGACAACGCCGTCCATGCCTTGGTCGCGATGCTCGATCGGAAGGAGGAGCCGTTTCCTCCGGGCCAAGAGCAGATCGCGCTGAGCATGCTCGGCCAGACCACGCCTGCCGGCATGGCAGGAAGGGCCCTCCTCGAAAAAGAAGGCTATCGCGTGGTGGCTTTTCATCCGAATGGCGTGGGTGGGGCGGCCATGGAGGAGTGGATTGCCCGAGGGGCTTTCGTGGGGGTTTGGGAGCTTACGCCTCACGAAGTGGCGGATGAACTCCTCAGCCGGATCCATTCTGCCGGCCCGAACCGCATGACTCAAGCGGCCGAAATGGGTCTTCCCCAGGTTGTGGTTCCAGGCTGCGTCGATTTCTTTTATGGCTCGCCGGGGCCTCCCCACGAGCTTGCTTCACGGTTTCGTGAACGTCAGACCTACATGATCAATTCGCAAATCATGCTCGTCAAGATCACAGCCGGTGAGGCTGTTCGAGTGGCCCGGGAGCTTGCCAACAAGATGAACCGATCCCGAGGGCCCGTCACCCTCGTCGTGCCTCGGAAGGGGATATCACGCTACGATCGGCCGCAATACCCCTTCTACAATCCGGAGGTGGATCGAGTCCTCTTCGAGGAGATGAAAAAGGCCCTCTCCTCGCGGATTCGTCTGGTGGAGCTCGATCTTCATATCAGCGATCCCCAGTTTGGTGAGGCCTGTGCTTCGATTTTGCTGGAAATGATCAAACCAGTGGACGGACCCCTGGAGGTTTATCGTGGGAAAAGGAAGAGGCTTTGGAAAAACGATCTTTTTCGGTGAGCATTTCACGGTCTACGGGACGCCGGTGATCGCTTCGGCCCTCTCATTAACGGCACAGGCAGAGGTTCATCGTGCGAGCTCTGGCGGCTGGCAGATCCAGGACGATCGAAAGGAGTCGAAAGGGTATAAAGAGACGAAGAAGGGGATGCAGATTGAATCCCTCGAGCGGATCTTTTCCTGTTTGAAATTCCGTCCCGATCATCTTAGGGTGAATCTTTCGGGCGATCTGCCCGCCATCAGCGGGATCGGCGCCACAGCCGCGAGCTCCGTGGCCATTGTGCGAGCCCTTTCCGATGAGTTTGGTCTCAACCTTTCGGACGACGAGGTCAACGCGGCCTCCTACGAGGCGGAAATCGCCTATCATGGACCTCGAACCGTTGGCATCGATAACAGGGTCGCCACCTACGGAGGCATCCTCTGTCTGGTTCGAGGGGAAAGAGTCGAAACGGAAAGGATCATCCTTCGAGAGCCCGTCGAGGTGGTGATCGGAAACACAGGGATCGTCGCGAGCACCAAGGTGATGCTCGAAGGATTTGCCGAACGAAAAAAGCGCTTTCCCGAAAAATATACCCGCCTCATCGAGGAGGCAAGAGCCCTCGCGGAGGATGGCCTACGCTCCATCAAAGCCTTCGATCTCAGAGAGATCGGGCGATTGATGGACCAGAACCACCGTCTTCTCAAGGAGGCGGAGGTCTCATGTCCTGAGCTCGACTTTCTCGTGGAGCTCAGCCGAAAAGAAGGGGCATGGGGCGCCAAGCAGACCGGGTCAGGAGGGGGTGGGTGCATGCTCGCCCTTACGCCTGAAAAGTCCTTACAGGAAAGGGTTGCTCAAGCGATCGAGCGGGAGGGCTTTCAGGCTATACGAGCCAGCGTGGGTTGAATCTCTGACCTTTAACGTCCGCAGGCTATCCCTTCGCCCTGCGAAAAGGCACTCGCCTCGGCCGACACCGCCCCAACGTTGCCGCGGGATTCTCTACCAAAGGAGCGGTCCTTGCGAGGAGCGAAGCGACGTGGAAATCCCATGGGATCCTTTCACCTCGTTTCCAAAGACAGATGGCAGACGCCAGCTTATTTAGATCTTTCACTACAAGTCCATCGGCAACTTGCCTTTGGCCCTACAATCGATAAAGAAAGGAGAACACGATGAACCATTTTTTGAAGAAGAATGAAGTCTTTGGTGTGGATCTGAAAGATCGCCGAAAGGCCTATATCTGGCTCGACCAGGTGACGGGGGTGCAGGGATTTTCTGTGGGGACAAGCGACATCGAGCCTGGAGCCAAGACCATTCCTCACCAGCACGAAAAGGAAACCGAGGTCATGTTCATCTACCGAGGACGAGGACAGGCCCTGATTGCCGAAAAGCCTTATCCCCTCGAGCCCGAGACTCTGATGTACTGTCCTCCGGGGGTGCCCCACCAGATCCTCAATACAGGGGATGAGGTCCTGAGCTTCGTCTTTTTCTACGTCCCCGGCGGCCCCGAACAATATCTGAGAAAGCTCTAAGCAGCATGGAGGGAAATTGAGCGAGGTCACGATTTGAAGAATAAGAACCGGAGACCCAATCTCTACATCATCGCCGGCCCAAGATGATCCCATTTCGAAGGTCGTGGGCTGGGGAAGGCGTCCCATGAAATCGCCTGGCTGTTTCGGTAGTAAAGGAGAAGACCATGCCTCAAGAAAAAGCTTATCTTTTTTCAGAAAAGGATCTCCGGGACTTTTGCAGGCGCTCTTTCGAAAAGTCGGGGCTTTCCCGTGAGGACGCAGAGCTTGTGACCGACACGCTCGTCCAGGCAGAGATGCGGGGAGTCGATACCCACGGTATCGTCCGCCTTCCCTTCTATTGCAAACGTCTCATCGACGGAGGAAGCCGGGCAAACCCGGAGATCAAGGTGTTGACGGAACGACCGTCGATCTTGTTGATTGACGGGGATAACGGCCTCGGCCAAGTCATCAGCGTCTGGGCCATGAAAAAAGCGATCGAAAAAGCGCGGTTTTCGGGCATCTGTTTCGCCGCTGTACGGAACAGTTGCCACTTTGGCATGGCTGCTTACTACGCAATGATGGCCCTATCGGAAGACATGGTCGGTGTGGCTGCCTCGAACGCACCCCCTGTCATGGCAGCCTGGGGCGGTCGAACCGCAGCCATCGGCAATAACCCCTTGGCCATCGCGGTTCCCGCAGACAAATCCTTTCCTCTCGTTCTTGACATGGCGATGAGCGTGGCCGCCGGAGGTAAGGTCCGGCTCGCTGCGCTGAACAAGGAGAAAATCCCTTTCGGTTGGATTTTGGATGCCCAGGGAAGGCCGACGGATAACCCAGCCGACTTCTTCCCCGGCGGAACCCTCCTGCCCCTGGGTCACAAGGGTTTCGGCCTGGCCGTCATGATCGAGGTGCTGAGCGGAGTCCTTTCAGGGGCCGGCATCCTGGGAGAGATGGGACTGTGGTTTCGGGATACCGCAGTCCCGATCAACAACGGCCACTTCTTCATGGCCCTCGATATCCGGCCTTTTTGCGATTTGGATGGATTTAAGGGGCGGGTTGAGAAAATGATCGACGAGCTCAAGAGCTCACCCCTGGCCGAAGGTTCAACGGGAATCTTCATGCCAGGAGAGATCGAGTTTCTCAAAGAAGAGGCCTCTCGTCGAGACGGCATTTCTGTCTCGAAGGAAGTCATCCAGCATCTCAACCGATTTGCCTTGGAGATCGGAATCGATCCCTTGAACGTAGAGTCAGGCGGTGAGGCCGTCAAATAGAATTCGCAGGCCTTGGAGATCTTTCCAAGAAGGCCCCCTTCAACCATGGTTATTCAGAATCGAACCCTCATCACAGCCGCCACCTTCACGTCTCTCAGCCTTGTGGGCATGTCCTACACGTTTCTGGGGACAAGCCTCCCGTCGGTGAGGAGTTTCATCGGTACCGACATCGAACGGGCGAGCCTTTTAACGGCCTTTCTCCAACTGGGTTTTGCCATCACCAACATCGCCGGCGGCATCCTCTCCGATCGAATGGACCGGGAAAGGGTCTTGCTCTCGGGATGCTTCTGCACCGGGTCGGCTGCTTTGCTCTTTGGATTGTGGCCCGGATACCTCTTCAACCTTCTCGTTACAACCTGCATGGGCATCGGAACGGGGTTGGTCCAAAGCGGTTCGAATGCCCTTCTGGTGGGGTTGTATCCCGATCGAAAGGGAGCCATCCTCAACCTCCACCACACCCTTTTTGCCGTGGGCTCTTTGATCGGTCCTCTGATCATGGGAAACCTGATCACCCATCAGATCCGATGGCAACTTGGTTTCGGCGCTTTAGGCCTTGTGTTCTGGAGCCTGTCCCTCTTTTTCTCTTTCGCGAGAGGTGGAGGGAGCGAATCGTCGAGCAAAACGAGTCTCGCCCAGGTGAGGGACCTTCTCCGCGAAAGGGATTTCATCGTCCTTCTCTTGGTATGTTTCTTGGCGATTGGGGCTCAGTTTGCCCTCCTTTTCTTTGCGGTCACCTTCTTGAAGGAAGCGAAAGGTTTCTCCATCGGCGTCGCAAGCATCTGCCTCTCGGTCTACCTCATCCTCCTTGGCGTGGGCCGGTTGACCTGTAGCTGGCTTTCTCTGCGCCTCCGCAGCTCAACGATCATCCTGGCGTTGCTGGTGTTCTTCTCGATCACCCTGATTGTGACGTGGCAAGGAGAGGGTTGGGTCGCGGCCCTCGCCCTCACATTGAGCGGACTCGCTTGCTCTGGAATATTCCCGTCCCTCCTGGCCCTCACTGGGACCCTCTTTTACAAGGTGACGGGTAGCGCCCTCGGAATACTGGCCATGATGAGCGGCCTCGGTGGGATGTCTGTCTGTTGGGTGACAGGACTTATTTCACAACGAACGACCTTAACCGTCGGATTTGTGACCTTTGCGATTTCGTCCCTTATCTCCCTCGTCCTCTTCGGCCTCTTTTACCCTCACTTTCTGAGAGAAGAGAAGAAGCTTCGCGAGCCCCCTCGGAATCCTTCGTGATCCTCGCGAATCACTCCAATAAACTCTAATGCTCCAGTAAATCCTGTGTTAAGGGCCCTTTCCTTTCACCAAGGAATGGCCTATCGAAGGAGCTTCGTCACCTTGGCAACGTTTTTCACCTCGTCGATGGTCTCTTTGACGTCCTTCACCTCTTGAACGCCTGGGATCGCTTCGACCTCTTTTTTCAAATCGGAGAGCACGTTGCCTTTCGCCTCTTCCTTCTTTTTCTCTTTGTCTGCCTTTCTTTCGCTCCTTATTTTTCGGATCTCTTTGACGGTCTTCCCCAATCCTTCACCGATCTCGGGAAGCTTCTTTGCCCCGAAGAGGAAAAAGAGGATCAGAAAGATAAGCAAAATCTCTTGAAATCCCAGGCCGAACATGTCCCATCTCCTTTCTATGCTCTTTCCCCTCTTCCTATCCTCGCAGATCCAGCTCTCTTAGCGGTACTCCCAGTGGCCATCCTTCCAGACCCAACCCTCTCCCCTGCGCTCCCAGTGCCCGGGAACCCAAACCGCCCCTGACCTGGGCCGTCTTTCCCAGTGGCCAGGGATCCAAACCCATTCTCCTCCCCGGTACATCCAGTGCCCGGGAACCCATACCGCATCGGGATAGGGAGCCGGTCCGTAGGTTTCCACCCTTGGCGGAGGAGGCGGAACCCTCACCACAGCCGTATAGCAGCCCAAAACAGTAAACAGAACCAAGCTCAACGCAAAGAACAACCCGATCCGCACAAGCCTACGATCCATGGCGCTCCTCCTTTCTTCTGCCTCATAATTTATCCCATCTTGAAGTCCTGCGCAAGCAAAGAGCTGCCGCCTTCAGCCCACGGACCTTGATTTTTGATCCGATTTTGAATATGAATGCTTGATGGCAAAGCGTTCGGAGGTGAGGCATGGGAAAGGAGATGGAGTGTCCGGTCTGCGAGGCCGATATTTTTCTGGAAAACGACGATCGGCCCGGCGACCTCGTGGTCTGCTCTTACTGTAAAGTGACCTTGAAGATCGTCCAGAAAAAGGACGGAATCATTCTCGTCGAGGATTTTGAGGAGTAGATGAAGGTTCTTTTTTGTTCCGACCTCCATGGCGAGGTTCACCTTTACGGCGAGCTTCTGGAGCTTTCGGATTCAACCGAGGCAGATTGGATCCTTTTGGGGGGTGACCTTCTCCCTTCCTCCATCTCCGAAGGAGGCTACGAGGAATTGCTTCGGAGGCAGAAAAGGTTCGTGGAGGACTTCCTCCTTCCCTTGTTTCGCAAGATGCTCCAAGGGAAAAAACGGAGGATCGGCCTGATCCCCGGCAACTGGGACCTTGGCTACTCATACCTTTTTCGCGAGGCGATGGAAAAGGTGGTGGACCTTAACCAGAGGCTCTATCGTTCGGAGCGGGGGTACGAGATTCTGGGCTACGGTTTTGTTCCTCCCACGCCCTTCCGGCCGAAGGAGTTCGAGAAGATGGATGACCTCGACTCGCCGTGGCCGCCCCAGAAAAATCCATCCTACATCAAAGGCGAAGAAGAGACAGAGGGCTTGATCCCGGTCGATCCCTTTTCCTTTCTTCGAGAGAGAGGGACCATCGCCGAGGACCTCGCTGCGCTTCCTTTGCCCTTACGACCAGAAAGAACGATCTTCCTCATGCATGCTCCGCCTTTCAATACGGGACTTGACGTCATTGCAGGAAATCAGCATGTGGGAAGCCGATCCATTCGGTCCTTCATCGAGAGGACTCAGCCCCGTGTGAGCCTTCACGGCCACATCCATGAGGCTCCGCAACTTTCCGGTCAGTACCTTGACCGAATCGGGAAAACGCCCTGCCTCAATCCAGGCCAATTCACCCGGAAAATCCGTGGAGTCCCCAAACTTCATGCCGTAACATTTGAGCTTGAGGATCTGGAGGGCTCCCTTCTACACACCTGCTTATAGGAAGAGAGAAAGGGGGAATGGAGGAAATTGACGGCTCTCGGGTTGTCTCTTACGTTGCTTCTTCTTTTGCCCCATGTTGCCCTTGGATGGCTTGAATCGTCCCATCCTGCCGAGGCCTGGCATCTTCTTTACCCGAAGATCAGAGACCGTCTCATCGACAAAGAGAGCGCCCGAGAGACGATGAGGTCTCTGGAGATTTCTCTCAAAGCCCTTTATCGCCAGAACGGACATGTTACGGAGGAGGCCGGCCTCTTTTTCCCTCTCATGGGATACGGTCCGAATGCGATCGGTGGAAGGAATGGAAGCGGATACCATATCGAGGGCTACGATTTCTTCGACGGAAACCGCCACAAAGGCCACCCGGGTCACGACATCTTCATTCGAGACCGCAATCAGGACGGTCTTGACGACATAACGGGAAAACCCGTCCTTGTCGTTGCCGCCTCTTCAGGGATCGTTGTATCGATCAACCTGGGTTGGGAGCCCTCGAGTCCTGTCAGGGGTGGAAACTATGTTTGGGTCTATGATCCTCTGAGAGGCCGATACTTTTACTACGCCCATCTAACTGACGTATTGGTCGGCGTCGGTCAGATCGTATCAAAGGGAGAGCCCCTGGGCACAGTCGGAAGAACCGGAGTCAATGCCTATAAGAAACGATCCCCCACCCACCTACACTTTACCGTCCACGAATCCCGAGACGGTTATCCCAGACCCGTCAACCCTTATCCCGAACTGGTCAAAAGGGCGACTTACCCCTAATGTTGCGCAATAAGTCCTGTTGAAGGCCCCCCGGTGAGTGGTCTCTATCCATCGTCTATGAGGGCAAGGTCCTCTGTGAAAAAGTGTTCCAAATAATCGCTCCATGAAGCGGCGAGCCTCGGACACATTTGTCAATAGGCCATCGGAGCAGTCACATGACTTTAACCAAGACGAAGGGTGATCGTCACATTGCCTTTCAGCGAGGGTGAGTACCCCGGTGCCTTAAGGTGCCCCTACAAGTCCTCTCTGGCGCCCTCCCCGGGGCCCTTTGTGCAGGGATTTTTGCAACATTCGGGTACAGAGAAACCCGGAAGTTCATAGCTGGATTAGGGTTTGGTCCGTCACCGTAAGCCTCTCCACCCCGGTCTCGGTCACGACGTAATCGTCTTCCAAGCCGACGATGCCTCTTTCCGGGAAAACAAACATGGGCTCCAAGGCCACGACCATTCCAGGGCAAAGCGTTTCGTTGAATCGCGGGGCAAGGATCGGATATTCATCGATCTCCAGCCCCAGGCCATGGCCAACGAACCTGACCTTCCCTTCTCCATAGCCGTTGAAGTACGTTCCGAAACCCGCCTTCGTGGCCCTTTCCACGGCGAGACGATAAAGCTCCGAGCAGAAGACACCGGGTTTCGCTTCCCGGGCGAAAAGCGAATGGATTTCGAGAGAAACCTCGTGCGCCCTCTTCAATTCGTCCGGAAGATCACCGATCACCAAGGTACGGAACTGATCGGCGATATAGCCGTTCACTCCCACACCGTAGTCAATCCCGATGGGCTCGCCTCTCCCGATTCTGCGACGACTCGCTCCCTGGGCCATGGCGGGTGTGTTTCCTCTTCCTCCGTGAGGGCTCTGGAGAAAAGAGATCGTTGCCCCGCTCTCTCCCGAAAGGACGTGGGCATAGGTCATCTCCTGGTTCCATCCCCGCATCCTCATCACGCCCATGTGCCCTTCCCTTCGGGCAATCAGGGCAAGATGGCCATCCACTTCGAGCTCGGTCATGCCTTCGTGGATGATCTTACTGATTTCCATGTACCCTCGATGGAGAATGCGGGTCGCGCTTCGAATCTGTTCAACCTCGTAGGGGCTCTTGATCATCCGGAGTCTCAGAACCAAACCAGATACATCCACCCACTCATATTCCGGAAAGGTCTGCTTGTAGCGGCGGTATAGGTTGACGGGAAGGACATCCATCTCCAGGCCGATCCTCTTGAAATCAAGAAATCCAAAATCTCCGAGGGCCTTTCGGATTCGGCTTCTTCCCGTCACGGGGATGATCTCTCTCAGGGGAGACTCCTGACGGGCCCTTTCAAAGCCTTTCTGGACCATGAGAATCGCCTCTCCCTGCCGGGGGATGAAGAGGACGGACGACTGGATGGTCCCCGTAAAGTAGAAACGATCCACGTTCTGGAGCAAAAAAGCTCCATCAAGCCCGTTTTCTTCCAGAGAGACTTTGAATCGTTTGATTCTCCCCTCGATCTCATAGGAGGGCACAGTTTCCATGGGTCCCTTTCTCAACGACTCTGTCTCGAGGAGCCTTCATCCGAATTGCCTTTCATCAGCACAAGGGTCAGAAAGGCCGCGATCAGAGCCATTGCCGCGCCGAAAGAGAAGGCCCACTTCGTTCCGACCGCCTTCCAGATGAGCCCCATGACGAGGCTTGCCGGAAGCGAAGCGATTCCGATACAGAAGTGATAGGCCCCGTAGGCCGTGCCCCGCTTCGACTCCTCCACCAGATCGGAAACCCAGGCCTTTTCTGTCCCTTCCGAAAGGCCATAGAAGAGCCCGTAGACGACGAACAGAAACCATATCTGGTAGCTTTTGGATGCGAAGGCAAACCCCAGATAAACCAAACCGTAGAGCGTCCAGGCAAGGATCATCACCCTTTTTCTCCCGATCCGATCGGAAAGGCTCCCTCCTGGAACCGAAAAAATGGTTTTTGAAAGATGAAAGACGAACCACAGCACCGGAATCGTGACGACGTCGAGTCCTAGGCCCTGAGCACGAAGAAGAAGAAAGGCGTCGCTCGAATTGCCTAAGGTGAAGAGTGTGATAATGAAAAGGAAATATTTGAACCTCCTGTTCCACTGCCTCCAATTCAGTCGAGGCGGAGAATCGACTGTGCTTTTCTCTCCGTTGGCTCCGTCAGATGCTGCCTGGGGGGGAACATCGCTAACCCCCCGCCACAGGATCCAGAGGCAGAAGAAGGATGGAACGAAGGCAAGAAGAAAGATGGTTCGGAGATCTTTTGTGAAAGTCGCCATCAGAGCCGACGCGATGAGAGGCCCTGTCATGGCTCCGGCGTGATCCATCGCCCTTTGAAAGCCGAAGGCCTTCCCCCGCTCCTCTTCGGGGCAAGATTGGGAAAGCAGCGCATCCCGTGGCGAAGAGCGGACCCCTTTTCCGATTCGATCGAAGAAACGGAGAAAAAGCACATGATAGGGAGAGGTCGCGAGGCCGATGAAGGGTCGTATCAACGAAGCAAGGCCATACCCGAAGAGAATAAGCCCCTTCCTCTTCTTGAAACGATCCGAGAGCCATCCCGAGAAGAGCTTCAAGAAACTGGAGATGCTCTCGGCAATTCCCTCGACGAGGCCGATAAAGACGACCCCTGCTCCAAGCACCGTGCTCAAAAAAAGGGGGAGCAGGGGGTAGATCATCTCGCTCGCAATGTCGTTGAAGAGGCTGACCCATCCGAGGCTTCGCACGTTTTTCGAAAGACCTAAAAAAGGCTTTGCCATACATCGATCCTTTTCTGCATGGGATGTGGGGTCAGGTCTAAGTAAAGCGGAAACCTGAATATGATACTCAACTCCTGCCTACTCGATCGGTAACGGGGGGGCTACGGTTAAATCATACCACCCCCTTCACCCAAGTCTAACATTATAGACCTGACCCTATTCAACGGGTGCGTTTTTATAGTGACACCTTGGCTCGTGGGCATTGTATAAAACAAACAGGCCTTGAAATAAAGTGGCAGGAAGAGTGACACGCGCCGGATCTTGCCCTTCTCTTTGTAAGAGAAACCCTATTCATTGCCAAAAGTTAAACAAAAGGTGCTTCCTCCTGAACTGAAACAATCTTCTCGACCCCTGCAACGCGGGCATGCAGAAATCCTCCCCGGGCAAAGGTCTCTATCCGTTGGGAGATATAGGCAACGCCGGCTCGCCATCGTGATGTCAAACCCGTATCGGCGTGAATAGACCTTCATCCGGAGCAAGTCGAGACCTTTCCCTCCCGCGCCGAAGTCATAAGGTTTCTTGGAGCTATAAAGGTCGGTATCCAGGGTGTGAAAAAGTCCGTCGAAAACGTTTCTCTGGTTCTCCTTCGTAATGCCAATGCCGAAATCCATAATTTTCAGTTGAATCCACCGAGCTTTTTGTTCGAGGATAATTCGGATTACTCCTTCATCCGGAGTATTTTCTATAGCATTCTTCAGGAGTCCTGTCACCATCTCTCTCAAAATATTCGGATCGGTGTTCAAAGTCAGGTCTTTTGACCCGTCCAGAGTGATCTCAACATCCCGATGAGCGGTTTGTTCTTTCACTTCTTCCAAAACTTTTTGAAGAAAAGAAAAGAGTGAAACGGATTCTGAAGCTGCGGGCGAAGAAATCTCCCGAACATCAAGGCGGGAACTTTTCTCCAATTCCTGGTAGGAGCGAAGGATCTGATCGGTTTCCTGCTGAATATCAGAGAGTCGTCCCAGGTTTTTCTCGAGAGAATCGAAAAATTCTCCTCTCACAATGGGAGATGCCTGATCTTGAACCCTGCGCTTCAGAATCCTTATATTTCCCTGGATGACAGAGAGTGGCGTTCGCAGTTCATGGGATAGATGAGCAAGGGCCCTGGTTTTGGCCTTATTGAGCTGTTCGAGGTCCTTTTTGGCTTGTTCCAGGGCATCGATCCGGGCCTGATGGAGCTGGGCCATCTCGATGAAAACCGAGGCATGGTTTCCATAAGTCTGAAGAAACGTCTCATCGTCCTTATTGAAAAAACCGTCATTCTTATTGAGGAGTTGGATGACTCCTAACCTTAAACCTCCTCTGGTAAAAAGGGGGATACAAAGCAAGCTCTGTGTACGGTACCCTGTGTCTGAATCCACTTGTTTATTGAAGCGCTCATCGGTATAGACATCTTCTAAATTAATGGTTTCTCCGGTCTGAAAGCAATACCCCGCCAGACCGGCATTGGAGGGAATTCTTATGACCTCTCCCGCCATTCCCAGTGCAATGGTTGACCAGAGTTCATTCGTTTGAGGGTCGTAGAGAAAAATACTACAACGATCTGCCTTCATCACCTCACATGCCTTTTGGGAAATTTGCAGGAGCATATCCTTGAGTTGGAGGTCCAGAGCGATCAGTTGGCCTAGTTCAAGTAAGGCATGCAGTTTATGAGTTCTTGCAATTTCGATTTCCTCCCGAGCCTGATCCTCTTTCCGGCGAACGGTCTTCCTCCGATCGACTTTACGACGTTGTTGATGAAGTGGCTTGGTATGGGCAGAATCGTCCTTAGGCATTTTTTAATACTTATAGAAAACTCCCCCCGTTGTCAAGTAAAAAACCTTCTTCTCCTATTTTTGCTGAGGGGGCTCCGAAGCAATGATGGAGGGAAGTGCTCCTTTTTTTCTCTTGGGTCCATTTCTGGGGGGTATCCTCCTGACACAAAATCGTGCACTACCTATCGACCTGAGGTCGCTTGCCCCCTTCACTTTTCTAAGAGTCTATAATATCCCTGAAGAAAAACCTTCCATGTCGGTATGTTGTTTCCTTGCCCACCTTCACTTTCCTGTAACCTTGAGATTTGGTTTGAGCACATGCTTCGGAATAAGCATGTAGGTTTTGCCCATGAACATACCCATATCCATATGATCCTATCCTCCTTGCAAGCTCTCTCAAGGAGGTTCCCATGGAATCCAAAATCCCGGATGGGTTCTCCACCTTTTTTGAAAAGCTGATCTCGGCTCACCTGCCTGCGATTCGAGGGATTGAGACGCTGCTGATCGGATTGGTCTATGAGGGACGGGTGCTTCCGATCGCTTTTTTATGTTTTATGAAGCGTCAGATTCATAAGAGCCAGAACATTTTGGAGCATCGTTTGATTTGGGCGGTCATGAGTTGTTTCCCGGTGGCGTGTCGCCCGTGTTGATCTTGGATCGAGGCTATGCGCGGGTTTCGTTATTCATGCATTTGCGTCAGGAGGGGATTCCTTTTTTATGTCGGGCCACCCGTGCGGTGATGGTCTATCTGAACGGGAACGAAAAGACGTTGGGGCGGGTGTTGACTTCAGAATCGTTTTAGCTATACAATAATGCATCCGTTGGAGGAAAGAGGTGGAACAACGACCAACATTCAAATCAAGACTCATTCCCATTCGTGTACCTATTCGAATCAAGCTCTCCATCGCCATCACCCTCATCATATGGCTTACCATCCTGATCTTAAGCTTTGTTATTTTGGCCCGTCAAAGAGAGCAGCTCTATCAGCAGACGTTTAAGACCGGAAAGGTCAGTCTTACCTATTTTGCTAACAACGCAAACATCCCCCTTCTCAATGATGATATTTTAAGGCTGAATCAATTGATCAAGGAAGCTTCTTCGGCCGAAGGGATTCTCTATGCCGTCATCGTTGATCATCAACAAATTATCAAAGCCCATACAGATCACACCAAAATAGGAACCCTCCTGCCCCCCTTTGCGAATATTGGGGAAATGAAGCGGGATGGACCGATCACCCATTTTCGCTACACCCTTCCCTCGGGATCACATCTTCTGGATCTATCTCGACCGGTGACGTTTAAGGATAAGGTTTTAGGAACGGTCCATGTCGGGGTTTCTCTTGATTTTATAGAAGATCTGATACGACAGGAAAGCCGCTTCATCCTTATTTTAAGTCTCTTCATTGTCCTCTTGGGGATTTCCATTGCCATATTGCTCGGGATTGGATTTTCCCGTCCCATCTCAAAACTTGTTTCCGCTGCCAAGGAGATCGGCAAAGGCAATTTCCGCCATAAAATTAGAATGGTCCGAAAAGATGAATTCGGGGATTTAGCGACTGCTTTTAATTACATGGCCGATGAACTCCAGAAAAAATTCCTCATCCAAAAGTCCTTCGGTCGCTATGTCAGTCCTGAAGTCGTAGAGATGATCTTGTCACAACCCGAAGAGACTTGGTTCAGAGGAACTCGAAGCGAGGCTTCTATTCTTTTTGCGGATATCAGAGGGTTCACCGCCTATTCCGAAACGAGGGATCCGGAAGAGGTGGTTGAGGCATTAAATGAATACTTTGAGATCACGACACAAATTATTTTAAAGTTCGGTGGGTATGTCGACAAATTGATTGGAGATGCCGTCTTGGGTGTCTTTGGGGTTCCCATTCGCCACGATGATCATGCCGAGAAGGCAGTGCGTGCGGGTATTGCCATGCAGAACGAATTGTTACGGCAGTCCGAAAAAAACAAAAACCCGTTTCTCTCGAAAATCGGGGTTGGGATACACTCCGGAATTGTTGTTTCAGGCAATCTCGGTTCCCAGTTGAAAATGGAATATACCGTCATCGGAGATAGCGTGAATGTTGCCTCCCGCTTGAACAACCTGGCCGGTCCCGGAGAAATTATCATCAGCGAGCATCTTTATGAAATGGTCAACGACATCGTCATCGTTAAAGCCCTCCCCCCGCAAAAAGTTAAAGGGAAGTCAGAATTGATAAAAGTTTTTCAGATCCTTGGATTTAAGGAGATAGAGAGATGAATCCTTACAGCTTCCCTCCATTATTTTATTTCATCTTGCTCACGGCTGCGCTCTTTGGTTGCGCAACTCCAAGGGTGGAAGTCCTTCCGTCCGTCCCTCCAAGGATGGAAGCCAAAATCTTCCAGGACTTTGTTGCGGTGGTTGTCCAGGAAGGGGACACCATCAATTCCCTCGCGGGGAAATATATGAAGGACCCTTCGTTGGCTTTTCTAATTACCGAGTTTAATGAGATCGATGAACTCAGGGCGGGCCAAGAATTAATTATCCCCCTTACTTTTTTTGAAAAGGGTGGATTGAGTCCGAGGGGGTATCAAACGGTGCCCGTTCTCAGCTATCACAATTTTTCATTGGCTGGAGCCAATAAATCAACGGTGACCCAGCAGGTCTTTGAAGAACAAATGGGCCTGCTGAGGAAAAAAGGGTTTCATGTCATTACCATCGATCAGCTCTTTGATTTCTTAGATTTTAGCCGGCAGATCCCCAAAAAGTCGGTGGTGATTACAATTGATGATGGTTGGCGGTCTGCCTTTGATATCGCCTTACCCATTTTAAAAAAGTACGGTTATCCAGCCACCCTTTTTGTCTATACCGATTTGATTGTAGGGAGCGAAAAAACACTTTCCTGGGATCTTGTCCAAGAGATGGCCCGTCAAGGGATTGATATCCAATGTCACTCCAAGACGCACCGGAATCTTACCCTCATGGGGAAAAGGGAATCTTTTAAGGAATACGTGGAGTCCGTCGAAAGGGAATTATCGGAATGCGCTCAGATCATCAAGAAGAGACTGAACAAAGATGTAAAATATTTTGCCTATCCTTATGGCGATACCAACCTCCTCGTGACTCATCTCCTTAAGAAACAAGGTTACCGGGGAGCCTTTACCGTAAAAAGAGGAAGCAATCCCTTTTTCCTTAATCCTTATGAAATACAACGTTCAATGATTTATGGGGATTTCAGTTTGGACCAATTCGAAAAAAACTTATCTCTGTTCAGTGACGAGGCCCTCCGATGAGGATATCCTTCTTCCACCACATCCGTTGGACCACTTTCATCGTTCTCATTGGAATGGTCTTTGGCTGCGCTTCGGTACCCCCAAAGCCTTTAGAAACCGTTACTCCTCCAGCCCCTGAGATTGGAAAGGCCTTCACCTCTCAATTGCTTGAGACGAATCGAAGAAAGGCGCTGGAATATGAACAACAGGGGGAATTCATAAAAGCCTTTCACCGCTGGCGGATCGTTGCCTCTTTGGCTTCTGATGATGGGGAAGTGGTGAAAAAGGTGGCTGATCTCAAGTCTCAGATCCAGAGAAGTGCTGACGAACATTATAACAAGGGGGTATCCTATTATCAGAAAAATTTAATCCGCAAGGCTCGAAAAGAGTTTCTCCTTACCCTCTATTATCATCCTGATCATAAAGAAGCTTTAGATTATGTCAAAAATAAACTCAACGGAGAGGAATTCCTCTCCTACGAAGTCAAAGAAGGGGATACCCTCAAGGATATTGCGCAGAAAAACTATAACGACCCACAGAAGGATTTCCTTATCGCCTATTTTAATGACCTTGGGAAAGATCGACAATTGGTTCCCAAAATGATTTTAAGAATTCCTATTTTAGAGTTCTCCCGGCCCAGATCCCCCATGGATCAAAAGGAGTTACCCATGGATGAAAAGGGGGAGATTGTGGATACGAGAGAGACGTTGAACCGTGCGAAGGTTGCCTATCGAGCCAGAGATTATCCTCAGGCCGCCTCCCTATCCCAAAAGATTTTAGAGTACGTCCCCGAGGATAAAGAGGCCAGAGAGCTACTCAATGAGTCCTGCTACCAATTAGGGAAAAGTCTAGGCCTCAAGAAGAAATACGAAGAGGCGTTGACCCTATTGAATCAGGTAGAGCTGGGATATAAAGATGTCAGGAAGATCATCATTACGATGAAAAAACAATTGGCAGAAGTCCACTATGTTGATGGGGTTAAATATTTTACAGAGGAAGAACTTGAGAAAGCCATTCAAGAATGGGATAAAACGCTTCTTCTGGATCCCAATCATCCAAAGGCAAGGGGGGATATTGAAAACGCAAGAAACCTACTGAAAAAACTAAAAGACTTTAAGTAAAGGAATCTTCTTTCCATCCCGGCTGTAAGCAGCGGAGCTTTTTATTAATCTTCTCAAAATAGAAATGACAGACATCTCCCTCTCCCGCCTTCGCGGGAGAGGGCAGGGGTGAGGGTGTTTCCTTGGAATTGCCCCCTCACCTCAATCCAATTCCCAGGGGGAGAGGAAGATTCTTTTCCCCTTTGCTTGTCCAGACCAATATGAGCCTACTCATAGGACAGCCTTTAGGCCGAAGAGAACCGGTCTTGTTTCCGTGGAGATCGTCCTTCCCCTACGCCTTCTATGGAGGGATTTTAGGAACATCAGAGTTGCCATGGGGCAAGTGATAATCGATTCATATGCGGGTAGGAAGCGTAGCCGGAGCGACCATCTACCGGTATGTCGAATCATGGGATGTGGTAAGACGGCCTCGGGAGACCTTCGTCGTGTGCTTCACTTCAGCCCTTGGCGGACGAGAGTGCGCTACGGCCGTCAGAATATTGTGCCTGGTTCATTGCTACTTGTCTTTCCCATCGATCACCTCTCTCACCTTGCGAGCCAGGCTTCCGACGGTAAAAGGCTTTTGAATGAAATGGATGCCTTGCTCCAACATGCCGTGATGGGCGATGACATTGTCGGTGTACCCCGACATGTAAAGAGCTTTTGCCTCAGGATGAATCTTCTGAAGACGTTCCACCACCCGGCGGCCATCCATACCTGGCAAAACGACATCGCTTAAGATCAAATCGATTCGTTCATCGTACTGTTCACAAAGCATGAAAGCCTTGCCTCCGTCCGACGCCTCCAGAACCTTGTAGCCTTGTTTTCTCAGCAACCGGACAGCCAGCTTCCGTACAACCTCCTCATCCTCCACGACCAAGATGGTTTCGCTTCCCTGAGGAATGTCTTCCAACGTCTCTTCCCTACGCTCCTCTACAGGGCCCTCCACCCGTGGAAGGTAGATTTTGAAGGTCGTTCCCTTCCCCATTTCACTGTAGACCCAGATATTCCCTCCGCTCTGTTTGACGATCCCATAAACCATCGATAGACCCAATCCTGTTCCCTTACCAGCTTCCTTCGTCGTGAAGAAGGGCTCAAAGGCCCTCTCCCTCACCTCTGGGGACATCCCGACACCCGTGTCGCTCACCGAGAGCATCACATAGGGACCAGGAGTGACCGCAACGTGGTCCCTCGCATAGGCCTCATCCAGCTCCACATTCGCTGTCTCGATCGTCAACTTACCGCCACGGGGCATCGCATCCCGGGCGTTCACCGCCAGGTTGATCACCGCTTGTTCCATCTGACCGGGATCGACTCTCACTTTACCGACCCCTTCTTCCAGAAAGGTCGTCAGTTCAATATCCTCTCCGAGGATCCGACGAAGAATCTTCTCCAGATCCTCGATCAGTGCATTCGGATCGACCACCTTCATCTGCATGATCTGCTTTCGACTGAAGGCCAACAGTTGCTGGGTCAACCGCGCCGCCCGTTCCACAGACTGCTCGATCTCTTTCAGGTTGCCGTAGAGAGGATCCGCCTCGTGAAGATCGAGGAGCGAAAGCTGGCAGTTCCCCCGGATCACCGTCAGGGCATTGTTGAAGTCATGGGCAATCCCTCCGGCAAGCCTTCCGATGGCCTCCATCTTCTGAGCCTGTCGAAGTTGCTCCTGAAGCGATGCCATCTCTTGCTCCATGCGCTTCCGCTCCGTGATGTCCCAGTCAATTCCACTCCATCGGATGGGAACGCCGTGGTCGTCGCGATGGATCTTGCCGCGGGTGTGAATCCAGCGAATGCTTCCGTCTCGGTGGCGGATCCGATATTCGGCCTCGTGGATCTCTCTGCGTCCTTCGAGGTGCTCTTGAGCCGACCTTCTTAAGACCTCCAGATCTTCGGGAAGAATGCGGCCCTGCCAGGCAGAAACCGAATTCGGAAACTCATCATCCCTGAACCCGATAAACCCCTTCAGCCGAGGGGAAAGATAAATTTCGTCAGGAATTTGGTGGGGCGCGTTTGGATCGAACCTTAGATCCCAAAGGCCGGCGTTGGAGCCTGAAAGGGCCATCTCGAGCTGCTCTCGGCTCTTCTCGAGCTCCTCCTGGACACCCTTGGCTCGAAGAACCAGGGGATGATCCTCTCCCAAAACGAGATCGACCTCTCCCGAACGAATGGCCCTCAGGGCCTCCTCAGCCTCAGCCAATCGAGCCTCGAGCTCCGCATAGGTTGGTTTCTTCCCGTTCATGGGTTCTCCTCGGCCTCGGGCAATCCAAGAACCTCCAGGATTCTTCGGACATCGCTTAGAGAGCCGATGATCCTCGTTTTGGTCGGAGGATCGATAATCATCAAAGTGGGAGCAAAAAGGATCTGGGCCTCCAAGGCCGCCTTGTAGTTTTCCAAAACGTCCACCACCTCGAGGGTATAGTTTCCCTGAAGATGCCTTTCGCCCAGATATTTGAGCACCTCTCTTGCCTTTCGAGAATTGGGCTCGTCCCCGGCAACAAACAGTCTCAAATGGTAATGGCCCGGAACCTTCGATTCGGAGCGCCGCGTCCTATCCATAGCCTTCTTCTCCACGGTTTGATCCACTCACTCTTGCCCTCTGCCAAGACCTTTGACCTCAACCGACATACGGGTCAAGAATCTCAATCCCCTTATCTCCGATACTGAATTTGCGGATTTCGTTCGAATGTTTGGAGCCCCGGGACTTAAGAACCTGGAGGACCCGATTCGTCTTACCCTCTCCGAAGACGTAGGAAAGAAAGATCACGCTATCGACCATCGAAGAGATGCCGTTACCTGAAATCTCTATTTGGGTTTTCGTCCCCGAGGTCTGATTTGTAAGAAGAGTCGTGGTCCCCCTTTCCTTCAAGAAGTTTAGGAGACGCATGAGAAAGTCGAAAGAGACCTGTTTCCCTCCCATCCTTTCGCAGGCCGAGATGGCATCTACGATCACATGGTGGGGCGTCCATTGCTCCACCTCGTCGATCAACCGGATGAGATGTTCTTCTATACCCGTAGCCTCGGGCATCGAGGCGATGAGACGTAATGTTCCGGTCTTCTCAAAAGGCTCCAAGTCGAAACCCGCGCTTGCCACATTACGCATCAAGGCCTTCGGCGACTCTTCGAAGCTCACATAAAGAACCTTCTCCCTCCGTTTGCAGGCCTCCGTCACA
>Ga0078972_1005537_pt1 | contig 31857 bp, 25 predicted proteins | sample YelNatPaOPGAMG01_FD_67568 | JGI IMG/M metagenome (GOLD analysis project Ga0078972, IMG submission 67568) | Hot spring thermophilic microbial communities from Obsidian Pool, Yellowstone National Park, USA - OP-RAMG-01 (SPADES assembly) (version 2) | ecosystem: Environmental > Aquatic > Thermal...
TTAAGGCCGACGTGCCCTTCGTTAAACAGGACCTCCAGTCCGTTAGGGACGACGTATCCTTCGTTAAACAGGACCTCCAGTCCGTTAAGGACGACGTATCCTTCGTTAAACAGGACCTCCAGTCCGTTAAGGGCGACGTGTCCTTCGTTAAACAGGACCTCCAGTCCGTTAGGGACGACGTATCCTTCGTTAAACAGGACCTCCAGTCCGTCAAGGACGACGTATCCTTCGTTAAGAAGATCCAGCTAAAACTCGAACTGCGCATGGAAGAGGAGGTAATCAAGAAGATGCAAGCCCTCTTTGATGGTTACATACAACACGACCAAAGGTTGACGCGGGTCGAAGAAGGGGTTGATGAGGTAAAAGAAAATGTCCGTTTCCTGGTTACCCGCGTCACCCACCTGGAGATGGCTTCCCGGTAGCCCATGCCATCAAAGCCCGCCTGATTCGCAGAGGCGGGCTCACTCCTTCCAAAAGAGCGTTCTATTCGGTATATCAATCCCCGCCCCGGCCGGTCTCCAGCAAACCCAGGCGGTTCATCTTGTAATACAGGGTGCTGCGTGGAATATTGAGGATTCTGGCCGCCAGCGTGCGGTTGCCGCCCGCTTCGGCCAGCGCCTGTAAAATGGTTTCCCGCTCGGCGTGTTCGGTGGCCGACTGTAGACCGGTCTTGAGGGTCCCTTCCGCCGCCGGCCGGCCGGCGGGCTCCGGTGCTTGGCCGGGAACGGCCGCCACGTCGATGACGTTCCCGTCGGCGAGGACCACCAGCCTCTCCACCGTGTTGCGCAGTTCCCGCACGTTGCCCGGCCACGGGTAGGCGATCAACGCCGCCATGACGTGGGGCTGGATCTCCCCGGTCTCCTTGCCGTACAACTGGCCGTATTCGTGAAGAAAATGGTAGGTCAACTCGGGAATGTCGCTTTGCCGTTCCCGCAGGGGCGGTATCGACAAACCGATGACATTCAGGCGGTAATAGAGGTCCTCCCGGAACTGGCCGGAGGAAATCATGGTTTCCAGGCGCCGGTTGGTGGCGGCGATCACCCGCACGTCCACGGCGACCGGCCGGCACCCGCCGACCCGGTAGAACTTCTTTTCCTGCAGGACGCGCAGAAACTTCACCTGGAGAAGCGGCGGCAGCTCGCCGATCTCGTCGAGAAAAACGGTGCCCCCGTCGGCCAATTCCAAGAGACCCGGCTTGCCGCCGCGGCTGGCCCCGGTAAAAGCCCCCTCTTCGTAGCCGAAGATCTCGCTTTCGAACAGGTCGCCCGGTATGGCCCCACAGTTGATGACGATGAACGGTTTCCCGGCCCGGCGGCTGGCATCGTGCACGGCCCGGGCCAGGATTTCCTTCCCGGTGCCGCTCTCGCCCCGGACGAGCACGGTGGCGTCGGTGGGCGCGGCCCGGGCCGCCAGGGCGACCACCTCCCTCATACGGGGATGGTGACCCAGAAGGTGGTGGAAGGCGTCGGCCACCCGCGTGCCCTGGGAGACCGCTTCCTGCAATTGCCGGACCTCCAGGCTGGCCTTGGTTAACTCGCGGTTCAAGTGGACGATTTCGGTGATGTCCTTCTCCGCCGAAACGGCCCCCACCACGGTGCCGTCCACGACGACGGGTACCGCGTTGATCAGGACGTGCGTGCCCGGCAGGGGTTGATGGTACTGGCCGCGCACGATCCGCCGGTCGCGGGCCACCCGGGTGACCATCACGTTGGAAAAGAAATCGTTGATGTTGCGGCCGACGATGTCCGCCGCCTTGATGTTCCACATCTGTTCCGCCTTGCGGTTCCAGACCGTGACCCGGTCGTCGGTATCCACCACGCAGACGGCGTCCTCGGTGGCATCCAGTACGGCGGCCAGGGTGGCCTCGGCCCTCGCCGGACGGTCGGCCGCACGCTCATGGGTCGCCGGATCGAGCAGGGTGACCTTGGCCTTACCCGAAACGTTCCTGACGGTCATGGCTGCCCCCTTCGCGCCGCCCCGCTATTCCCTCCGCTGGTCGCCGCAGGAGGTCTCCGGAGCCCGGTGCCGGTGCGCCCGCCCCGTGAGCAGGTCTCTAAGCATGCAACCGGGGGTCATTCCCGCCGCCCTGGCCTTCTTTCGGAACTCGAGAAAGGCGTCTATGGCTTCCTGGCGGGCCCGCATCCGTTCGGGGTCTCCCTTGACCTCGATCACGAGGCTGCCTTCATCGTGCTTCACGTGAAATTCCCATCCCGCCACATGAATCACCCCTTCTCTTTCTTGGTTACCCCGTCCGTATCCTGATCCTACTCTATTCTATCCTGAAAACCTTGTTTCCTTCTCTCCACACTCTCCACACTAACGCCGTCCCACCCCGGCGGCAAAGGCGGCCACGGAGAGCACCAGGGCCACGCCGCCCCAAACATCCTCGTGGTTGACGTGCAGGAAGACGGCGGCGAGAAGCAGCGCCGACGCGTAAATAACCAGGCCGGTACGGCGCATTCCCGCCGCCTGTTCCCGAATGGTCCGCATCAGGGCGTTCATCTCGTTGACGCTCACTTTGACCTCGCCCTGGTTGATCTGGTCGGCCGTACGCCGCAGGGTTTCCGGCAGCGCCGCCAGGGCCGCGCCCAGGCGCAACGCCTTTTGCGGCAGCATTTCCACGGGGTTGCCCCCCTCCCGCACGACCAGGGTCTGGGCGTAGGGCAGGAAGATGGCGATCAGGTTGATGTCCGGATCCAACCCGGTCGTCAATCCCACCAGGGTACCGACGGCCCGGCCCAGAAAGGCTATCTGGGCCGGAATCTGGAAGGGGTGCTCCCGCACCAGTTCCAGCAGTTCGCGCCCTAGTTCGGTCAGATCCAGGGAATGGATTTCCTCCAGGGTCTGGTCGTAAAAGCGGTCCAGGATCAGGTTGACCGCCTGGCGGATCCGGCCGGTATCCGCCCCCGGACGAACGAAGTGCAGGTTGACGAATTCGCGGACGATATCGCCGGCGCGGCGGTTGGACACGGCCACGAACAGGGCCCGCAGGTGCCGCTTCATGGAAGGGGTGATGTGACCCACCATGCCGAAATCCACCAGGGCCACCCGGCTGCCCGCGAGACCGAAGACGTTACCGGGGTGGGGATCGGCGTGAAAAAACCCGTCTTCCATCACCATCTTGAGGTAGACGTTGATCAGGCGCACCGCCAGAAGGTGGCGGGAAAGGGCGGCCGCGGTCAGGCCGTCGTAGTCGGTGATCTTGACACCATGGACGAAGGTCATGGTGATGACCCGCCCCGTGGTGTATTCCCACCGCATTTCGGGCAGTTCCAGGTAGTCGAACGAACCCAGGTTGCGACGGAAAGCCTCCAGGTTTCGTCCTTCCTGCCGGTAGTCCAGTTCCCCCCGCGTCGTGCGGGTGAATTCGCCGTAGACCGCCTCCAGGTCCATGGTGGCACCGAGGGAGGTAAAGCGTCCCACCAGGCCGAGCAAGAAACGGATGGCCCGGAAATCGGTTTCCACGATCGAATCGATGCCGGGGCGTTGTACCTTGACCGCCACCTCGACGCCGTCGGTACACACGGCCCGGTGCACCTGGCCCAGGGAGGCGGAGGCGTGGGCGTTTTCGTCGAAGAAGGCGAAAACCTCGGCGGGCGGCCGTCCCAGCTCCGCCGTCATGACGCGGGCGACGTCCGGATAAGGAACCGGGGCCACCTGGTCCTGCAGGCCGGCCAACTCCTCCACGTATTCGCGGGGCATGATGTCGACCCGGGCGCTCAGGAACTGCCCCAGCTTGATCAAGAGCCCCCCCATGTCCAGGGCCGTCTTTTTGAAGCGTCGGGCCTGGCTGCGGTACAGACGCCGGCGCCAGACGTCGCTGCGGCGTCGTCCCAGCAGGCGCCGGGCCCAGTGCAGGAGGAGAAACTCCAGGAAAAAGCCCCAGAAGAGGAGCGTCACCTTGAGCAGACGTCGGTGGAGGCGGTTTGCGGACGGCGGGCCGGTCATCGGACACCCCCCAGGGCGGTATCGACGGGTCAACGGCGCCGCCGCCGGAATGACAACCAACGGGGTTGTTTCTCCGGGAGCGTCACCTCAGGAAGATTATCGCACCTGGAGGGTGGAATTGGCAAGCGCGGCGGCTATCGCGGAGCGACCGGGGGCGGTGGCGCGGGAGACGGTACCGGCGGTTCGTCCACGGCCGGTTCGCCCCGGCCGAGCAACTCCTGGATCTGGTTCACGATCTGGGGAGCCAGGTCCAACAGCCGGTCGTAGATGGCGTGCCCGTCCACCGGTAGAAGGCGCACCTTGCCCTGGCTCGCCACCAGAAAACCGATCGGCGAAACGGATACTCCCGCCCCGCTGCCGCCCCCGAAACCGGGAGCCTGGTCTTCACCCCGGCGGCTTTCCACCGCGAAGTCTCCCCCGCCGGCGGCGAAGCCCAGGGATACCCGGGAAATGGGAATGATGACCGTGCCATCCGGTGTTTCCACCGCGTCACCGACCACGGTGTTGACGCTGACCATTTCCTTGATGCTCTCCATGGCCGTCTTCATCAGGCTGTCGATGGGGTGCTCCGCCAAGGGGCCTCACCTCGTGTTCTTCGTGGCGACACTTCCAACCCGGCCAGGTTTAATATGGCCGGGGGCGGTGAAATTATACCGGGTGATGCCGCGCAAGGCCCGGTGCGACCGCCACGCCCACCAGGCCTGCCATGCCGCCGCCAGAAGGTGCCGGACCCGCACCGTCACCCGCCCCCGCACCGCCATGGTCAAACCCCGGGCTTCGTAACAAGGCCCCACCACGATCCGGGGCCGGACCGAACCCGGTGCCGACAGGTGGCTGATCAAGGCGGCCAGGGTACCGCCCAGGGCCCACAGCCCCCCCGCCGCCTCCGCGGTGAGGTCGGCACGGCCCAGCCCCACGGTCACCTCGACCTCCAACCGGTCGAGGCGGGTCTTGTGTAGGAGGTATAAGGCCGGTCGCTGCACGGGTTTGAGGCGCGCCAGGACCTCTCCGGGCCGTCCCGCCCGCGCCGCCGCTTCCCGACCGGCGTCGGATACGGATTCCCTCCCCGCCCGGAGACGCCGCCGCACCAGCCCGCCCAGGGCCCGCACCTCCACGCGCAGACCGTGCGGCCCGTACTCCAGGGAAAGACCTACGGTAAAAGGCAGTACGAGTACCAACAGCAAGAGCAACAACGGGGATAGCAGCAACAGCCCGGTCACCATACGTTCACCTGGTTCAAGAAAGCTAACAATGTCCACCAAAAGGTAGACATTGGTTCGCCGGCCGCCCCCTGACCAGGCTTTCGCTCCTTTCGGATTTCATTAGCCCACTTCTGGTGAGCTTGGCGACAGGGCGACCTCGGCTCCGGGAGTCCCACCCGGACGGGAGATACGTTACTGCGTACCTCCCGCCGGCTGGAAGTAGTTTCCCCCCGGACCAGGGGAAAATGCGGGAACCTTCGTCAGCAAGGTATCCGGGTATCCATCCCGTCTTGACAAGAAAGGTGCGCCGATGATAAATTTGGTAAGGAATCATGCCGGACAGGTGCCCCCGCGGGGGGAGAATAGGGAAGTCCGCAAGGCGGAAACCAATGCCTTCCGCCCAAGCGGCGCGGTCCCACCACTGTAAACCGGGGAGTCCGCCGCCACCAGGCCACTGGAGATGTTTTTCCGGGAAGGCGCGGCCGGACGGGGATCCGGTAGCCAGGAGACCTGCCTGTCCGGTTCGTCGAAGCGGGGATGATGGTAAAGTCCCCAGCCTGCCATGGCTGGGGACTTTTTGTTTTTCCCGGCCCGAGGGGTGATGGAGCCCGGTCGGCCCCGGGCGCTGGTTGACCCGGTCATCACGCAAACCAACATGCGGGAGGCGTTTTCATGCTCGAAGAAACCTTGCGTAACATAGGCGAACTCGACACCGCGGTCATGCAACGGATGCAGGAACACCTGGACAACCTGATCAAGCCGCCGGGCAGCCTGGGTGTGCTGGAAGCGGCGGCGGTAAAACTGGCCGGCATCTACGGTACGCTCGATCTGGCGATCACCGGCAAATGCGTGATTCTCATGGCCGGCGACCACGGGGTGGTGGAGGAGGGCGTCAGCATCGCCCCCCGCGAGATCACCTACCAGATCCTGCCGGCTTTCCTCAACGGCACCTCCGGCGTGGGAGTCCTGGCCCGGCACGCCGGCGCCCGGCTGGTGGTGGTCGACGCCGGGGTAGCCGTTCCGGTCGAGTTCCCCGGTGTACGCCGCATGAAGGTACGGCCCGGCACCGCCAACCTGGCCCGGGGTCCGGCCATGTCCCGCGCCGAGGCCGTGCGGGCCGTCGAAGCCGGCATCGCCGTGGCCGGGGAGGAAATCGACCGGGGTGCCAACCTGCTGGCCACCGGCGACATGGGGATCGGCAACACCACCCCCTCGGCGGCCATCCTGGCCGTGCTGGGAGGGTATCCGGCCCGCGAGGCGGCCGGGCGCGGCACCCTGGTCAACGACGAGGTGCTGGAACGAAAGATAGGGGTGATCGAACGGGCCATCGCTGTCAACCGGCCGGACCCGTCGGATCCCCTGGACGTGCTGGCCAAGGTGGGCGGCCTGGAAATCGCCGGTCTGGCCGGGGTAATCCTGGGCGCGGCCCAGAGGAGGGTACCGGTGGTCCTGGACGGCTTCATCACCACCGCGGCCGCCCTGATCGCCGCCCGCCTGGCGCCGCGGGCCGTGGACTTCCTGTTCGCCGGACACCTCTCCGGCGAACAGGGACACCGCCTGATGCTGGACCTGCTGGATCTGTCCCCGCTGCTCAACCTGGGCATGCGCCTGGGCGAGGGCACCGGCGCGGCCCTGGCCATGCACCTGGTGGAAGCGGCGGCCAAAATCGCCACCCAAATGGCCACCTTCGCCACCGCCCAACTGGCCGAACTGAACGAAGACATGATTGCCCGCTGAAGAGGATTCCCTTTCCCCTGCCCCATCGCCCGGCTTCGGCCGGGCTATTTTTAAGCCAATTTTAAGGAGGAATTAGACGAATAATGTAGAAAGAAAGTACGTTGACAACAAAGGTAACATTCGGCTTTGTTACCATGGAATTTTAAAGGCAATAGGGGTCTTCATCGTGCCAAAATCCGAAGCCATGACCAGGGCCTTGCACGGTCTGGCCTCACTGACCGCGGCGGGACTGCTGTTGTGCTCCTGGCCCCTCCCGGGTTGGTCCGCAACACCGGCCAGCTTCGTGGTCAAACAGGACAGCATCGACCTCTTCCAGGGTCCCGGCACCGGGTACAACATCGTGGGTAGCGCGGCCGCCGGCGATACTGTGGAAGTCATCGGGCAGACCGGCGCCTGGGACGAAGTGCGCACCGCCGGCGGTACCACCGGCTGGATCGCCGCGGCCCTGGTCAATCTCGACCGGCAGGCCTCCGCGGCCGCTCCCGCCGCCGCGCTGCCCGCCGCCGTCACCCCCACCACCACCGGCGTCAACGTCCGCAGCGGTCCGGACACCGGCCACCCGGTGATCAGCTCGGCCTCGGCCGGCGATATCCTGGTGGTCGAGGGCCAGAGCGGCCAATGGTACAAGGTGCGGACGCCCGACGGCATCCTGGGCTGGATCGCCGGTTGGTATACCCGGCCCGTAACGGCGCCGGTCCCAACCGAACCGTCCGCCCCGGCAGGGGATGGTTCTTCTTCTCCCTCCTCCGACCCCGGCACGGTGACCGTCTCCCAGCCCTCCGTTACCCTTTTCGGCGGGCCGGGCACCGGTAGCGGCATCGCCGGCCAGGTTTCCAGGGGAACCGTTTTGGTCGTGCTCCGGACCCTGGGCAGTTGGGCCGAGGTCCAGTTGCCCAGCGGCGCCACGGGTTGGATTCCGGCCGCCCTGGTGGGAGGAGCCGGGAGGGCGTCCGAACCTTCCCGGGGGCAAACCCCGCCCCCCGCCGGCAACGCCCCGTACGCCGGCAAGGGAGCCTGGGACGACATCTACGGCAAAATCCCGCAGGCCGGCGACCTGGCCGGCTTCGCCGCTGCGGGTATTACCCACTTCTATGTGGAAGTGGCCACGACCCAGAGCGGTTTCACCACCCAGTGGCAGGGCTGGCTGAATACCATCCTGCCGGCCGCCCACCGGGCCGGCATCAAGGTCATCGCCTGGGTGTACGTCCAACTGGCCAACCCCTTGGCCGATGCCCAGTTAACCAGTCAGGTGGCCAACTATGTCACTCCCACCGGTGACCGGCCCGACGCCGTGGCCGCCGACATCGAAAGCCTGCCCCAGAACAACACCGTGGCGGCCGGCCAGTTGGTGGCCTCGTACGCCGCCCTGACCCGCCCGAAACTGCCGGCCGGGATGCCGTTCATCGCCATCACCTTCCCGCCCCAGTACCGGCGCACCTATCCCTTCGCCGCCATGGGCGCCGACTTCGACGCCGTCGCCCTCATGGACTACTGGCACATCACCGGCAACAGCTACAGCTATGACGACGCCAAAAGTTTCGTCGCCAACTCCCTCACCATGACCGCCAACCTGACCGGAGCCAAAACGCCGTTGGAGGTCATACTGCAAGGTTTCGACAACGGCACGGGCATGCCCTCCGCCCGGGAGATGTCCGGCGCCCTGGCCGGGACCGCCGGCGCCCGGGGCTACTCTATCTATACCTGGGATTCCGTCCTGGGCACACCGGCGGGGGATGTGTTCGACAACTACCGTTGAGCGGGAGGAGCCGAAAGAAAACCAGGCACAAACGGAACGAGGGGAGATCCGTCCCCTCGTTCCATAATTTCGGACCTGCCTGACGAAACTGCCTTAACCGGCCGAGCCTTGGGAAGCGAGAGCAGACGGTGGATACCGGGTTGGAAATGGATATAATGGCTGGGATCTTTTGCAGGTTGCCGGCAGGCAAAGCCGTATCGCTCGAGAATTTTGTCCAGTGCCTCGCAGTCAACGTCTACAGGGTTGCGTGCAATTTAGGCATATTTGGTCATTCGAATCAGGCAGCGCCAGCCCTCGGCTGGACATATACGCGATATTTATTATAATATTTATGAACAACCCTTGTCCGGCCTGGGAATGTATAATAGCGCCAAAGCCAAGGAAAATACAAGGTAAATTGGGATCTCCCCCTTAAAACCGGCTTTTCGGCCGTTTGCGTTGGCGGGCGGATTTTTGTATCATAATTTCTGTTAGCACTCCAGTCAAATGAGTGCTAACAGAACAGAAATTTCCATCATTTCCAAGGAGGGGTTGCCGTGATCAGACCTCTGGGGGAAAGAGTGGTCATCAAACCTCTGCCCAACGAGGAAATCACCAAGGGGGGTATCGTGATACCGGACACCGCCAAGGAGAAGCCCCAGCGGGGCGAAGTGATCGCCGTGGGCCCGGGCCGCCTTCTGGAGAACGGACAGCGGGTACCCGTCGATCTCAAGGCGGGGGACAAGGTGCTTTTCCCCAAATACTCCGGCAGCGAGGTCAAGATCGATGGCGTCGAATACCTGATCATGCGTGAATCCGACGTCCTCGGTGTCATCCAGTAGCAACGAGCAGGAGGTAATAGCGTTGGCCGGTAAGGAAATCGTATTTGACGAGGACGCGCGGCGGTCCCTGGAGAAGGGCGTGAACGCCCTGGCCGACGCGGTCCGCGTGACCCTGGGCCCCAAAGGCCGCAACGTGGTACTGGAAAAGAAATTCGGTTCCCCCATGATCACCAACGACGGGGTAACCATCGCCCGTGAGATAGAATTGACGGACCCGCTCGAGAACATGGGCGCGCAACTGGTGCGGGAGGTGGCCACCAAGACCAACGACGTGGCGGGGGACGGGACCACCACCGCCTGCATCCTGGCCCAGGCCATCGTACGCGAGGGCATGAAAAACGTGGCCGCCGGGGCCAACCCGATGATCCTCAAAAAAGGAATTGAAAAGGCCGTCGAAAAGACGGTGGAAGAGATCAAGAGGCTGGCCAAGCCCGTCGAGGACAAATCCGCCATCGCCCAGGTGGCCTCCATCTCCGCCAACGACGAAACCATCGGCAACCTGATTGCCGACGCCATGGACAAGGTTGGCAAGGATGGGGTCATAACCGTCGAGGAGTCCAAGGGTATCGCCACCACCCTGGAAGTGGTGGAAGGCATGAACTTCGACCGCGGCTACATCTCCCCCTACATGGTTACCGACGGCGACAAGATGGAAGCCACGCTGGCCGACCCGTACATCCTCGTCACCGACCGCAAGGTTTCCGCGGTGGCCGATCTTTTGCCCATCCTGGAGAAGGTGGCCCAAAGCGGCAAGCCGCTTCTCCTGATAGCCGAGGACGTGGAAGGCGAGGCCCTGGCCACCCTGGTACTCAACAAGCTCCGGGGCACCCTGTCCTGCGTGGCGGTCAAGGCGCCCGGCTTCGGCGACCGGCGCAAGGCCATGCTCGAAGACATCGCCGTTTTGACCGGCGGTACCGTCGTTTCGGAGGAGTTGGGCCTGAAACTGGACAAGGCCACCATGGACTTGCTGGGCAAGGCCAACAAGGTGCGGGTGAAGAAGGAAGAGACCATCATCGTGGGCGGTGCCGGCAACGCCGACAATATCACCAAGCGCGTCGCCCAGATCAAGAAGCAGATTGAGGAAACCACTTCCGACTACGACCGGGAGAAGCTGCAGGAACGGCTCGCCAAGCTGGCCGGCGGCGTGGCCGTAGTCCAGGTGGGCGCGGCCACGGAAACCGAGATGAAAGAAAAGAAGCTGCGCATCGAAGACGCCCTGAACGCCACCAGGGCGGCCGTCGAAGAAGGCATCGTCCCCGGCGGCGGCGTGGCCTACATCAACTCGGTCGCTGTTTTGGACGCCGTCGAGGCCGGCGGTGACGAGAAAACCGGCGTGAGCATCGTGCGTCGCGCCCTGGAGGAACCGCTGCGCCAGATCGCCGACAACGCCGGCCTGGAAGGTTCCGTGATCGTGGAGAAGGCCCGCGCGGCCAAAGCCGGTACCGGCTTCAACGCCCTGACCGGCGAGTTCGTCAACATGATCGACGCCGGCATCGTGGACCCCGCCAAAGTGGCGCGCACCGCTTTGCAAAACGCCGCGTCCATAGCGGCCATGATCCTGACCACCGAAACCCTGGTGGCGGAGATACCGAAGAAAAAGAAGGAACCGGTGGGAACCGGCATGGAAGATTATTAGCAGTGCCCAGGCGGCCCCGGGCCCGGTAAACCCGGCCCGGGGCCGTACGGACACCGGATACGTGGTTGTTGCAAAACCATGGCCTGAACTATGGAGGAAAGATTCCACCGCGTAGTTTAACCACGTCCATTCATCACATACACCTACAATTGTCGCGCCCCAACAGATGGCGGTCGTGTTCAATAAGCTGATTACCTTGTTGGCGGAACTTCAAGCATGTGAGCAGCGGTTTGGCCACAAACCATGCTTTGTTTGATGAAACGCAAGGAGATGATAAGCTTGAGCATGGCTGTTTGTTCCGCTAAACAGATAAAATATGCCGCAAATTCAACCATAAAGATAGCCATGTTACACTGGGCGTTTCCCCCGACCATCGGCGGGGTGGAAAGCCATTTGGTCATGCTCGGCTCCGGCCTGGTCAGGCGGGGTTTCGAAGTTCACCTGCTCACGGGGTCGATCGACGGGCGACGGGAAAAGTACACTGCCCACGGTATGACGGTACAGCGCACCCCCCTCCTCGACCTGAACACTCTCACTCCGGCGGAGAAACCGGGACGCGAGGTGGCAGGCGAGATCCTGGACTTTCTGTGGGCGGTCCGTCCGGATATCGTCCACGCCCATAATTTCCACTACTTCAGCCCCGCACACACCAAAGCGGTCCTGAGCGGCGCCGCGGCCGCGGGGGCGCCGGCCGTCCTCACCGCGCACAACGTCTGGGAAGACGAATTGGCGCGCCAGTGCGGCCGTTTCGCCCCCCGCTGGGACGCGGTCATCGCCGTGAGCCGTTTCATCGCTTCCGCGTTGGCCGGTCAAGGCTATCCGGCCCCAAGGCTGACGGTAATCCATCACGGCATCGACCTGCACAGTTTCCAGCCCGCCCGCCGGGCCGGAAACACCCGTTTCCGGTCCCGCCTGCGGGGCCGCCGGGTGATCTTCCATCCGGCCAGACTCAGCCTGGACAAGGGCTCCCTCGTCGCCGTAAAGGCCCTCGGGCTGGTCCGGGAGCGGATTCCGGACGTCCTTTTGTTGATGGCCGGTCCGGACAATGTGGTCGATTTCCACGGACGCCGGCGGGACGACCTGCGCACCGTAAGGGCGCTGGTGGAGGAAACGGGACTTGCGGGCCACGTAGTGATCAGGCCCTTCGCCTGGCCGGAGATAGCCGGGGCCTACCGAACGGCGGATGTCTGCATCTACCCCTCCTGCTTCGAGGAGCCTTTCGGGATCGCTCTTTTGGAAGCCATGGCCTGCGCCCGTCCCCTGGTCGTTACCAGGGCCGGCGGGATGCCCGAGGTGGTGGAAGACGGAGTGAACGGTTTTTTGGTTCGGATGGGAGACCACGAAGAGTTGGCCGACCGGTGCCTCACCCTGCTCACCGACCGGCGATTGGCGGCGCAGATGGGACGGCAGGGCCATGAAAGGGTTCGGGAAAGGTTTTCCCGGGAAAGGATGGTCGATGACACGGTGCGCGTCTACGAAAGGTTGCTGGGGCTCGACTCCTTGCGGGCGGAGGGGGAAATTTGAACCGGGACGAATGCCGGGCCGCATTCCCGGCGGTTCCCAAGGAAGCGGAACCCCGAACCGAGGTGCTCAAGGAGGGCGACAGCTTCCTCGTAACCCTGCCCGACGGCTCGATACCGGCGGACAACGCGGCCGGTCTGGGGTTCTACCATCGCGATACGCGATTCCTGAACTGCCTGGAAACGAGTATCAGCGGAACGGCGCCCGTTTTCCTGTCGGCCTACACGCGGGACAGCCACTTCGGCCAGATGGAGTTCACCAACCAGGAACTGCCTTCGGAACAATGTCCCGTGGCTCCGATGGGCGTCCATATGCGTATCTTGAGAACCCTGCGGGAAGGACTCCATCAAAGAATCAGGCTGACGGGCTATGAGAGGGGCAAGGTCGAAGTCGTCTTGAGTCTTTTGATGGGTGCCGACTTCGTGGATGTCTTCGAGGTGCGGGGTTTCCGGCGGCCCCGCCGGGGCCGCCTTCTCCCGGTGAAGCTGGAGAAGCACGGCTTTGTGCTTGCATACCGGGGTCTGGACGGGTTGGTGCGTTCGGTCGCGGTGGCCTTCGCGCCCGCCCCCCGTTCCATCGAGGAAGCGGGCCCGGGGCGGGTGAGGGCCACCTTTCAAATGACGCTCGCCCCGGGGAGCAAGCATTATGTTCATCTGCACGTCGTGCCGAAGGTTCACGGCGAGGAGGCGGCCAGCCTGCCCGCGGCGGGCGCGGTGCCCAGGTCCTTCAAACTGGCGCTGGCCCAAAATCACGAGGATTACACCCGGTGGAAGGAACGGTGCACCTCCTTTCACTGCGACAATCCCTTGTTCAACCAGTTGCTCAACCGGGCCATCACCGACATCTATGCCCTGTCGGCCGAGTATCCCGGTCTCGGCAGGATCGTCGAGGCCGGCGTACCCTGGTATGCCGCGCCCTTCGGCCGTGACGCCCTGATCGTGGCCTGGCAGACCTTGTGGGTGAACCCGGACATCGCGCGCGAGACGCTGTATTTCCTGGCCCGCCTGCAGGGTGACCGGGACAACCCGGGGCGCGACGAGCAGCCGGGCAAGATCATTCACGAACTGAGACGGGGAGAGGTCGCCGCCTGCGGCGAGACCCCGCACAACCCGTATTACGGGTCCGTGGATTCCACTCTCTGGTTCATCATGGTGCTCCACGAACTCGTGGTCTGGCTCGGGCAGGACGAGATATTGCAAGACCTGCGACCCGCGTTGGACCGGGCTTTGGAATGGTGCGCACGGTACGGTGACCTGGACGGGGATTTCTTCATCGAATACCGGCGCACCGCCGAACAGGGCTTGAACAACCAGGGATGGAAGGATTCCTGGGACGCCGTCGCCGATCCCGCGGGGAAACCCGCCGCGGGACCGGTGGCCCTGGTGGAGGTGCAGGGCTACTATTACAGGGCCCTGGTGGCCGCATCAAAACTTTACCAGCACCTCGGCGAAACGGCCCGGGCCGCGCGCCTGCGGAGCCGGGCCCGCAAGCTGAGACGGCTTTTCCTGGAGAACTTCTGGCTGGAGCGGGACCAATGGCTGGCTTTTGCCCTGGACGGGGCCAAGAACCCCATTACAACCGCCGTCTCCAATCCCGGACATTGTCTTTTTACCGGAATCCTACCCCGGAAGATGGCGGTGCGGGTGGCCCAGCGACTTCTCCAGCCCGACTTTTTCTCCGGCTGGGGCATCCGTACCATGAGCAACCGGGAAGCGGTCTTCAACCCGCTCAGCTACCACAACGGAACGGTGTGGCCGCACGACAACGCCGTCATCCTCGCCGGCTTCCGGGCGGCGGGACTGGCGCATCTGATCGAACCGGTGGCCACCAGCCTGTATCAGGCGGCCCTCGGTTTTCCCTATCTGCGGCTGCCGGAACTGTTCTGCGGTTTTGCACGCCGCACCGACGCCAGCCCGGTCCACTATCCGGTGGCCTGCAATCCCCAGGCATGGGCGGTGGGAGCCTGGCTGCAGATCCTGCAGGCCATGCTCGGTCTCTCGTGCCGCGGCAACCAGGTGCGCGTCAGCCGCCCCGTGCTGCCGGAGTGGATCAATGAACTGACGGTCGGCAACCTGGCTGCCGGGCGTGGACGGGTGGACCTGGAGTTCACCAGGGACGGAGACAAAACTTACTGCAGTGTGCGGAAAACCAGCGGCCCCGTGCAGGTCGTCCTCGAGGCCTGAACCGGAGCCAAGGCCTCCCCCCGGCGCCGTCCGGTTCGACGACGCGGGCCGGGTTGTCAAGGAAGGAGGAAGGTCCGATCCGGGAGGCGGGCCCGGCTCCGCCGCAGCAGCGCAAAAGCCGGGCCAAGCGGGCCGTGCTCGTTATGACCCTGCTACCCCTGATCAACAAAGAGGTTGTCGTTCTCTCGAACCGGCCGGCGGGTTCCCGCAGGGCCGCCAGCGGGCTGGTATCGGCGCTGGAACCGATTTTGGAAGAGACCGGCGGCACGTGGGTGGCCTGCGGTTCGAATACCGGCGGCGAACCGTTGCACGGCCGTCTCGACAGACGCGGATACGCCGTACGGGAAGTGGGCGTCTCGTCGGAGGAGTATCGGGACTACTACCTGGGTCTGGCCAATTCCTGCCTGTGGCCGGTCTCCCACTGCTTTGTGGATGGATTGCGCTTTTCGGCCCGGCAATGGGAGGCCTACCGTGACGTCAACGCCAGGTTCGCCCGTACCGCCGCCCGATGGGGGAAGGAAGAGTCGTTTTTCTGGGTGCACGACTATCATCTCGCCTTGGTACCCGCCCTCCTGCGCCGGGTTTATCCTTCGGCCAGGATCGCCTTCTTCTGGCACATACCGTTCCCTCCCTACGATGTCTTCCGCGTATTCCCCTGGCACGCGGAACTGATATCGGGCATGCTGGGCGCCAACCTGGCGGGATTCCATACCGACCGTTACGTGAACAATTTCCTGGACTGTGTGAGGCACTGCCTGGACGCCGCAGTGGACGTTCACACGGGCCAGGTGTATCACGGCGGCCGTCCCGTGCAGGTCAGGGCGCTCCCGGCGGGAGTAGACTGGCAGCGTTTCGCCGCCTTGGCGGCGTCGCCCGGCATCAGGTCCCGGGCCGCGGCCATCCGCCGATCCTCCGGAGCCCGCTGGCTCCTTCTCGGCGTGGACCGGCTGGACTATACCAAGGGCATCCTGGAACGACTGGAGGCCCTCGATTTATTGCTCGGGGAAAACCCCGAACTGCAGGGAAAGGTGACCCTCCTGCAGATAGGCGTGCCTTCCCGGGAAAACATCGCCGCCTACAGGAAACTGCGGTCGGCGGTCGAGGCCGCCGTGGGACGCTTGAACGGCAAATACGACCGGCACCACCGGTCCGTTCCCGTCCGCTACTCATGCCATCCCCTGGGACAGGAAGAACTGGTCGCCCACTACCTGGCTGCCGACGTGGCGTTGGTGACGCCCCTGCGGGACGGCCTGAACCTGGTGGCCAAGGAGTTCGTCGCCTGCCGCGGGGACGAATCGGGCGTGCTGATACTCAGTACCCTGGCCGGGGCCGCCGAACAGATGTCCGGCGCCCTCCTGGTCAACCCGTACGATACGGCAGCTTTGGCCAAGGCGATCCGGGAGGCGCTGGAAATGTCGCCCGACGAACAACGCCGGCGCATGCGTTGCCTGCGGCAGACGGTCCAAAAACACGATCTGGGCCGGTGGTGGCATCTGACGTTGAAGTACGCGGGGGTCAAGACGGCCGGTCCGGTCCCGTCCGGGGCCCAAAGCGCGGTCAACGATTAGCCGTGGCCGGACGGGGGACGCGACAACTCTTGGCTTCCGGCAGCGATGCGCTGAGCCGTCAGCATCAGCCAGACCACGGGTGCCAGGACCCCCGGCGCGACGCCGGGGGAAACGACCGTCAGACCCGCACCCGGCGCGCGACCAGTGAGGTCCGCCTGCAGCACGCTGTGGTTGACGAAGGTCAAAAGGCCCGAGACCATCAGGTTGGCGACGATCATCCCCTGGGCCGCCGCCGTCCGCAGCCGCTCCTTCTGTCCGTCCGGGAGCCTGCTTTTGTCCACCGGCAGATTGACGTGGGCCGGCGATCCCGGGGAAGAAGCGATCCAAGCGGCCCAGCCCTCCGGCCGCCCCGCGGCGTGGAAGTGGGTGGCCAGGGTGTGCGGCAGGGCCGGATAGGCCGGCGCGTCAGTTCCAGTAATCCAGACCCACGTTGCGCCGGGCCCGCTCCAGGTAGACGGCCCCGGCCCGCCGGGCCTTTTCCGCCCCCCGGCGCATGGTCTCCACCACGTAGTCTTTATCCCTCACCAGCTTCTCGCGCTTCTTGCGATAGGGGGCGAAATATTCCCAGATGACTCCGAACAGTTCCTTCTTCACATCCCCGTACCTGAGGCCGGGCGTGAGAAACCTTTCCCGGAGTCCTTCCTTTCCCTCCTTGTCGAGAAAAAGCGAATAGAGCTCGAACAGCGCGTTTCCCTCGACGGGCTTCGGTTCGTTTACCGGCGTCGGATCGGTCTTGATACTCGTGACCTTTTCTTTCAAGGTCTTTTCGTCGGCGAATATCTCGATGGCGTTCCCGTAGGACTTGGACATTTTCTGGCCGTCGATCCCCGGCACCAGGGCGACATCCTCTTCGATGTCCGGTTCCGGCACGACGAAGGTTTCCCCGTAGGTGTGGTTGAAGCGGATGGCGATGTCCCGGGTGATCTCCAGGTGCTGTTTCTGGTCCTTCCCCACGGGGACGATTTCACCGCCGTAAAGCAGGATGTCGGCGGCCATCAGCACCGGGTAGGAAAAAAGACCGTGGTTGGCGGCGATGCCCTTGGCCAGCTTGTCTTTGTAAGAATGGGACCGCTCCAGGAGGCCCATTCCTGTGACGTTGGACAAAAGCCAGGTCAGTTCGGTTACCTCGGGAACGTCGGACTGCACGTAGAAAACCGACCGGTCGGGATCGAGACCCAGGGCCAGGAAGTCGCAGGCCGCTTCGAAGGTCTGCCGCCGCAACAATCCGGCGTCGTCCACCGTGGTCAGGGCATGGTAGTTTACCAGAAAACAAAACAGTTCGTTGTTTTCCTGGTAATCGATCATCCTTTTGATCATGGCGAAATAGTTGCCCAGATGGAGGGAACCCGAAGGCTGGATGCCGGAAAGAACGCGCACCGCAAAAATCATCCCTTTCTCCTCTACAGGAACTACAAAAGCATTAATGTACCAAAGTATTGACCAGGATGGATATCTGGTCAAGCCCGGTCACGATCCAGACGATGGGCGGACGGATGATAAACTCGAAAATACCGGTGAAAAGTAAAATGATGAGGACGATCATACCGTACTGCTGCAACCATAAAAGCCACCGTTGCGGCCCCGGCAGGAGGGCGGCCAGGATCTGCGAACCGTCCAGGGGCGGGATGGGGACGAGATTGAAGACGGCCAGCATGACATTTATCGAGATCAGCCAGGCCACCATGCGCAGGATGATCGGTCCGCCCTCCCCGATGCCGGCCACGACCGCCCCGGCCAGGGCCATGAGCAGGTTGGCCAGGGGCCCCGCCACCGAAACGGCGATAATGCCGGTGCGGCGGTTGCCCTTGAGCAGGAAGGGATTGACCGGGACCGGCTTGGCCCAGCCGAAACCGGCCAGGATGAGGGCCAGAAAACCGATGACGTCGATGTGGGCTGCCGGGTTCATGGTCAGGCGGCCCGCGCGCCGGGCGGTGGGATCCCCCAGCCGGTCGGCGGCCCAACCGTGGGCGAACTCGTGAAAAGACAGACCCAGCAGGATACCGGGGAGCATGTACAAAATGGTCGTTATGCCGGGGAGGTTAAACAACGGACGTCTCCCCTTCCATGAATTTTCGGGCCAGGGCCAGTTCCTCGGCACGGCCCTCCACCAGTCCGTCGAGGCGGGCCATGCGTACCGCCGCCAGAACCCGCCCCACGGCCGGGCCGGCCGGGTAACCCAACCCCATTATATCACGGCCGTCGATGGCCAGCCGGTTCCGGCCCATGGCCTGCAAGGCCAGGCGCAGGCGGTCGCGAACGGCATCCTCCTCGCCGATGGCGGCCAGAAGGGGATAGGCCTCAAACGGCAGTTTCTCCAGGCGCAGGACCAGGCCGCTCGTCGGCAGCCTGAAGTCGTAAAGGGCGTCCAGGGCGGGACGCCAAAAATCGAGGGTCCTCTCCATAGCCTGCCCCAACCGGCGGTTCAAATGAAAACGGTCGTGCACGGCCAGGGCCTTTTCCTTGCCCGTCCAGTGGAAAAGAGCCAGCCAGTACGGCAGCCAGGGCTTAGGGTAGGGCGGCTGGCCCCAAAAGGCCAGAAGACGGATGGCGTACGGCAGGCGGCCCAGGACCGGATGCACTTCCCACAGGGTCACCTCCGGCAGGATCTCCGGCCACATCTTCAGTTCGAACAGACGCCGCAAGGGCCGGGAGGGCCTTTCCTCCTCCATGATGAGCCGTAGTTCGGTCCAAATGCGTTCCGGCCGCAGCCGGGAAAGAAGCTTTTCCGAGACGGCCAGATCCAGAAAGCGCCGGGTGTTGTCCTCCATGGTCAGATGATAGCGTTGTTCGAAACGCACCGCCCGTATCATCCGCGTGGGATCCTCCACGAAGCTCAGGTTGTGCAGCACCCGGAGCAAACCGTGCTGCAGGTCGGAACGGGCCCCGTAGAAATCGACCAGTTCGCCCCACCGCCCGGGGTTGAGGGCGATGGCCATGGCGTTGATCGTGAAGTCACGCCGGTACAGGTCGTGTTGCAGGGAGGAACTTTCCACCTGCGGCAGGGCGGCCGGAAACTGGTAGTATTCGACCCGGGCGGTGGCCACGTCCACCCGGTGGCCCGAGGGCAGAAAAATCTTGGCCGTATTGAATTTCCGGTGCGCGCGGCAGGCTCCGTCCAGCATCCCCGCCAGCGCCCGCGCAAAGGTGATCCCGTCGCCTTCCACCACCAGGTCGATGTCGAAACCCTTGGCCTGGAGAAGGATGTCGCGCACCATACCCCCCGCCGCATACACCTGACACCCCGTCTCTTCGGCCAGTCGTCCCGCCTCCTGCAGGATGCGGGCCACCGCCGGGTCCAGGCGGGACATGAGGTCGCGCACCCCGGCCGGGGCCGGGGAAGGGAGGCGGAAGAGGTCGGCGTGCCGCGGCTTGACCTCCGCGCCGTGCAGGCTGCGCAACAGGTCGGTGCGGGACACGATGCCGACCAGGCGCCCAAGGTCCAAAACGGGCAGGCGGCCGATGTTGTGCTCGATCATCAGTTCCTGGGCCCGGGCCACCGGATCCTGCGGCGCCACGGCGATGACGCGCTCGGACATGTAACCCCGTACCGGGGCGTGGCCCAGGCCGTGCAGCACCGCCTTTTCCACGTCGCGGCGGGAGATGACGCCGATCAGGCGGCCGTCTTCGACCACCGGCAGGCCGGTGTGGCCGTAACGCAGCATCACCCGGGCCGCGTTGTCGATGGAAACGCGGCCGGTGACCGTTTTGACCGGGCTGGACATGATCGCCGCCACGGTCAGCGGCGCCTTTACCCCCTCCCGAACCACGGCCAGCAGGCGGTCGGAGATTTCCCACAGCGAACCCTTCTTGACCACGGCCGAGGCCGCCGCCGGATGCCCTCCCCCGCCGAATGCGGCCACGATCTCCCTGACGTCCACCAGGGGGGTGCGGCTGCGTCCCACGATGTGCACCCGGTCTTCCATGGCCAGAAGCGTAAAGACGACGTCCATGTGTTCCACTTCGGCCAGGCGGTGGGTCAGAAGGGCCACACCGCTGACATACTCCTGGGCCGTCGCCCGCGCGACCATGATGCGGACCCCGTTTTGTACCGTGACCCGGGCGTCCAGCAACAGCTTCTTGAACAGTTCGCTTTGCTCGGCGGAGAAAGGCCGCTCCAGGAATTCGGCCACCACGGCCAGGTTGGCCTTCTGGGTCAAGAGCCACGCCACCGCGTTGGCGTCGCGGGCGGTGGTGGAGGAAAAGAGCAAACTACCGGTGTCGCCGTAAATGCCCAAGGCCAAAACCGTGGCTTCCAGTTCGGTAACCCCGATACCCCGCGCCCGGATGGCTTCCACCAAAAGGGTGGTGGTGGCGCCCACCGGTTCGACGACGGCCACCCGCCCGGCGATGTCCCCTTCGGCCGCCGGATGATGGTCGAAAACGTGGATATCGAGACCGTCGGTGGCCAGGACCCCGGCCAGGGTGTTGAGCCGCGCCGGATTCCTGGTATCCACCAGGACGAGCCGTTTCACGTCCGCCAGGTTGACCTCCCGCGCCTGCCGGATGAGGAAGACGTCGCGGTAGAGGGCCATGAACTCCTCCACCTCCGGCGCCAGCTTGCCGGGAAAAACCATCTGGGCGCCCGGGTACAGCAGGCTGGCCCCGATCATGGCGCCCAGGGCGTCCATGTCCGTGTTGACGTGGGTGGTGATGATCTCCATGTGCCTACCGGGCGGCCTCTCGGAGCGGTTCCCGCTGCCAGAGGCGCGCCGGGACCACGTCATGGTCCAGGACGTCGGCGTAAGTTTCCCGCCGGACGATCAACTCGGCCCGGCCCCCGTTGACCAGGACCATGGCCGGACGGGGAAAACGGTTGTAGTTCATGGACATGCTGTAGTTGTAAGCGCCGGTGGCCGATATGGCCAACAGGTCGCCGGAGCGGGGCGGGGGTAGAAGCGCCTCCTGGATGAGCATGTCGCCGGACTCGCAGCAGTTGCCGGCCACCGTCACCGTTTCCGTGGCCGCCTCCCCGGCCCGGTTGGCCAGGACGGCCTCGTAGCGGGCCCCGTACAGGGCCAGGCGCGGGTTGTCGTTCATCCCGCCGTCCACGGCGACGTAGGTGCGCACGCCCGGGATCGTCTTCACCGGTCCCACGGTATACAGGGTGGTCCCGGCCGGACCGCCGATGGACCGCCCCGGCTCCACCAACAGGCGGGGCGCGCTCAAACCGCTCGAGCGGGCCGCCTCCCGAAGCGCCGCAAGCACGGTCCGGGCGAAGAGCCCTATGTCCGGCGCCGCATCGCCCCGGGCGTAATAAATGCCCAGGCCCCCGCCCAGGTCCAACTCCTCCAGCAGGCACCCGGTAAGGCGGCGCACTTCGGCGAGGAACCCCGTCATCACCTGCACGGTATGCACGAAGGACTCCAGGTCGAAGACCTGGGAGCCGATATGACAGTGAAGGCCCTTGAGTTCGAGGCGGGGACAGGCCAGGATCCGGTTGATCCCCTCCATGGCCTGCCCCGTCTCGATGGGCAGGCCGAACTTGGAGTCGATCTGCCCGGTCTTGATGTATTCGTGGGTGTGGGCCTCGATACCCGGCGTAACCCGCAGGATGACGGCCTGCCGGGTGTCCGCCGCCGCGCAGGCCTTCTCCAGCAACTCCACTTCGTACAGGTTGTCGACCATGAAACGGGCGACACCGGCCTCCACGCCCAGCTTCACTTCCCCGGGGGTCTTGCCGTTGCCGTGAAAATAAAGGCGGGAGGGCGGAAAGCCGGCCGCCAGGGCGGTGGAAAGCTCACCGCCCGAGCAGACGTCCAGGGAAAGCCCCTCTTCCTCCACCAGGCGGCACACCGCCTTGACCAGGAGGGTCTTTCCGGCGTAAACGACCTCCCCCCCGCCGGCGGCGAAAGCCTCCCGGTAACGGCGGCAGTTGTCGCGGAAACAGGCCTCGTCCAGAACATAGAGCGGCGTTCCGTACTCCCGCGCCAGATCGACGGTATCCACGCCTCCTATTTCCAGATGGTTCTTGCTGTTGACGCGCATGGTACCGTTGAACCGCATAAAATCCCTCCAAAAAGGCTGAGAGAGTTCCGGGGCCGACGGAAACGCCGCCCGTCCCGGTCAAACGGCCGGTAATTTGGCCATGGCCCTTTCGATCTGTTCCTGGGGCAGGGGATAATCCTCCAGGCGTCCCGCCAGGTAGGCATCGTAGGCCGCCAGGTCGAGCAATCCGTGCCCGGAGAGGTTGAACAGGATGACCCGGCTTTCGCCCGCCGCGCGGGCGGCCAGGGCTTCCTCGACGGCGCAGTGCACGGCGTGGGCCGACTCCGGCGCCGGGATGACGCCCTCGCTCTTGGCAAAGGCGACCGCGCTTTGGAAGACGGCCGTCTGACCGTAGGCCCGGGCCTCCATGATGCCGTCGGCCACCATCTGGCTCACCAGGGGCGAATCGCCGTGGTAGCGCAGGCCCCCGGCGTGAATGGCGGGCGGCATGAAGTCCCGCCCCAGGGTGTACATCCACAAGAGCGGGGTCAGGCCGGCCACGTCCCCGAAGTCGTAGGCGCAAAGACCCCTGGTCAGACTGGGACAAGAGGATGGCTCGGCGGCCACCAGGCGGATCTTCCTGCCCTGGGTGAGCTTGTCGTGGGCAAACGGCATGGCGATGCCCCCCAGGTTGGAGCCCCCGCCGCAACAGGCGATGACCACGTCCGGATAGTCGCCCGCCTTCTCCATTTGCCTCCTGGCCTCCAGGCCGATCACCGACTGATGGATGAGGACGTGGTTCAAGACGCTCCCCAGGGAATAGTTGGTATCCGCGTGCGTGGCCGCGTCCTCCACCGCCTCGCTGATGGCGATGCCCAGGCTTCCCGGCGAGTCGGGATCGGCGGCCAGGATGGCCCGGCCGGAGGCCGTATGTTCACTCGGGCTCGCGTAAACCTCGCTGCCGAAGATCTGCATCACCGAACGCCGGTAGGGCTTCTGGTGGTAGCTGACCTTCACCATGTACACCGTGCAGTCCAGACCGAAGAAGGAGCAGGCCTGGGACAGGGCCGCCCCCCATTGTCCGGCGCCGGTCTCCGTGGCCAGCCTCTTCACCCCCGCCTTCTTGTTGTAGTAGGCCTGGGGCACCGCCGTGTTCAGCTTGTGGCTGCCGGCCGGGCTCACGCCCTCGTACTTGTAGTAGATGCGGGCCGGGGTATCCAGGGCCTTCTCCAGCCGCCGCGCGCGGTGCAGCGGCGACGGACGCCAGAGACGGTAGATGTCGCGCACTTCCTCCGGGATCTCGATCCAGCGCTCCCGGCTTACCTCCTGCATGATCAGGTCCGGGGGGAAAATGGGGGCCAGGTCCTGGGGGCCCACCGGCTCTTTGGTCACGGGGTGCAAGGGGGGCTTCGGCAGCCTGGGCATGTCCGCCTGGACGTTGTACCAGCATTCCGGCATCTCCGCTTCCGACAACTGGATCTTCAACTCAGCCATTCTCAGCTCTCCTCTCCTGGCCGAAAAGTTAATACCGTTCCCATTGTAAACGAAAGGCCCCACCTTGGCAACCTGATCTTTCCCGCTTTCTTGTTTCCTGCCGTGCCCCCGCGGTATAATACCGTGTAATCGGCTTGAGGAAAGGAAAGATCATGCGCACCGGCATCGCCAACCTCCCCTTGCACGGAGGCAAGTGTCCGGCCTGGCTTTTCGCCCGCATGCGCCGGATGAGCCGGGCCCTTCTGGAAGTCATGCTGATGGACGCCCCGCCGCCCGATGTCCTGGCCCGCCTGGCCGACCCCTTCTGGTTCCAGGCCCTGGGCTGCGCCCTGGGCTTCGACTGGCACTCCTCCGGACTGACCACCACCGTCTGCGGCGCCCTGAAGGAAGCCCTGGCCGACCTCAAGGGCGGCCTTTTCGCCGCCGGCGGCAAGGGCCGGACCTCCCGGCAGACGCCGCAGGAGATCGTCACCCTGGCCGAGACCCACCGGTTGGCCCTGGACCCCGCCGGCTTGGTGCACGCCAGCCGCATGGCGGCCAAGGTGGACAGCGCCGCGGTCCAGGACGGCTACCAGATCTACCACCACAGCTTCTTCTTTACCGCGACCGGCCAGTGGGCCGTAGTCCAGCAGGGCATGAACGAGGCCAGCGGCTGGGCGAGGCGCTACCACTGGCTATCCACGGCCATGCCCGATTTCGTCAGGGAACCCCACCTGGCGGTGTGCTCCGATCAAAAAACGGCCACCCTTAACCTGGTGGCCGAAGAGGGCGATGCCGCCCGCCGGATCATCACCGAGTTGTCCCGCCAACAACCGGACAGACTGGTCCGGGAAATGAAATCCCTGCAGGACAGAAGCCTGAGCCTGCCGGCGCGCCACTCCCTGGGTCCCGGCGACCTGCACCCGGACAGCCTCAAGCGGGTCCTCCTCCAAAGCTATCTGAGCCAGCCGCCCGACTTCGCCGGGCTTCTGGCCACCCGGGGCGTAGGCGCCCGGGCCCTGCGGGCCCTGGCCCTTCTGGCGGAACTGGCCTACGGCACCCCGCCCAGTTACCGCGACCCGGCCCGTTACAGCTTCGCCCACGGCGGCAAGGACGGCCACCCCTATCCGGTGGACCGCCCCACCTACGACGCCTCGATCGCCTTTCTGCAGGACGCCGTCAACCGGGCCCGGATGGGACGGCAGGAAAAGCTGGACGCCTTCCGCCGCCTGGCCCGACGGCAGGCCTGAGGCAGCGGACGCTCCCTGCGCCGATGCGGCAGTCCTGTTTTTCTTGAAGGAGAAATTTCGCCGGTGGGACAGAAACCGAAGCGGGTGTAGAAGACGCTAAGCCAACGGGACGTTTGAGAATACCGGAATACCGTTTTGACTATGGTTTCAACACATGGTAAAATATATTTGGGTTGGCTTGGCCCCACGGGAAAAAAACGAAAGTCGGTCGATGTAATGAATCCTCCTGAGGGTCTGCCCGCGTGGTTGAAGCCCTTTTTCTGGGATGTCCGTCTGGAAGACCTGAATACGTGTGACAATTACGTCTTTATTATCGAGCGCCTTCTAAACGAAGGTGACGAAGATGCCCTGCGCTGGTTGTTCCTTACTTACGACGGGCGGCGGATCAGGGATGCGGTGCTGACGGCCAGGAATCTTTCAACCAAGACCGCAAGGTGCTGGAGTAATTATTTCGATCTCAAGGAGGAAGAGATGCGTTGTTTTGGCACGCTCTCGACCAAACTCAAAGGTCTCTCTTAACGAAACTGGCGGTCAACATACCGGTACCCGGCAGCTATCTGGCGGGAGGTACGGCGCTGGCCTTGATTCTCGGTCACAGAAAGTCCGTCGATTTGGACTGGTTTACCCCTCTTGCCTTTCATCCAGACCCTTTGATCCAAAACCTTTCCGTGATAGGGAAGGTAAAGGTAGCGGAAACCCGCGATGGAACATTCCACGGTTTTGTTGACGGCGTAAGAGTGACATGGCTATATTATCCCAATCCTCTTCTGCAGCCTTTGTTAATCGTGGACGACGCCCCCGGCCTGCGGCTGGCGTCTCTGACGGACCTCGCGATTATGAAGTGGAAGGCGTTAAGCCAGCGGGGAGCGCGCAAAGACTTCATCGATTTGTATTTTATATCGCAGCGAGGATACGATCTCAAATACATAATGAGCCTTTTGCCGGATAAATATCCCCAAGTGGATATAAACCGCTACCATATGATAAAAAGTCTTTCCTATTTTGATGATGCTGAAAGAGAAGCGATGCCGGTAATGATTCAAAATGTGAAGTGGTCGACAGTCAGGGAGTTCTTCCTGTCGGCACAGAAAACATTCCTGACGGAGATAACCCGGGGGTCCTGACCGCTTCGTCAGGCATCCCGCCAACGGTGGGTTCATCACCGCGGCAGGGTCCGGTCCATGCGCTGGGGCGCCAACCCTGTTGTGGGGAAAGGAAAGACTCCGCCGGCGGCGCGGAGGCCGAAGCGCTCGTAGAAAGGGACGAAGGCCAGCCGGGCATGCAAGCATACCACAACGACACCCGTTGCACCGGACTTTTCCACCAGGCGCCGCAGGATTTCCGGGCCCACGCCCCGTTTTCGGCAGCCCGGTTCCACCACCAACTGCGACATTTGCGCCCGCTCCCCGATGAAGGTCAGGCGCCCGTAGCCGGCCATCCTTCCTTCCCAATACCGCCGCCGGACGCAGGCCTTTTCCCTCCACGACGTCAGGCTTCCCGGTTCGGCAAGCCATCCCTCGTTCCCTTCCTGGCCCGGCGTCGATCGGCTCTGTGCCCGCAAGCGATGATCCGTCAACAGATCTTGCACGCCGGCGTAAGATATACATGGGGGGATGACTGTCCAACGGGAGAGCGATATTATGCCGGGATCGGTAATTGTCAATAACATTGCGTTCATCAAGGTCAGCAACATGTTCGGGTACCGCCAGCTTTGTGATAGGAGATACTGTTTTCATAGGAAGCCAGAGCCAAACTAAGAACTTTACCTCGGGACCTTTCAATACCGGCGACGCCGTACCCATCAGCAATCCCAACGTGCCGGTCTTTTTCGATCCCGATGTGGTCGACACCTCCGCACCCAAACAATTTGCGGTCACATAACATCAGGCTCTATGATCGTTACTTTGCCTGAACGATGCCAGTTCATCGATAAAAGCCGCAGATTATTCCCGAAGAAGGCCTTCTTCCCATTGCCAAAGAATCTTCCAGCCCCGGTGCTGTTATCCGGTAGATGCCGGTCGCGAAAAGAAGCGATGGGAACGGTTGGACCGGTGGCTTTACCCTCGGAAGGCTACTCGATGATCGCGGGCATCGTCTCTGCCCGGCCCGGGAAGGACCGGCGGTTCGTCCCGCCCCCGGCCTGTTTCCGCCGGCATTCGGGGCGGTCCACCTCCCGGGCCAGATTTTCGTTCAGCAACTTGACGTAGGTGCCCTTCATGCCCTGCGACCTCGACTCGATGACCCCGGCGCTCTTCAGCTTGTGCAGGGCGTTGACCACCACCGAACGGGTGCACCCCATCTGCCGGGCCACCTCGGTGGTCACCACCAGTCCAGGTCCGCTCACCAAGACGGGCATGATCCGCCGGACGGCGTCCCGTTCCGCGTTCGAAAGGGCGGCCATGGCCAACTGCACGCCGGCCCGCTCGCGCTGCGCGGTTTGCAGACGGTCCCGGCGCCGCCGGATCATCTCCGCCCCCGCCATGGTGGCTCCGAGTTCGGCCAGCACCAGGTCGGCCGCGGTAAATCGGCGGCCGCAACGCGAGAGGACCAGACTGCCCAGCCGCACCCCCGCCCCCAGGACGGGTACCGCCGCGAGCAGGACATCGTCCCACCGGCAAGACGAGGCCAGGCCCAATACGCACTCCCGCCCTTGCTGCGGCAGATTGGCCCGGGTCCCTTCGGCGGCGGAAAGAAAACCGACGAACGACGCCGGCAAACCGGCGTCTCTTTGCTGCACCGTTCCCCGGAGCGACTCGCACGCGAACTTTCCGGTCAGGCGGCAGCCGAGAATCCGGCCGCCGTCGTCCAACAGGAAGATGTGGCCGCCGATGTTTTCACCCAGCAGCCGGACGAGGGCCGAAAGACTCAGCGTCCGTCCCGCCGACGCCTGCAGCAGGCCGTTGAAGGAACGTGTCTTCTTCAGCAGTTCCTCGCCGCTCACCGCACCTCTCCTCCTTGACGGACCGCGTAACCGGCTTTGATCTTTACCATAACACGTCAGTCCCGACCTGTCCCTGTACTGGAGTACAGATTGGTCGTTGAATTCGTCCGGATGCGATGAGTTTCAAACCGCCCAAGCATCGCGGCCATCCCGCCACCGGTCGCCGTGGTCGCCCGCATGCCGGGAAATGGCCGGACCGCCCGCCCACCCGGGCGCGCCCCGCGCTCGAACTTTCCGCCCCCCGGGGGGCGTTGCGCTCCTTTGCCGCCGCTCTCGAGGGGATGGGCGGCCACCAGCCAAAAGTCCGGGGAGACAAAGGAGACCGCGGGCCTCCCGCGCGCCCGCGGTCTCCTCCTCCGGCGCCCGCGTCACTTCATCGCGGTCTTCCTGGGGCGAAAGGTCTCGCACGCGGTGTGATCGGAAGTAGTGACCACGTTGTTGCTGGATCGAACCTGGATGTTGTCGGCATTGCACTCCATGGCGTTGTTGTAGTGGCATTCCTCGACCATGCACTTGGTGACCTTGGACAACAGATTCACCTCCCCCGACCGGCAAATCCCGGCAAGCCCACCTCCCGGTGGTAGCCTGCCCCGCTTGGCCTGCAAATATGTGGAAAGGCGTCAGGCCTCCGCCACCCGCGGTGTCCGGCTCCACTTGCCGCAGCGGTCCCCCCAGCGGGCCAGGACGGTGGAGCCCTGGCTGACCTCCACCACCTCGCACTCGTTGGCGCAGCCGTTACAGTTGAAACAGCCGGTGCGGTAGGCCCCCCGGGCCAGGTCGAACCCCTTGAACCCGCTCGCCGCTTTCCGGGCCTCCCGGGCCAGGAGGGCCGCCCCCAGGGCACCCATCTCGCCGTAGTGAGGGGGCACGTGCACGGAGCAGCCCAAAGCCTCCTCAAAAGCGCGGCGCATGCCGGCGTTGGCGGCGACCCCGCCCTGGAACACCACCTTGTCCCGGACGTCTTTGCCTTTGGCCAGGTTGTTCAGGTAGTTGCGCACCAGGGCCTGGCACAAGCCCGCCAGGATGTCCGCCAGCGAGTGGCCCATTTGCTGCTTGTGGATCATGTCCGTTTCCGCGAAAACGGCGCACCGCCCGGCGATGCGCACCGGCATCTTGCTTTCCAGCGCGATCTTGCCGAAGTCCTCGACGGGAATGGAAAGACGGGCGGCCTGTTGATCCAGGAAGGAACCGGTGCCGGCGGCGCAGACCGTGTTCATGGCAAAATCGACCACCCGTCCGCCGGACAGTATGATCAGCTTGGAGTCCTGCCCCCCGATTTCCAAAATGGTGCGGGCGCCGGGCACGAAACGGGCCGCCGCCGCCGCATGCGCCGTTATTTCGTTGCGGACCACGTCCGCTCCCACCACCAGGCCGGCCAGGACCCGGCCGCTGCCGGTGGTCCCCACCCCGGCCACCGCCACGCGGTCCGCCCAGCGGGAAAGGCGCGCCATCCCTTCCTCCAGCACTTCCAGGGGCCGGCCCCTGGTGCGCAGGTAAACCGCCTCCAGCACCTCCCCGGCCTCGTCCGTAAGGACGAATTTGGCGGTGACCGATCCCACGTCGATACCCAGATATCCTTTCAAGCGCAGATGCCCCCTCTTCGACTCCACAGCAGGTCCACGAAGGCTTCCAGCCGGGTGGTCACCCCGGTCTCGCCGGTTTGCTCGTCCAGCACCAGGGTGAGCACCGGCAGCCGCAGATCCCGGCTCACGGACGGCAGAACGTGCTGGGCCACGATTTCCGGCATGCAGGTGAAGGGCAGAAGTTGCACGATCCCGTCCAGGCCGCGGTTTCCGTACAGGACGCCCGAACCCACGGTCTCCTGTCCGTGACCGCCCACACCATGGCCCAGGTAGGGCCGGGCGGCCCGGACCAGGGGACGGCTGGAACGGATACCGGGATGGAAGCCCAGGAAGAGATGCTCGTTGATCCATTCGGACAAATATATCGACCGCTCGGCCTCCACCCCCAGGGCCCCCAGCCGCCGCATCAGGTCCAGGTTGACAAACGGTTCGAGCACGGTGAAGATTTCGCCGACCACTCCCACCCGCAAGACCGGACGGTCGTCCCGTCGGGGCACCTGCTCCATGGCGGCCAGAGCCCGCCGGACGACCCCGGGTATTTCCGCCGCCGGCACGGACGCCGCTTCCCGCTCCACCGCCGCCAGGATCCGGTCGGCGTCGCCGGGTGAGAGTTCCCGGGGCCGTACATACTGCGCCTTTCTCTCCAGGGCGTCCAGACCGCACGCCACCAGGAAACCGCGCCGGACCGCCCGCAAGACCCGCCACCAGGAGCGGGTCCCGGTGATGGTCCGAATCTTGTCCAAAAGCTCGCGGGCGTGTTTTTCCGGCGGCTCCAGGACCAGGAAGCGCAGGTTGACCCCCAGGTCGCCCAGGACGGCCTCTTCGACCTGGGCGTAATACCCGAAACGGCAGGGCCCGCAGCCGCCGGCCATGATGACGGTGTCGGCGCCCCGTTCGGCGGCTTCTATGAAGTTACCCACGTTCAGTTTCAAAGGCAGGCAGGCTCCCTCGGGAGCGTAACGCACCCCCAGGGACAGCGTCCGCCTGGTCGACGGCGGCGGCAGCACCACCGCCACGCCCAGGCTGTCCAGCATGGTCTTCACACTCATCCAGAGATTCCCCATGTGGGGAAAGGTCAACCGCACGCCGGCGCTCCCCCTTCCACTCCCACCATGTCCAGGAAGGCTTCCAGGCGGGTCAGCACGCCCGATTCCTCACCGTGTTCGTCCAGGGTCAGGCTCAGGTGCGGTATCCGCCCCAACTGCCTGGCCCGCCGGGCCACCAGTTCCCCGGTCATGGAATCGGGACCGCAGCCGAAAGACATGACGCTGATTATCCCGGCCACCCCTTTTTCGGCCAGGTAGTGAAAAGCGGCCCCCACCACCTGCTGCCCGGCCGTCCAGAAAAGGTGTTTCGGCAGGCTCGCCGCCGCTTGGCGGGCCACCGCCTCCGGCACCTGCTCGGCCGTACGGACCGAGAGACCCGCCCGCGCCAGCCGTCCGGCCAGGTTCAGGTTGATTTCCCGGTCGTAGACCGTGTACGGGTGGCCCAGGAGGGCCACCGCCCCCCGCATCGGAGCCACCGGCGGCAGCGACCGTCCCGTCAGGGCGGCTTCGGCCGCCCGGTCCGGATCGTGGCCGTCTTCCAGCAGCCGGCGGTAGCGCTGATGACAGTTTACGGCCCGCCGGTAGGCCGCCAGGACCGCCGGCAACGAACGGTTGAACCGGCGTCCCAGGGACACGGCGACGCGGTAAAGCGGCCAGTGGTCCCGCCGGTAGCGGTCGATGTCCGGAGCCAAGAGCGGCGGCAGGTCGAGGCTGTGCCGCATCACTTCGGGCAGCCCCATCAGCTTGGGACAGGCGTATTCCCGCCGGGCGGCGCTCACCAGGCGGGGCAGGAAAACGAAGTCCACGCGCCCGGCCAGCGCCAGCAGGTGCCCCGCCGCCACCTTTACCGGCAGGCAGACGTCGCTGCCCAAGGCGCTCAAGCCCTGCCGGAGAATCTGCCGGCCCGTGGGCGGACTGACCACCACCTCCGCCCCCAGACCCTCCAGGAAGGCCCGCCACAGGGGATAGTACTGGTAGTAGAGGAGGGCCCGCGGGATACCCACCACCGGCTTCATCGGCGCTCCTCCCGGCGGGGTTTGCGGGCCGGCTCGGGTACGGCGCGCCGCGTGGCGTCCCGGGGATGAAGCGCTTCCGGACGGATGTTCGACACCGGTACCGGCGAACGCAGGAGCACCGCTTTCAGGGCCGGCCAGGAAAAAGGTATCAGGGGCCACAGGTAGGGCACCCCGAAGGACCGGCTGGTGACAAGCAGCAGGAAGAACGCCGCGGTGCCCACGATCAGGCCGGGCAGGCGCCAAATCCCGGT
>Ga0078972_1005539_pt1 | contig 31853 bp, 29 predicted proteins | sample YelNatPaOPGAMG01_FD_67568 | JGI IMG/M metagenome (GOLD analysis project Ga0078972, IMG submission 67568) | Hot spring thermophilic microbial communities from Obsidian Pool, Yellowstone National Park, USA - OP-RAMG-01 (SPADES assembly) (version 2) | ecosystem: Environmental > Aquatic > Thermal...
CCCTCTGAATACCAATAACAGGCAGGAATGTAAAAAGCCCATTTGGCAGTTCATTGAAGAATCTACTGACCTTTCTCGAGAGAGGTAGATTTGCCTGAAATCTCTCCTTTGCATAGGATATGTAAAGTTTCTCTCTTGCCCTTGTAATTGCAACATAGAGCAATCTCCTCTCCTCGTCAATCTCATCCGGGTCATACATAGATCTGAAATGAGGAATTATGTTTTCTTCGAAGCCTGCTATGAATACCACATCAAACTCGAGACCCTTTGCCGAGTGTATTGTCATCAAAGACACCTGACCTGAGGACAGAGACGCTGAATCGATATCCGATACAAGTGCGATACTCTCGAGAAACCTCGAAAGTGATATAGGTTCTTCAGTATCTCTCTGTACCATAGAATTCAACAGTTCATCTATGTTCGAAAGCCTGTCCAGATAATCAGACTTGTAATATTGTTCGAGATATTCCCTGTAGTGAATGTCGCCTATGATACTCTCTGCAAGCTCCCTAACAGAGATGGTCTCTGCCCTGGATATCAATGATTTGATGTATGCACAAAAACCCTCCGTCTTAGGATTGAGCAATCCAGCCTCCAGTAAAGAAATCTGTTTTTTCGATGCAATCTCCCTGATTCTTGCAATTGTCATATCTCCAAACCCACGCGGAGGGACATTCAATATTCTCTCGAAGTCCAGATTACTATTTGGGTTGGAGATTACTCTCAAATAACTAATGATATCCTTTATCTCCTTTCTTTCGTAGAATTTCACACCACCAATAACCTCATAGGGTATTCTGGATTCACTCAGTTTCTGTTCGAGTATCCTCATCTGGGCATTGGTCCTGACGAGAATAGAAAAATCACCATATCTCTTATTCTTCATACTCTTCAGTCGCAAGATCTCTTTGCAGATAAAGGATGCCTCATCGATGTCGTTGGTTGCAGAATAGAAAGTGATATTCTCTCCCTGAGGATTGTTCGTAAAAAGTGTCTTGTCGTGCCTCTTGTCGTTATTCTTAATCAATTCGGAGGCTGCAGAAATAATCGACTTGGTAGATCTGTAATTCTGTTCAAGTTTGACGATCCTCGCATCCTTGAAATTCTCATCGAACTTCAAGATATTTTCGATAGTAGCCCCTCTCCACCTGTAAATAGACTGGTCATCGTCCCCAACCACGCAGATATTCCTGTGAGTCTTCAATAGCAAGAGCAAGAGCTCCATTTGAACCCTATTGGTGTCCTGAAACTCGTCGACCAGAATGAATCTATATCTGTTCGAAAGACTCTCTGCTATCTCACTATGCCCTTTTAATATCCTTACCATATTCAAGAGGAGATCCGCAAAGTCCATAGCATTGTTATTCTTCAACATCTTCTGATAGGTAATCATAATTTTGTCATCTATGGATGCCTCATCGAGAGAGAGGATATCCACACCATTTTCCTTTCTTGCGGATATTTCATTTATGATCCTGTGCACATTGTCAGCCGATGGTTCCTGTGAAAAGGATTTCAGGATATCCTTTACGAGCGACTTGGTGTCATTGTCATCATAGATGACATACCTCTCATTATAACCGAGAAGGTATGCATATCTCCTCAAGAAGAATGAACAGGCAGAGTGAAATGTACTTATAAAGACATTTACATTCTCACCCAAGAGATTACTCACCCTTTCCTTCATCTCATTGGCGGCTTTGTTAGTAAAGGTCATAGCAAGGACATTCGCTGGATTGACTCTATGTACATCGATCAGATGAGCTATCCTGTAAGTAATCACCCTCGTCTTCCCACTACCTGCACCAGCAAGGATTAGCAGAGGTCCTTCAAAATGTCTTACCGCCTCATACTGTCTCTCGTTCAATTCAGCTTTATAATCTATCATAAAAAGAATCCCTCAAAAGGAGGCTATAAATAAAATGGAAAAATCCGAATGTCAAAAGATTGTTTGAAAAAAAGCTTTCAAAACCCCCTAATTATAAGAAAAAACATAACAAACCCAATGCAAAATTCAGGGAAATTGGGGGGAATTCGTATCTGGCACTCCTCCACAAATTCAGGAAAAATCTGGGCGAAAAGGTAACTGGCACTTTTTCAAAAAATACCAATGATATCAATGAGTTAAAACGAAGTTAGCGATTTTGAGCCCCAAGAAAGTAGCTGGCACCTCAAAAGGCGAAATTCCCAAAAAAGTGCTTGACATAGTATAATTAAATGGGTATAGGAAACTTATGAAACGAAATAAGTTTCCAGAGAATCAAGATAACCCCAGAAAAGAACGCAATGAACATCTAAGGGAAAATATCATAAGACTTGCCATATCAGAATTTTCAAAGGCGGGTTATAACGGGATAAGTCTGGATGTCATTTCGAGAAGACTTAAAATATCCAAGAAAACCCTGTATCACTTCTTCCCCACCAAAAGGGACCTCTATATCGAATGCTGTCTTTCCATATTTTTTGGTGTCGCAGACCTGATAATCCCTATCTTCAACAACAAAGCTCTCTCCCCCTTTGAAAAGCTTTCTCAATTGCTCAATACCCTTCTCCCTCATCTATCTACTATATCCCCAATCCTTTTAAATGACCTTCAGATACACTTTCCTGATGCATATAGAGAATTTCTATCATTTAGAGAGTTTATGATACTGCGATACAAGGAGATTTTTTACGAAGCCCAGTCACAGGGGATTATCAGACAAGGCATAGATATCGACTTTCTGATTGATCTAATTATACATATCGCCAATCACCTCATCGTACCTGAATATATCATAAAACACAATATCTCTATAAGAGAGTTGCTCGAAAGGCTTCTTGATATAATTCTTAATGGCATTATTGAGCCGAAATTAGTAAACTCAAAGGGGATGAATTTATGAAAAGAATATTCTTACTCTTTTTGATAACCCTCACTTCTCTCTCTGTACTGAGTTGCAAAGAGAAAAAGGAGAATACAATCTCAGCCTCAGGCACACTGGATGCTACACAGGTGAAGATATCCTCCAAAATCGGTGGAAGAATCTCGAAGATGTATGTAGAGGAGGGAGATAAAATTAAGAAGGGGCAGATTCTCTTTGATATGGATTGCAAAGAGTTGAGACTCCAGTTGGAGCAGGCGGAACTCAACTATGAACTTGCAAAGGTTCAACACAGGTTGATAAGCAAAGGTGCCCGTAAAGAGGATATCGAGCAGAACAGATTCTCAATAGAGATATTGAAGACAAATCTCGAGGTGGCTATGAATGATTATGAGCGTGCCAAGAGACTATTTTCAGCAAACGCCATAAGCCAGAAGGCACTGGAAGATGCAGAGTTGAGAGTTAAGGTAATAGAAAAACAGATCAGTGCCGCGGAGGAGAATCTCAAGAAGATAAAGAGCATATCGAGAGAAGAGGAGATCGAGGCGGCAAAACTTCGAGTGGATACCTCAAAGGTCTCCATAGATATCTTGAAAGAGAGATTATCCGATTGCACAGTCTCATCACCGATAGACGGCATAATATCGAAGAAGATATATAACGAGGGAGAGATAGTGGCACCTTCAAATACGGTATATTTAATTACGGATCCATTAAGTATCTATCTCAAGATATATCTCCCCTTAGAAGAGGTATTCAAGGTAAAGATTGGAGACGAGATGATTGTAAGGGTCGATGGGCAGAACAGGGATTTTATTGGAAGAATCACATACATTTCGGATGAGGCAGAATTTACACCTAAGAACATCCAAACCCGTGATGAAAGGGTCAAACTGGTATTTATGGTTAAAGTTCTCGTAGATAATAAAGACGGGATATTGAAACCGGGACTTCCAGCAGACGCATATCTTGTGAATAAAAAATGATAATCAAGGTCAACAACCTGAATAAGAGTTTTTTGAGCAAAAAAACTAAAGTAGCCGCCCTCGAGGACATATCTTTTGAAGTAAACAAGGGTGAACTGGTGGCAATAATAGGTCCCGATGGGGCAGGAAAGAGCACCCTGATAAAGGTATTATGCGGACTGATGCCATTCGATAGCGGGGAGATAGAGATTCTCGGAAGAAGAATGCCAGAGGATCTTGATGAGATCAAACTCAAGATAGGCTATCTATCCCAGTCCTTTACCCTGTATAAATATCTCACAGTCTACGAAAATATGGACTATTTTGCCTCCCTATTTGGCATTGAGAATAAGAAGAAGAAGATTGAAAATATCCTGAGTCTCGTGGGTCTTCTTGAATTCAGGGACAGGCTTGCCAAAGACCTCTCTGGTGGTATGAAGCAAAAACTATCTCTCGCCTGTGCACTCATTCGCTCTCCAGACATAATATTCCTGGATGAGCCGACAACCGGAGTCGACCCCAGATCCAGAAGGGAGATATTTCAGATTATCAAAGAGAGAAAGAGAGAAGGTATTACCGTCTTATTCAGCACATATTATATAGACGAAGGGGATGTAGCGGACAGGATCATTATACTCGATAAGGGAAGGATAATCGGGAACTACAATCATAATGAGATCATATCAAATCAGAGTGTTGCTTCCGTCGATATCCCTTTTATTTATAATCTACGCTCTGAGAATATCATACTATCGAGGAATATCGGGAATAGAAGCTCTTTCATCATAGAACAGCGGTATCTCTCTGAAATAATTCAAAAGCTCAGAGAGTCGAATATCCCCTTCGAGGTGAGATACAACGACCTCGAATCATTCTACCTGTACAGGGTTATAAAGCAATGAGCATACTGTCCCTTACAAATGTGTCAAAGAGATTTGGCAACTTCACAGCGGTAGACAACATATCCTTTGAACTCGAGCCATATACAATCAATGGCTTTTTAGGTCCAAACGGTGCCGGTAAGACAACCACCATAAAGATGATCTGCGGGATTCTAAAGCCCACCTCTGGCTCAATAATACTCAATAGTATAGATGTGGTAAGAGAACCGGAAAAGACGAGGAGATCCATAGGATATATGTCTCAGACCTTTTCACTGTATTCAGACCTTACAGTAGAGGAGAATCTCAGATTCTTTGCATCCCTTTATAATCTGAGCGGGGAAGAGATATCGAAACGAATATCCGAACTACTTGAGATGTTCGGGTTGAGAGAATATAGAGACACACTCACCGCTGAGCTCCCATCGGGGATAAGACAGAGGGTCTCACTCTCCTCGGCAATCCTCCACAGTCCATCTGTTCTAATACTCGATGAGCCAACGAGTGGCGTGGATCCATTCTTTAGAATCGAATTCTTCAAAGATATAAAGGAATATATCAGTCAATATAAGGCAACTGTTTTACTGTCTACCCATTTTATGAACGAGGCAGAATACTGTGACAGGATTCTGCTATTCAATAGAGGTAGGATAATACTCAATGGAAATCCGGATAATCTGATACAGGATTTCTCTCAGAAGTTATCGGATATAAAGACGAATAAAAGGGCATCTCTTGAGGAGATATTTATCAGGCTTACAGAGGAATGAGAAAGATATTTCCATTTCTGAAAAAGGAGTTCATAGAGATAATAAGAGACAGGCTCTCTCTGATATCAATCCTCTTTTTGCCTTCTATCTTGCTCTTTCTATACGGATACGCCATCTCACTCGATGTAAAAGATATCAGGATAACCCTATGCGACCTCGACAGGAGCAGTTTTTCGAGGGATTTTGTAGATTCGCTCACATCTTCGGGTTACTTTCGTGTCGTATCATACAGGGACTCACCAGAGGAGATCGATTCCGATATCAGACAATCAAAGGCAAATTTGGGAATAGTAATCTACCCTGATGCATACACAAACCTCTTGAAGCACAGGAATTCATCGATTCAAATCCTGATAGATGGCTCTAATGCCCAGTCAACTCAGAATTCTCTCGGCTATCTTTTTCTGGCTATCTATAGATTCAACTCCCAACTTACAAAAGATATAGCCACTGCAAATAATATAACCCTTCCATCGATAGAAATGAATGAGAGAATATTATACAACCCCTTATTAAAAAGCCCGCTCTACCTCATCCCCGGACTGATTGCCTTTGTAATTATGATTGTGGGCGCAATCGCCTCCACGATCTCTATCGTAAGAGAGAAGGAGAACAGGACCGTGGAGCAGCTGGCTCTTACTCCAATTAGCCCCGTTTTGCTGATAACAGGAAAGATTATCCCATATTTTCTCATATCCCTCGTCTCATCTACAATAATGATAATCCTATCGATGCTCCTGTTCGAACTACCCTTAAATGGAAGTATACTGAATCTTGCCATTGCCCTCATAACCTTTCTGTTGTGTGCTATCGGATTCGGGGTGTTTATATCTACCATTGCAGAATCTCAACAGGTGGCATTTACCATTGCTGCCTTTGCAACGCTTTTACCCACCATAGTCCTTTCGGGATTCGTATTTCCCATACAGAGTATGCCCGATATAATTCAGGTATTTACATATATAGTGCCAGCAAGATATTTCATTGCTATTTTGAGGAGTATTCTACTCAAGGGATCTGGACTATCTGAGCTGATCTATGAGTATATCAGCCTTATATTCTATGCACTGGCAATAACATCCATATCCATTATTCGGGTCAAGAAGAAGGGGCTGATGGGATGAAGATTCTATTTGCATTTTTGAGAAAGGAGCTGATTCAGATTAGAAGAGATAAAAAGATACTCCCGATACTTATAGTTGCCCCTCTACTGCAACTCATAATCCTCGGCTATGCAGCAACATTTGACATCAAGAATATAAACATCTCTATTTGTGATATGGACAACAGCAAGCATTCAAAAGAGCTGATCGATGCGTTTACAAATACAGGGTATTTCAGACTCTACTCAATGTGCAAAACACCTTCAGAACTGGATGGACTATTTCTAAGGGGGAGAATAAACTCGGCCCTGATAATCCCACAGGATTTCGAAAGAGCCATCCTCTCAGGTTCTGATATCAATATACCATTCTTCGTGGATGGAACAGAGGGTACAACAGCAAATGTTGCCCTCTCATATGCACGACAGATTATCAGTAATTATTTTAAGCAAGAGTTTAGCGAGGGCAAAAGCACCCTGTATAATATCAATTACGAACTGAGGATATGGCACAACCCCGATCTCAAGAGTGCCCATTTTATGATACCAGCCATATTTGCAATACTACTCTCTATAATCGCTATGCTTATCCCCTCAATGGCAATAGTAAAAGAGAAAGAGACAGGAACTATTGAGCAACTCTATGTAACTCCGATAAAGCCTTATCAGATAATACTCGGCAAGATGTTGACATTTATGCTTATATCAATCGTTGATGTCATACTGGTGATGTCCGTAGCCATATATCATTTTGGTGTCCCCTTCAGGGGGTCCGTAATAGATTTTGCCTTTGCCATAATCCTCTTTCTATTCTCAACCCTTGGTATTGCCACATTCTTTTCGACCATCACCCATACCCAGCAGCAGGCGATGATGTCTGTAATGTTTTTATTCTTCCTCCCCTCGATGCTCCTCTCTGGTTTCATATTCCCGGTTGAAAATATACCATTCCCCATAAGAGGTATCTCATACATCTTGCCGCTCACCTATTTCATAGAGATCCTGCGATCGATCTTCCTGAAAGGGAGTAGTTTCATAGATCTGATGAGGCAGTATTCGATTCTGAGCGGACTGGGGATTACGATCTTTATAATCAGCCTCTTAAAATTCAAGAAACAATCCGGATGAATCCCATACCAAGATAGAATTTCCTGCGAAATTTGTGAACAAATTCTACCTGACACTTCTTCTAACAAGATTCGGTAGAAATTGGGGGAAATCTGGGGAACTTGGGGGGAATTCGTATCTGGCACTCCTCCGCAAATTTAGGGCGAAAAGGTAACTGGCACTTCTTCAAATACTCAATGTGGCTGTCAGCCAGGGTAAAGGAATTGTGACACATCCTGGGGTAGTGGCTGTGAGTAGAACCTGAATTCGGTAGATAGTTGTGGTACGGATTGTATAAATGTTACAACCTGTTCTAATACGAATGAATCAAATCCAGTATGTGATAATGGAGTATGCAATTTGACCTGTTATAATAGTTATGCGGATTGTAATTCAGGGGTAGGTAGTTCTGATAGATTTGAGTTGAATTTGTATAACCCATTAACCTGCGGTACTTCTTGCAGCAATATAGTGAATTGTGGTGCAAATTTTATATGCATCTCTGGAAGTTGTGGCAGATAACATACAAACAAATTATAGGCTTAAAAATTACACAGAATACACATACAGATTACAGAATTTAAGATTTGGGACTTTTGGATTTGAGTGGGAAATTCGGGAATTGGTCATATAGGGATATAAGGTGTAAGGGTTCAAAATTTTGAACCCCTACTCAATTACATATCCATTGCACCTGATAAAAATACCACTGATAACTAAATCTATTAGTGTAATGAATAAAATTTGGGAGAAAAATCTGTGGTTTTGTGGTATATAAACCGCATCTATGAAGGCATATAGAGTAAAGACAGATGTCGTAATATCTCCGTTTATGGAGAGGGCAAGAGAGGTTCTCGTAGGCTTCAAAAGGCTCGAGGAGTATCAGAATGAGGTACTAAAGCACTTTAGAATAGATGTGGTTGATGTAAGTGATATATCAGAGATTGACGATAATGAGTTTTTGCTCTTTTATGATAATGTCTATTTTACAAAGAGGTGTTTAAGGTATTTTTTGAGGGGTCTTATGGGGAAGGTTGGTTCTTACAGGCTCTCGATACCAGATTCATTATTTTTGAAAAAGTACGAACCCCTGCAGGAGTTGAAGGATGTAGAATCCGATGGCATAAAGGGTAAGGCGTTTAATCTGTTCTATATTCACAAAAAGGAGGACATAAGAAGGCTCGAAGAGATACCCCCCCTCTTTATTAAGTTCAGGGAGATAATCTTCAGACAGCCCATCCCGCCCAATATGTTCGGGAAGAGGTACTTTGAACAGCCCATTACTACCTCCATCGCATTTCACATAAATCACTGGGTGAATCTCCTGAATGCAAATCAGATGGAGATCATCGTAAAATGGGTCGAGTTCATCACATCACACCCATTCTGGGTGTTCTACAGGCTTATCCTCGCTACGATTGCATTTATTGTGAGGGGTCTTATCGACTCAATCAAGTATCAGAGTATAAGTAGCGGTTTTTCTAAGGGCAGTCTTATGACCACCGTTATGAGGTGGTTTAATGTGGTTGGTAAGGGTTGTGAGATTCACCCGAGCGCCATTCTTGAGTTCTGCATAATCGGTGATAATGTAAAGATTGGACCACAGTCGTATTTGAGGGCATCTGTAGTAAACCGTGATGTGATTATAGAGGAGAAGACCAAGATTACATTCTCAATCATAGACAGGGGCTGTTATGTGAGTCAGATTACTATACTCAACGGCGTAGCGGCTTATCCGGATGGGGATGTGTGTATCGATGGGATGCAGTTCTGTATGTCGGGACGGAATGTCAAGCTGACGGGACTTGCAAGACCAATGGATCTGAAATATGGTGGGAGGATATCTGTGATGCAAAGGGGTAAGCCCGTTGAGGTGAATCTTGAGATACTGGGCTCCTGTTTTGGACACCGCTGCTTTATTGGACCTGATATCTACATCGCCCCGGGAAGGGAGATACCGAATGATGCGGTTATCGTGCCACATATCTCGGATGTGCTCTACAAGATCCCGGAGAATATAAAACCCAATGTGCCGATGGTAGTCGAAAACAGTACCCTTGTGGAGTTGAAGAGTGAGAAGAAGAAGGAATAGAGATTACACCCTCTTTCTTATATGCAGGAATAACATCAAACCCCTCAAGGCCTCACTCCCCACAATCCTGAAGGAGTGCGAGAGGGAGAGGATTATCGCCTTCGATTCTGAGTCGGAGGATGGGACTGATAGACTCCTTAAAGAGAATAGAATAAAGGTGGTGAAGATAAAAAAGTCCGGATTCTCCCACGGAAGGACGAGAAATCTCTCCCTCAATTACTCGAAGGCAGAGGTATTTGTGTTCTTAAACGGAGATGCCATACCTGTACCTGGATGGTTGAATGAACTCATCAAAGGTATAGATGGCTGTGATGCCGCCTTTTCGAGACAGATACCAGATGCCAGCTGTGACCCTCTCAGGATTACAGACCTCATACATCATCCCTATTTCAGGAGGAGTTCTTGCGCATATATAGCAAAGAACTCAGACAATCCCATAATGTTTGACACTGTCTCCTGTGCCATCCGCAGGGAGACACTCGCAAAATACAATCTCCCCGATGTTACATTCGGGGAGGACTTTCTGTGGGCCCAATTGGTAGTAAGGGATGGGGGTCGAATCTTTTATGCCCACAACTCTGTTGTAATCCATTCCCATTCGATATATAAGAGTGTGAGTCAGATCATAAGGAGACATTTCGAGGAGGGGAGATTGCGCTCCGGTCTAAGGGAAGGATACAAGATAGGTTATTTTTTGAAGTTTCTACCTTCGTCATTCCTCCTTGATCTGATGACCCTTTATCTAATACAGATGCCCCTGAGAAAGAAGGTTTTCTGGCTGGTTACGGAGCCGTTCTTAAGGATAATTCAACTTGCCTCTTTCTATGCGGGATTGCACCATAATATGATACCAGAGAGGATAAAGAGGGAGGTGGGCTGGGTATGAATAGAGGGAGAGATATCCTCCTGTGCATCGTTCACTTCGGTGAACACAGCCTTACTAATTGGGCTATAGAATCAATCAGAAAGGGGAGTCTTGTACCTGAGATTGCTATAGTATCGAGGGAAGGGGACCTAACACACTCTCCGTTCTCTGATGTAAAATTGATTGTGGAAAATGAGAATAGAGGATACAGTAGCAGATTGAATGTGGCGGCAGAGTATGCTATAGGTGAGGGGTATAAGTATGTCATCTTTTCCAATAATGATGTGGTTGTAGAGAGCAGCACGATCGAGATGCTTTATGCGTTTTTGAGAGAAAACCCCGATACGATCGCTGGACCTGTAATACTGAGAGAGGATCAAAGGATTGAGTCGGCGGGTATCAGATTCAATCTTATGACAGGGAGGCACTATAACCTCTTCTATGGGATGAGTATCTCCGACATAAATAGGGGTGTCATAGTCGCAGACGCCGTTGCTGGTACATTTATGATGATGCAGACAGAGATTGTAAAGAGGATCAGATTTGATGAAAATTACTCCTTCTATTTTGAGGATGTGGACTTCTGCCTTCGGGCGAGACAGAACAATATCAGGTCTGTGGTAATAAGAGACGCAATCATAGTACATAAGGGCAGGTCGTGCATCAGCAGACTTGATATGTATCGGATAGCATCAATGGTAACCGCAAATCACATAAGAACCTTTGAAAAACATTCGGTACTTAAGGGTGAGATCCTCAGGTCTATAGTAAAGAAGGGTATTGTGGGGATGAATCTCTTATACTTTTTATTGCGAGGTAATGGGGGTCTGGATGCTATAAAGGGGGTTTTAATGGGAGAGGGTGAGTATAAATCACAGTAGGGATTGTTATGAAGAAGGCCATATTGATTCCTGTCTTCAATGAGGAGAAGAGTATACAGGAGGTAGTCAGGGCACTGCTCCACTTCAAGGGAGAGTTTGATATAGTGGTGGTGGATGATGGCTCCTTTGACAGGACACCCGATATATTGAGGGAGTTTGATATAAAGATTTTGAGGCACTGCATAAATTCTGGCTACGGCGCGGCTCTCCAGACGGGGTTGAGATATCTGTATGAAAATGGATATGAGTACGCAGTCCTCTTTGACGGTGATGGACAGCATCCGCCCGAATATGTAAAGCCCCTCCTTATGGAGGCAGATAAAACAGGAAGTGATATAGTCATCGGGAGCAGATTTTTGAGCGATTATAAAGAGGCGGGGTTTTTCAAGGGACTGGCTTTGAGGTTCTTCTCGCTGATTATATACCTCGCCACACGGGTGATTATAAGGGACCCGACTAGTGGATTCAAATGCCTGAACAGACGAGCTATGAGGTATTACATCGCGGATATAATGCCCCTCTCATTTCCAGACGCTGATGCGCTGATACTCGCCATCAGGTCAGGGCTGAAGATAAGGGAGGTGGCTGTACGGATGAGGGAGAGGATTAGCGGAAGGTCGATGCACTACGGGATGAAGGCGCTGACATATATGTTCAATATGCTCTTTTCTATACTCATCTGTATTCTGAGATCCAACAAAGATTTGAAGATGGAGGACTGAGATGGATATGCCAATGAAACAGAAGGTATTTGCAATCGTCCTTGCGGGGATACTACTTGTGATAGTCTTCGAACTCGTAAGGCGTAGAAGACTCAAGATAGAGTACAGCTGGTTATGGATATTCACGGGTTTATCCATACCATTTCTTGTGTGGAGGTACGACCTTCTGTTATTTCTGACAGATATATCGGGGGCTGTCTCTTCTACATCTACCCTTTTTGCCTTCGCCTTCTTTTTCATAATACTGTTGAATCTCCACTTCTCTATCGTGATATCGGATATGCAGAATAAACTCAAGCACCTGATTCAGGAGAATGCCATCCTCAGGCAGAATATTGTAGAGTTGAGGGGGACTCCAAAGAATGATACATAGTCTCCGAAATGAACCTGTGGGATAAGAGTAACAGAGTAATAGAACTGTACAAAGAACTGGACTTCGAGATATACCTTTACAAAAATTCCACAGGGGTAGAGTGTGTACCACAATGTAAAGGTGAGTGCTGCAAAAGAGAAGATATCCACGCCACCACACTGGAGTTTCTCCCCCTTGCATTTATGCTATTTCAGCAGAACAGAGAAGAGGTGATAGAGCGTATCTACTCAACAGAGAGTAAGATATGCCTCCTCTTCGATGAGAATACCGGGAGGTGTACAGAGTATAACTATCGGGGGCTTATTTGCAGGCTGTTTGGATTTTCGTCTATTAGATTGAAGGATGGCTCCCTCTCCATTGTGAGTTGCAGATATATCAAGAGTGCCTTCAAAAGGGCAATAGAATCACAGATAGACCCCATCATAATGGCGGACTATCACAAAAAATTGATGGGGATAGATTTAGAACTGGCAAAGGAGGAGAGCCCAATCAATATCGCCATAAGAAGGGCTGTAGAGAAGGTGGGCCTATTTATAAAGTACGGCGGTTGATCTAATATATTGATTTATACAAGCAAGGTATAGTATCATCTTCTCTTGCAGGATGAGGTAATATGGAAGCCACCGAGTATGATGCGGAAGAATTAAAAAGGTTAAAGACCTCTCTCATCATCTCTGCAGGGATTTTCACCCTTGTCTTTTCTTATCTTGCTATACTCAGACATATGAGGGTCAACAGTGCTATGTATGACCTCGGTCTATTCGACCAGATAATCTATAACCTTGCCCACTTCAGATTCTTTGAGAGCTCAATAAAGGGATTCAACTATCTCGGTGACCACTTCTCACCTATACTGATAATCTTTGCTCCCCTCTACTGGATAAAGGAGGATGTGCGGTTGCTTCTGATTGTACAGCCACTACTGATATCAATCAGTGGTTATTATGCAGGGATGCTCGCTTATCACCTCACAAGGGAGAGGTTGATATCCACCGCCTTCGGAGTGGCAATCCTTTTGAATTCGAATGTGATGCTGATTACCCAGTTCGACTTTCACCCCGAGACTATATCCATACCCCTCTTTACTTACATAATCTATCAGTTCACCCTCGGGAATTCAGTCAGGGTTTTCATTGCATCCATAATCGCCCTTACAATAAAGGAGGATGTGGCAATAACAGTCGCCCTCTCAGGCATCACCTTCTTCCTTTTAAGCCATAAGAAGAGATATCTACTGCTGACCCTCATCGGTGCTGTATATTTTATTCTGGTGATGAAGGTCTTCATACCCCATTTCAGACTCCAGACCTATAGAGGAGATTACCTTTATCTGGAGCGTTACAGATATCTTGGGGGAAGTATGAAAGAGGTGATAATAAACATCCTCTCCAATCCATTCTATCCCCTCGTAAAGATGTTCAAATGGTCCAAGTTGAAAGTCTTTTTTAGACTCTTCTATCCAACCCTCTTTCTGAGCTTTTTATCCCCGAAATTTTTGATTGTAATTCTTCCTGTATTGTACATAAACTGGATTCCCGATTATCCCCCGCAGTTCAGCCTGAAATTTCAGTATCTGAACATCTTGGTGCCGTTTATCATCTGCTCCTCTATCTATGGCTATGTAAGACTCAAAGAGATATGGAGAAATCGCAGGTCTTTTACGGTGGACTTTGGCAAAGTGGTATCCTGTGGAATCCTCCTCTTTTCGCTCGGTAATATAATAATATTCTACAATACTACCGTGGAGTTTAAGTATTATTCCATAAATCCATATTCCCCTGCCTTTTACAAGGCAAAGGAGTTGATCCCCGAAGATGCCACCCTTGCCACAATCAACTTTTTTGGACCACATCTTACACACAGGAGATATATAGAATTTGCCGTCCCCTTCACCCCGCATATGTACCATTATAAAAAGATGGGGCTGAAGATGTTCTCGGATGCAGAATATCAGTTGTTTCTAACAAAGGGTGATACCACCTCAGATCCCGAAATTACAAATAAGCGAATCAAAGATTTACTTGAAAGTAATAATTATTCTGTTATATTTAACGAGGATGATGTACTTTTGTTGAAGAAGAATAAATGAAAAGAATAGTACTTATCGCCACATTTCTCATCTCCTTGAACCTGTATGCACAGGAGAAGGGGAGACTCGGGCTTCTGGATGTGAAGAGTCAGAATCTCGATAAGGCACTTGTGAATGCCATAAATAAAGGAATCAAAGCCGAACTCAATGCCTCGAATAGATACATACTGGTATTGCAGGGGGATATGGAGAAGACCCTGGGATTGTCTCCCGTAGAGGCCCTTGAGAACTGCAAGGGGGATATACTCTGTATCTCCCAGATGGGACAGATCGTAAATGTAAACTGGCTTCTGTATATTTCGCTTATGAAGGAGAAGGGGAGTGTAATTCTGAGAGGTATCCTCTACAATGTCCCCAATGCCAGGATAGATCTGAGGCTTTTAAGAAGTTTCAGGATGAACGAGTCTCTTGTACAGGACATAAGCAAATATGTTGAGGAGGCTCTGAAAAAGATAGGTACCGGCTCAATAAATATAAACGCCCCTGAGGAGTTTCAGGTCTTCATAGATGGTACATTCTACTCAAACGCCCCTGTGGTCGTAGATGGCCTCACGAGTGGGATTCATAAGGTGAGGATAAAAAAGGGTAATATAGACTGTCTTGTAAGGGATGTGAATGTCTCTGCCTCAGAGATAAGCGAGGTCAATGTCGAGGGCTGCGGGGATGAGGTAGCCGCCGGCTCAGATCTATCGAAGGTGGCAGAGACCAAACAGGTGGTAAAGTTCTATGAGGAACCTCCATTTATAATCGCCTCCTCCGCATCTCTGATGTTTTTGGCGACGGGCATAGTGCTCGGCACCCTCTCGAAGTCAGATGAGGAGAAGGTAAAGAATGCGAAGTGTGACAGTATCTCGGACAGGGATTCTTTGTGTGAGCAGATAAACGCAAAGAACCTCCTCGATTCGGCGGATACAAAGGCAAAGGCGGCGAATATCTCCTTCGGACTTGCAGGGGCGGCGGCACTTACGGCGATAGGGCTGGGTATAAACTATTATATCAAGGGTAAGAAGGCAGATGCAAGGGCCGAGGTATTGGGTGAATCCATCTGGATAACTTTATACTACTAAGTTTTACGGAGATGCCCAGATGACAGGACCTATTAGTAGCATAAAATTTAAAATCTTCATACCAGTGATTGTATTTATCACCCTGTTTCTATACCAGAACTGCTTTGTAGACATAGAGAATGCCCCCTGCAACTCCTCGGAGAATTGCCCTGATAATCAGTACTGCAGTAGAATAGACCAGAGGTGCCACAAGACCGATTTTAAGGTCTTTTCCTGTGAGGATCAGAGTTGTGGTGAGAATGAGTTTTGTTATCCCGTTGATAAGACCTGCCACCTGAAGGACGAGATGGGGCTTTTATGCAACAATCACTTTGACTGCCCGCCAGGGCAGATGTGTTCGAGTAAGTTTTGCAAACCACCGCAAGAGAGCCAGTGTAAGAAGGATGAGGACTGTCTTAAGGACAATGTTAAAGAGGCAATATGTGACGAGGGTGTCTGCAAGATAAAGAAGTGCAATCTCGGGTATAATGATAAGGATACTGACTACTCCAATGGGTGTGAAGAGATGCTCCCCTGCTCAGAGGATGGGCTCGACTATTATGACTCCTGTAAGGATAACAACGAGTGTAAGTGTAATGCCAGCTGTATAAAACTTGCCAGATCCTATGGAATTGACTATAACAGGGGTGAATGCCTCACAAAGTGCGCCCCTGATGATGCAAATAAGACCTTTGAGAATGGTCAGATGTGTATATGCACAACTGAGGAGCTGGGTATTTGCAAGAAGGCGAATCTGTTTCAGACAGGTACGCTCAATGGAATAATAAAGGCGAGTCTGAATAATAGTTGCGATGACTTTATAAAAAATAGCATCCAGTTTAAGGAAATAAAGCTCGAACTTGGAAATGACACCTCCTCATACAGCAGAGGATTTGCCTGCTATAAAATGGATAATAACAGACCAGTGATAAGTGTATCTCTCTTCAAATTATGCAACTACCTTCCCTGCGACGATATAATAAACATCACAATACCGCAGAATATCTCACTCAATCAGACTCTTATTGTCGGTGATGGCAAGGATGCTGGTGCGGTAAAGGCAAGTATATCCTATGAGATGGTGGGTAATCTCCCCACGATCAAGGAGGTATGGCTCAATGCCACCTCCATAGGGGGCTCCATTGTCGTAGATAATAATGGGAAGGGCACAGATAAAATGATCCAGCTCAATCTGAGTATCAAACTGCTCAGATACGATGTCCCTCTCTGTGGTGATATAATAAACAAGACCTGTACCAATCTTTAAGAGGTAGCATATGAGTGTTGTAGAGAGAATAGAACTCTTTTTGGGTGATATCACAACTCTCGATGTAGATGCCATTGTGAACGCCGCAAACCATACCCTCCTCGGTGGAGGCGGGGTGGATGGGGCTATTCACAGAGCCGCCGGACCTATGCTCAAGGAGGAGTGCAGAAGACTCGGTGGGTGTAAGACAGGTGAGGCAAAGATCACGAAAGGCTACAATCTCAAGGCGAGATATGTGATACATACAGTTGGACCTGTATATTCAGATGGCAGACACAATGAGCCCGAACTGTTGAGGAACTGTTATGTAAATTCTCTGAGGCTTGCAAGGGAGAACGGGATAAAGACCATCGCCTTCCCCTCAATCTCAACCGGGGCGTACGGTTATCCAATCAGAGAGGCAGCCCCTATTGCAATAGGGAGCGTAATCGACTTTCTGAAGACAGACAATACCATACAGAAGGTCATCTTTGCCCTATTTTCACAAACTGACTACGATATTTACTCAAAAGAACTGAGTAGATTCAGATGATGCAGGAGATAGGAAGATTTCTAATAATCCTTTCTGTGGTTATTGGTCTATTTGGTCTGCTACTCTTCTTTTCTGGTAAAATACCTTACTTTGGGAGACTGCCCGGGGATATAGTAGTGGAGAGGAAGAACTTCACCCTTTATATTCCCATAGTCTCTTCGATAATCCTCAGTATAATAATCTCCCTCATTCTCAATCTCATAAAGAAATAGGTTTCAATTGTGATTGGTTTTTTGGGTTAGCTGAGTCTATAGACCTATCCCCATCCCTATCTTGAAGAGGATGTACATACTTGTATCGGAGCCTTCGGCTATACCGACGGAAGGACCTGCCTCAAGCTGCACAGTGATGTTCAGGTCGGTATCCACTTTAAACTCAGAGCCGACAGAAAATGCCACAGGGATTCCAACAAACACACCGTCCTTGTAAAAATATATGTGGAATGGGGCATTAAAGCCAAAGTTGATTATTACAGGCTCCTTGAGGGGGAGTGAGAAGATCAGCCCCGGGGATAGCATAAACCCTGCACCCCTTGCATCCTTTGCCACTACCAAAAAACCGGGCTCGAGTCTCAGGGCAAGGTTCAGTTTCCCTTTGTGACGCAACTGTTTGATGTACCTCGCACCTAAAAATATCCAGACATCGGCATTACAATCTACATCGTTCACACACTCTCGCCTGTGGATATGTGAGAGAGAACCGTAGCCCAGTCTCAGTTTCAGGCCGAGATTTGAATCTGCCTCGTAACCCGTATCATATAGAAAACTCACATCTGGATAACCGAGGTCAAAGTGGATGGCATCCTTGCCCTTGCCAAGGGGCTCTCCGCTTATTACAGAGAAGCCAAAGGTTGTAGCTGGAATGAATAAGAAAATGAAAAGGAGAATTCTTTTCATATCTATTCCTCTTTTTCGGACATTAATCTCTTAATCTCTGCCTTTATCAATCTCTCTGCCAGATCAGGGACAACCTCCCAGACGACGCGCTCAATTGTATCCCGGATATATTTCATTGTCTCTTCGTTCAGGTTTTGCGGGAGTGTTATCCTGGACTCAACTAATGAGGTAGGTTCTACCTGTGCTGGGATGGATGGCTCAGGTGGAACCTCCACAGGCTTTACCTCTTCCCCCACTGGCTCAGTAGTTATGCTCTCTGCTATCGGGACGACCTGCATAGGTGTGGGCTCTGCCTCTACAGGCGAATATGTTGCACTGCCCTGTACCTCAGGTTGTGGTTTAACCTCCCCAACAGGTGTCTCTTTTACAATCTCAGGTTGAGCCCTGACCTCAGGCTCGGGTTGAGATAGTTTACTTGCCTCCATTATCTCCTTCTTCAGTTCTGCGCCCCACTGCTCCATATTAAATGAAGTCTCCTCTTTGCTAACCTCCATTCTGGTGGGTTCCTGCGGGGTTATTGACTGTTCTACCGAGCTGACCAGATCTATAACAGAGGGTGTGGTAACCTGTGGTTTCTCTTCTACCGCAACCTTACCAGTGAGTTCAGGAATTTCCGATGTAATCTCTTCTATCTCCTGCGGCGAAATCTCATCCACCAGTTCCTGTTCCACCCCCTTTGCCTTATTGCTCTCTGACGCAGGGGTGATGAGATTGTTTATGAAGTCGGCGATCCGTGTCTCCTTCGGTGGACTTGCGGGCTGTTGTGCAGTCGCCGCTGGCATATGCGGTGGCATCGGTGGTATTGGTGGTGATACAGACACATCGCCTAACTTTGGCTCAGGTGGAGTAGGTGTCTGAGAACTGACCGGTGGTTGAGGAGTAGAGGGTATCACAGGTGGTACAACGGGGGGGACTGCTGGCTTTGGGGGAATGACTGGTATCTGGGGGTTCGTCCTTGCCCCAACTTGAGGTTGAACAGGTACCTGAGGTATCTGGACCTTTGGAGGCTCCGATACCTGAGCTGGCCTTGAGGCAGGCTGAGCAGCAACAGACCTTGAGAGTTCGGGATAAAGATACTTCCTCACCTTGTTTATCAATGCCCCACTCTCAAACGGCTTTATGACATAGTCATTTGCCATTGCCTCCTTGAACTTATTCTCGTCAAAACCCTCGATGGCTCCAATCAGCATTATTACAGGTGTGTGTTTTATAGAAGGATCCTGCCTTATCTGTTTACAGACATCGTATCCCGACATTTTGGGCATCACGACATCGAGGAGTATCAGATCGGGCTTTACAGCCCTCGCCTTTATGAGGGCATCCTCGCCGTTATTGACATTGATCAGGGCGATATCCTCATTGGCAAGGGAGATCCCAACGGCGTGCTGAATTGTAACGCTGTCATCCGCCAGTAAAACAGTCTTCGGCATATTCAATCCCCTTAGACAAAGGTTTCGACGATTTCTTTACCACACTAAAACCCATAATGTCAAATTCAAAAAACTCAATCTTTCTTTATAAACTGCTTGAGTATATTTGCTGCCAGTTCAGGTGGAGTTGGGTTATAGTAGAAGCTCGTCCCTATCTCGAAACCAGCCACCCTCTGCAATCTCGGGATTATCTCAAAGTGCCAGTGATAGTCATCTTCTATGGTGATCCAGTAACCGATCCTCGGGGTCCTGTTTGGTGAGGTATGCAATGACATATTGTACGGGGGATTGGCGAGGGCCGCATTGAGGGCACCGAGGATGTTTTTCAATACCCTGCCAAGGTCAATCGCCTCATCCTTTGATATTCTGGTAAAGTCACAATCGTGCTTCAACGGCATTATCGTTACCTCAAAGGGGAATCTCGAGGCATAAGGACAGAAGGCTATAAAATTCTTACTTGTAAGCAGTACCCTCTCTTCCTGCTGTCGTTCAGCATTCATAATATCGCAGAAGAGGCATCTCTCCTTCTTGTTATAATGGCTCTTGCAGTTCTCAAGCTCCTCCCTGATTATCTTTGGTGTAATCGGCAACCCAATCAGCTGTGAATGGGAGTGGGCAACTGTTGCACCTGCCATAAACCCCTTATTCTTGAATACGAGGGCATATCTTATTCTCTTATCTTTGTACAGATCCATAATCCTGTCGCGGTAGGCCCAGATCACTTTCTCTATCTGAGATTCAGGGACTGCGGCGAGATCGTGATGGTGGTCCGGTGTCTCTATTATAACCTCGTGCGCCCCTGCTCCCATAACCATATCGTACATACCAACCGCAATATGCTCGTCCTCACCCTCTATCCTGAGTATGGGATTATTACTGGGCACAACCCTCACCCACCAGCCCGGGGTATTCGGCTGTGTCCCCTCCTCCCTGAAGGCTATAATCTCTTTGGGCGTCTTGTGTTCATTCCCTGGACAGAATGGACAGCCATTCCCATTCTCAGTCTCAAACTTTATTCCATCAAAGGCGTGGAGTGCCGGCACCCTCGGGTTTATCTTATCAATGATCACCCACCCACCGAGTACCGGGTCTCTTCTTATCTCATTGAGCGTACACTTCGTCTCTTCTGGCATAATAAGGCTCCTCTCACCCTTTCATATAATTGGAACGGCACAATCTTGTCAAACAAATAATAAATTGATTTTATACATCTATCAGGCCCTGCCTTATACCCTCGGTTACAGCCTCCACGCGGTTGGTGACATTCAATTTTTCATAGATGTGTTCCAGATGTGTCCTCACTGTAGCGCTCGAAAGCCCCAAAACCTCTGCCACCTCCTTGTTTGAGAGACCTCTGGCAATATAATTCAGGATCTCCTTCTCCCTCTTAGAAAGGGGTTTTACCTCGGATTTTAGCCGTTCCTGTTCGGTAAATATATTCAGAAGTGTCCTCGCGAGATTCGGCTGTATTACAGACCCTCCCGCGTGAATCTCGAGGAGGGCCTCCTTGATCTTCCTGTAAGGAGTGCCTTTGAGGAGATACCCCGCGGCCCCTGCCCGCACGGCCGAGAGTACAGAGTTTTCTTCCTCAAATACCGTGAGTATCAAAAATTCACACTTTATCTTCTTCTCCCTCACCCTTTTGATTACCTCGGTCCCCTGAATATCGGGCAGGCTCAGATCCAGAAGTACCAGATCTGGCACTCCCTTTTCAATCAGTTTAACCGCCTCCTCTCCCGTTGTGGCAGTGCCAATCAGGGTAAACTTTTCGTCCTTCTTTATAAACTTCTCAATCTGCTTCAAGAAGGTGATGTTGTCCTCGACTATTACTATCTTTATTCCCATCTTAAGCTCCTCTCTTCAAAAACACTCGAGTGCCACTACCCGGGCTCGACTCTATTCTCAACTCGGCACCTATGAGTCTCGCCCTCTCCTTCATATTGATTATACCATAATGGTGTTCTAACCCTGTACTCACATCAAAACCCTTCCCATCATCCTGAATGGATATCTCAAACCCCCTCCCATCTATTAGAACTGAGATATTCACGCTCTTTGCCTCAGAGTGACGGGCAATGTTTGTAAGCGCCTCCTGAATTATCCTGAATATGGCGAGGAGTTCATCGGGTTTGAGGTTGTGTTCCTTGAGGACAATATTACTGGATACACTATGATTGTAGCGGCTACGAAACCTGTCAATCATATTGGAGAGCATATTTTTGAGGTCAAAGTCCGTCCGCAATAGCATCACCGCCCTCCTGAGTTCGTCCATACCCTCCTCGGATATATTCTTGAGCTCCTCTATCTCCCCCTTCATATCCTCTGGGTTCTCAAGGGATAGTATGTAATCTATCTGCATTATCATCGCCGAGAGGGTCGCTCCAATCCCATCGTGAATCTCCCTTGCAAGTCTCAGCCTCTCCTCAGAGAGTTCGAGTCTACTCATAGCGTCCTTTAACTTCATTATCTCATCGTGCTGCAGATTCTCCTGTGTATTGAAATACACAATCGAATAGAGGAGCAGGAGATTGGCGAGCGAATACATAATCAGAAGGAGGACATCCTGCAAGACCAGTCCCCGTACAAATACCATCTGGTCTATGTGGGCTATGACTGGCAGAAGCATAAGTGGTGGGATTATGGTAAGTGGCCTGGAGAAGAGGAGGGCAAAAAACATAGTATAGAGCAGTTGCAAAAACATCAGAGGACTTCGCAGCCCTCCCGTATAAATTATAAAATAAACGAGAAACGGGAGGTCCAGAAGAAGGGATATATATGTAATTATGACCTCCTTTTTGCGGAAGAATATAGAGTAGGCAAAGAGTATCGTATAGAGGATTACGAAGATGTAAAATAGTATGGATACGGGTCCTCCAATCCCTAAAAACTCCGCCCAGCCCCTGACCAGAAATATGAGAAGAAAGAGAATCAGAATGAATATCCTCGCCCAGAATATCGCCTTTGCCCGGGTAATGAACTTGAATTCCAGCCACCTCTGATCCATAAGTTTTAGTATACCACATCATATCATCGTTGCAAAACATTAAGAACAGGGCATTTTATCAAAACCCAAACCTGATACATAAATGAGGAAGTGGGAAGTGAGAAATAGATAAGTGGGAAGTGGGAAATGGGTAAGTAAAATTCCCCTCTGATAAAGAATTGATCCGAAGGCCGACACGGTTCACCATACACCGACACTGTCTTTAGGAGGTGTGTCTGCCGAAGACAGACGGGGTGTGTTATTTTGTAAAAGCGAATCTGGGCATTCATCATAATCGAAATAATTAACCCTATTTTTAGGGCAGACACATTGGTCTGCCCCTACATTTATACAATCAAAGAAATAACGATAATTGCCACCCGTGACTGAATTTTTACGCATATCAAATTTTTATTTTGATTTATGAATTGGGGATGGTATAATAAACAATTATGAAGAAGGCGTTATGTTTATTGTGTTCGTTTTTATTCGTCATGCTCGTGATATACTGCTCGGTTGACTATTCACTCCTGGAGAATAAGAGGTGTGATAGTGAGGGGAAATGCCTCTCAGGTTATATCTGCGATAGGGCCACAATGACCTGTATAAAGGAAGGGAGCCTGATTCACCCGGATGCGAGTACCTCAGAGGATGCAGGGGAGGACACCTTAGATGTTAAGGATGTGTATGTCCCCGATGTAGAGCAGGATGTGGGGTGCATACCGACCAATAACGGGAAGGAGATATGCGACGGGATAGACAATGATTGTGACGGGAGGACAGATGAAGATTATGTGTGCGGGAGTTGTGAACTTGCAAGCTCTATCTCAGAACCCTGCAATGAGTCCACAAACTGCGACCGGTGTTTTATTATAAACGGTGAGAGATACTCCTGTGTCTCTTTCAATGGTGGTGATTTTTCCTGGATGAGAGAGTCGGATATTGAGTGTGATTCAAGTAAGAGTGGTAAGGTGGTTAGGTGTGAGAATATATGTCGGGTCTGTGATGGCACAAAGTATAATGATCCATTCATAATTAATAACGAGGCCTGTGATGGGAAGGACAACAACTGTAATGGGTTGATTGATGAGGGGGATATATGCGGCTCCGATGAGATTTGTGTAAACGGCAAATGTGTAACCAAACCCTGCTTTGGGAATGAGGACTGCCCGACCGGGAAGATATGTAAGAATCAGAATTGCACTATCTGTACAGATGTTACAGACGACAAGCTCTGCGGGTCTGGTAAGATCTGTGTAAACAACTCCTGTATAGAAGGAGATTGTCATCAGAATTCGGATTGCCAAAACGGAATCTGCGTATCGAACAAGTGCTGTACCAGCTGTTGTGCAAAGAAGGAGGATTGCCCCTCCGAGATGGTGTGCAAAAAGGATATCGGAAAGTCTATTGGAACATGTGAAACCTGCATAGATTTTGTGGATGACTGGTTGTGCGGTTTGGGATATATCTGTGAAAATAAAAAGTGTATCAAAGGAACCTGCCATCCATCAAGGCCAATATGTCTGCCTGGAATGATCTGTGTCAATTACAACTGTTGCACTCCAGGACCCAATTGCTGCAATAATGACTCTGATTGTAAGGCAAATATGATCTGCAATGCGGCACACAGCTGTGAGTGTAAGACGCTCTTCGGGGACTGTGATAATAAGTATGACAATGGGTGTGAGAAGGACCTCTCAAGCGATGTCAATAACTGCGGCACTTGCGGTCAAAAGTGCGTCCTACCCAATGCCAATCAGAAGTGCGTCTCTGGTATCTGTGAGATTGAGAGCTGTAAGCCTGGATTCAGGGATTGCAACAATAATAAATCTGATGGGTGCGAGATAAACATTACAAACGATTTATTGAACTGTGGAGATTGTAATGTCCAGTGTCTTCTGGATAATGCCGACTCGATATGTAGTAATTCAGAATGCAAGATCAAAGCCTGTAAACCCGGATTTGCCGACTGTAATGGCAAGGTAGAAGATGGGTGTGAGATAAATGTGATGACAGACTCTGACAATTGCGGTGATTGTGGGAAAAGGTGCCCCGAGCCAAAAGCCTGTTTAAATGGAACCTGCAAGTAACGAGAGTATAAACATACTTTTCGGGTTTTCCTTCCCGGTCTTCCCCGAAGGATTATCAAACTCTATTCTGAGTATTGGACAGATAAACCCCATTCTGATCTCCTCCATATCGGGGCGGAGGACAATTGTAAGCGGGCACCGTAGATTCTTTATCCTTGAGAGGGCGAAGGTTGAGCCGGTATTCTTTGAATTGCCCTCCACTACTATTGAGACAGGTCTTGTGATGTATCTCGTAGAGAATCTGAACATAAGGAGATTCAATGCGGTGGAGAGGGTCAGGATATGCAGATTCATAACGAATAATAATATCAATCTCCCTCCGCACATAATTGCAGAGGCGCGCCTCGGAGATTTAAAGAGGAATAGCAATCTCTACGAGTTTGTTGAGAGTCTGAGCGAAGGTGATCAACTTGTCATTGCAAAAAAAGATATGAGTACTGGCCTTATGGAGAGGCTGAAGAGGATGGGTTCCACTGCTACACGGCGGATCCTTCAACTCGTTGATTTAAAGAACCTCACCCATCAGGAGACGAGGGGGCTTATCGAGGACCTGTATTTTGTGTTTATGAGGGGAGACAATATAGATGGGATTCTGTCCGAGATTGAGAGACTCGAGTTCGAGGAGATCAGGGAGTATCTGAAATCTTTAATAAACCCTGTTCTGAAGAAAATGGTAGAGGAGTTCTCAAACTTTGTAAAAGACTATAGGTCTATTGAGATCGAGCCACCGCAAAATTTCGAAGGGGACTGGTATGAGTTGAAGGGGAGGTTCAGAGATGAGGAGGACCTTTCCCGTATAATAAGAGAGATAGAGGACCTGCTTGGGAGATGGAAGAAAAACCCGATATTAAGATAGTATTTGATGAGAATCTGCCAGATAATTCTCTTGTAAGAGAGATAATGAAGAGGGCGGAGAGATTCTCAGTAGAAGTAATAGAGGGGGATTACACAGAGGAAGGGGCTACAGGGCGGCTGTACCTGTCGAGTCAGAAAGGGTTTATTAGGCCCTGCCCATGCAGCAGGAAATACAGATGCTGCAACTACTTCACAATCGATACAATCGAGGGTTGTCTATATGACTGCGAGTACTGTGCCCTGAAGACATTCATAGACAGAACGAAGATACTTATCAAGGTGGATGTGGACGAGATGATTATGGAGATGAGGAGGTTTATGGAGATGGCTCATTCGAAGGGGAGAACTATAAGGATAGGTACGGGGGAGTTAAGTGATTCCCTCGCCCTCGAATGGATAGCACCGTTTGCCCCGATACTGATCGAGGAGACTAAGGACTCAGAGTCGTTGATCCTTGAATTCAAGACCAGAAGTACGGAGATATCCACACTCATAGGACTCCCCCACAACAGCAGGACGACGGTATCTTTTTCTCTGTCCACGGAATACCTCAAAGATGTACTGGAGAGGAATACTCCCTCTATCGGAGAGAGGATTCTTGCGGCAAAGAGGCTCCTCGAGGATAATTATAGAGTGGGGTTTCACCTCGATCCTATAATTTATTACGACTCATATGAGAGGGATTATGAGGGTACGATAAGGCTTATCTCTGAGAATATACCATATGAGGCGATAAGCTGGATATCAATGGGGACGATCAGGTTCAATCCCGACCTGATCAGTGAATTCAGATCCCCTATATTATTCGGGGAGTATGTTCTGGACGCAGAGAAGAAATACAGATACCCGTATATCTTGAGGAAGGAGATATATAAAAAGGTGTACAGGCTTATAAGAGACTATCTGGGTAGTCGTGTCAGGGTATACCTGTGTATGGAGTCAGATTCAATGAATGAGGCTATCCTCTCAAAAAGGTTTAAGACAGATGAGGAGTTGAACAGATATATAATAAGCCTGTAATTCCTATTTCTTTTTCTTTCTCTCGAATCTCGGGAGTATTACAGCGCTCTCAGGTAGAACCAGCCTGTCCCCTACCTTCACCTCATCTCCCACATTTATGCTGGATTTTGTGGTGGGTGAGCAATAGATACCTATCTTTGCCCCCTCTTTTATCTGCCTTCTGTCCACATATGCAAGCCCTACCTGATAGCCTTCTCCGTTGAACGCCGAGGAGGTCACATACCCGATGGCCACTCCCTGGGCATTCACTACCACATCCTTCTGTTTGGCAGGACGGGATATCTTATTAGTCATAATAAACCTGATGATCTCCATCTTCCTCACCTTCTCTGATTCGATATAGGCGTCTCTGCCAATGAAGAATGGTTTGTGGAGCTTTACATACGGGGAGAATCCTGCGCCCGCAGGGGATATGTTATAGGGACCGGCGAGTTCATGTCCATAAAGCGGTAGCCCTGCCTCTGTCCTGAGGGAGTCCCTCGCCCCGAGACCACACGGCTTGACCCCGTACTTCTTCCCCGCATCGAGGATCATCTCCCAGAATTTGGGCACCCTGTCCGGGTGTATGTAGAGTTCAAAGGCTATCTCCTCGCCTGTATATCCTGTGCGGGAGATTATTATAGATTCTCCATCTATCTTGATCTCCAGAAAGTCCGTTCTCCTCAGAGAGCGCAGTCTCTGCCTCTCCGTATCTTTACCTATCAGACTCAAGAGTGTCGGGAGTGCCATTCTACCCTGAAGGGATATGTCGACCCTCATATCGGGTCCGGCACTTTTGTCTTTGAGGTTTCGAATCTGTACGGGCTCATCTATGTTGATATACCTCCTTTTGTTGCACAGAATTGCATTCCCGGAGTTTATGTAGTTGAGCCACATCAGGTCTTTGTCTGCATTGCTGGCGTTTACAACTATCATATATGTATCTCTGGAAATCCTGTAGAGCATAATGTCGTCTATGACATTTCCATCCGGGTCCAGAAGATAACTGTACTGCGACTGTCCGGGTATTATCCAGGATGCATAGTTTGCCGTCACTATATTCAAAAAGGACTCCACACACCTCCCCTTCACCTCCAGCACACCCATATGAGAGACATCAAAGAGACCGGCGGCGTTTCTAACGGCGTTATGCTCATCTATAATACTTGTGTACCATACAGGCATCTCCCATCCAGCAAAGGGGATTATCTTCTGGGCGTTCTTTTTGTGCCAGTCATAGAGTACCGTTCTCTTGAGTTCCTCTTTCCTCTCCTCGAGAGAGCACGGTCTTTTGTTCTCCCCCTTTTCCCTTTCAATAAAGACGGTGCGAAGGTGTGGTTCACCTGCAAAATAGACCTTTTGAGGCCTGAAGTACTGCGGGTACTTTTCATAGAAGTCTTTTATCGTAAGACTCTCGAGCCCTTTGTTTATGAAGAGGGATGTGCAGGGCCCTGTCTCTTCAGCCCCTGCCTTGAGAAGGGATTTGATCAACCCATCTATCTTCTCTGATGTGGATACCACCGTTATATACCTGTTGTTCTCCACCGAAGAGGAAAAGAAGACAAGCGTATCCTTATCCACATTCAAACCACGGTCTGATAATTTAATGGAAAAGACCTCCTCCACCACATCCTTTAATTTTGTATTCAGGACCACACCGGAGAGTTTCCTGTCGAGTAACAGGTCTTCCTGCAGGTCTATGACATTTGCAGGACCCTCGATCTTCTTCGTCACATCCTCCCTGTCGAAGACGATATATCCATCTGAGATATTGCGCAGGTATTCAATTATAATGTCCTTGCGATCGGGGTTTGAGATGAGGACGAACCTGTCCTCCTTATCTGATGCACAGAAGAGGTTTATGAAGTCCAGAAGCCTCCCATCTGCATCAAATATGGGTGATGCAATAGAGTCACCCTCCCTCATACCCATTACATCGGCGGTAAGTATTTGATTCAGAAAGTGCCTCGGTCGCTCACCAGAGACCTCTATAATCCCGTACTCCTTCAGGTTTATAAACCCACTTATCGTCCCGGCATATTTATACTCCTTCTTCTCCCTCGATACAGGCTCAAAGGGCATAAATGGATAACCTACTCTCTCATTTGAGACGATTACCACAGACTGATTAAGACTCAGTACCCGTTCCTTTGCCCTAATGATGGTTGAAAACTCTACCTTCCCCCTCGGGAGCAACCCTGTGAGCCCCTGATAGAAGAAGGGCTTTATGTCGAGTATGACATCTGTTATTATGTTTGCAAGCTCTCTGACCTCTTTCTCCCTGTATCCCCTCTGGGTAATCCAGGGGGTTCCGAGTCTCAGGGCACTGGCGTGGGCGGCCGTCGGATCCCCCGCTATTGTATTCTTGTTCAGGACGATCCCGCAGAGTTCAAGGATCCTCGCTGCAATCTCGCCCTTTACAGGCTCAGGTTTAGAGTTCGGAAGTTTTTTCAGGTCGATCAGGAGCATATGGGTATTTGTGCCATTATTTGCCAGTTTTATGCCACGCTTCATAAATTCATCAGCCATAAAAGAGGCATTCTTCACGACCTGCCTCATCATCTCTCTGAAGGTCTCCGAATCGGCGATCTTGAAGGCAACGGCCATAGCCGCCATCTTGTTTACATGTGGGCCTCCCTGCTCTCCAGGGAATACGGCGTTGTCTATTTTTGCTGCGAGTGCCTCATCTGTTGTGAGTATGATAGCCCCCCTCGGTCCACACAGGGTCTTGTGTGTCGTGCACATAACCACATCACAGAATTCAATCGGATTGGGGTATACCCCACCTACAATCAGACCCGCCGGGTGGGATACATCTGCTACGAGTCTTGCCCCTACCTCATCTGCTATCTCTCTGAATCTCTTCCAGTCGGGTGCCCAGGGGTACGATGTCCACCCTGCAATAATCATCTTTGGTCTATGCTCTTTTGCGAGTTTCATAATCTCATTGTAGTCCAGCATCTCCGTCTTCGGGTCTGTAGAATATGACACGATTGTGTACCTCTTACCCGATCTATTAAATGGGGATCCGTGGGTGAGGTGTCCTCCCTCTGAGAGAGCCATCCCCATTACCACATCCCCGGGATTCACCAGGGCCTCATAGATGGCATTATTTGCAGCTGCTCCTGAGAGGGGCTGTACATTCACATAGATCTGGTCTGCCTTTACTCTCTCTGTGGCAAAGAGCTTTGCCGCCCTCCTCTGGGCGAGTACCTCTACCAGATTTGCTATATCACACCCCTTATAGAATCTCCTGTCGGCGTATCTTCTGTATCTGGCCATCTGATAGTAGTAGTCCACAACCTTACTCTCTTCCTCCCTGGTCATTCTGAGGGGTGGGTAACCTTCGGTGTATATACTGACAAAGGGGGTAGAGAGTGCCTCTCTCACAGGATGGGGAGTAATTGACTCAGATGGTATCAACACCACCTTCTGGAGCTGTCGCTCCTCCTCCACCTTGCTGAGGAGTGATATCTCTTTATCAATCATCTCCATCTTGCTCTGAAATATGGACCTGTACTCGGAATTCATAACGAAAGCCTCCTGAATTGAGAGTATTTATTACTACTTAATCCGTTTTAGTCAATAAAAGAATGGTGATTTCAAATAGCAAAACTACGGGAGTCTAATAGAATGGTATAGCATAGATATACAGGTCATTTTCGTCTTGATATGTCTATTGAGACCTCGGGTGGGTTACCCGTCTTTTTGTAATAATACCACTTTATGAATCTCGGGGAGACGGTTACACAGATCATCGCCAGAATCCAGCCAGCGATTACATCCACAACCCAGTGGTATCTGAGGTAGACGGTAGATATCCAGAGACTCACCACAAGGGGTATTGAGACGATAAAGAATATCTTCCCACCGCTGTAGAAGTTTCTAAATCTATAAAAGTATACGAGGGTGATTGTACTCACAGCCGTATGGAGTGAGGGGAAGCAGTCCCTCTTGACAGACTCTATGGAATTCCACGCCTTAGCCCCGGTCTCCGTAATATAACCCTTCAGGGATACAGTGAACTCATCCGCCATAAAATACCTTGGACCCACCGCCGGGACTGTTACATATCCAATAAATCCACTAACCACACAGATTACAAATGCCAGTGCCACCTCTCTAAATTTGAAGATATCCCCTCTGGCATATATAAGACCCAGGATTGTAGCGGGATAGAAGAAATAGAGCCCATAGGCAAAGGTCATATAGTCGTTGAGCCAGGGGGTGATGAATCTCTCCAGGAACAATGCAGGGTCGACCCCGAATATGGCTCTGTCCAGATTTCTCAACTCTCTGTCGAGAGTATCAGGATGGATTAAATCCGTGAGGTCGTGCAGATTTTCGTATATTAGTATAATAAGCAACAGGGGGAACCAGTCCCTCGCCATTCTAAGGGCAAAATTCACAACCTCCTTAAGATTCTCTCTGGTTCCTGAGATGATAAGCCTTATCCTCGTCATCACTCCGAAGAGAAGCAGCCCTCCAAAAACAATGAATGGAACTATTACAGATTTTTTTAAAGGAGAAAATTTTTTATTTCCATATACTATACTGAGTACGACCAGCACGAGGATGAGGAAGAAGAGGAATATGAGATCAGGCCCGAGATAAAAGCTGATCTTTTCTATCATTGAACCAGACTTTTTGAAGATGCCAGACTTCTTATCAGAATCTTTCATAGTGAATAGGGTCTAATAGACAAAACCTTTAAGGTAGTCAATAAAAATGCTATAAGATTCGTAAAGATTTAGTTATCAGTGGAAGAGTGATATTTATTAATCAGGAGGTTTACTATGGAATAGTAGTTTTTATGGATCTTTATTCCTATTCTTCGCTAACTCATCAAGGGCATACTTTATTCTCTTAACAGGGTCTATTCCTCTCTTCTTCATTGTATAGATTATGCTCATCATCCTTCCCCTTATCTTTGCCCCTTCTACAGACTGAGACCCAAAACTCACCTTCCTCGATATCACTCCAAGCCTTATCTCCCTCTCGCTTTCATTGTTGTCAGCTGGCACTTCCCTGTTCTCTACTCATT
>Ga0078972_1001085_pt1 | contig 31847 bp, 27 predicted proteins | sample YelNatPaOPGAMG01_FD_67568 | JGI IMG/M metagenome (GOLD analysis project Ga0078972, IMG submission 67568) | Hot spring thermophilic microbial communities from Obsidian Pool, Yellowstone National Park, USA - OP-RAMG-01 (SPADES assembly) (version 2) | ecosystem: Environmental > Aquatic > Thermal...
TACGCAACAACCCTTGGATAGGATTAAGAAGGGCGTTAAAATTGGGAGTAAGTAAACTAGACAACACTGCGAACCACCCGTAATTTTCCTCAAAAATCAGGATATACCTGCTTCTTAATTATATATATAGGTAAAGATATGGGTAATGGACAGATTTTTAAAGAGGGGCAGGGGGAGATTTTATTAATGTAAAAAAGTACAACAAAAAAATTTACTTTATATTTTATAAAAACCTACCATAACTGAGGGGATACAATCCATTAATAAATACATATTGAAATAATACTTATTTTATTATATTATTATATATAATACATTAAGAAAGGAGAATTTTATGATAAACAAAAAATTTATTTTGTTTATTTGTTTCTCTGTTACTTTATTAATTTTTTCAGGTTGCGGACAAGAATTTGATGTAACTGTTTATAATAAATCAGGAATAGTATATTCAGGAACAACAGACCCAACATATATTGCAATAAGTGCGGGTTTAAAAAATATAGATGGAACCAATGTTACATTTTTACCATCAGGCGTTGCTTTAAGTGAAAATGATGTTAATGCAACAAACAGCACAACATTTAAAGCAAGAGAAAATGAAACCTTAAATGTTTATGCTAATGGTTATGAATATTCTTATGATAGTTCTGGCAATACCACTGGAATTTCTGCTTTTGAAATATCTCCTGTGCAGCAGGTTTTATATGGAGAGTTTCTAAGTGAACCGCACTGGTATGCAGCTGTTTATAAGGATAACATTGTAATTTATAAAAAATAATGTTTAATGTTTTATATAGTATTTTTTCTGAATGCAGAAAATACATTTTAAGGGGCTTGCCGAAACAAGGCATATCAAAAAACAAAAAAGGGGATGTTACAAAATATTTTGATAAGTTTATTGAAAATAAAATAATTTCAAAATTAAAAATTAAATGTAAATTCAAAGCAAAAGTTTTATCTGAAGAATTAAAAAAGACAACAGAAATCAATAAAAATATTTCTGGGAATTATAATTATATTATAATTGACCCTGTTGACGGTTCTGATAATTATTCTGCATCAATTCCTTTTGTTTGTTTTGGAGTAGCGATTTTTAACAATAAAAAAGAGCCAATTTATTCTTTTGCTGGTAATTATTATTCAGGTGATTTTATTTATGCAGATAAAAATAAAATTTTATTTAATAATAAACAAAAGAATTTACATCATAAACAGAGTTTTAAAAAAATATTAATTTTTACATTTTCAAAATCAAAGATAAAAAATCATATTAAGTTTCAAAGATTGATAAATGATTTTGATTTAATCAGGTCTTTGGGAGCAACAATAGGCGAAATGATTTTAGTTTCAAAATCCATTGCAGATGCATTTGTTGATGTGCGTGGAAAACTGACTTTTGAAAATTTTGCTCCGTTTTTTTTAATTGCCAGGCATCTTGATTTAAAATTAACAGATGAAAAAGGCAAAGATCTGTCAGTAAATAATTTTTCTTTAACTAAAAAATATAAAATAATTTTTGCAAATTCAAAAGTATCAAAAGAAATAGTTAATAAATTATAATGGTGTGATTTATGTTTATAATAATAGCAGGACCAACAGGGGTTGGTAAATCATCGGTTGCGGTAGAGCTCGCTTTACTTATAAATGGTGAAATTATATCTGCTGATTCAATGCAGATATATAAAGAAATGAATATCGGAACAAATAAAAGTTCTGAGCAGGAAAAAAAAGGTGTGCCACATCATTTGATAGATATTGTAAATCCTGATGAGCCGTTTACTGTTGCAAAATTTAAAAAATTAGCAGAACAAAAACTTGATGAAATAAAAGCAAAAGGCAAAATACCTGTTATTACAGGTGGCACCGGATTGTATGTTGAATCAATTATAAGGGGACTTTTTGACTCAAAAGAGCCATCTTTGGAATTAAAAAATGAATTACAAGGTTTATTAAAAGAAAAGGGATTGCCATATCTGGTAGATATGTTAAATACTCTTGACCCGGATGCAACAAAAGAAATTGATATTAAAAATAGCAGGCGTGTTATAAGAGCGATTGAGATTATTAAAGCAAATAATATAAAACTGTCAGAAATAAAAAAGAAAACACGAGAGACAATATATAATGACAGGTATTATTTTTTTGTTTTAACAGTTAAAAGAAAAGAACTATATAATAGAGTAGAAAAAAGAGTTGATAATATGATACAATCAGGCCTTATTAATGAAGTAAAAGGATTGCTTGACAAAGGATATAAAAAAGAATTAAATTCAATGCAGGCAATTGGTTACAAAGAAATTATAGAATTTCTTTCAGGCAATCTTACACAGGAACAGGTAATTGAGTTAATTAAAAAAAATACAAGAAACTATGCCAAAAGACAGGAAACATGGTTTAAGAGATATAAAGAAGCAATGTGGATAGACATAACAGGTATGAAAGCAAAAAATGTAGCAGAAAAAATAAAAATTTTTTTAGATAAGGTTGAAAAAATAAAATGAAAAGGATATTTAAAAATAGTAACTTTATAAAATTTTTTGTTGCACAGGGATTGGAACAATTAGGCGACAGCTTTTTATTAATGTCTTTAATTGCCTGGGTTATGACAATGAAAGAAAACGGGTCATCATCAGCTAATATGTCGTTGCTTATGTTCTGGATTGGACTTCCCATTGTTTTGTTTGGACCTTTTGCAGGTGTTATTATAGACAGATTTAAGAAAAAAAATATTTTGATGTTTTCATCTTTTTTTATAGGTATCTGCATAGTTTTAATTTATTTGTTTGTGGATAAAAGCAGAGCACCATTTATATATATTTTAATATTTATTAAATCCTTACTTTCCCAATTATTTATTCCATCTCGCTCATCTTTAATACCACAGATTGTAGATGAGCAGGATTTGTTAGATGCAAATTCTTTTTCTGCTTCTTTTATTATTTTAATACAGATAATTACTTATGCTTTTGCAGGTATAGTTATTGCTGAAATTGGTTATAGGGATGCATTTTTGATTAATTTTTTTATTTATATATTTGTTTTTATTATTGTTTTTTTAATTAAGGAAAACGAAATAATAAAAGTAAAAAAACAAATAAGTTTAAAAGACTTTAAAGATGAATTTAAAAATGGCATACAATTTCTATTTTCTTCTGAAAAAATTTTATTTGTGGTCAGAAGAGTATTTTTTCTTCTGGTGGGGATTGGTTTTATATATGTAGCTTTAACAGGTAGTTTTTTATCTTCAATAATAAATGAAACAGGATTAAAAATAAAAGAGATAAAAGCACTTGGGTTTGTTCAGGGCTTTTTGGGCGTTGGACTTGTTACCGGGGTTTTGCTTGTTAAATATGTTTTAAAATTATTTAAAGAACAGGAACTTATCAGATTGTTTTATCCAATTATAGGTATTTTAATTATATTAATATATTTCTTTAGAGATTTTTACTTTTTGTTATTAATTGCTGTTGCGGGCGGTATTGTAGGTATTATGATATTGTCAATTGCAGAAACAGAGATTCAGAAAAATACAACTCCTGAAATACGAGGTAGAATTTTTTCAGTATATTATATTTTACGTGGTGCAGGTGTTGCAGCATCAACATCTTTGACAGGATTAGTTGCAAAGTTAATAAAAGAAGACCAGATTATTTTAATCTGCGGTATTTTAATATTTATTTATGGTTTGATTTCATTTTTTATGCAAAGGGGTTATAAAATTGGGCGAGATAAAAAAACCACTACCTGAAAAATTAGTCATTGCATTTATTTATAAAGAAAATGAAATATATAATAAGGTAAGAAAAATTTTAACAGAAAAATTTGATAATATTGATTTTGAATCAGAAGAACTGGAATTTAATTATACAGATTATTATAATAATGAAATTGGAAATAATTTAAAAAGAAGATTTGCAAGTTTTGAAAAATTAATACAGCCGGATAATTTAAGCAAAATAAAAATTATGACAAATGAAATAGAACAGCAGTTTTTATATGAAAATACAAAAAATCGCAGAATAAATATAGACCCTGGAATTTTATCACTAAGTAAATTTATTTTAGCAACAACTAAAAATTACAGCCATAGAATATACATAGGAGATGGTATTTTTGCAGAAGTTACATTAAAATATGAAGATAAAAAATTTGTTGCTTTTGAATGGACATATCCTGATTATGCCACAGAAACATATAGAAAAATACTTGAAAAAATAAGAGAAATATACAAAGAACAGATAAAAACACTATAAGAGATAATGTTGGATGCAGAATGCCGGATGCCGAATGACGATTGCCAAATGCCAGATGCAGAATGCCGAATATCAATGTAAAATGAAATATTATAAGAGTTTTGATATTTGAAAATGTGTTGTAAAAATATTATTGACATAAAAAAATATTCGTGATAAATTAAAACGTATTTAAAAAAGGTTTTTAAATATATTGTTAATTTTATGGAGGCAATTGTGCATAAAATAAAAATATGCCTTTGTGTATTTTTTGTCTTTACATTTTTATTTTTAACCCCTTCTATTAAATCAGATTATTTTGATGATGCAAAAAAAATCAGGTGGGAAAGTGTTTATGAACCATTTTTCAGCAGATATTATCCATTCGGTAGCGGTGCCCGTGCAATTGGTATGGGTGAGGCATTTACAGCAATAGCAGATGATGCATCTGCTGTTTATTATAACCCTGCTGGTATTGCACAACTTGACCATAATGAAATTTTCTGGACAACAGGGAGTTATTATAGGTCAATGCCTTTTACAGGTTTCTTTTCTTTTATTATGGCACTTGGGACTCAGTATTTTGGTTTATCCTATTTGCGTTTATATCACCCAATAGGAAGATATCCTGATAAAATAGATATTCCAGCACCTGGCATTAACACAGGACCTGGTTCGCTTTTTGAGGACCCGACAAGCACTTTTTTTATCGGAGCTGGTTACAGAGAACACTGGTATGGAGATTTAACTGCTCCTGAGCAACAATATCTTGGAGAAAAATACAGAACATTTATTAACAGGGGATTTCAGGAAGGACAGATTGCATTAACATATTCAACTCCGCTTACTGCTGACAGGAGCTTTTTATTTGGTTTAAATGTTAAATATTTATTTTCTGATGCTGAATATAAGGATTTTTATGCTGGTTTTAATCGTGGCGATGAATATGATGCCTGGGCATGGTCGCTCGATGTTGGCTTTATGTATAAATTACGTATAATAGAATTTTTAAAAGATTTTAATATTGCAATAATGCTGCGTGATGTTTCCGGAAGAGTGAAAAGAATAAAAACAGGACAGGAAGAATCACTTTATTTTACATCAGCACTTGGTATTTCAATGAGAACAACAGAACTTATTCAAAAAGAAATAACCAGTTTTTCAATTGACTGGAATGCAGTAAATGACCCAAAGGTTTTTCAGGCAGAAAAGAATCGTATGCGTTTTGGCGTTGAGCAATGGCTTTTAGATAGCCATTTTGCTTTACGCGGAGGGCTTGTTTATTTTATGTATCCCGGACCCTGGCGCCTTAGTTTAGGTGTTTCGGCGAGATACTGGCTCGGCATTGATTATGCATATTGCACTGGATTAAAATTTGGAGATAAAGCAGAGGAGGAGAGCGATTCTCACTGGGTATCCATTTACTGGATGTGGGGAAAAGTAAAAAGAAAACTGCCGACTCCGGAAGTTTCTGCTGCTGTTGAGCCAATTTCATTTGCTCCCAAAAATGGCGAAACAGCCACATTTAAATTAAATGCATCATCAGAAGCAGGAATAGATAGATGGGTTTTAAATATACTTGATAAAAACAATAACCTTGTAAAATCATATATAGATATTGGTTTACCACCTTCACAAATTATATGGAATGGCACAGATAATAAATATCAATTATTACCGGATGGTGAGTATATTTTTGTTTTTGAAGCAACTGATAAACTTGGCTCTACTTCATCAACTCCGGTTCAAACAATTAAAATTTATACACCGGTATTACCTGCGGTGAATAAAGAAGCATTGAATCAATTAAAAGCACTTTTAAATCAATTAAAAGAAAGAGACGTAAGAGAAGATAATGCAGAAGCAGCTTTAGCAAAATCAAACATTGAAAAACTTAAAAAAGAAAAGGCGAAACCAACACCTGTCCCGCCACCAGGACCTGAGACACTTCCTGGATATGGCACAACATCTATTTTACCGGGTATGATTCCACAGCAGGTAACTTCTGCTGCAGGAGCAGGTCCTGTTTCTGTGGTCGGGTTTCCAAATGTTGAATCAGGAGCAATAAGATCTGCTTATATTGAGACCAATCAGGATGGAACAAAATTATTTAAAGTAGAATATGTTACAGAAAATACAGTTACTAAATATATTTTAAAAGAAATGGCTTTAATGGCTCGAACTATAACTGATAGTTTATCAGATGGTTCTGGTTATTCAATAAATCAGATTGGAATTAATGCGCTGTATGGTGGAAATAATTCTTTATCATTGCTTGTCCCTGTTGCACAGGCACAAAATTATTCGCGCGGTTTAATTACAGAAGAACAGTTGTTGAGGGGTTCAAGTATCAGCTTGAACGGCGAAATAATTTATCCTAATTTTTAGGGGGTATAAAAATGAAAAAAATAATTTTAACTTTTTTAATAATATCCATGACATTCACATATATTTTTGCGGGTGCATTTGATAAAGGCGGGGTATTAGGTATAGGTGGTAGAGCGCTTGGTATGGGTCATGCTTTTACTGCTATTGCTGATGACGGAAGTTGTATTTACTGGAATACAGCAGGACTTGTTCAACTTGAGCGTTCTGAATTAAATTTATTTGTGGGACCTTTATTAAACGGGAAAGAATATTATACCTATATTTCTTTTGGCTCTCCGTTTTTTCAGGATACTGCATGGCAATTGTCAGTTATTTCTTTGATACATAATGATGCAAATACAACAAAGGAATTTACTGTTGTTGGAAGTTTTGCGGCAACATTAAATCTTGAGCGAACCTTTTCAATAGGTGTAAATTTAAAATACTTAAATTATAATTCAACTGCAACATATACCATACCAGGAACTACAACAACTCTTCATGGTATTGCAAATGGACTAGGCCTTGACCTTGGAATGCTGTATCAAATACCACTTCCGCAGTGGGGTAAAAAAGTAAATCTCGGATTTTTTATTCAGGATGTTGATACAAATCTTGACTGGGATGGCGGTTTATCAGATGAAAAGATACCCACATCTTTTAGATTGGGCGCAGCATATTATATAGAAGATAATTTATTAGTTACTTCTGATTTTGAGTTTTTTTCTGATTTAAATATAGCAGGTCAACCAATTGCTGAGGTATTATATGATGCAGAAGGAAATACAATATCATCCTTGCCACCAGAAGAATTACGTGTTCATGTTGGAGTAGAGGGCTGGTTTTTTAAGAGACATCTTGGATTGCGTGGAGGTTATACTGCATTTGTAACAATGCCGGGAAGATTTACAGGCGGAGCCACATATAGAGAAGATACATGGCAGGTTGATTATGCATATATCGGACATGCTGAGCATCTTGGTGATTCACATAGATTTTCTTTGATTTTCAGATTTGGACAGGAAAAGAGCAAAATAAAAGCAATAAGTGTTGTTAGACCACCCAAAAATTTACAGGCGTACCCGGGAAATAATGCAGTTAATTTAACATGGGAACCAAACGAAGAGCCCAATGTTACAGGTTATGCTGTTTATATGTCAAAATCACCAGGCACAAGATATATACCTGTTATAAAAAGAATAAAAGAAAATTATGTAACAATTGATGGTTTAAATAATGGAACAAGATATTATTTCGTTGTAACTGCAATAAATAACACATATCCTGCTGTTGAAAGTCCTTATTCAAATGAAGCAAATGCGGTTCCGGCACCAGTTATCCCAGGAACACCGGAAATATTCCCGATAGCAAAAAAGTCAACTGTTGAACAAAACGGAGTAATAGAAGTAAACTGGGGCAAAATGCCACCGGCAAATATGGCTGGCTATAATGTTTATATAACAGAAACATCAGGCAAGGGTTATACAAAAATAAATCCTTCGCCTGTTAATGATACAAAATATATTATAAGAGGCCTTGAAGTCGGGAAAAAATATTATGTTGTAATGACATCTGTTACAAAAGATATTCCACCGATAGAAAGTAAGTTTTCAAGGGAATTATCATTTATAGCAAAACCAGAAGGAACAGTTGGCGAAGCGCCAGCACAACAAAAATAAATAAAAGGAGGTTTTTTTATGATTAGTGGTTTATATACAGCGGCATCAGGGCTCATAGCACAGTTGCAGCAACAGGATGTAATAGCAAATAATATGGCTAATGTTAATACAACCGGTTATAAAAAGGATACTGCATTATTCGTTCCTTTTCCTGAGATGTTTTTATACAGAATAAATGATGCAAAGGTTCAGATACCAGGTGGTGTAGCAGATGCATATGTGCCAATTGGTATGGTTGGCAAGGGGGTGCAACTACGGGTGGATGGAATAAGGCCTGATATTGCAACAGAAGGTTCTTATATCGAAACAGGAAATAAATTAGATGTTGCAATAAAAGGAAATGGAATGTTTGTTGTAATGACGCCGCAGGGCATTCGGTATACACGTGATGGAAGTTTTTCTCTTGACTCAGAAGGTACACTTGTAACCCAGGATGGTTTTCCGGTTCTCGGGCAGCGTGGTGTAATAACCATTGATGGAAAGGATGTTAATATAGACGAAGTTGGCCGGGTATTTGTGGATAATAATGAAATAGATACATTGCGAATAGCAATATTCAGCAAAGATGATGTTTTACGTAAACAGGGAAATAATCTTTTTTACATGGTTAATGGTAATTTATTACCCGAAGATAGTTATGTTGATTATGTAAAAATTAAACAGGGATATCTTGAATCATCAAATGTTAATGTGATAAGAGAAATGGTTGATATGATAACTGCATACAGAGCTTATGAAGCTGCGCAAAAGGCAATACAATCTCATGACCAGACACTGAATAAAGCAGTAAATGACGTTGGAGTTGTTCAAATATAAAAAAATATTTATTATAAGGAGGTAATATTATGTTAAGAGCATTATGGACAGCAGCATCAGGAATGGTAGCACAACAGCACAACATAGATATAATTTCAAACAATTTATCAAATGTTAATACCACAGCATTTAAGAAGTCAAGAGCAGAATTTCAGGACCTTTTATATCAGGTGATAAGGCCTGCTGGAATTACAAATAATTTTGGCACCCAGTATCCTACGCCTATTGAAATAGGGCATGGAGTGCGGCTTGCAGCAACCACTAAATCATTTTTACAGGGCAGCCCTGTTGAAACAAATAATCCTTTTGACTTAACTATACAGGGAGATGGTTTTTTTATGGTGCAGCTGCCAAATGGTCAGATTGCATATACACGCGACGGTTCTTTTAAAATTGATAATCAGGGTAATCTTGTTACTTCCAATGGTTATCTTGTTCAGCCCGATATAGTCATTCCAGCAGAAGCACAAAGGGTAGCAATATTAGAAAATGGAGATGTTATGGTATCTCTTGTAAATGAAACAGATGCGCAATTAGTCGGACAGATACGCACAGTAAAGTTTGCAAATCCTACTGGTCTTGAATCAATAGGAAATAATTTATATGCAGAAACAGAAGCATCAGGTCAACCCATAGAAGGAGTTCCGGGATATGATGGTTATGGTTCAATATTACAGGGGTATCTTGAATCATCAAATGTAAAAGTAGTAGAGGAAATGATAAATTTAATAACATCTCAAAGAGCTTATGAAATAAATGCCCGTGCAATTCAGACATCAGATGATATGCTTGGTATCGCAAATGATTTAAAGCGTTAATATGAAATTTAAGATTTATTTATTGTTCTTTGTTTTTTTATTTATAAGTGGTTTTGCAGAAAATGCAAAAGTTATTTTAAAGAATTCAGAAGTTCATATATCAAAGGATAAAATATATCTTGGTGATATAGCGGACTTTTATAATATAGAAAATGATTTGTTAGCCGAGATTTCAACTATATACATAAAACGTGCTGCGCTGCCGGGATACAGCGTTACTGTTACAAAAGAAAATATTAAAAATCAGTTGAATAAAAAATATAAGACAATTAATATAGAAGGACCTGAGACAGTAAAAGTAATAACTGAAAAAAGTTCTGTGGAAAAAAAAGATATAAAACAGATTGTTGAGAATTTTATTCTTGAAAATATGCCATGGAAAAGAGAAGAAGTAGAGATAACAATCAAGGATATAAAAGATAAAATTGATACAATTGATGGTAATGTTCTTTTAAAGGTTAAAGGTGAAAAGATAAGAAATTTTAAGGGTAATGAAATTATTCCTGTTGAAGTAACAGTTGATGGAAAATTTTACAGAATTATACCTGTTTCTGTTTTGATAAAAGTTGTAACTGATTGCCTGGTAGCAGCACAGAATATAAAAATAAAAGAAAGTATTGTTGATAAAGTATCATTACAGAAAAGGGATATTACATTTTTACCTGATGATGTCATAACAGATATTGAAAGAATAAGAAATAAAGTTGCAAGACAGGCAATAGCAAATGGCAGTATAATTTTAAATTCAATGCTTGATTCAACGCCTGTTTTTAAAAGAGGCGATACAGTCACAGTTGTTGTTAAGCGTGGAAGCGTAATGGTTGAAACAACAGGAAATTCTTTGGAAGATGGAAAAGAAGGTAATATCGTTAAAGTAAAATTAGTAACAGGTAAAATAATTGAAGGAAGAGTAAATTTTGATGGAAAAGTAATAATACAATAAATATAATAAGGAGTAAAATTATGAGTAAAAAAATATTTTTGATTTTATTTTTTATAGGGTTATTATTAGTTAATAAGTTTGTTTTGGCTGATGATTTAGTTAGTGACCCTAATGATGCAAAATCATTGTATGCTGACCATAAAGCAGCAAAAGTTGGAGATATATTAACTGTTATTGTTGTTGAGTCAACATCCGGTTCCCAGGAGGCATCATTACAAACATCCAAAAATCAAAGTATGGGTGGCGGGATGGGTATGTCTGTTTGGAGTGGTGGAAAGATACTTTCTTTTCCAAATTCATGGGGCATAGGTGGTGCTGAATATCAGGATGGTGGTGGTAAATCAAAAAGCAAGGGGTCAATCATAGGTAAAATTTCAGTAAGAGTTGAAAAGGTTCTGTCAAATGGATTACTGCAGATCCGCGGTTCAAAAGTAATAAAAATAAATGATGATAAACAAAATTTAATATTAAGTGGAACAGTAAGGCAACAGGATATAAATGCAGATAATACTGTTTTATCCACTTATGTTGCTGATGCTTTAATAGAATATGAGGGTGTTGGCCCAATAGGAGAAAAGTCATCACCTGGAATATTAACAAGAATACTTGACTGGCTTGGCATTTTTTAATTATAGAAATTATATTATTGAGGTGCAAATATGACAGGAAACAGATTTAAAATAATTTTATTTTTTATTCTTTTTATTTTTGTTATTTCTGAAATTTTTGGAGTTGAACTTCGGATAAGAAATATAGCCCGTTTCAAGGGGGTTCGTGATAATCAGTTAAATGGTTTTGGACTTGTTATTGGTTTAAAAGGAACAGGAGATACAAAGACAACTATATTTACCAATCAGGCAATTACAAATATGTTAAAAAATTATGGACTTGCAGATGCAGCAAATCAAATAAGAGTAAGAAATGTGGCTGCTGTAATGGTAACTGCAAATCTTCCTCCTTTTGCCAAGAAAGGTGATAAAGTTGATGTTGTTGTATCATCTATGGGTGATGCAAGAAGTTTAGAAGGCGGTGTTTTAATACAGACAAATCTAAAAGGCATAGATGATAATATTTATGTTGTGGCTCAGGGTGCTGTTTCAACCGGACCCGGTGATACTGCACTGTCATCCTCAATAATTAACTTAAAAAACAGGCCAACTGTGGGTAGAGTTCCGGGTGGCGGTTTGGTGGAAAAAGAAGTTCCTGTAACATTTGTTGATGATAAAAATAATATGTATTTGCTTTTATTTATTCCTGATTTTACATCAGCATATAGAATAGCTGATGTTATAAATTCACAATTCTGGGGAGAAGTGGCAAATGCTGTTGATGCAGGCACAATAAAAATCAATGTTCCATTTGATTTTCAAAATAATTATGTTGAATTTGCAGCAGCTATTGAAGGACTGTATGTTGAAACAGAAGAGCGTTCAGAAAAGGTTGTTATTAATGAAAGAACAGGAACTGTTGTAATGGGTATGGATGTTTCAATTGATTCCTGCGCTGTTTCTCATGGCAATTTTAATGTGAATATAAATGTGACAAAACAGATATCACAGCCAAATCCATTTTTGCCTGGTGCTTCTGCAATGGTATACGAAGATTCAAATGTAAAAGTTGAAGGCGGCGGTAATCAGATGGTTGTTTTGCCACAGGGTGCAAATGTGCAGGATCTTGTTAATGCTTTAAATGTATTGGGTGCTTCTACAAAAGATATAATAGCAATTTTGCAGGCATTGAGAACTGCTAATGCCTTACATGCAGATATTGAAATAATGTAAGAAAGGAAGATAAAAAACAATGGACTTTTTAGGTAGCTCTGAAATAATTGCAAGAAAAGAAATGCTTAATCTTGCAAACTCTGTTCAGCAGGCAGAAATACAGGCAAAGAAAGTTGAAAATAAAAATAAAACAGAAAATATGCAACAACTTGAAAAAGTTACGCGTGAATTTGAATCAATATTTCTTTCCTATATGTTAAAACAAATGAGAAAAACAATACCAGAGGACCCGCTTTTTGGTAATTCAATTGCAAAGGATATTTTTTATGATATGTATAATGATGCTATTTCAAAAGAATTATCCATTGCAGGTGGTATAGGACTTGCAAAAATTCTTTATAATCAACTGGCAAAAGTAGAACAAGCCAAAACCAACGAAACAAATAAATAATCATTAATTCAATTCAATAGAAAAATAATTTTTTACATAAAAAAGGTATAAAAATGCTTAAAAATTGTGAAAGATGCGGTAGAGTTTTTGATCAGGAAGGAAATGAAGATTTGTGCCCTGAATGTTATCTTGAAGATAAAAAAGAGTTAAAAAAAGTAAGGGATTATTTAAATAAATCACCACTTGCAAGCGTGATGGAAGTGTGTGAAAAAACAGGCGTCTCACAGTCCCAGATATTAAGATTTTTAAAAGAGGGAAATCTAAAAATTCGTAAACCATTAGAAGGCTTTAAATGTCGTTTATGTGGCAAGCCGATTAAAATAGGGGTTTTATGTGAAGAATGTAAAGAAAAAATAGAAAAGGGGTTTTCAGAAAAAAAGTAAATTATAATATATTCAATGTCATATTTTTATTTTAAACCAAGAAAACACTAAAGTTTTTAAAAAAAATTACGATATATATAATGAAAAAAATAAAAAAAGGAGGTATTTGATATGGCTATTAATAATACAGGAAATATAGGACCGATATTACCTCAAAATATTGACTTGAATGCAAATAAAAACAATCCGGTTCCAAAAGTAAATGAAAATGATGAAGGTGGGGTAATAAGGGACAGAGTAGAATTATCAAGGCAGGCAAGAATTGTAAGCAAAGCAGTTGTTAATATCAACCAGATTCCTGATATAAGACAAGAAATGGTTGAAAAGGCAATTCAGGAAAGAATAGTAGAAAATAAAAGAGTGCCTGCTTATGAACTTGCTGCGCGACTTCTTCTGGAAGATTAAATAATAATGAAACAACACACAAAAGAGAAATTTATAAACATAATAAAAGAACAAAAAACCTTATATAGTTCATTGAAAGAATTAATAACAACAGAGTATAAAGCATTATCCGATAAAGATATTAAATCCATTGATGAGATTATTAAAAAACAGGAAGAGTTGACGTTTGCAATTAAAAAATTAGAAGATGAAAAAAATGTTATTTTTAATTTAATGATTGAAGAAACAGGACTTAAAAAAGATTCAACAACAAAATTAAAAAATATTCTTGAAAAAATAGATAAAAGTGATGCAAAGGAAATAGAAAATGCGGTTGTGGATTTAATATCTGTAGTCAAAGAACTCGAGGCAATTAATTCAAAAAATACAAATCTAATTAAGAATTATATTGAATATGTTGATTTTGTAAGAAATATAAAAGAAAAAATAGAAAACCCCAAACAAACAACATATACAAAAGATGGAGAAAAAAAGATAGAAAAATTAAATAAAAATTCAAAAATTGATACAACTATTTGAGAAAGGAGAAATTAAAATGGTAACAATAAATGCAGCACTGGAGACAGCATTAAAATCTTTATCAACACATACTGCAGCATTAAACACTGTTAATCATAATATTGCTAATATGAATAATGAATGGTATTCAAGACAGATAGCAAATATTACAGCAACAGATGCAATGACTTATATTGGAATAAAAGGTCAGATTGGGACCGGTTCTAAAATTGGTTCAATAGAAAGAATTAGAGATATTTATCTTGATAAACAGATAATGCTGCAGAGACAATATACTGGTGAATGGAATATTTTAAATAGAACTTATGAGTCATTACGTGCTATTTTCCCTGAAATTGATGGTATAACAGGAGGACTAAATTCACAACTGCAGGAATTTTATGCTGATTGGGCAAAACTTGCAGATGCAGCAGATAAAGCTGAAAAGGAAACAGACCCGACATTAAAACTTCAGTATCAGGCAGAAGTGGAAGCTGCAAAAAGGGAAATATATCAAACAGCAGAAGGAGTAACCAATTATTTTAATTCCAAGTCATCAACATTAACAAATATGCAGATAGAATTAAATAAAGATTTGCGTTTAACAATTCAATCAATAAATCAGTATTTAAAACAGATTTATGAATATAATAAACAAATAGCAAATATTTACAGTATTGGACAGAATCCCAATGATATTCTTGATAAAAGAAATGAAGCAATGAATAAATTAGCAGAATTAATTAATTTTGATTTTGGTAATCGTTCGGATGGGACTGTTGTAATACATATAAATGGTCATATTTTAGTAAATGGAGCAGATGGATATAATGCAATGACTACTATGGGTAGCACCAGGGATTCTAAATTAGAAGATGTGGGCCTTTTTGAGTATTTAGGTGCTCAACCTGTGAAAGTTAATGATTTAATAACAGGTGGGCAACTTGGTGGTATACTTAAGGCAAGGGATGAATCACTGCAGTGGTATAAAGTACAACTTGACAATCTTGCAAATAGTATGATAACTGTTATAAATAATGTGCATCGTACAGGTGTAAATGCATCAGGATTGCAATCAAATCTTGATTTTTTTATTGGTTCAAGGGCAGCTGATATTGCACTTAACCCGCAGTTGTTTTCAGGTGCAATGATAACTTATAAACATTTTGGTACAAATGATATTGCAGATATCATAGCTAATTTAGAAAACAAAGTGGTAAATAACTGGCTTACAACTGCAACTCTGCCTTATACTGCTGGTTCAACACTTGGCAGAAATGGTATTTTAAGAATAAATGGTATTGATATTGCTTATAATAGCAGTGATACAATAGCAACCCTGGTTAACAAAATAAATACAAATGTATCAGAGGTCTCAGCTATTTTTGATGAAACAACCAGAAGATTTTATATTTATTCTAATCAATTAATAGTAATACAGGAATTCAATAGTAATGGTAGTGTTCCAGCTCCAACTGACCCGCCTACTCTTTTAAATAAATTTGGTATTTATCAGGAAAAACAAAGCTCAGGCCCAATTAATTATCCGGGTTCTCTGGTAAAAAATATTATTAATTATGGTGATTTAGGTAATACATGGGATGTAGAAGATTTGATATTAAATATACAACCTTATAAATATGGAACAGTTGTTATTGATTATAATAATACAAGTACTGAAACACAGTGGACAAACCAGCAGTCAATCATACAAACAATAGTAAACATAACAGGAATAACCGGTGGTAAGCCATATATGCTTATGCCATTTTCTTTTGATGAAAGAAATCAAAAATTTTCTTTTGCAACAAGTTTGCCCGGTGGAGGAAATACTATACTCCCATTCCTTATCAGTGACAAAGTTGGTAATCTGACGCAAACATTAAACATAACTGAAAACATTAAATTCGGAGAATATTATCCAATTATTGTTGGCAGATTAGAGGGCGAATTAGAAACAAGTCAAAATATTTTATCACAACATGCTGCTGCATTATCATTATATCAGCAGATGCAGGACAATCTTACAAAAGTCAATGAGGATGAAGAATTGGCGCGTGCAAAAGCTTATCAGAGAGCATATGATGCATCTGTCCGGCTTCTTTCAATAATTGATGAGATGTTAAATATGTTAATAAACAGAACAGCAACCCCATCAGAAAGATGGCAATAAATATATATTAATGTAGCAAAACACCCCATTTGAATTAAATTCCAGGGGGTGTTCTTTTATAAAAATATTGCCGGATGCTGTTTGTTGATTGCCGATCGAAAAAAATAAAAACAACCGGCAATCAGCGATCAGCAGACGTTAGAAGAATTATAAGTCCACGTTTGTAAAAGGGGGAAAAGAAAAGAAGTGGTTTCCCCTCTTGCAAAAAGAGATGTTAGCGGAGATTTTAATTACATTACCGATTGCAGATTGCCGGTTACGGATTGAATATAACGTTGCTGATTATTGGTTGGAAAAATAAAAATTAATCAGCAAATAGCCAAGCATTGACAATTAAAATAACTTCATTATATCCATCGTTGACAAAAATATTTTCCTGATATATCATAAATCAATTTAAATATTTACGAGGAAACGGTGAAGATAAAATATATATTATTAAGTGTAATATCAGGAATATTGCTTGCTTTTTCTTTCCCGAATTTTATAGAGCAGGATATTTTTGTTCATACTTTTTTTATTATCTGGATTGCATTCATCCCGCTTTTTTTAATTTTATATGAAGAAGTAAGTTATAAAGAGATATTTGTTTATGGTTTTATTACCGGTGCCGTGTTTTATCTTTTATCACTTTACTGGTTATGTAATATAAAACCAATGGGGATTTTTGCCTATGTAGCATGGCTTACTTTATCCCTGTATTTATCTTTGTTTTTTGGCGCTTCAATGTTCCTGTCTTTTATTTTTAAAAAAAATTGTAATATAGATTTTCTGCTGTCCATACCAATTTCTTTTACAATTTTAGAATATTTAAGAGAATGGCTTTTCACGGGATTCCCGCTTCAAACACCTGCGCAGAGTCAATTGTATTTTTATCCCTTTATTAAAATTTTAAAAATAACAGGGGTTGCAGGTGCTAATTTTTTAATATATTTTGTAAATATTTTAATAACTGATATAATTTTTAAAAAAAAGATAAATTTTAATTTAACAAAAACTAATTTTATTTTTTTTGTTTTTATTTTATCTGTTATTTTTATTTCATTTATAATTTCAAATATAAAATCAAAAGATAATTATAAAAAAATAAAAATTGCAATATTGCAGCCAGATATTAATCAGGATGTTTCGGAATGGACTGGAGATTTTAGAGAAAACACACTTAAAACTTTCAAAGAATTGGTATTAAGATTAAAGGATGAAAAACCCGATATTATTGTCTGGCCTGAAACAGGTTATCCAGGTGTATTAAATTATGAGAAATGGCGCGCAAAAGAAATATCTGAGTGGTTAAAAGGAGCATGGCATATTATTGGTTCTGACAAAATTGAGATATTAAAAGATAATGAAAGAAACTATTATAATACTGCTTTTATTATTGATGAAAAAGGAAATATAAAAGGAGAATATTCCAAATATCATTTAGTTCCTTTTGGTGAATATGTTCCTTTGCAAAATGTTTTTTCATTTGTAAAAAAAGTTGTTAAAAGATATGGTTATGTTAGCTTTACCCCAGGGGAAAAAATAGAACCAATTAATTATAAAAATATTAAATTAGGAACTCTTATATGTTATGACAGTTTATTCCCTGAAATTTCAAGAGAATTTGTAAAAAAAGGAGCATCTCTACTTGTTCATATGTCATACGAAACATGGTATGGCAGGACACCTGCAACATCGCAAATTTTTCAAAACACAGCACTAAGGGCTGTTGAAAATGATGTTTCTCTTGTTAGGTGTGTTGCATCCGGTATTTCTGGCTTTGTTGATAATAATGGTAAAATATATAATAAAACAAAGATTTTTACAAGACAAACAGAAATAAAAAACGTAGATTACAAAGAAAATAACCTGATTTCGTTTTATACAAAATATGGTGACTGGTTTGTATATTTAATTTTATTCTTTTTGATTACTTTAATAATTATTAATAAACGGGAAAAAGATGTTAACATTAATAACTGATATTGACGGCACTCTTTCAGGTGATATAGAAGGATTAAATGAATTTAAAAAATATTTGAAAAAAATAAGAAAACAGATTTTTCTTGTTTATGCGACAGGAAGAAATTTTGATGATTATAAAGAGATTAAAAGAAAAGACAATTTGCCTTTACCTGATGCACTTATTTTAAATACAGGCGCTGATATTTATTTTTATAAAAATGGTTATTTTAATCATAATAAAATATGGAATACAAAAATAGATTCTAAAAACTGGAATAATCAGAAAATACTTAATTTATTAAAAAATATAAAAGAAATTTTCCCGCAGGAAAATATCCAAAGATTTAAAGTATCTTTTTATATTCAACATGGAAAAGAAGAAATTGTAAAAGAAAAAGCAGAATTACTTTTAAAAAAGAACAAAATAAAAGCTAACGTGATAATAAGCCATGGGAAATATCTTGATATTTTACCGGAAAATTGTGATAAAGGAGAAGCATCCTTGTTTTTAATAGAACAAAAAAAAATTAAAAGACAGGATGTTGTTGTAGCAGGTGATAGCGAAAATGATTTGGATTTATTTAATAAATTTGGTAAGGGTATAGTTGTTGCAAATGCCCTTTTAAAAGTAAAGAAAAAATTAAAACAAAAAAAGTTTTATTTTGCCAAAGGGTCATTTGCCAAAGGATTATTAGAAGGACTTAAATATTATTTATATGAAAAAGGGTATGAAAATGAAAAAATATGTAATATTAACAAATGACGATGGTATTCATTCCAAAGGTTTGAAAATATTGTATAATGCAATAAAAGATATTGCAGAAGTTTTTGTTATTGCTCCTGCAATAGAAAAGAGCGGTGCTTCGCATTCTTTAACTGTATGGGATGTTATAAAAGTAAAAAAAGTAAAATTTGAAGATACTTATGCTTACAGTGTTTATGGTAGCCCTGCAGATTGTGCCAAAATAGCACTTTTGACGCTTGCAAAAAGAAAACCGGATTTATTAATTTCAGGTACAAATCACGGCCCCAATATATGTCAGTTTATTTTATATTCAGGTACAATAGGTGCAGCAGCAGAAGGTGCTCGTATGAATATTCCTTCTGTCTCTTTTTCTGTAGACAATTTTAATCCAGATGATTTTTCATCTGCAAAGAAGATAATAAAAAAAATAATTAAACTTTTTTTTAATAAAAAAATAAAAATAAAAAAAGGAACAGTTCTTAATGTAAATATACCGTATTTGAATGAAAATAAAATAAAAGGTATAAAGGTTATTAAAACCGGAAATATAGAATATAAAGAAATGTATAAAGTGCAAAAGAAGAAGAATATTTTGTTTTTTAGACATATAATAGGAAAAAAGAATCCCAATAGGAAAATTAATAATGATGCACAGGCACTTATGAAAGGATATGTAACAATAACACCTTTAAAATTTGATTTTAATGATTATGATAATATAAAGCAATTAAGGAAACTTTTTAAAAAATACTCTAAAATGTATTTAATATAAAAAATTGTTATAAATCGTTTTAAATAATTATTTAATTTTATGTTTAAAAAAATTAAATAAAAATTCATAAAAAATATAATAAAAATTAACAATGATTTTTTCTTAAAACGTATAAATTTAGTTGATTTTTTTAAATTTTTTTGATAAAATATAAAAAATAAAATTCATAAAGGGCAAATAACTAATGAAAGGAGCGAGAAATTATGAAAAAAACACTTTTATTTAATATATTATTTTATTTTGTCATTATCTCGTTTCTTTACAGCGCCGGTGAAACAAGTTTTAATTTTCTTAAAATATCGCAAGGTGCAAGACAATCAGGTATGGGAGAAGCATTTACAGGTGTTGCAGATGATGTTAATGCTATTTACTGGAATCCTGCAGGACTTGCTCAATTAACAAGGCAGCAGGTATGTCTTCTTCATTCTGTGTGGCTTGTAGATGTTAATTATGAATATCTGGCTTATGCAATACCGGTTATTGGTGTTGGCACTTTTGGTATATATGGTACATTTTTGGCGGGCCACATAACTATTACAGATGAAAATCCTGTAACAGGCCAGTATATTATTACAGATGATATAGCAAGGGCATCTGATATAAATATCACACTTGCTTATGCAAAGAAGTTATCAGAAATTGTCGGGGATAATTCTGTTTTTTCAGATATGTATGCTGGTTTAAATATAAATATTACAATGGAAAATATTTATGAAGATACTGGTAATGGATTTGGAACAAATCTGGGTATTTTGTATTATCCAAGATATCAAAATTATTCTTTTGGTTTAATGATTTTAAATGCAGGAATCGCAAGTGAAAGGCCAACACTGCCTTTTGCAATTAAACTTGGTTTTGGTTACAGATTTTCGTTTGAAAATATTTTATCACCATTTACTGATGAAGGATATTATAAATTTTCTGAAAATGATTCTGCCTTAGCTATTGATTTAATATATTATCCGATTGAGCAGACAACCAAAGCTAATTTTGGTGCTGAGAAATACTGGAATTTAAATAAATTTCATAGTGTAGCTGTGAGATTGGGATATAAATTTGGCAGTGACCTTGGATTATTGGCAGGACTTACAGTTGGCGCGGGTTATAGATTAACATTAAATGAAAATTTCCAGTTTGATTTTGATTATGCGTTTGTTCCTTACGGTGATTTAGGCGAATCCCACAGGATTTCCATAACAGGCAAGATGTTTGGTCCTGCTGAAACAAATTATTTTGAAAATAAGGAGGAAGCAGTAAAATATTATAAAGAAGGTTATGAACTTTTATATAATAAAAAATATGCCGAAGCAATATTAAAATTTTCTGAAAGCTTAAAAAGATATAAAAATTATGCACAGGCATATATGGGTATGGGAGCATGTTTTTTACGCCTTGGCAAAAAAGAAACTGCAAAAAAGGTTTATGAACTTGCTCTGCAAAATGACCCTAATAATCAAAAATTAAAGGAATTTATTGAAAGCACCAAATGGGATATAAAATAATTTATTAAAGGAGGAAGAAATAATGAGGGTTACTATTAAAGACATAGCAAAAAAGGTAGGCGTAACACCAGCAACTGTTTCAATGGTAATTAACAATAATCCCAAAATAAGCCAGAAAACAAGAGAAAAAGTTTTAGAAGCAGTGAAAGAGATGAATTATCATCCTAATTATATAGGCAGGTCTCTTGTAAAAGGAAAAACAAATAATATTGGTGTTGTTGCTTCTTTTTTTGCTTCACTTTTTGCATTAGAATCAGTCAGGGGAATAGAACAGGTTCTGAGAAATACGGAATATAATCTGAGTTTATATTCAACCAGGGGTCTTGAAGAAAAAGAAGCAGATTTATTACAAAGAATTTATTATGAGAGAAGGGCAGATGGACTTATTATTATCAGTTTAAAAGCTGATAAAAATATGGTTGAAGATTTTAAAAAAGAAGGAGTACCGGTTGTTTTTATAGAGGAACTTGTAGAAGGTGCACCAACTGTTAAATTTAATAATATAAAAGGGGCATTTCTTGCTACAGAATATTTAATAAAAAAAGGCAGGAAAAATATTGCTTTAGTTGTGGGGGACAAGGGTTTAAATGCAGAAGAAAGAGTAAAAGGATACAGAGACGCATTAATTAAATATAATATGCCATATAAAGAAGAAAATATTATTAATGTTGTGAATTATTCTTTTGAAGAAGGAGAAGAACTTTTAGATATTATTCTTGAAAATAATTCTAAAATTGATGGCGTGTTTTGTGGCGCGGGTGATATTACAGCAATAGGTATTATGGATGCTGCAAAGAATAGAGGAATAAAAATTCCAGACGATATAGGGATTATTGGATATGATGATATATATATATCAAATTTAACAACACCAGCGCTTACAACAATAAGACAACCAATTATGCAGATGGGGATGCGTTCATTTGAATTACTGTTAGAAATGTTAGAAGGCAAAACAGATTCTGAAAGTAAAATAATAAGTTTTGAACCAGAATTAATTATAAGAGAATCTGTATAAATGAACAAATGTGTTTTATTAAAAAAATTTACATAATTTTATTGTTTCTTGTATTATCAAATTATATTTATTCATCCACAACCGGACAGTTTTTACTCGTAAGTTTAATGGCGAGAGAAACAGCATTGGGAAATATTTATGCTGCAAATTACGGAAATCCGGGTTCTTCTATTATTAATCCAGCCACTCTTTCTGGTATTACAAACACACATATTTTATTTACTCATTTTGTTTCAGTCTTTAATACTTATTATGAACATTTGCTTTATGCATTTCCCTTAAATAACAAAATGGGTTTGGGAATTAATTTTTTATTTTCAACAAACAGCGATTTATATAGGACAGATGAAAATGGCTATCCGGTAGAACATATAGAAAATTATGATACGTTATTGGGTGGTATTTTTTCTTTTAATATTAATAATGAAATAAGTGGTGGAGTTAATACAAAACTAATTGTAAGTAAATTTAATAGAAGTTCATTGTTTGGTATAGTTTTTAATTTTGGATGTTTATATAGAAATGCAGAAAAAAATTATATACTTGGTACCTCAATTGAAAATATAGGGATTTCAACAGCATATTTTAAAGAACAAAGTTTGTTTCCCATTATAGCAAGGATGGGTTATACTTCGGAGATATTTCAATATCTTGACATTTATAAAATTTATATATTAATAGAAGAACGTATTTTTTTAAATGAAAATGAAGGAAGTGAAACATCTTTTGGACTTGAAGTGGAGCACCAGAATTTTTTTATTTTTAGATACGGATATATTTTTGGCAAAGAAGAAGGAAGGTTGTCTTTGGGCGCAGGTATAATTTTCAAACAATTAAAAATAGATTATTCATACCAGCCATTTTTTTTATCTGATAATGTTCATATGTTTACAGTTGAATTTGTTTTTTATTAAAAAGGAAGTTTTATATGGATGAAAAAGAATTAATAAAAAAAATAATAAAGGGTGAAAAAGAATATTTCAGAGAAATAGTAAATAAATATAAAAGTGTTGTTTATAATCATTCCAGAAATTTTTTAAGAAATGCCCAGGAAGCAGAAGATGCAACACAGGAAATATTTATTAATATATTTAATAATTTAAAAAAATTTCGTGGCGATAGCAAACTTTCCACATGGATTTACAGAATAACAGTGAACACATGTAAAAATAAATTAAAACAGATAAAAAGATTAAAAGCCAACATAATAGATGAGATTATTAACGAAGATGAGGATGAAAGTAAAAAAATGATAGAAGATATAAGAGAAAATGAAAACAAAGATCCTGACAATATATTTACACAGGAAAATTTAAGAACTGTAATATATAAAAAGATGAAAGAATTAACAGAAGAACAGAGGACTGTAATTATTTTAAGGGATATCAATGGATTGTCTTATGAAGAAATAGCAAAAGTAATGAAAATTTCAGTATCTGCTGTTAAATCCAAACTTTTCAGGGCAAGAGAAAATTTAAGAGAAAAACTTGAAAAAGAAGGAGTTCTTTAAAGTAACTTAAATTTTAACCGAAACTTTTTTATATATTAGTTGTCATAATTTATGTAAAAGAAAGGAGCAGTAAATATGAGCAATAAGATGTGTAAAAAATACAAAGAGCTAATAATGGAAAATATGGATAATGAGATTTCAACCAATGATAAAATACAACTCGATATTCATATAAAATCCTGTGAAAATTGCAGAATTTATTTAAAAAAGATGGAAAAAATTAAAAAAGTAACTAATTCACTTATTTATGATATTCCACCTTTTATGGAAGAGAAAATAATGTCAAAAATAAACGAAAGAGAATTTAAACAGCCTGTTTTTGTGTTTAATTTTAGAAAAACATTTGCATATGCAGTTTCTTTTGTTTTTATTCTTTTTATTTCTATATTCCTTATATATAATAAATTTGACAATAAAATTGTGCAATTAGCAGATACTTCAACTGATTTAAAAATTAAGATACAAAAACAGGTAAATAATATTCAAACAAAGCAAAATAATGATGCTGTATCAGATATTAAAACTGATGTTATAAAACAGGAATTAAAAGAACAACCAAATATTTTAAAAGAAGATGAAGTTAAACAGGAAAACAATAATACCATTGTTTTAAAACAGAATAATGTTATTGATGAAAAATCTCAGGTAAAGCCGGTTCAGGATTATAATATTAAGAAGATAGATACAATACAACCTGGTTTATCAGCTGCAAAAGTTACTCCAATACCACCACTCCCATATAATCCTTTACTTGAACAGGATAAAGCAATAGTTGCAAACAACCTTATCAATCCGTTACAGGGAGATAAAGCAATAATAAGATTTATTGTTGATGATACTTCTTTTGTAAAAATTGTAATATATGACAAAAATATTAGACCGGTTAGTGTAATACTTAATGAAGAAAAAAGCAGGGGAACTTATGAAGCAACATGGGCCGGTAAAAGCGACAGTAATGAAATAGTTAGCGAAGGTGTTTATTTTGTATATATTCAGATTGGAACCAGAGTTATAAAGAAAAGTATTATAGTTAATAAATAATAATTATTTTAAAGATTTTATGGGGATTGATTTGATATATTTAAAGGATAAAAAAATTTGACATTTAAAATAAAATAATATATAATATATTTGTATTTAACAACTAATTAAGTTGTTAATAAAATATATTATTTTTTATGAATAATAAAATTAAAAATAGGTGGTGTTTTAATTGGGTATAAAAAAACCGAAAATTTTTAAACAATATTTTTATATTTATTTTTTTATTTTATCTTTTTGGTCTGTTCTTTTCTCCGGCACAAATTATCCATTTCCAATAAATAAGGATTATTCATACGGCATAAGAGTATCTTCGTACAGCTCTTCCAATTTGCAGAACAATTATACAACGTGGAAGAGCAATTATGTTGTAACTGCATCACCTGGGCAGCGTGTAAAAAGTCCGGAACCAATAATTGGTGTTGCAAACAGAACTGTATCAGAAGGACAGGCATACGGAATGCTGCTTGCTGTTTATTTTGGCGACCAGGCATTATTTGATAATCTATGGGCATTTAAGGTTGCCCGTTCCACAGGAAAAACATCACAATTAATGCCCTGGGTTATTGAAAATAATGGCACAACTATAATAGATACTAATTCAGCATCAGATGCTGATTTTGATATTGCTTTTGCACTTGCAATGGCTCATTATCAATGGGGAAGCGGTGGCACTTACAATTACCAGACGCTCGCAGCAACAGAAATTCAAAGGTGCCGCTCTTACGATGTTAGTTCGTCAGATTATCATGTGCGTCCCGGTGACGGGTGGGATGACTGGGAATATCCTTCTTATTATTTCCCAGCATTCTTCAGAGCTTTTGGCGAAATAGAAGGCGGAACATACCAGACATTCTGGAATAATGTAGTGAACAAGTGTCTGACAAACATTAATAACAATAGGAATGCAACGAGCGGACTTGTTGGTGAGATATGTAACCATGACGGTTCGAGAAGGAATGATGACCCGTGTTCAAGCCAGTGCGACGGAAGAAAATTTAAATATAATTCATGCCGCGTCCCCTGGAGATATGCAACTGATTATGTGTGGAATGGCGGGAGCGTGTCATACAGTTCAGGAACAGAAGTAAATCTGCTCGCATCATTTTTTAATGGCATACAACCGCAAAATGTTGTGGATGGATACTGGATTTCAAATAATACAGCAGAAGGAACATATAACAACGCAGCATTTGTGGGTCCGGCAGGGTGCGCTCTGATGTATAGCAACACATATTCAACGGCTCTTGGAAATTATTACAGCAGAACATCAAGTTTTAATATTGGAGAAGCATATTATAACGGTTCATTGCAATTGCTTACATCTTTATTGATGACCGGTAATTTCCATGATTTAAGAAAATTGGGAACACCTGAACCAACCAGGACATATACACCGGTGCCGTCAGGACAGATAATAGATAGTTTTGAAGATTATATGCCAGGTTATAATACCCAGAATGACTGGGGCGGATACTGGTATACATGGGCTGACAGGTCAAGCTGCCTTTTAACATGCACTGTTTACCCACCTGCAGGTGGATTTGTAACAATGACAGCAGGTGGTCAGCCAACAGGAAGCACATATTATTTAAGGGTTACTGGCACAAAAGCAGCGGCAACACCAGCATCCAACTGTTATCCTTCCCTCGGAGTTGGAACTTATTTACATCCGACCACATATACAGCAGTTGATATAAGAGATTTTAATACAGCTGGTGGTGGTGTGAGATTTTATGTTAGAGGGAATGGTACGGCAATATATAAAATATGTCTTATACCTATAGGATATGGAACCACCTATCATAAGGATTATGCAGCTTTTGAATATACATTTACACCACCTTCAACATGGACACAAATGTCAATAAAATTTACTGATTTTACTCAGCCCACTTGGTCGTCAGAAATATATCCTCTTGCCACTATTTTGCAAAATTTTTCCAAATTCCAATGGCAGAATGGAACAAATGATGCAATGACTTTTGATTTGTCACTTGATTATGTTGAATTATATCCTTATCTGTGGACGCCTACACCTTTGCCATCACCAACATTTACATCAACAATGACACGAACATTAACTCCAACCAGAACACCAACATTTGGTGCTTCTGAATTACTTGATGATTGTGAAGATGGGAATGGAATAAATAACTGGGGGGGACCATGGTATACGTATGATGATAGTGGAAATACCGGAACAAGTTATGTGGTTCCAAGACCTGGTGGTGCTTTTGCTATGCAGACACCTGGGGCTGCATCTACAAATTATGCTGCACGAATGACTGGTTATGTAACAACAAATTATATGTATGGATTTATTGGAATAGGAACAGGAACAAATCCAGGAAGTCCTGGCGGAACAGGACTTAATTGTTCTGTTTTTTTGGGAATTCGTTTTTATTTAAAAGGAGATGGAAATACTTATATATTCCAGTTAGTTCCGGGTGGGAGTGTAAATGATGGTAATGACCATTATAAAATAAAAATAACACCACCAACGGGAACATGGCAGCAATACCAGATATTTTTTACAGACTTAAAGCAGGATGGGTGGGGAACATCTGTTGCATTAAATACTGTATTATCAAATTTAAAAGCAATTGAATGGCAATCATTTGGAGTGCCTATACCAAGCGTAGATTTATGGATAGACCAGGTAGAGATGTTTCCAAATCAAAGCTGGACAAGAACACCAACAATAACACCAACCCGAACAAATACGCCAATTGGAACACCAACATTTACAAGAACACCTACACCATCTGTAACTCCTACAAATACTCGGACAGGAACGCCTTCGTTTACTTTTACTGCAACAGGGACATGGACACGCACAGGAACACCGACAAATACTTCAATAGCAACAAATACATTCACAGGGACACTTACATATACACCAACGCCTACCCTGACATATACAAGGTCACCAACAGGAACATCAACGCGGACAAATTCTCTGACACCAACAGGGACATGGACACGCACAGGAACACCTACAAATACTTCAATAGCAACAAATACATTCACAGGGACACTTACATATACACCAACGCCTACCCTGACATATACAAGGTCACCAACAGGAACATCAACACAGACAAATTCTCCGACACCAACAGGGACATGGACACGCACAGGAACACCTACAAATACTTCAATAGCAACAAATACATTCACAGGGACACTTACATATACACCAACGCCTACCCTGACATATACAAGGTCACCAACAGGAACATCAACAAGGACACAAACACCAAGTATAACACCAACATACACAAGGACAATATCGCCAACACATTCTGTATCACCAACAATAACCCAGACCTGGACAGGCACACCACCATCACCAACAAACACACCAACAAGAACGCCGTCGTGGACAATTACTGCGACATTTACATGGACAAGCACAGGATTACCAACAAATACATTTACTTTAACTCCTACAAGGACAAATACGTCAACTTATACAAGAACTCATACTGGAACACCTACATGGACAAGGACAAATACTCAGGTTATAACAAATACGTGGACAGGGACGCTGACACGAACAGCGACACTGACATCTACAAATACAGCAACATCTACATACACAAGTACAGCAACAGGGACATCAACAAGAACTATGACACCAAGTTTTACTCAAACAGTAACCAGCAGTCAGCAACCAACAAGTACTGTTACAATCTCGCCGACACATTCAATATCACCAACAATAACGCAGACATGGACAGGCACACCACCATCACCTACGAACTCGCCAACAAGAACGCCTTCATGGACAATTACGACAACATATACATACACAAGAACAGGAACACCAACAAATACTTTTACTAGAACGCCAACCATAACAATAACACCTTCTAATTCAGTAACAGTGAGCAGGACATCAACACCTACATTAACATTTACAGATACAGGGGTTTCAAGTACACCAACAGCAACACCTACATCTACACGGACAATTACAAATACTTTAACTTCAATAATAACGAATACATTTACCCCAACCTACACAAGGACAATTTCACCAACACATTCAATATCACCAACAATAACGCAGACATGGACAGGCACACCACCATCACCTACGAACACACCAACAGTTACTCCTTCAAGAACAGTAACACAAACATATACGCATACATCAACAAACACAAATACACCAACATCAACAAGAACAAATACACCAGTTGACACAGTAACATACACAAGTACAGCAACAGAGACGTCAACAAGAACACTAACACCGACACCAACATCAACATTAACGTCAACTCCAACCAATACAAGAACATTAACTCCGACATTTACATTTACTTATACAAGGACTTCAACACCGACTTTGACTTATACAAGAACATCCACTTCAACGTCCACACTAACATCAACACCAACAAGAACAAATACACCTGTAGACACAGCAACATTAACGCCAACAATAACACCTGAAGAACAGGAAATAATAGATATAAAGCCGTGGCCAAATCCTGTTAATCCGGATAAGGATTTAGAGATAAAAATAGGATTTAAAATAGCACAGCAGGATATAGACATAATAGTAATACGAATATACACATCTGGCTACAGGTTAATAAAAGAGGTAAAGAAAGAAGGGGTAGAAGCAGTAGCAGCTGCAAAACAGGGATATATAAGTATAAAAACAGATGAATTAAAGACACTTGCAAACAGTGCATATTATTACTATATAAAGGTAGAGAGAAAAGGAGAAATCTGTAAATCAAAAATTGATAAACTAATTATTTTAAGATAAATAATTTCATTTAAAAAGGTAAATTAAATTCAATTTACCTTTTTTCTATTAATAAAATATAAAATCTCTTATTTTAATTATTTTATAAGTTTTTTTTGCATTTTATTTAACAAATTAAATTATTGACAAATATAAAAAATTAAAATATAATTAAAAAAACGAAACTTTTTTTTAATAATTTTGTCATATAATATAATAGTATTAAACTTATTTTTCAGGAGGCATTATGATGAAATTTTTCAAAATTTTTTTTAATTTTTTTGTCATTTTTTCAATATTTTATTCTGCTATTTTCGGTGCTCTTTCTCTAACTGATTGGGTTGACTATCCTTATGGTGTTCAATATGCAAATGGCAATCTGAATGCTACAGTTAATGATTTAAATAACAAATATAATTTATGGAAATCAAATTATGTAACCTCTTCTGGTGCTGGTGGTTATCAAAGAGTTGTCTCCCCGGAATCAATCAATGGGTATTCAAATTGTACGGTTTCAGAAGGAATAGGATATGGTATGTTACTTGCAGTTTATTTTAATGATAAAACTTTATTTGATAATTTATGGAATTATAAGGTCTCAAAAAATGATGGACAGGGATTAATGAACTGGCTTATTGATTCATCAGGAACAGTAAGAGGTAATGGTTCTGCATCTGATGCTGATTTTGATATTGCTTTTGCACTTTTAAAGGCACAGGAAAGATGGGGTGGAACATACGGGGCAACTGCTAATTCTGAAATAAATAAAATTGCAACACAGGATATAAATGCATCTGATTATCATGTAAAACCTGGAGATGCATGGGATGATTATGAATATCCTTCTTATTTTACGCCGGCATTTTTTAGACAATTTGGACAGGCAACAGGCACAACAACATTCTGGAATAATGTAATTTCAAAATGTAATTCAAATTTATCAGCAGCAAGAAATTCAAGCAATGGACTTGTTGATGAAACAATAACACACACAGGTGGAAGAAGATATGATAATTATAAATATAATTCCTGCAGGGTCCCATGGCGTTATGCAACTGATTATGTATGGAATGGTGACTCATTTGCCCAGGGCCAGATTAATTTAATGGCAGGTTTTTTTAATGGCAAAGGTGCTTCAAATATTGTTGATGGTTATGATGTTGCTACAGGCAATAATACGGGCTCAATTCATAATGCTGCTTTTACAGGACCTGCTGCCTGTGCTATGATGGTAAGTTCAACGTATCAAAATGCACTTAATAATAATTTTTATCCTGAAACAAATAATTTTTCAATTCCTTCTACATATTATAATGCTTCATTGCAGATGTTATCATTAATTTTAATGGCTGGATATATGCCTGCTCATATTGGTTCATCTGATACGCCTACACCAACACCTACAGGTGGAACCGGTGGTGCAGGATTATTGGATGACATGGAAGATGGGAATAATCAGAACAACTGGGGCGGCTACTGGTATACATATGATGACTTAGGAAGCAGTGGAAATTCATACGTAGTGCCATGGAGTGCAGCAAGATGGCAAGCATCAGGACAGGCAGAGCAGCCGTTTTTTATGCAAAGCCCGGGACGGACAGGGGCAGGATATGCAGCGAGAATGACCGGCTATGTAACAACAACATTTCAGTATGGATTTGTAGGAATGGGAACATCGTTTATAGACCCGAAAGGACCGGTAAATTTATCAAGTTGCACAGGAGTGAAATTTTGGTATAAAGGAGATGGAAAGACATACAGGGTAAAAATATCATCATCACATCCGAATTTCTTACAGGGAGAGGCGGATAATCATTACGGATATGCATTTGTAAGCGGGACAAACTGGACACAGATGGATTTACTGATGAGCAGTTTAACGCAGGAGCCATACTGGGGGACATCGGTATTAAGGAGTGATGCATTGAGTATGGCAACAGACATACAATTCCAGACAGTAGGACAGCCACAAGCAAGCATTGACTTATGGATAGATGAGATAGAATTTTATGGATGCAGCAGTTATCCAACACCGGCAGGAACAGCAACAGATACGCC
>Ga0078972_1005541_pt1 | contig 31847 bp, 28 predicted proteins | sample YelNatPaOPGAMG01_FD_67568 | JGI IMG/M metagenome (GOLD analysis project Ga0078972, IMG submission 67568) | Hot spring thermophilic microbial communities from Obsidian Pool, Yellowstone National Park, USA - OP-RAMG-01 (SPADES assembly) (version 2) | ecosystem: Environmental > Aquatic > Thermal...
TCCCCCCTGGTGGGGGAGGGAGCCTTTATTCTCCCTCCCCCCTTGTGGGGGAGGGTTGGGGTGGGGGGAATGGTTCTCCCTCCCCCCTGGTGGGGGAGGGAGCCTTTATTCTCCCTCCCCCCTGGTGGGGGAGGGTTGGGGTGGGGGGGGAAAGGGAAAAAATGTCACTTCTCCCCGTGCCCAGTCATAATGTGTTGGTCTGTTCGGTGCAGCTTGAATTCTCCGACCGCTTTCCGCCATAAAACGAGGCAGCTATGGCCCTGACATTGAATATCGGCAAGTGTACGCTACTGGGCAACTACCGAGAGAACAACGAAGACGCCCTCGATGTTAAGACGTTCCCGGACATGACCATCTGTCTGGTAGCCGATGGCATGGGAGGACAAGCCGCCGGAGAGGTCGCCAGCAAGCGGGCCATCGAAATCGTGCCGCGCGAACTGAAAAAATATCTCCCCAGCGCCGTCAGCAACGACGACAGCAAAACCATCATCCGCCGCTCCATCGTCCAGGCCAACGAAGAAATCATGACCATGGCCAGCCTCGACCGTGAGCTGAAAAATATGGGCACCACGATCGTGGCGGCTGTATGGCGCAAAGGCAGCTCGATCCTCTACATCACCAACATGGGCGATAGCCGGGCTTATCTCATTCGCCACAAGAAAATTGAACAGCTGACCACCGATCATTCCATTGCCCAAGCCCTGGTCGAGGCCAAAACCATTTCTCCGGCGGAAGCCAAGACGCATCGCTATCGCAACGTCTTGTGGAAATACCTCGGCTCGGCAGAGGTCGGCGAAGGACCGGAAGTCAAAATCGTGCCGATCCAGGCCGGCGATCGCTTCTTGCTCTGCACCGATGGCCTTAGCGGCGTCGTCTCGGATGAACAGCTACGGGATTTCATCTTGCAGCATGAAAATGTTCAAGAATGCGCCGACGGCCTCGGACAACTCGCTCTTGATTCCGGCTCGAAAGACAACGTCTCCTGCTTGGTTATCGAGGTCGCAGAAGTGAAATAACCTCTCTTCCGGACGAGGAGCCTAAGATCTGCCGCACAAAACTTCCTCTCTCCCAAGGGAGAGGGAACAGTCCGCTCGTCCTTAAGGAATGCTGCCGCCATACACTTCTATAATGAAAAGCACATCGCAGACCAGCGAAGGAGGACGATCGTCATGGCCGAGCGTACACCGTTGTACGAACAGACTAGCCGGGCCGGCGCCGTGTTCGTCGACGAGGCCGGGGCCTTGGTTCCTGCGCATTTCGGCGACGCCTTGGCCGAATACAACGCTGCTCAGAGTGCGGCGGGGCTTGTCGATCAATCGCCGCGCGGCAAGATCGAAGTACGAGGCGCTGATGCAGCACGTTTTCTGCACAATTTGACGACCAACGACGTTCTTCATTTGCCACCCGGCGGCGGTTGTGAAGCGTTTCTGACCACGGCCAAGGCCAAGGTCGTCGCCTACCTGTTGATCTACCGTAGCGCATCCCCTGTCGATCCGCCAGGGTTCTTCCTCGATGTCGCTGCGGCTGCAGCGGATAGGGTAATACAGTATCTCGATCGCTATCTGATCAGCGAGCAGGTCGAATTTATCAATCACACAGCGGTGTTCGCTCAGATGCATCTTGCCGGCCCGCGTGCTGCGGCCATCTTGGAGCAAATCCTTAGCAACGCCAACCTGCCGGCGGGATTGTTGCAGCACACGGAGGTTCGTTTCGACGGCAAGAACAAAAGTTGGCTCCGCCGCCACGACGCCCTCGGTCTGCCTGGCTACGACCTGGTCTGTCCAGCGGAGCAGGCTGCGAACATCTGGCAGCGTCTGACCCAAGCCGGAGCGCAGCCGTTGGGGCTCGAGGCGTGCGAGGCCCTTCGCATTGAGGCGGGGCTGCCGCGTGAGGGCGCCGACATCGATGAAAACACGTTCGCTCCAGAAGTTGGCCGCAACGCCGAGACCATTTGCTACACGAAAGGGTGTTATCTCGGTCAGGAATCGATCGTCATGGCCCGGGATCGCGGCCAGGTCAATCGCACCTTGGTCGGCGTCCGGTTGCCGGACGGGCCGGTGCCGCACGGCAGCCGACTCTTTGCCGAAGACAAGGAGGTTGGCCGCATCACTTCCAGTGTGCATTCGCCGCGGCTGGGCATGGGCCTCGGTTTGGCTTACGTCCGCCGCGGCCATCAGGAAGTGGGGACGAAACTGGAAGTGGACATGGCCGGCAAGCGAGTGGCAGCGGAAGTGGTCAAACTGCCTCTGTAATGGGCGCTTTACCAGCCCATGAGCAACTGCACACAGCTGATGGCGTTGAACAGACCATGCAGCACGATCGGCCCGACGAGACTGCCGCGGCGATAAGCCAGTATGCCCAGGCCCAGAGAGAGAACGAACAAAGGGATCGGCGTCGGCCAGACGGCGACATGGATATAGGCGAACAGCAAGGACGTGCCAAAGAGGGCCGGTCCCAGCGGCGTGCGGCTGCGCCAGCATACCAGCATGTAGATCGGCAGCAAGGCCAGCACGAACAGCACGGGCGCGGCAGCCAGCGCCAGGGAAGGAACCCCTTCCAGCCAAGCTGTCTGCAACTGTTGCCAGCGTGATGCCGCCGCCAGTACCAGCGCGCCGAGCATGGCCGCATGACCGCCCCAACGCCGCGCCGCCAGCCACGGTTGCAACACGCCGCGAAAGGTCAATTCTTCCAAAAAGGGCGCCGATACCGTCGCGGTGAAAATCAACATCGCCCACTCCGCCGGAAATAACTGCTGGCGGCCAAGGACCTCCAGAGGATGATGTTCCATGACCTGTTTTCCCAACAGCGACGACAAGTAACGGAGGAGCAGGAAAATCCCGAACACCAGCGGCGTCAGCACCAGCCAACTCAGCAAACCCGCCACGATATTGCGGCCGAAGTGCCGCATCGTCAGACCGAGTTGGTCCGGGTGTGTGCCCGAAAAGGCCGAGAAAAGGAGCGGGATGGTAAGCGCCTGGAAGGGCAGAGCGAACGTGCGGACCCACAACTCCAGGCGCAGCGGCATTTCCGGGGCGTCGTCGCCGTAGTACCAATGTTCCACGCCTATGCCTTTGAGGACCAGGGAAACCATGCCCGGCCAGACATACCACACCAGGTACACTCCGGCGAGAATTTCCGCCCCACTCCAAGGTGCCGACCGAGACTCACCGTTGACATTCGCGCTGTTGTCTTGCATACCTGAACTCTACGTAAAACGGCCCCGACCCGTCGCTAGCGCTCCAGGCTGGTAGGGAGGCACGCATGAGCAGTATCCTTGATCGCATCGTTGCTTACAAACGCCAAGAGATCGCCGCCGCTCGTATGCGGATGCCGGACGCGCAGCTGGAAGAGGCCTTTGTAAGCGGAATCGCCCCGCCTGTCCGCGATTTTCGCTCGGCCCTGGAACATGCGGACGGATGTGCGATCATCGCCGAGGTCAAGAGAGCGTCGCCGTCGGCCGGCCTGCTCCGCGCGGCCTTTGATCCCGTTGCCATTGCTCGCACCTACGAACAAAACGGGGCCGCCTGCATCAGCGTCCTGACCGATGGGCCGTCGTTTCAGGGACATTTGGATTATCTGAAAGCCATCCGTTCTGCGGTATCGCCTCCGCTCCTGCGCAAAGATTTCATCCTCGATCGCTACCAATTGCTCGAGGCGCGTCTCGCCGGGGCGGATGCCGTCCTCTTGATCGCCGAGGTCCTCGACGAAGATGCGCTGCCGCGTTTGCTGCGTGAAGCGGCCGAGCTGGGCCTGCAAGCCCTCGTGGAATTGTACGAGCGGACCAATCTACCGCGCGTCCTTGACAGCGGAGCACGGCTGATCGGCATTAATAACCGCGATCTGCACAGCTTCCAAACGCGCCTGGAACACACACTCGAACTGATCGCCGACCTACCGCCCGATGTTTGTTTAGTCAGCGAAAGCGGCATCCGCACGCGCGACGACATCGAACGGCTACAAGCGGCCGGCGTCCGCGCTGTGCTAATCGGCGAGACGCTCATGCGTGCCTCCGACATGGGTGCCAAGCTCCGCTCCTTGAGAGGCGAGGGGCGCAGGACGCGAGACGAGGGATGATAGGCATTTTTCCGCGCCCCTGGTCCCTGGCCCCCCGCTCCTCTTCAGCAAGCGATGCCCGCACCATGCCCACAAAAATAGCAATATAAAGGTCTCCCAAGGAGGGAAATGATAAGACGGATCATAAAGACCGCCCAGGGCAGGCGCGGTCAACATCAGGATGAAGAGCAGCGGCAGTACGTGCGCTTGCCAGCGCCACTGTAAATAACGGCGCGGCTCGGTGAATAGCAAGAGCATTGGCAGGCCGGCTACGACAAAGTCATAATACATGAAGTGATAGCACGTGAGGACCGCCGCGGACAACACGAAGGCGGGGAACAGTCCCGTCTGGTCCTTACGCCGCTGCCGACAGCGCCAAGCCACGAACCCGGTTGCGATCAGGACCATCGCCCACAGCCCCCAACCGCAGACCGCCGGCAAAGCATGGTCCCACGGCTCTTTGGCGAGACCGCCTTCAAAGGTGAGCAGCCAGCGGCGGGGGATGCCGAGCAGATCGCGGCTGAGGACGATCCAGTTCTCCTGCCGCTTGTATTCTTGGGCCGCGCTCTGGCCGATTTGTAACCAGTTCTGCCAACTCTCCCAACCGACGATCGGCAGCGTCACGACGACCTGCACGAGGCCCGCGGCGGCCATGCTCGCGGCCATCCGCCAACGTCCCGTCAGGAGCGGCACGAGTAAGAAGGCCGCCGCCCACACCGGCTTGAAGGCGAGCAATCCCCAGCACAAGCCGGCCAGCACGTCACGTCCGCACATCAATTGCCACCAACCCAACAGTACAAGGGCGAGAAGGACCACGCCGTTCTGGCCAAGGGTGATGCAGCCGGCGAAACCGGGAAACATCAGAACGAACAGCGATGCCACCGGCCACCACACGCGGCCCTCGGTCACGCGCTGGGCCATCCAACCAACGAAAAACATCAGGGCGAGGATGAGGAGTTGCATGACGCGGTAAGCGATCGGCGGGGGCAAGAGCGCCAGCGGTGCGTAGTACAAGGCGTGTATCGGGGGATACAGTCCTCCGCCGATCTGCGGCGTCGTCACCTGCCTTAGTCTTTCTTCCGTCCAGAAGGACGGGGCCGCGAAGAGCGCGACGGTTTCGCCCAAGGGGTTGTTCACGGCCAAAGGCGGTAGCAAGGAGGCAATGACCGCGGGCGCCTCGGGATCGTCCGTCCCTGCCAGCCATTCCATCAACGCTTCCGCATCACTCTTTGTCGTTTGGCGTCCCTCTACGCCGGCAGGATAGTTGTGCTGGGCGACGGTCCAGAGGTAGTTGCGCACATAGAGACGCCGCCCCTGGCCTTCGACAATCATGCGTCCCATGAGCCATTGGCCGCCGAAATCGATGGTGGCATGTCCGCGATTGCCGTCGCTGCGTTCGGCCTGGTTGAATGCGATCCACGCCTCGACGCCAACAACGCTGGCCGCCCCCAAGAGAAGAAGCCAGCTCATCACCCAGCGCACCTTTGGCCGGAGCAAGAAACGAAGCATGTGCATAGGTTCGCCGCTTACAATAAAGGATTACCTGCCCGCAGCGCAAGCACGGGCTGCGAATGGCACTGTCGTCCGGCAACCCCTATGGTAGCAAATCGCGGGAGATGGCAATGCCCAACAAGTCCCTCGTTCCGGCGCTCTGCGTGAGAGCATTGCGTTCCTGGGCGGAGGTTTCCGCTGGCGTCGTCGTTGCCGTCTCCGGCGGCGCCGACAGCGTCGCTCTGGTGCGCGCGCTCGACGCGGCGCGCGATCCCCATGCTCCTCCGCCGCTCGTCTTGGCCCATTTGAACCATCAGCTACGCGGCAGCGCCAGCGACGCAGACGAAGAATTCGTCGTGGCGTTGCACGCGCAACTCACTGCGGCCGGCCGGCCGAATTTGACCCTATGCCGAACACGCCGCGACATCGCCGCCCAAGCACGGGCCGAAGGCGCCAACCTGGAGGCCCTGGCCCGACGAGAACGCTATCGTTGGTTGGCCGAAGTGGCCCAGGCTCACGGTATGAAATACATCGCCACCGGCCACACGGCCAATGACCAGGCCGAGACCGTGCTGCACCGGCTGCTGCGCGGCACAGGGGTGCGCGGCCTACGCGGCATCGCCCCGCATCGCCAACTGGGCTTGGGACGGACATTGATTCGTCCCCTGCTGTCGGCCACGCGCGCAGACCTGCTCGCTTATCTGCACGAATTGGGACAGCCGTACCGCGAGGACGCGAGCAACCGCGATATGCGTTTCACGCGCAATCGCATCCGCCACCAATTGTTGCCGCATCTGGCCACGCATTACAACCCCGCCGTCGTCCGTGTGCTGGCCTCTCTGGCCGAGCAGGTGCAAGAGATGTACGGCATGGAAGAAGCGGAGGCGCGGGCCCTGCTTGCCGAGGCCGAGCTGCCCCGCGCCGGAGAGTTGCTCATCTTCGACTTGCACCTTCTGCGGACAGCGCCGCGGCATCGGGTGCGCGAAATGTTTCATCTAGTGTGGTTGCGTGAAGGTTGGCCGTTGGGCGGCATGGGGCGAGCCGCCTGGGAGCGCCTGGCCGGCGTGGTGTTTGATGATCTGCCGGCCGTGGACCTGCCGGGCGGTTTGCACGCCCGCCGCCGCGAACGAGTGGTGCAATTGAGGCGCAAGGGTCAGCCCTTTTGATGTGCTTTCGCCACTTCCTCCGCCTGGCGCAGCACGCGGAGCAAATTGCCGCCGAGGACCTTCCGGATGTCCTCCTTCCCGTATCCGCGATTGAGCAATTCCTGCGTGATGTATGGATAGCAGGACACATCTTCGAGCTGGTTCGGCACGCTATTGATGCCGTCGAAATCGGAGCCGAGACCAACATGATCGATGCCGGCCGTTTTGATGATGTGCTCGATATGATCGACGACAGTGTGGACGCTGCCGGTGGGGATCGGATGCTCTTTGCGCCACTGCTCCAGGGCGGCGCGAAACTCACGTTCATCCGGGTACTTTTTCTGAAGATCACGGGCGATTTGGAACATATCGCGCCTCAGCCGTGCTGCTTCCGGGACGATGAAGCCCGGATAGAAATTGACCATCACCACTCCGCCGTTTTTCTTCACCAGCCGCAGCACGTCGTCGGGCACGTTGCGCGGATGCTCGGCCAAAGCGTAGGCCGAGGAGTGCGACGCAATCAACGGAGCGCTCGTGACCCGCAAGGCGTGGCGCATGGTCTCGGCAGAGACGTGCGAGATGTCCACCAACATGCCCAAGCGATTCATCTCGCGCACCACTTGCTCGCCGAAAGCGGTCAGACCGTGGTGCCGCGGCTCGTCGGTTGCCGAGTCGGCCCAATCGAGCGTTTCCGAATGCGTCAGCGTCATGTAGCGCACGCCCAGGACGTAGAACATGCGCAGCACACCCAGCGAATTATCGATTGAATGGCCGCCTTCCACGCCGATTAGCGAGGCGATCTTGCCCTTATTGTGGATGCGCACTATATCCTCGGCGGTATAGGCCATCTCAAAAGTATCTGGATAAGCGGCGACCATGCGGCGAATGACATCGATCTGTTCGAGCGTCAAGCGCACGGCTGTGCCTTTTTTGCCCGTATCCGCCGGGACGTAAGCCGACCAGAACTGAGCGCCGACGCCGCCTTGCCGCAGGCGCGGAATGTCTGTGTGCAGCCCCAGTGCTTTCTGCACTTGGCGCAGATCAATCTTGCGGAAAGACAGGTCTTTTTTTTCGCGGAGCTGCCAAGGCAAATCGTTGTGGCCGTCAATCACCAAGGCTTCGCGGTGGATGCGCAGGGCTTCTTCGGTCAGTTTCACGGGAGCGCGCGCTTTTGGAGACGGGGAATCGTTTTTCCTCTCTTCGGCCATCAGTGCGCAATGGAAGACTAGGATTATTGCCGCCAGTAACGGAATGGTGAGAAATAATTTCATCGTTTTGACTTTCTGTTGCAGCACGGTACTTGAATGGAGTCAGAATAGGAAGCGGACGGTGCGGCTGCAACGGGTCCGTGTGGATGAGACTTCGTTTTGATTCGCCCTGGTCCGCTGTATCCGCGTCATCGGCGTTCTCTTTCGACGCTGCGGAAACGTGGGCCGAAGAAATGGTACAACACCGGCAGCACCAACAGGGTCAGCAGCGTGCTGCTGAGGACGCCGCCGATGACCACCGTGGCCAAGGGTCGTTGCACTTCGGCGCCGACGCCGGTGCTCAGCGCCATTGGCAGAAATCCCAGACTGGCCACCAACGCTGTCATCAGCACCGGACGCAGCCGCGTCAGTGCGGCTTGCTCGATGGCTTGGTCCAAAGAATGTCCGCGCTCCCGGAGTTGACGGATGAACGTCACCAATACCATACTGTTGAGGACGGACACGCCAGACAGGGCGATGAACCCAATGCCAGCAGAAATGGAAAACGGCAGGCCACGTGCCCACAAGGCCAAGACGCCGCCGACACTGGCAAACGGCACCCCTGTGAACACCAACAGTACATCGGCCAGACGATTGTACGTGACGTACAACAGCGCGAAGATCAGGCCCAGGGCTAGCGGCACCACGATCATCAGGCGTTTCTTGGCCCGCTCCAGGTTCTCGAATTCGCCGGCCCATTCTAAGCGATAGCGGCCGCGGGGCAGCGGAACCTCGGCGGCGATGCGTCGCTGCGCCTCGGCAACAAAGCTGCCGACATCGCGGCCGGTGACATTGCACTGCACGGTGATGCGCCGCTGGTTCCACTCACGCGAAATCTTGGCCTGGCCTTCGACCACGCGCACATCGGTCAATCGCGCCAGCGGTACATACTCGCCAGCCGGCGTTAACAACATTAACGCGCGCAGCGCTTCGGGACTGCTGCGAAGATGCTCCGGCAGACGCACCGCCAAAGGAAAACGCAACTGGCCTTCGACCACTTCGCCCAACGGTTTGCCGCCGATCGATTCGATCACGTCCAGTACGGCACGGGCGGGTACGTTGTAGCGCGCCAACTCCTCCTGTTTGACTTGGATCTGCAAGACCGGCAAACCGGTGATCTGCTCGACTGCCACATCGGCGCTGCCCGGCACCTTGCGCAACACGTTGGCCAAGTTGTCGGCCGTTTCTTTAAGGGTGTTGAAATCATCGCCAAATAACTTGAGGGCTATTTGCGCCTTGACGCCGGAAATCATCTCTTCCATGCGTTGCTCGATCGGCTGGGTGATGGTGATGTGCTGGCCCGGCAAGTCCTCGAAGAGGTCGCGGATTTGATCGGCTAGCTCCGCCTGCGTTGTCGCCTTGGTCCACTGGTGGCGCGGCTTGAGGGTGATAAACATATCGGTTTCTTCCGGTCCCATCGGGTCGGTAGCGACTTCGGCGGTGCCGCAACGGCTCCAGACGCGCTCGATTTCATCGGGAAATGTTGCTAGCAGCATCTTTTCCATGGCCGTGTTATAGCGCAGCGATTCCTCCAGGGCCGTGCCCGGCAGGCGCAGGATGCCGACGACGAACGAGCCTTCTGACAGCTGCGGTACGGCTTCGGCGCCCAGTCCGGCACCTAAAAGGGCGCCCAGCCCCAAGGAGGCCGCCGCCAACAACAGCACCGCCACGCCAAATCGCAGCGACAGACGCAACAACGGCGCGTACAGCCAACGGGTCGCACGTATCAACCACACTTCCTTCTCTTTCAACCGGCGCGGCAGAAATAGGCTCGCCAACACCGGCATCAAGGTCAAAGATAATATCAGCGATCCGGTTAGTGCAAAAATTACTGTCAACGCCATCGGTCGGAACAGCTTGCCCTCCATGCCCTCCAAGGTCAGGATCGGCAAATAAACGATCATGATAATCAACTCGCCGAACATGGTCGGCGCCCGCACTTCGAGGGCCGCATCGCGCACGATATCCAGATGACGGCGGCTATCCTCCTTATCGTGGGCCAGATGTCGTACCACGTTCTCGACCATGACGACGGAGCTGTCCACCATCAGACCGAAATCAATGGCGCCCAGACTGAGCAAACTACCCGCGATGCCGAAACGCCACATGCCGCAGAAGGCAAACAACAGAGAAAGCGGAATGGCCGAGGCCACAATAAGTCCAGCCCGCAGATTGCCCAGAAAAAGGAAGAGCACGGCAATGACCAGCAGGCCGCCCTCGAAGAGGTTTTTCTTGACAGTGTCAAGGACCTGATCGACAAGGCGTGTGCGATCGTAAGCCGGCGTCAGCTCGACGTCGGCTGGCAGCGTCTTTTTGATTTCGGCAAGTTTTTCTTTGAGACGGTCGGTGACCTCATGGCTATTTTCGCCCATGAGCATGAAGCACAGGCCGAGCACCACTTCGCCGCGTCCCTGGCTGGTGACGCCACCTAGACGGATCTCGTGGCCGATGCCGACCTCAGCCAAGTCGCCGACACGCACCGGCACACCGGGCCGCGGCGTATCCACGATGATGTTCTTGATTTCTTCGACATTGCTTGTGCGGGCCAGGCCGCGCACCGGGTACATGGCGCCGGCCTGCTGGATGTTGCCGCCGCCGGTGACGAGATTGTTGGCTCGCACGGCTTCCAGGACGCGATCAAACGAGATGCCGTAGTGCAGCAACTTATCCAAGCTGATGCGCACTTGGTATTGCTTCTCATAACCGCCCCAGCCGTTGATTTCCGCCGTGCCGGGCACGGTGCGCAGGGCCGGCTTGATGACCCAATCTTGGATCGTGCGTAAGTGCCTCAACTCGTTCTCCCGTGCTTGGGCCGAGGATGGGTATGGCCCCTTGGGCAGGACGAGATAATGGTAGACTTCGCCGAGTCCGGTGGCGATCGGCCCCATCTGCGGCCGCGGCATGCCTTCGGGAATGCGCGCGATACTCAGCCGTTCGTTGACCATCTGCCGGGCAAAATAAATATCGGTGCCGTCAGCGAAGACGACCACTACTTGCGACAGGCCGAACTTAGAGATGGAACGCAGTTGCTGCAAACGGGGCAGACCGTTGATGGCCTGCTCGACCGGGAAAGTAATCTGCCGCTCGACCTCTTCGGGCGCCAGTCCGGGTGCGATGGTGTTGATCTGCACCTGTACCGGCGTGGTATCGGGGAACGCATCGATGCCTAGCTGCGACAACGACCAACCGCCCAAGGTTATGAAAACCACGGTGCCGGTGAGGACAACGAAGCGATTGTGCAGCGACCAATCGATGATGGCGTTAAGCATAATATCTCCCCGGTCGGTTAATCTTCGCCCGCGATGCGTTCCTTAAACATTTCCGACAAGAGCACGTGGCTGCCGGAGACAACGATGGTTTGGCCCGCTTCGACGCCGCTGAGGACGACGGTGAATTCTTGATGGCGAGGGCCGAGTTGGACCGGGCGTGGTTGGAATTCGGTCGGCGAATGGCCTTGCACAAAAACAAGATAGGAGGCGCCGTCGAATTGTAAGGCCTCATTGGGCACAATGAGACGTTTCTGCCGGCCCACAAGGATGCGCGCGTCGCCGAAAGTGTTCGGCCGTAAGCGTCCCTGGGGATTGTCTACCTCGGCACGGACGGCGACAGTCCGCGTCTTCTCATCCACCTCGGCGCTGATCCAGCTGATCTTGGTCGGCGGTGCGTCTTCGTTGGGGCCGTCGAGATGGAAGGCGATTTCCTGCCCTTCCCGTAATCGCCCGACGTCCTCCAAACGGACGTGTAAGCAGATCCATAAGCGCCGCAAGTCAGCCAGGTGAAACTGCGGCGCCGCTGGCGTGACCATTTCGCCGATGACGATGTCACGCTTGATGACCACGCCGTCAAAAGGGGCGTACATCGGCAGCAGGTTGTTGCCGGTGACGGCATTGGGATCCAGCCGTTGCAGCAGCGAATCAGGGATGCCCAAGGTGCGCAGCCGCACAGCGGTTTGTTCGTCGTTTAATGGAGACAGTTCGTCGAGCGAGACGTGCAAGCCCAGGTTCTGAAGCGACTGCTGCGTTTTCGAGAGGGCGACGCGGGCCTCGCGCAGGGCGAATTCGCTGCTTTCCAAGTCTTTGGCGGGAGTCGAAGTCCCTGCGTTCCGCAGACGCTGGTAGTAACGCTCGCGCAACTTCACCATCAGGAGCGTTTGCTGAAGATCAAATTTCAGCTGGGCCAACTCAGGACAGGCGATAAGGGCAAGTACATCGCCTTTCTTGATCTCATCCCCGGCTTGCTTGAAGACGCGCCAAGCTGTGCCGCTGGCACGTGTGGCCAGATGGGCATAATGGTTCTGATCGAAATCAATATGACCGTGGGCCGTAACATACTCGTCTATCAGCTTCTCTTCGATGGGTCTTGTCCGGATGCCCGCTTCTTCTATCGCTGCTTGGGAACGCAGTTGGATAGGCGGAAGCTCCTTTTCTTTTGCTTGCTCAGCGGGCTGGGTCTTCTTCTCGTCTCTTTGCTCGGCTGGAGAAGGTGCAGAGGCATTCAGCAATTCGGGCAAGGTCGGCACCTTCCAATCCCACCTGTATCCCCACCAGGCGATGCCGCCGAGGAGGCCAAGCGTAAGCACGGTCGGCAGCTGGCCTACCAACATCGCCAACCATTTTTGTAATCCGGCAAACATGCGCACCTCCTCATAGACCTTTTCTCTTCGTCCCTACACTCTGCGTAGGAACGCACGTTAGAAACGAGGGACCGGAACCAACGTTACCGGAGTAGTGCGCGGAGGGTCAGATACAAAGGGGAAGATAGTACGTAAAAAGGAGGGGGAACGATCGGTCCCATTGAAACGGGACCGAACAGAGGGGCCGTTTGCGGCAGCAAAGCCAGATCAAACGCCAGCGCCGGAGGCAGAAGCGGTTCGCAAGAAGGCACAATACCCATGCCGACGGCCAAGGGCGATGCCGGACAGCCGGGATCGTGATCGTCGTCGGCATCGCGCTGCGGAGCCGTTGGGATTTGCCGGTCGCTTTGGGTCAGCGCGATCAACAAGCGGGCGGCGGGCGAACTCCATTGGCACGCACAGATCCCCGGCGGCATCAGAAGCCGCAACCCCACCAGGACCATCAGCAGTGCGCGCAAACGAAATAACATCACATGAAGTCCCTTCGCTTGTCAGCTTTATTAGCCTAGAGTTGAAAGGCCGGGAAGTCAATACTCTCCCCTTTACTCAAACCAAGCCGCAGCCGCAGGCTTGGACCTGCGGCTGCAATGGCAACTCGGCCTACATGAGAGTGCAGTCGCCGGAGGTCTCCGGGAAAAAGCCAGTCACCAGGAAATCCAAGGCCCCTGCCTCAATGGCCGAAGCGCCCAAGCGCACCGTGCTGATGAATTGCGGGCCAGGGACGAAAGGAAAATTGTTGTAGCCCTGGAAGACTAAAGTAATGCCGTTGACGACGAGGGCATTATCGATCTGAAGTCGATCGGGGACCACGAAATTGCGAGCGCCAAATTGGAGGAGGAACAAGTCGTTACTAACGGTAGCAAGGTTGGTGTTGACAGAACTGACGTTTACTGGTCTGGCTGTCAAGCTTGTTACCAGGTTGTTCACGTCGGTGGGCAGGGCGTCGAAGGCCGCACTTGTTTGAGCACAAGAAGGCACTTCCCGCCTCTCTAGCGATTCGAGCATAGGCCGGAAAGTTGGGCGTTCTGGGCGGCTTTGCTTATGGGAACGAAACAGTTTGCCAATCATCGCAGCATCCCCCAAAAAAAGAAAATCACTAATGCTCCCTTTCTCCGATAAGAAATTTATAGCATATTTTGATTGCTCTGTTTCCTTCACCCGACTCGCTTTGTTGGGCGGCGGCCCATGATGAGATACTGGCGCGTCCACAAACGCCTCGCCCACCCAGCAGTTGTCAAGCACATAAGTTCACGCCACCAGCTGCGGCGGTAGCGATGGCCGATATGCACAATCTCCAGGTCAGCCTGGGCGAAAAGAGTATGTATGCTGTGTAAGGTGAAGAAACGCAGATGGCCGATGTCCAAGATTCCTCGTTCGCGGTAGTCCCAGCGGCCGCACAGTAGACGCCGCAGTACGTCGATGTTCTGCACGTTGGGGATGCTGGCTACGACCACGCCGCCCTCAGCTAACACGTCCACGGCCTGACGCAACACGCGCCACGGATCGACCAGATGTTCCAACACGTCGGCGAAGACAAGAGCATCAAACGACGCAGGCGGAAACGGAAAGCCGTCTTGTTCGACATCGGCCGTCACCACACAATCGAGCCAACGGCGTGCGTGTTCGGCTGCTTCGGGAACCAGCTCGATGCCGGTGACGTGATGACCGCGGCCACGCAGCAGCCGGCCCAGCTCGCCGCAACCGCAGCCAACTTCCAACACCCGGCGGCACCGCAACGGCACCAGCGCCGCCACGTCGGGACGCGCCTGGTTGTAGTAATCGTCCGGCCGGCCGCCAATCGCCTGCACCATTGCTCCGGAGCGCGGGAGTGCCGAATGCGGAGTTTTCATGGCTGCTTAGCTTAGCGTCTTCTCTCCGTTGTATCCAGATTAAGGGGGCCTCCAGACTTCCCTTTCCTGTTTCGCCACGAGCCGTAGGCGCGCGGGAATGTCCCGCGCGCCTACGGCTCGCGGTGAAACGGAGTTCTTCCTGGACAACTGCTAAGGCAGGCGCTCTTGTGAGCACGCTAGCTTGTATACTTGCAACGTGAGCCGCACGCAAAGCCATAAGTGGCCGAAGATGAGGTTTTGCCGATGAGCAACGAACTGGAACAGATGGTGGAGGCCCTCCAGCGCGAAGAGGAGCAAATTCGTCAGGGCGGCGGGCAGCGCGCCATCGAACGACAGCATGCTAAAGGACGGCTTACGGCCCGCGAACGCATCGCGCGCCTTCTTGATCCCGGCACGACGTTGTTCGAGCTGGGCTTGTGGGCGGCGTGGGGAATGTACCGCGAATGGGGCGGAGCGCCGGCAGCGGGCGTAATCACGGGTATCGGTCAGGTTTGCGGCCGGCAAATCATGATCATTGCCAATGATGCCACGGTCAAGGCCGGCGCTTTCTTCCCCATGACGTGCAAGAAAGTGCTGCGTGCCCAGCGCATTGCGATGGAGAACCGGTTGCCGCTGGTCTATCTCGTGGACAGTGCCGGCGTCTTTCTGCCGTTGCAAGACGAAGTGTTTCCCGATGAAGACGATTTCGGCCGCATTTTCCGCAACAACGCCGTCATCTCGGCGTTGGGTATTCCGCAGTTCGCCGCCATTCTTGGCAACTGCGTGGCCGGCGGCGGCTATCTGCCGGTCTTGTGTGATAAGTTACTCATGACGGAGGGCAGTGGGTTATATCTGGCGGGTCCGGCCTTGGTGAAGGCCGCCATCGGCCAGAACGTCACCAGCGAAGAATTGGGCGGCGCAGCCATGCATGCCCGCATTTCCGGCACCATCGATTTCCGCGAAAAAGACGATATTTCTTGCCTCGAGCGCCTTCGCCGTCTTCTGGACATGCTGCCGCCGGATCCTTGTCGAGTGGCTCTGGACAAGGCGCCAGGTAGGCCGACAGCAGATCTGCTGCAACTGTTTCCCGCGAACCCTCGGCAAGAATACGAGGTGCGCGACCTGCTGCCGTGCCTGCTCGATGCCGGGCCATTCGAGGAGTACAAGGCGGAGTATGGACAAACGTTGGTATGCGGCTATGGCCGGCTTGGGGGCGTGGCAGTGGGCGTGGTGGCCAATCAGCACAAGCGCTGCCGGCCGGCCGAGGGCCCGTTGCAGTACGGCGGCGTCCTCTATGTCGATAGCGCCGATAAGGGAGCACGCTTCATCATGGACTGCAATCAGAGTCGCTTGCCCATTCTGTTTTTCCAGGATGTGAACGGCTTCATGGTAGGACGCGATGCGGAACAGGCGGGCATCATCCGCGCCGGGGCCAAGCTGGTCAACGTCATCGCCAATAGCGTGGTGCCCAAAATCACGTTGATTCTGGGCGGCTCGTTTGGGGCCGGCAATTACGCTCTGTGCGGCAAGGCGTTCGATCCGCGTTTCATCCTGGCCTGGCCGACGGCCCGCTACGCGGTCATGGGCGCCGACCAGGCGGCCAGCACACTGCTGGACATTTCCATCAACGCCCTGCGCCGCGCGGGCCACGAGCCGGACGCAGAAGAATTGGAGGACCTGCGCCGCACCATCGAGGCCAGCTATCAGGAGCAGACAGACGTGCGCTACGCGGCGGCCCGGCTGTGGGTGGATGGCATTCTTTCTCCCGCCCAATCGCGGCAAGCGCTGCTGACGGCCCTGGCGATAGCGACCCGGTACGATGAAGGCCGGCCGTTCCGCACCGGCGTCTTACAGGTGTAATGCTCTTGACCTACAGGGGGGAGTTGGTTATGAGGGCACGCTGACCAATTATCCCCATCCTCCAGCTTACCAGCCTATAGCGCCCGCAAGGCTGGGGGAGGAGCAAGGAGAGCAAAGGGATGGCAGGCATAGTCCGCTGGTCCGTAGTAGCAGCTCTGATTGGGATCCTCATCATCGCTCCTCTCGTCTATTTTCGCTGCGTCTATGACACGTACAAACGGCTGCGCGTCGTCGAGCCAGGGCGTGTCTACCGCAGCGGCCAAATGACCGCAGAAGGTTTTGTCGATGCCGTCGGACGCTACGGCTTGCGCACCATCATCAACGTTCAAGATGAATTTCCCGATCCCGACATCGCCCTCAGCTTCTGGAGTCCGCAAACCATCAAGGAGAGCGAATTGTGCCGACAACTGGGCGTACGCTACGTCCATTTAATGCCGACCCTCTTGCCGCGCCATCTCATTCCCGAACAGCACCCCCCAGCTATCGATCAACTCCTGAATGTCCTCGATGACGAGTCGAATTATCCGGTATTGATTCACTGCCACGCCGGCCTGCACCGGACCGGTATCCTGACGGCCATTTATCGCATGGAATATCAGGGCTGGACGCCGGCCCAAGCATTTCTCGACATGAAAGCTCAGGGCTTCGGTCCCTGGGTCTGCACTTCCGCCAACGATTACGTGAAACAGTATGTATTGACCTATCAGCCAAGGGCCAAGAAACCGACCGGCGACCATAAGGAAGCAAGGGATTTAGCGCCGCTCCCCTACGGCCGCAGCTCGAACTGAACCTGGTCCCGCGATGGATGCGAAACCATGATTGTCAAGCTCATCGATCGCCAGATGATCCGTGGCTATTTCAAATCCTACTTCGTTTGTCTGGCCAGCCTGCTCAGTTTGTATGTCGTCGTGGATCTGTTCACGAACCTCGACGATTTCACCCACCACAATCAGGGATTGTGGGAATCGCTGCTGCGCATCTTCACCTATTATGCCTATAAGGTAGCGCAAATTTTCGACCGGCTGTGCGAAGCGATTGTGTTGTTGGCAGCCATGTTTACGGTAGCGTGGATGCAGCGCAACAACGAACAGGTTCCTTTGTTATCCGCCGGGGTGTCGACGCGGCGCATTGTCCTGCCGGTGCTGCTGTCGGCTTTTTTCATGCTTAGCCTCACCGTCGTCAATCAGGAGTTGATTATCCCCCGCATCGCTGACAAGCTGGCACTGGACCGCGATGATCCGGGCGGTGAGAAGAGCGTGCCGGTGCGTTCGGCGTATGACGGCAACGGCATTCACATCACCGGCGACCGGGCCGTGCGTCAGAGCCTTACCGTTTTCGGTTTTTACGTCACGATTCTGGATCCGCAGGGCGGTCAACTGTTTCATCTGTCGGCCAAGGAGGCCCGTTACCTCCCGGGCCCTGGGCCGCGCCAAGGCGGCTGGGAGTTGGTCGGCGCCTGGCCGATGGAAGTGCCAACGATTCCCGGTATCCTTGAACAGCGCGACCTGGGCCGCTACTTTCTACACACCCGTGATGTCGATTTCGACGCCGTGACACGCAATCCCAATTGGTTCATCATGGCCTCGACGTCGCAACTCTACGACGAATTGCAACGTCCCGAATCGACGCGCCTGGCGCCGATGGCGGTCCTGTTCCACTCGCGGCTGACGCGGCCCATCTTGGGCATGGTATTGGTGCTCTTGGGCTTGTCGGTGATCCTGCGCGATCAGAATCGCAATGTCATCATCAGCTCCGGCATGTGCCTGGTGCTGTGTGGCATCTTTTTCGCCGCCTGCTATGCTTGCAAAATGCTCGGCGACAATGAATACCTCAATCCGGCCCTGGCGGCCTGGATGCCCGTTCTCTTTTTCGGGCCACATTCCCTGGTCCTCTTCGACGCAGTACATACCTGAAAATCATAAAATGCAAACCAGACGAACGCCCAGGGGAATGTCCCGGAGAGACGACAATGCAGATCGCCAATATGCGCGAAGAATACACTTGGAGTGACTTGTCCGAGGCGGACGTGGATGCCGACCCGTTACGCCAGTTTGCGAAGTGGTTTGAGCAGGCGCTGGCCGCCCATCTGCCGGAACCGAACGCCATGACGCTGGCGACGGCGACACCGGACGGCCAGCCGTCGGCACGCATGGTCTTGCTCAAGGCGTTCGACGCCTCCGGTTTCACGTTCTTCACCAACTACGACAGCCGCAAGGGCCGCGAACTGGCCACCAATCCGCGCGCGGCACTGCTGTTTTTCTGGCCGCAATTGCAGCGGCAAGTGCGCATCGAAGGCACGGTCGAGCGCACCTCGGAGGCGGAATCCGATGCGTATTTCCGCAGCCGTCCGCTGGGCAGCCGCCTAGGCGCCTGGGCGTCGCAACAAAGCGAAGTCATCGCCGGCCGTCATGTGTTGGAGGAACGCATGCGCGAGTTGGCGCAGCGATTTGCCGACGGCGAAGTCCCTCGCCCCCCGCACTGGGGCGGCTACCGCGTCTATCCGTTGACCATCGAGTTCTGGCAGGGCCGACCCGATCGCTTGCACGACCGTCTACGCTACCAGCGCGTACAACCGACCGGCTGGCGCCTCGAACGACTCTCGCCATAAGAAGCACCTGGGAAGCAGGCGCTGGCGAGCGGGGGGTGTGAACCCCCCGCTCGCCCTCGGGACTACCGGAGGATTAACACTCCCCGCTCGTGCTGCTAGCTTCTTTCACGTAATTGGGCGGCGGCATGATCGTCAAGGACAGCGAGGGCGCGATAGGCGCGGGCACGGCCGGCGTAGGCATCCGGCGTCGGATCCATAGCGATGGCGCGGCTGAACGCTTCGATGGCCTTGAGATATTCGTGATTGCGCAGATGCATTTCGCCGATGAGACAGCCGACATCGGCCGCTGCACCTTCCTGCAAGGAGGACGTGCCGGCCGAAGATGCCATCCCATCGGCGTCTTCTTCGTGATAGGCCCGGTACTTGGCGCGGACGATCTCGGCGACGCGCTTGAAGGCGACCTTCTTGTGTTTGACCTCTTTGAGGGCGGCATTGTCGCCGCGCACATAGGTAAACAAAGCGTGCAGTTCCGGCTGCCTTTCCCTCAGCCATTCTTCCACTTCGCAATGGGCAATGGTGTCGAACAGGTCGACGAGCTTGCCGGCGGGATGGTCCTGCAACATGTCCACAGCTTCCTTGGCACCTGTGAGGGCTTCGACAAACAGGAACAGGCCGTCACCACGCCGTTTCAGCCAGCGCAGAGCATCCAAATCGCCGTCGAAGGCGAGGAGAAGGTGATAGATTTCCGGCTCGTCATTTTTCAACCAGGCGAGGTCGGCGTCGAGGGTTGTTGGGCTGGTATTATCGCTCGAATGCTTCATGGCTCCCTCTCCGTTGGTTGGGCGTTGGTTGATGCGCTCCGCCATTGGAGTAAACCTCACCACATGGACGGGGAGTTCGTCAAGGCTTCCTGCTTCTGCTTAGCTGTCTGGCGATAAGCCACCCCCTGGCCCTCTCTGGAGCGCCGCCTTTATGGACGCGGGTGCTCATTTTGTCGGCTTGTCGGACGGCGATGTCGGTGCGGCGCGGGGTAGATCTTTGCGTTGATTGGGGGCATTCATGCCTTTTTCCCGCTCGCTGCCGCACCCTGGTATCAGCATCAGCAACAATACTAGGAAGACATAGGAGAGTGTTTTCATGATTCACCTGGCCTGGAAATATGGAGGGCCAGTCGTGAAGAACACGACTGGCCCTGAATCAGTGCGGGAGCCATACGATCGGCAAGGGTCGCAGGCCCCACAAATTACTTTTTGTCACCACCGCCGCCCGGCGGGGTAGGAGCGCCGCCGCCACCTGGAGTACTACCAGTAGCTGGTTTGGTCCCCCCCGTGGATTTAGTCTCGCCACCGCAACCCACGATGCCTGCGCTAACGAACACCACAGCGAGGAACAACGCGATCAGCTTCTTCACGGTATAACCGTCCTTTCCAGTTTCGATCCCCGGTCAGCTGTTACGCTGACCACCACGATGTTACGTCCCCATGACCGATTCAGGGGACCCCGTTTCACTCCACAGCCGGCCATTACGCCGACCGCGACAATGCTACGGCAGAGGCGGGCATATGGCAAGCCTCTGCCAGGCGATTTTTGCGCCGCACAAGTAATTGCGTCCCCCATGGGCCTTCTCTTTTTTTTGATAGGAGAGGGGCAATAGTGTCGGATTCAGCCAGCGGTCGTATTCAGCGCAAGATTACTTTTTGTCCTTTTTATCATCCTTTTTGTCTTCCTTCTTTTCATCCTTTTTGTCTTCCTTCTTTTCATCCTTTTTGTCTTCCTTCTTTGGTTCGACGCCGCCGGGCTTCGTTTCCTCCTTCTTCATCTCGCTGCCGGCTTTTTTTTCGTCCTTGGTTTTCGTCTCGCCGGCTTTCGGCGTCTCGCCGGCCTTTTTCGAGGGAGTGGTGGAGGTTGGCGGACAGCCGGTAAGCATCGTGAGCAAACCGCCAATAATGAGCAGAGCGAGCAGCTTTTTCATGGTCACTTCATCCTTCTTCTTTTGCGTACTTCGGAGAGCACAAAAACGCCTGCCGCTCGCCCCGATGGCGAGCGTTCCTGAGAATAGGATGCGCGGATCGTGAAATTATTCCCCAAAAAAACGACGCCGTAAGCGAAAGAAACAAATAGAGTAAGAAGAACAGGGAATAAATCGCCCCCTATGTGGCTCTTGCTTTGCAGAGGGACGTGCATCATGGCCAAGCCCGGCAGTCCACAGGCGATCCAGCAGCTCGTTGAGGACCATTATGTGCCGCTGTATCGCTATGCTTACCGCCTGTCTGGCTCGTCCGCCGATGCCGAGGACCTGACACAAGAGGCGTTCTGTAAGGCGCAGCTGAACTTCGGTCAACTCCGCGATCCGGCGCGGGCCAAGCCGTGGCTGTTCCGTATCTTGCGCAACGCCTACTTGCACCGCGTCCGCGCCGAGCGGCGCCAGCCCTGCGTTTCTCTGGAAAGCCTCGGCGACCTCGCCGAGCCGATGCCCGCTGCTTTGCCGGACATCGACCCGGAACGTTTGCAGCAAGCGCTCAATGAGTTGCCGGAAATGTTCCGGACGCCGATCATTCTGTACTATTTCGAGGATTTCGGTTATCGAGAGATTGCCGAGCAGATGGACCTGCCGATCGGTACGGTAATGTCTCGTTTGGCGCGGGCCAAGGCTTTTCTGCGTGCTCGGCTCGTGGAGCCCGACGCCTCCGTATTAGCCAATGGCCGTGCCCCCCGGAGGGCGACCGATGGATTGTAAAACCGCCCGACTGTTGCTCGAATTCGCCCGCCCGAAGGCGAGCGAGTTGGAAGCGGAAGAGGCAGCCGACCTGCAAGGCCACCTCGATCATTGCCCGGATTGCCACCATCAGGCCCAGATGGAACGTCAGCTGGATGAATGGCTTGGCAAGGCCATGCGCCAAGTCGACGTGCCAGCCGGCCTGCGCGAGCAGCTGTTGGTCCGATTAGAGTCTGCGCGCGGCGACTGGTATCGCCAGCGCTTCGCCTCCGCTGTTCGACTCGGTGCGGCGGCGGCGGCGGTACTGGTGCTTTGTTGGGTCGGCTGGTATTGGGTACGGGAGCATTGGGTTGCGCCGGTCGATGCGCAACGAGTGGCCAACGCCGTCAGCGAGGACGTCCTGGAAGATCCGCGCGCCCGCACCGAGAGGGCGCTCAAAGCCTTGGGGGTCGAGACACCGCTGTCGCCGTATCTGGATTACAGCTTATTGGTTTGCCCGCCGGCTTTGGCGGAGTTGCCGGGCCATCCCGGCCGCAAGGTGCCGATGCTCGTTTTCGCGCGGAATGGCCGAATAGCGCGCGTCTATCTGGTCCGCGAAAAGGCGGTCCCCAAGGACGCCTCCGCCTGGACCGGCGGCAGCAGCTTCAAGGCGGAGTTGCTGCCTTCCGCAGGCGAGCCGTATCGCTTTCTTGTCATCCACGACGGCGACAACCTCCAGTGGCTGGTTCCGCCGGCCCCTCCTGCGCTGTGATGCGCTACAGCCGTCCCATCACCCCGAAGCCAAAGAGGCAAAGAAAACAAAAGAGACCCGGAAGGAGATAAAAGAGGCCCGATTATCATTTAAGCGCCTTTTTGCTGCCCTTTTTCTTTTCCTGGCGTCTGGGCGGTTCCAGTTTCTTGCGCAGCTCATTTTCGATGTGTTCGATAATCGCTGCTGCCACATTCACACCGGTGGTCTTTTGAATGCCTTCCAGGCCGGGCGAAGAGTTGACTTCCATGACCATCGGTCCTTCGTGGGATTCGATCAAATCGACGCCCGCCACGGTCAGGCCCAGGCAGCGTGCAGCGGCCAAAGCGGTGCGGCGATATTCCGCTGGCAAACGGACCTTCTTGGCCGTGCCGCCGCGATGGATATTCGAGCGAAATTCGCCCGCCACCGCCTGTCGCCGCATCGCTGCTACGACCTTGTGGCCGACCACCAGGGCGCGGATGTCCGAACCGCCGGCCTCCTTGATATATTTTTGAATCAGAATGTTTTGCTCCAATCCGTGAAACGCCTCGATGACGGAATGGGCCGCCATCGCCGTTTCCGCCAACACCACGCCAATGCCCTGCGTCCCTTGCAGCAGCTTGACCACCACCGGCGGGCCTTCGACTTGCTCGATGCAGCTGGGCACGTGTTCCGCCTGCCGCGTGTACACCGTGGGCGGCAAACCGATGTCATGCCGGCTCAACAATTGCAAACAACGCAGCTTGTCGCGCGAACGGGCGATGGCTTGCGATTCGTTGAGGCAATAAACGCCCAGCATCTCGAATTGGCGAACAACAGCCGTACCAAAATACGTGATCGAAGCGCCGATGCGCGGAATGACCGCGTCCACCGGTCCAACCGGCCGTCCCTGGTAGAGCAGTTCGGGGTTGCGGCGGCTGACCAAGATGTCGAACTGTAAGGTGTCGAGTACGCGCACGTCATGGCCCCGCTCACGGGCGGCTTCCACCAATGCCCGCGTGCTATACAACTCTTCGCGCCGCGACAAAATGACCAGGCGCATGGGAGCTTCCTCTTCTATTCCGTCGGCTCGTTTTTCAGCAGATACTTGCGGCTGACATCAACAACAAAATCGTTGGCCAACGCTTCACGGCCCAAGATCATACGGTAGCGCATGCGAGAGCGATTGGTAATGGTGATGCGGATGCGCTTGTGGATCGGCCCGAGGCGTACCGCTGTTTCCACAAGCGGTCGTTCTTCACGCACGCCGCCACTGTTCTTGACCCGGACCATCCGTAATACCGGGGTGGAGATGCGGGTGAAGTGGCCGGGATGGCGGCGATCCAGGGCCAGATACAACGTCGCCATCAATCCGTTGCCGGCCGTTTCCGTCAGTTCGTAGCGGACCACGTCCAGCGCCGAGGTGCGCGCGCCCGTATCGATCTTGACGCAGATGCGCCGCAGGTTCCACTCGGTGAACTGCAAGTGCTCCTTCCACCCGATCGGTACCAGCGGACGGTTGGCCGCGGCGGCGAGGGGTGCGTGTGCCAATGGTTCCAGCATGTCGGCAATCTCCCTTTTATTTGGACACGAAATGTTCCGGGGTAGGGGAGGGCGCGGGCGAATCCATGCGGCGATGCCGCCGCCATTGCCGCCATTGCAACATGCCGAGTATCGTCACCACTACCCCTGTGAGAAAACTGACGGTCAGTTGTCGCCAATCCGGCAAGGCGGCCCCGGAGCGCAGCGCCTCTGTCCCCGGAGGGGGCCTTTCCGGAAGAGGCTCGCGCTCCTCGCTGAGCAGAGAGAAATCTGTGGAGGCTGCTACGCCGCCGCTTTCGTTGGCCGCCGCACCGATTGCAGGCGCCAACAGCGCCCCGCGCGGCGCCAGCGACCAGAATAGTAATGCTTGCTTGCGGCGATCCGCACCCGAACCTGTGCCATCTCCGAACAACTCTTTGTACACCGGGACCGCTTCGCGGAGGATCTGATGATGCTGGCGCAGCTCGCGGTTGGAGGCCAGCTGTTTGCAAAAGTCCAGTACCGAGAAGGCCCAATCTACCTGACCCCGCATATTCAGCAGCTCGCCGTAAAGCCAATTCAGACGCAGATCATGCGGCCGCCAGAGTAGCAGTTGCAGGACGATCCGCTCGGCGTCCGCGGGCAGTCGGTCCCCCTGCTCGAAAGCGATGCCGCCCGCTTCGTATCGCCCACTGGGACCGACGAAACGAATAGGGCCGAACAATTCGTCCAGGGGAGGCAATTCGCTGACGGCCCGGCCTTGGTTGCGAATCTGCTCGCGCTGGCGCAGCCGCATCAGCGTCAGGGCGTAATGCTCGGCATGACGATACCAGTTGGACTCCCAGCGATCCCATTTGAGAAAGTGCGTCGGCCAACTCCGCAGCGCTTGCGTTTGCAAGTCGATGGCGCGCTGCAACAGGGCGTCCTCTTCCTGATAAGCACTGGCCAAGTTGAGCAGCAGCAAAAAGTAAACCGAATGATCCGGCGGCACTACGCGCAGTGACTCCTCCAAGATTGTGCGAGCCTTGGGATAGCGCCCCATACGGATCAAACAGGCGCCCAGATTGACGCGCTCCAGGGGCGTGAGGGCGCCGTGGCGCTGCCGCGCTTCCAAGGCCGCCAACTGCTTTTCGTAAGCTGCGCGGAGCGAATCGGCTTGGGGAGGGGCCTTCGCGGCATCGTGGACCGCGCGCAATTCCCCCAAATGCATGAGCACGCGCCAAATCGGATCCAGGGCATTGACCTGAGCATAATCGCTGGGATACTTGGGCGGCGGATCGAGATGGTAAACGCCAGCCTGGAGGATCCCGGCCTGCACTCCTACGCCCATCAGCAGCGCGGCACTCAGCACGATTCGACGCATCGTATCACCTCACACCTGCCGAGGAGGAGCGATAGCATAGTATCCAGGAAGTCCCTAGGCCAGCCGCGTGGTCCCGGACGCATTGATCCTGCCGGGCCTTCGAGGGGTCAACGTTGTCCTGCTCGTTGTCTCAATCATTATAGCGAAAAACCTCGGAGCGGGGGACGGCAGCTCTCCCAGACTTCGCCTCGGGGGGCTTCCTCTTCACGCCCTGAAGGATGAGAACACGTGATGAGAACAGGCCAGTTTGGGTTGACTGGTTTGCAAGGTTGGTCACAATAAAGGAATGGGCAGATTACACTCTTCGAAAGATGGAAAAGCGAAAGGACCGATCTACATGACCCAGGCGATGTTGGCTCGTTGGCTGGAGACCGTGCTGGCGCTCGGACTGCTGGCCCTTCCTCTGCGTGCGGAACGACCTCAAGCGGAACAAGATAACCCCTCGCAGCCCTATGTAGTACTGGTGGGCATCAGCAACTACGCGGACAAGCAAATCAAACCGCGTCCCCATGCGGAGGAAGACGCCAAGGCGCTCTTCGATCTGTTTACCGACAAAAAGTATCTCGGCGCCGACGCCGCGCATAGCCGGTTGCTCTTGGGAGATTCGGCCAAGGTTCCTGGCAGCCAACCCGCCACACGCGCCAACATCCTTAAGGCCCTGCACTGGGTCGCCGACAATGCCAAGGTCGGCGACCTGGTCATCTTCGGCTTCTTCGGCGAAGGTGGTCCTCTGGGCAATACCGGAACGCACCGCTGCTATTTCGCTGCCGATTCGACCTTTGCGGGGCGTGAAAAGGATGCTCTGGCCGCTTCGGAGATCGGCGAAGTCCTCAAAGATCTCAAGAGTCAACATTTCTGTATTCTGCTCGATGTAGACTTCAAAGGCTTCCTCACCACCGATAAGAAAATTGCCGAGCCGTCCCTGGGGACCACTCTCTACCCAGAATTTCTGGGCGGTGAAGAGAAGGACAGCGAAGAAGAGTTGGCCAAACCCGGCCGTGTCCTCTTCAGCCTCCTGTCCAGCCGCGGCCTGGCGCGGCCCTTGGACCTCAAAGACCACGGCATCTTTGCCGACGCCGTCTTGCACGGTCTGCAAGGCGCGGCTGACAAGGACGGCTACGAGCCCGACGGCCTGATTACGGTGGATGAGCTGCGGGAATATCTCACCAAAGAGGGACGCGAACAGATCCGCACGCACGCCAAAAACAAAGAGGAGAGCAACCTGTTTTTCGTGGCCCTGGGCGGCCGCGGCAATCACTATGTGTTGACGCACAATCCCGCCGTGGCCCAAAAAGTCCAGGCGCAGCAAGAGAAGTTCGCCCAGTTGGTTAAAAGCGACAAGGCACTCAAGGATTTCGCCGAAGAGGGCAAGACCCTGCTGGCCCGTATGCCGCGCTTGGAGGCGCAGCGCAAACTCCGCAAGGAGTATCAGGCGCTCCTGGACGGCAAAATCAACCTCGAACAATTTCTCGATCACCGCAAGGCCCTTGTCGAAAGCACCAAACTGCCGCGGGCCGAAGCAGTTGAGTTCGCCGAGAAGATCATGGACGCCATCCGCATCATCACGCGTGGCTACGTCAAAAAGCTCGATCCGCACCACATGGTGGTGTGGGCCATCAAGGGCCTGTATCGCCAAGTGGACGTGACCGGCACCACGCCTGTGCTGTATCCCAACAAAATCCCCGACGAGATCGCGGCCAAGCTCAAAGATGTCGCCGACATGAATGAAGAACAACTGATCACGTTATTGGCCGATGCCCGCCAGGCAGTCGGCAAACGCGAGGATCTCGACAAACACAAGGACATCGATTGGACGCTCAAGCGGATGCTCCACCGGCACACCGATCCGTACACCACCTACGTCGATAAAGAGGAAAAGGAGCGGATGAAGCGCGAGATCGGCGGCCGTTTCCCCGGCGTCGGCATCCAGATCCGTAAGGACAGCGCCACCGATCAGCTTCTTGTGGTCACGCCGATCAAAGGCAGTCCCGCTTACAAGGCTGGCATCCAGGCCGGCGATCTGATCACCACGGTCACCCGCGAGGTCGATAGCGAAGGCGAACCGCTTAATCCACCGGAAGTCCTCCCTACCAAGGGAATGGAACTGAACGAAGCCGTCGAGAAGATCACTGGCAAACCCGGCACCAAGGTCCGTTTGACCGTCCAGCGCGAAGGCGCAGACAAACCGCTCGAATTCAATCTGACGCGCGGCTATGTCGATGTGGAGTCGGTCCTCGGTTTCAAACGCAAGCCCGACGATAGCTGGGACTATATGATCGATCCGCAGAACAAGATCGCCTACGTCCGCTTGACCCAGTTCGCACGCAACAGCTACCGCGACATGCATCGGGTCATGCAAGACTTGAAAGAATCCGGCATCAAGGGCTTCATCCTCGACCTGCGTTTCAATCCCGGCGGCCTGCTCGACGTTGCCTACGATATTTCCGATTTATTCATCGACGACGGCGTGGTCGTTAGCATCCGTGAACGCAATCAGCCGGAAAAAGAGCTTACCGGCCATTCGCGCGGCAGCCTGCTGGACTTCCCGATGGTGTGTCTGGTGAACGGCTCCAGCGCCAGCGGCAGCGAGATCGTGGCGGCTTGTTTGCAAGACCACGATCGCGCCTACATTATTGGCGAACGTAGCTACGGCAAAGGCAGCGTCCAGCACATCCTCGAGTTTGACGGCGGCGAAATCAAGCTGACCACGGCCACTTTCTGGCGGCCCAGCAAGAAGAACCTCAACAAGTCCAGCACCTCCGGCAAAGAGGAAGAGGACTGGGGGGTCGTGCCGAACAAAGTCATCAAACTGACGGCCCGCGAACACGATGAGCTTTTTGAGCACCTGCGTGACACGGAGATCATCCAGCGCAAGGACAAACCGGCAGAGGTCAAAAAGTTCGAAGATAAACAGCTCGACGCCGCTCTCAAGTACCTGCGCAGCCAGATCCAGACGGCCAGGAAGTGATTTCCGGAGCGGCGTTGCCGGCTGGTAGGTGTAGACCGACAAATCCAGTAACGCTTAGAGGGCCTAGGGAGTAAGTCTCCCCGGCCCTCTTTTTGCTTTAAGTCTGGTTGCCGAGGCACCCTTGCTGGCGCATGATTGGTTCACGGACAGCTGCATTTACTCGTGTAGCGAGGTTTTGCCGAAACGTTGCAATGCCTCGGCAAAACCTCGCGGCATGAGGCTGTCTCGACAACACCCGTCATTTACTCCCGTTCTGGGATGGATTGCGACAAGGGGACCGCACATGAATCGGTTTCGTTTAGCGACTTCGACGATGTTGGTTGGCGTTCTGTTGGCGACAGGGTGCGCAAGCCCCTGTGGCGGCTGCCGGGATGGCCTTTTTCACCGTGTGAGCATGTTCCGTGCGCGGCGGGCGTGTGCCTGCCCGTGCGAATGCTGTAGCAGTTGTGGAGGCGGCGTTCCCATCGTCGGGACCGCCTGTTCCGAGGGTTGGGGCGACGGCCCGATCTTGGAGCCGCCAGGCCCGCCGCTGTCGGCCCTGCCGCCGCCGCCGACAGGAGCAGCGACACCGGCCCCGTTGCCACCCAGTTTGGGGGCGCCGCTGGGAACGCCGGCTGATCCAGGACGTTTGAATCCGGTCCCCAACGGGGCCCAACCTCTGCCGGCCGAACCTTCCTCGCGTCTGGGCCGCCGCTAGAAGCCTATCGGAACTTCAGGGCAGGCTGACGTGAGTACTCCGAAATCTCCGGCGCGCGCGACCGCGCAAGGGCCGGCGGACAAAACTCCCTTTCTCCTCCTTGTAGGGGCGGAAGTTTTGCCTGCCGGCCTAACCAATCGGAAAGAGGGTGTACCTGTAGATTTGAGGCCCAAACCTCCGCTCAGGGCCGAATCCTGTTATTACACCTGCGACTTGAAAAGGCGCTCTTGTCTTTTTCTTTGCATTCCGCATGCTGAATTCTGCACAGGTTCCTCGTCCTTGTAGAAAAGATACGGCACTATGAAGTCTCTCCTTCCTCTCGGCAGGCTGGCGGCCGGCCTATTGCTGGTAATGACAAGCGGTTGTCAGCAAGCCCCAGCACGTCCCCGCGTCGCCTTCGTGACCAACAACCCAGAAACTTTCTGGACCTTTGCGGAAAAAGGTTGCGCCAAGGCCGAGAAGGACTTCGATGTCGAAGTCGTCTTCCGCAAGCCCGACGGCGACGCTGCCTACCAGACCATGCTTATCGACGACCTGGTCAATCAAGACATCAAGGCGCTTGCCGTCAGCGTCATCAATCCTCAGGGCCAGTTCGCCCATTTGCAGGAAGTGGCGGCCCAAGTCCCGCTTCTCACGCAGGACAACGACGCGCCAGATTGCGGTCGGGTTTGCTACCTCGGTACGAACAACTACCAGGCCGGCCGCGCCGTCGGCCAACTGGTCAAGGAAGTGCTGCCCGAAGGCGGTGTGGTGGCTGTCTTTGTCGGCCAAACCGAGCCGCTCAACGCACGCCAACGCCGCCAAGGTATGCTCGATGAGCTGGCCGGCAAGCCGGAACCGAAAGACATCAACGACATCGATTACGGACCTGATGGGCAAATGTACGGCAAATATCGGCTTTATCGCACCTATACCGATCAGCCCATCGGCAGTCAAAAAGCCACCGAGAACGCCAGTGACGCCTTGACAGATTTGGCCGACGAGAACAATTTGTGCTTCGTTGGTCTATGGGCCTACAATCCGCCGGCCATCCTGTCGGCGGTCCGAGACAAAGGCAAACTCGGCCAAGTCAAGATCGTCGGCTTCGACGAGAACGAGGCCACCCTACAAGGCATCCTCGATGGCCACATTTACGGCACGGTGGTACAAAACCCCTTTGCTTTCGGTTACCATGCTGTGCGCATCATGGCGGCGTTGGCCAAGGGCGATCGCTCTGTGCTGCCCAAAGACGGCGTCTTGTACTTCCCTCACCGCGTCATCACCAAGGACGGCGGCGAGGGCCGCATCCCCGCTGCGGTGTTCCAGAAGGAAATACGCGAATTATTAGGTGGTTAGCGACGCTGCGACGAAGCGTCGGGAAGGTACGACGCCTCTACGAAGTGTCGCCCACCGACAACGGTATTTTATGTTGCAAGCACGTGGCATCTGCAAAGCATTCCCGGGCGTGCAAGCGCTGGATGGTGTGTCGCTATCTGTTTCGGCTGGCGAGGTGCTGGCGGTGATCGGCGAGAACGGCGCCGGCAAATCGACGCTCATGAAAATCCTGGCCGGCATCTATGCACCCGATGCCGGTGAATTGCTCCTCGACACCGAACCCGTATGCTTCCGCAACGTTGCCCAGGCCATGGCGCGCGGCATTGTTCTGATCCACCAGGAATTGAACCTGGCGGACAATCTCTCGGTAACGGCCAATCTGTTTCTTGGGAACGAAGAGGTTCGCGGCGGCTGGCTGGGTTGGCTGGATCGTCGCAGGATGACCAGCCGCGCACGGCAGCTGCTGGAACGTGTCGGCCTGGAAGTGGCGCCGAATCGCCTGGTCGCCGACCTGTCGTTGGGGCAGCGGCAAATGGTCGAGATCGCGCGGGCTTTGTCGCGGAAGGCCCGCGTCCTCATCATGGACGAACCTACCTCTAGCTTGACGCCACGCGAGACGGAACGCCTGTTCGCCGTCATGGCCGAGTTGAAGCGTTCCGGCGTGGCTGTCGTCTACATCTCGCACCGGCTCCAGGAAGTACAGGCCGTCGCCGATCGCGTTGTCGTCCTGCGCGACGGCCGCAATTCTGGCGAATTGACGCGCGACGAAATCACCCCTCGCCGCATGGTCGAGCTAATGGTTGGCCGCGACTTGAAGCAGTTCTTTCGCCGCAGCCATGCCGTCCCGGAAACCGAACGGCGCATTCGACTCGAAGTCCGCGATGTGTGCTACCAAGGAGGTCCACAAACACCGATTTCCTTTACCGTGCGCGGCGGCGAGATCGTCGGCATGGCCGGCCTGGTCGGTGCCGGCCGCACCGAATTGGCCGAGGCCCTGTTTGGAGTGCGCCCGCTGGTCCGCGGCGAAGTGCGATTGGACGGTCGGCCCCTTGCCCTGCATTCGCCCCGCGACGCCATCGCCGCGGGGCTGTTTCTGGCCCCCGAAGATCGCCGACAATACGGCCTGGTCCTCGAAGAAAGCGTCCAGCACAATCTCGGACTGCCGAACCTTGATCGCAACAGCCGTCTCGGAATGGTTTTGCGCCGCCGTGAAAGGGACATGGCCCAGCAATTGTGCCAACGGCTGCGCGTACGGACGCCGCGCCTGAACCAACCGGTCGGCCTGCTGTCGGGCGGCAATCAACAGAAGGTCGTGTTTGGCAAATGGCTGGCGCGACAGCCGCAAGTCCTCATCCTCGATGAGCCGACACGTGGCGTCGATATCGGCGCCAAGAGCGAAATTTACGCTTTAATGGATGAACTGGCCGCTGCTGGCATCGCCCTTGTCATGATCTCCAGCGACCTGGAGGAAGTTCTGGGTATGAGCGATCGTGTACTCGTGCTGCACCAAGGGCGCCTGGCCGGCGAACTGCCGCGCGCCGCCCTGAACGAACAGGCCATCATGCATTTGGCCACCGGCGGCACCACTGTTTAGCCGCGAGCCGCAGGCGAGCGCGGCCACCGACGGCACCACTGTTTAGCCGCGAGCCGCAGGCGAGCGCGGCCACCGACGGCACCACTGTTTAGCCGCGAGCCGCAGGCGAGCGCGGCCGGCCCCGCCCGCCGGTAAAAAGGTAAACGCGGGGGACCCCCA
>Ga0078972_1005542_pt1 | contig 31839 bp, 27 predicted proteins | sample YelNatPaOPGAMG01_FD_67568 | JGI IMG/M metagenome (GOLD analysis project Ga0078972, IMG submission 67568) | Hot spring thermophilic microbial communities from Obsidian Pool, Yellowstone National Park, USA - OP-RAMG-01 (SPADES assembly) (version 2) | ecosystem: Environmental > Aquatic > Thermal...
AGGTTCAAAATTTGTTTTCTATAAAAGCTGACATCAGATTTAAAGTTGTTCATATGTATGCAATTATATCAAAAAACATACATTTTGTCAATAGGGGGTTTGCAAATACGGGGATGCACCCTATAAAAAAAATAAGGTTGATAAGAGAAAAAATTTTGATATAATTATTAAAAATAACGAAGGAATAGAAATTTGTCTAAATTTTAATTGATAAATTTTTAATAATAAAATTATTATAAAGATAAGTAAATAATAAAGGAAAAAAAGGAGGGAAAAATGAATAGGGGAAATGGAGTAGTAGTAACAGTTTTAATATTAATGATAGTAGTAAGTTTGGGTTCGTGTAGTAAAAAAAATATAACGATAACGGAACCGGTAGAAATTGTAACGGCAACGCCGATATCAACTGCAACGCCAACATCAATAGTAACGCAGGTATCAACAACACCAGCATTAACAGTAACACAGACATCAACAGCAACAGCAACACCGACATCAACAACAACGCCGACAAATACAGTAACGAATACAGCTATAAATATGATAACAAACACACCCCCCGAAACACCGACAGATACAGCAACGAATACAGTAACAAATACGATAACAGATACGACAACATTAACCCCGACAGATACAATGATAAATAAGACAACAAACACGCCGACGTCAACTGCAACACCGTTAGGAGGAGGAAAAGGTAAGATAGCGTTCGATAGTTACAGAGATGGGAATTATGAGATATATGTAATGGATGCGAATGGAAGTAATCCGACGCGGCTAACGAATAATAGTGTTAATGATAAGAACCCGGTCTGGTCGCCAGATGGGAGTAAGATAGCGTTTGTAAGTGGCAGAGATGGGAACTATGAGATATATGTAATGAATTCGGATGGGAGCAATCCGACGCGGCTAACGAATAACAGTGCGTATGATGATTATCCGTCGTGGTCGCCAGATGGGAGTAAGATAGCGTTTGTAAGTAACAGAGATGGGAACTATGAGATATATGTAATGAATTCGGATGGGAGCAATCCGACGCGGCTAACGAATAACAGTGCGTATGATGATTATCCGTCGTGGTCGCCAGATGGGAGTAAGATAGCGTTTGTAAGTAACAGAGATGGGAACTATGAGATATATGTAATGAATTCGGATGGGAGCAATCCGACGCGGCTAACGAATAACAGTGCGTATGATGATTATCCGTCGTGGTCGCCAGATGGGAGTAAGATAGCGTTTGTAAGTGACAGAGATGGGAACTGGGAGATATATGTAATGGATGCGAATGGAAGTAATCCGACGCGGCTAACGAATAACAGTGCGTATGATGATTATCCGTCGTGGTCGCCAGATGGGAGTAAGATAGCGTTTGCAAGTAACAGAGATGGAAACTGGGAGATATACGTAATGGATGCGAATGGAAGTAATCCGACGCGGCTAACGAATAAAAGTGCTGATGATTGGTTTACAGCCTGGTCGTCAGATGGGAGTAAGATAGCGTTTGTAAGTAAAAGAGATGGAAACTATGAGATATATGTAATGAATTTGGATGGAAGTAACCCCACGAACTTGACGAATAACGGTGCTGATGATTTTTTAGTAAGAGGAGGATGGAAATAAGATTAGTAATTAAATTTTGTAGATTTAAATATGGACTAATTATAGAAAGTAGGAAGTAAATTATAATAAATAGACTGGGTAGTCGTTTAAATATGATATTAAATTTGAAAAGAAGTATATGCTTTTGATTTTACAGCGGTTGTAATAGTTCAAAAAAAGATATGATGTTACTGTTAAATTTGTAACACCTGAAAAAATAAAAAAATTTTTATTAAATAGAAATTGTATTATGAGCAAAATTAGAATTATAACAGATCCATGGGGCAGACAATTTTTACAAGTGGGAAAATTAAAGTTTAAATTAAACGATGTAGAAGTAGATGAAAGTTTAACTTTGCCTTGGAATAATATGTGAAAAAAACAGCAAAAAAGTATTTTAAAAGATATAAATTAAAATTCTCTTCCAATAATAGAGTTTTTTTATTGTTTATTCCTAAAACAGAAATGTCAAATGTAAAAATGTTTGAAAAAGATATTTCTAAAGTACCAAAACCCTTATATTATGAGATTGTTTATTTTTAATAAGAAATTAAAAAAGACAGATTTTTATTATAAATTAAAATATATATAAGGCAAAATTTGGATTAAAAATTAAAGATATTAATAAAATATTAAATATATAATGCAGATTTGTATCATTTTTTTCAATTTAAACTTTTTTCAATTGTATTTTTAAGATAATCATACTGTATATGACTACATCTTAATTTAATTTGTATATGCTTGTGCCTTAATGTTCGTTGTATAATTTCAATTCTTACTGTCGGATTGTCATAACCTTGCCGTAAATGTATGTACAAAAAAGCATGCATAGATAAAGTATAAACTTGATTAATATAAAAAATTTTTGTATTACCTTTCTTGTCTGCATAAAGCCCCCATAACACTCACGCTTTTGATTAGAGATGGTGAATGAATGCAAGAAAAAATTTAAATGCAATCGCCCCATTTCTCTAACTCTCTCCCACAAATTTGGGGAGAGAGGGAAAAAATAAAAACAAATCCTTCTATGTCCTGTTTTTAATTCCTCTCTTTTTAAAAAAGGGGCGTGGATTTTATGCAAAAAAGAAATGCAAAGAGATAAATCCCCCTGTTTCCCCCTTTAGGATCTTGTGCAAAAAATAGGGAAAGACATAAAAAATGAAAAATTGACATACAAAAATGATTAAAAAATACGGGAAAAATAAAAATAGAAAAAAATTAAAATATCAAATTCTATGTTTTTTGCACAGGCTCTTAGGAAAGGGGGAAATTTAAAAAAGAAAAAAAATTTTTTCCCTTCCCCTTTTGAAAGCCCTGTTATTAAAGTTCAAGCGGAGAATTTAAATGCCCCGTTTTTCCCCGTCAGCCGAGTGCTCCGCTTTGTTTATATAGTTCTATCTTTTAATTTACCATATATGACAATTACACAAATATTTTCGCAATTACAAATTCAGGGTTATTTCCAAGAGTTCTTTGCACCTGCTCATCTTCCTTTACAATTTTTCTAACAACATCTTTTGCCATATCATAATTTCTATTATAATATTTAACAATCGTATCTCTTACTTCTAATGGTTCTGATTGAGCAACATACTGTAATAACAATTTCACATTATTTTCTAATGAATAAATTGTTGCATATCTTAATAGAACACAAATTTTTCTTTTACTCATTTTTGGCGGCGGACCCAAACCATTTACTACATTAAATACAAAATCAATATAATCCTGAACTGCATCCTCTCGTGATGCAGCATCAACAAGTTCCGAAGTTATTGCTAAATTAAATTTTTTATCTTCCCCTGTCCATTTAACCTGTGCCTTCTTTTCTATTTTCCCTGTATAATCCCCCATAAAGGTTCCTTCATTTATCTCACCCCTGTAATTATAAATTGGGTCTTTTGCAAGATACATACCAATTGCTTTCATAACCTGTATATCAACAGGTGAAAAAGAAACATTTGCGCCTTTTTTAGCCGGTTCTCCGCTTACAAAACCCATTACAAATCTGTCTTCTAAAAAATCCACATAGTTTCTTATTGGCTCAATCAAAATAGGTGGAATTATATACAATCCATCTTCATCTTTTGGAAATGCATTTATATGAATTGAAGTTATCTTTTCTAATGCTTTAATTACATTTTCAGGTGTGCAAAAATACTGATCATTTGCTTTTTCCAAATCAGGAATTTGAGAATTCAGTAAAATCCTTGCTCCAGAATATGGAACCCTGTTTGGTGATCTTTCAGCGGCACTTACTATAAATGTATTTAATATTGTAATATCACGTTTTATTAAATCAAGGTGTTCGGTTTCATAAGTGTCAACTGCTTTTGCTTCTTCCAGTGACACCATATTTTCAACTTTTTCCAGTTCTGCTTCTTTTTGTCTTATATCATCTATTTTTTCTTTAATATTTACAATCCCTTCATTTGCTCTTGAAAAGATCTCTGCATATATCTTTGTAAAATCAGACAATGTTTTTGAAATCATATCAATTTTTTCTTCTAATAATTTTCTTACTCTTTGTTCTTCCCCAGATATTTTTTTCCCTTTCTGTAAAATATCAAAATATTTTTTTATAATTTCAAAATTTGTTTTTAATCCCTTTAATTTATTCATATCAATATCTACTATCTGGTCTATACAATTCCCTGTGGTTCTTATTAAATTCGCACCTGCTTTCAAACTATCGTTCTTTTTCCATTCCAAACTTGCTTTTAATTTTTTCGGGTCAATTTTTTCTTCAACTGTTCTTCTCTTTTTACCGGAAGTATCAATTAAAGGTATTTTTCCCTCTGCAATGGCTTTCATCTTTTCCAAAATAGTATATATAGAATTGGAAAAAATTGATTCTCTTTTCGTCTCAAAAGTTTCAAACAGTTTTGCATATATATTTGGTTCTAATAAAGTTATTTCCTGTCCATTAATTTTTACAATATCAGCTAAAGCCCCGGTATTTAAAAATAATCTCTGGTGTTTATTCAAATTATTTAATCGTGTATTAATAAGTGCTGTAACTAAAGTATTGTATGCATTTCTTAATTTATTAACTTTTACAACATCATCTATTTTATTGCCGCTATCTGATTTTTCTTTTGCATAAAATGCTACCGCTGATAAAACTGTCTCTTTTACTGAATCATCCATTCCTTCGAGAACAAAATTTATTGCCTCACCAGGCTTAACTTCTATTTTTGTTTCTGACATCAAATTCACATCCTTTCATTAAATAAATTTATTTATACTTGTTTTTTATTATGAAACATCTTTTCCTTTTTAAAAAATTAAAAAAATTTATTTGTTCTGGGATTTTCTTTTTTGTAATTCTGATTTAATAATTTCAGAAATTCTTGGGTTTGCTAAAAGAATCTTTTTAAAATCAGATTTATATAGGACAAATAATTCTGTTGGTTCTTCTGCAATTACTGTTGCTGTTCTTGGTTCGTCAGTTACAAGAGCCATTTCTCCAAAAAAATCACCAGCCATTAATTCAGCCACCTTTTTTTGTCCTGCAAGCACTCCTTTTTTAATATTTACCGATACTCGTCCTTCACTAATCAAGAAAAACGCATCTCCTGCTTCACCCTGTCTTATAATAACAGTTCCTTTTGCAACCTTTCTTTTTCTTAATGCCTTTATTAACTGGTCCAACTCATCAAAATGCAAAGAATAAAAAAAGTCAACTTTCTGCAGTGTCTCACGTAACTTTGTTACATCGTCCTGCATAAAGAGCACCCTCCTTTTAATTTTGCTTAATTTTACATTTTTTTTTTGTTTGTGTCAAACATTTTTTACTTGCATTTTTGCATATTTTATAATATAATTATTATAACTTAATTAAAATGGGTAAAATATGAAAAATTTATATTTATTAACTATTTTTACATTTTTACTTTTTTTGAATGTCTATTCCGGTTCCGAACTAGTTGGTACAACAAGTATTAATTTTATTAAAATCCCACCAATTGCAAGGGCTGCAGGTATGGGCGAAGCATTTACTGCTGTATCAGATGGAACCAGTGGACTTTACTATAATCCAGCAGGACTAACTTTAATCCCTGGCTTTGAAATTCTTGGAACCCATATTGAATGGTTCCAGAGTTTAAGATATGAATTTCTTTCTTTTATATCACCTGTGCCTAGTTTTGATACTGGAAAAATTGGTTTATCATTTTCATGGTTTCAGGTTGATAAAATGGCAAAAACACGCGAATTGCCATCTTATGATTATTCTTATTTAAACAGCGGAATTGATTTTAATTCCTTTATTGATAAATATTTTTCTCCTTTTGACTATTCTTTAACTGCTGGTTTTGCAACTGATATTATGGATAATTATGCCGCTGGCATTTTACTGAGATACTCTTCACAGAATATTGACAATTTTAGTGGTTCAAATATAACTTCTGATATTGGATTTATGTATAAAGCAATGTTTGGCGAAAGTTTTTTACGCCTTGGCTTTACTATATGCAATCTTGGTACAGAATTAAAAATGGATGAAGTTGGTTACTCTGCTCCTTTTTTAATAAAAGCTGGCATATCTGATAAATTTCCACTTTTTAACTGGGACTTTTTAGTTGCTGCCCAGGCAATAATTCAACAGGACTATGAATCAATTTATAACATTGGTTTTGAATACTGGATTTATAATTTACTCGCAATAAGAGCTGGCTATAAAACAGGCGCCTTTGACCAGACAACATTTGGCGCCGGAATAAAATATTCTGGTTTTGAAATTGACTATGCATTTTTAAGATATGCAGAACTCGGGGATACACACAGATTTTCATTACTGTATTCCTGGGGAACACCTCCTGTTAATCTAAAATTAACTCCTTTTGTTTTTTCTCCTAACAATGATAAATTTCTTGACTATGTTTATTTCACCCCTGTATTGAAATCAAAAAATAAAATTAAATCAGCAAAACTTAATATCTTTGATGATAGTGGTAAAATCCTTCTTACAACAATTCCGTTAAAAGCGCCAATTGATAAATCAGTGGCATGGAACGGACAGGTAAATAATATAACCCTTACTGATGGTAATTACAAATCTTCAATTTCGGTTGAATATGAAAACGGAACATCTGAGTCAGAAAAACAAAACTTTGAAATTGACACAACACCACCGGATTTATTTGTTGATGGAAATCCAAAATACTTAAAACCGGGTCAAAAAGAAGCATTAATTATACCAGCAACTTTTACCTTTTCTGCAAAAGATAAAAACAATATAGCAAAATGGCAATTTATTATCTGGGATGTTAATAAAAATGTTTTTTATTCAACAGGCGGAAATGGAGAACCACCACCTTCATTTATATGGGATGGAAAAGGAATAAATGATGAATATGTTAAAACAGGAGAAATTTACTATTACAGTTTAATTGCCTATGATACTGTTGGAAACAAAGCCCAAACTCAACCAAAAGCCCAGGTTGTGCTTTTAAAAGAAATAAAACTTACTTTTTCTTCAGATGCGTTATTTGACATTGGTAAAGCGGATGTAAAAATCTCTGCATATAATATTTTACGAACAATGAAAAAAGTTTTAGATGAGTATCCTGAAACAAATATAACTGTTGCTGGCCATACAGATAATATAATCCCATCCGGAACCAAATATAGAACAAATAAAGAATTATCAAAAGCGAGAGCAGATGCTGTAAAATTCTTTATGGTAAATTTACTTTCAGTTGACGAAAAAAGAATAACAACCGTAGGTTATGGAGAAGATTTCCCAATTGCCACAAATGAGACCGAAGAAGGCAGAGCAAAAAATAGAAGGGTTGAAATTATTTTAACAAGTACTGTATATAAATAATTTGCGTTCACATAAGTTGTTTTATTTTATCTTTCAGAAATCATTACTAATCCGTTATGCATCAAATTAGCCAATATCCGAAAATCAGATAATTTTTGAATAAATTCAGGTCGTTTCAGGTCCATATTCCCGAGCCCTGTTATTAAAGTTCAAGAGTTCGTTTCAAGTGCTTTGTTTTTCCCGCATAAACCGAATGCTATTTTATTTTTATTTATTTAAAAAATAAATCTAATTTTTTTTAAAACGTTCCACTGTTTAATTTTTAAACAAAAATGTTGTTTTTTAAAACATTTTAAAATTATCAATTTAAAATATATAAAAATTTTTAATTGGCATAGCTTTTGCTAATTCATATTTTTGAAAAGCCATTAAAAATGGCTTAAAATATAATAAAATTTTAAAAGAAAGGAGGGATTTATATGAAACTAATCAGACGTCCTTCAAGAAGTATTACAGGTGACATTTTTTCTGACTTTTTTGATGATTTTTGGGGAAAGGATTTTTTAACTTCAACATCAAAACTTGCGCCAGCAGTTGACATTGCCGAAGAAAAAGATAAATACATTGTAAAAGCAGATTTGCCAGGGATGAAACAGGATGATATAAAAGTAGAACTTTCAGAAAATGTACTCAGTATTTCTGGTGAAAGAAAACATGAAAAAAACGAGGAAAATAAAGACAAACGTTATTATTACTATGAAAGAAGTTATGGTGCATTTGAAAGAAAATTTGTTTTGCCGTCAGATGCAGATGTTGAAAAAATAAATGCAAATTATAAGGATGGCGTGCTGACAATTGAAATTCAAAAGAAGGAATCAAAAAAGCCAAAGCAGATAAAAGTTGAATAAAAAATAGGGGCAATATAAAGTTGCCCCTATTTTTTATTTATTATATTTTATAATACTTCTTTTTTAATATCTTTTGCTACTCTAAATTTTACAACTCTTTTTGCAGGGATCTGAATTTGTTCTCCTGTTTTAGGATTTCTTCCCATTCTTGCTGGTCTGTCCTTTACTGCGAAAACTCCGAGCCCCGGCAATTTGACTTTCTTTTCTGCCTTTAAAGTGCTTACAATTACGTTTGTGTAGGCCTCAAGAACTTTTTTTACATCTTTTTTTGCAACCTGAGCTTCATTTGCTACTTTTTCAATAAATTCGCTCTTTGTCATTTTGCTCCTCCTTTTAAATTTTTTTATTTAAATCTCCAGTGTAAATCAATAAATGGAATATAAAATAAATTATCTCTTAATGCTGTATAAATTCCTAATTTTAACCTAAAAACATCTCCCAGAGCCCATTCAACTCCGGCGCCCGCATCAAATTCTACTTTATTTCCTATATTTGCAACTCCTTCTAATGAAACTCTGGTATTTTTGGCTGTTTCAATAATTAAATCAAGTAATGCTTTTGATGCATTCCCTGTGCCGGTAATGTTTAAAACTGGGGAATCATTTGTACTTAAAGAAGCAGATGCATCAACCCCATTATAAATATAAGCGCCTGATAAATATAACTTTTCTGATAATTGTTTTGTTAAATAACCACCTATCTGATACCATTTTAATGTAACATTTGATTTTTCTTTATTTCCTGTGATTTCATTAGTTTTTTCAATTGTAAAAGAAAACTGGGCATAACTGCCACCAACCGAAAATGCTGGCATTGCATCTGTTTCAGGTATAATATTAATTTTTCCATTAAAATTTGGCATTTGAGCAAACCAAAGCCAAAATAAGGTTCCAAGTTGAAAATTATCAAAAATACCGTATGTTACAGGACCCCAAAGATCAATGTTCCATTCCCCGGCTTTTAAAGTATATGCTGTATCATTCAACATACCCCATACAGGTTTTTCATCATCTCTAAAATCAGCAAATAAATTCGCTAAAATTAGCAAAAAAATAATTGTTAGGGATAATGTTTTTTTCATAATTTTCCTTTCTTTAACCAAATTTGATAAAATAATAGCATATTTTATATAATTGTCAATAAAAAAATGCAAATCTGAAAATCGCTATAGCGATTTTTGGGTGCAAAATTTAAAGACATTTAATTAAAATTTAAAATTTCTATGTTTTAAGCGGTTTTTATTAATAAATTTTAATCCTTGTTTCTACTGCGAATTTTAGGTCAATTTCTGGGTTTACAAAAAATTTAACAAATGCTAAAATATTTAAAAATTCTTTGGAGAAATAAAATATGTTTTTAAAATATGCAAATAAACTAATAAATTTAACTATTTTTAGTATAATATTCATAATTCCCTTATCATTTTTCTTATCAGCGCATGAAAGTTTTGAAATGCCAAAAAGTACTAATTTTTATGTATTTTCTGCATTATCACTTACATTATTCATAATAATCATTTTCTTATCAAAAAAAACAATTTATTTTACACAATTTTCTTTAACTCTTCTTGCTTTAGTTATTATTTTCTTTTTTTCATTATTAAAAAGCATATTAATCAACAAATATTCCTTCCCAATACACTGGCAATTTTTTAAATTAATACTATTTTGTCTTTTTATTTATTTTATTATTATAAATGTATTTTTTCGTAAAGATATTAATAAATTATTATTTTTTATTCTTTTATCTCATTTTGTTGTTGTTTTATATGGGGTTTTACAGTATTTTGGCATTGATTTTATTAACTGGATATCATTTGGTGAAGGAAGGGTCTATTCAACAATGGGCAACCCTGACTATATGGCAGCTCAATTTAGCATTTTAATACCATTTTTAATAGTTCTTTTAATTTCACCTGTAAAAAATACATATAAAATTTTATTAACACTATTTTTATTTTTAATGTTAATGCTAATAATTGTCTCCCATGGCCGTGGTGCCTGGCTTGGTTTTATTGGCTCTTTAATTTATATGTTTATAATGTTTGCCATTTTTTACGGTAAAGAATTTTTTATAAAATACAAGTTGTTTTTTACTTCAATTATTGTTTTTATTATTTTTTTAATTATTATTTTTTCAATTCCAAATCCACTTAATAAGAATTCAATAATAAAAAGAATAAAGGAACTTAATTTAGAAAATGATGCCGTCGTTGTGCGTCTTTTTTACTGGGAATCAGCTCTTCAAATGATAAAAAGCAATCCTTTTTTAGGGGTTGGTATTGGCGGTTTTTCTTTAAATTCTTCTTTTTATCAAAGAAAAGTTTTTGATAGGTGGGAAAAATCTCATCCTGCCCTTGCCAGAAAAGTTGCACCGCATGTTGAATTGTATACCCATAACGACTATTTACAAACCCTTGCTGAAACAGGAATTCTCGGTTTTGGAGTTTATCTGCTCTGCTTTTTTTCAATTTTAGTTATGTCTTTTTCAAAAGCAATCAAAGAGCAAAATATTTTATATAAAAATTTATTACTTGGCATAACTGGCTCAATAATTGCTTTTTTAATAAACGGACTATTAAATTTCCCCTGGCGGGTTATTCCAACTTTAATACTGCTTTTTTTAATTTTTTCCATATTTTCACTTTTTGAAAATAAAAAACCAATAAATTTTAATTATTTACCCTCGCGTTTAATTATATCTTTATTTTTAATCTTTTTGCCTGTTTTTTCAGTATTACAAATCCAGTCATTCATTGCAAATATGTGCATAAAATTAGGGCAGACACAATTTTCTCAGGAAAAATACGAAGATGCAAAAAATACATTTTTACGCGCTTTATCTTCAAATCCACGCGGCACAGATAAAATTGAACTCTCACTCTATACCGGCAATGCTTTTAATTCATTAAAACAAATAGATAAAGCAATTTATTATTATAACGAGGGCTTAAAAATGTTTCCAAATTTCATCGAAGCACATTACAACGTTGGCAATGTTTATATGAACAACAATCTAACTGAAAAAGCAATCCAGGAATATAAAAAAGTCCTTGCCCTAAACCCAAAATTCACTAATGCAATAAATAACCTTGCCAATATCTATTTTGCAAAAGGAGAATATGAAAAAGCAATGACTATGTATTTACAGGCACTTGAAATAAAACCTGATAACCCTGATACAAGATTTAATTTAAGTGCAAGTTATTTCAGATTAAAACAATATGATAAAGCATATAGTGAATTAAAAAAAATCCTTGAGTATACGCCTGACTATAAACTCGCCATTGAATGGATTGAAAAAATGCAACAGATGGGGCTTGTAAAAAAGTAAATTTTAAAATATTTAACTGTTTCTCATAACTCTTTCTAACCCATATTTTTTAGCAAAATCAATAACCTTTTCATATTCATCCATACTTATGCTGCGATTTAATTCTTTAAATTTATATGCCTTGTATTCAGGTCTGTACTGTAACATTATGTTAAGGTAAACATTTTTTGATATATTTTCTGCAATAAATTTTATAACTTTTTCACTTCCTGCAATATTTTCTGGTAAAACGAGATGTCTTATAATCAATCCCTTTTTCGCAATCCCATTTTCTATTATTAAATCTCCTACCTGTCTTTGCATTTCTTTAATTGCCATACCTGCTGTGTTAAAATAGTTTTTTATTCCAGAATATTTTTCTGCCATTTCATCATCGCCATACTTGAAATCAGGCATATAAATATCAATTATACCATCAAGTAATTTTAAAGTATGAATTTCATCATAACCATTTGAATTATATACGAGTGGTAAATTTAAGCCATTTTCTATTGCAATTTCCAAAGCTTCAAGTATTTGAGGAACAATATGCGTTGGTGAAACAAAATTAATATTATGGCATCCCATATTTTGCAAATTTATCATTATTTTTGCAAGTTCTTCTGGCATCATCTCCTTTCCATAACCCATTTGTGATATATCATAATTCTGGCAAAAAACACATTTTAAATTACAATTTGAAAAAAATATGGTTCCAGACCCGTATCTGCCTACAAGTGGTGCTTCTTCTCCAAAATGCGGATTAAAACTTGCAACAAAGGCATATCTCCCTGTTTTACATATACCCTTTTCATCTTTTAATCTATTTACGCCGCACCTATTCGGGCATATAGAGCATTTTTTTAACAGATTAAGTGCGGCTTTTATTTTCTTCTTTAACTTTCCTGATTTATATAAATTAATATAATTCATTTTAATTTTTTCTGCATTTCCTGATAATGAGAACCCTTCCAGTAAATACGTCCACATTTTTTACAAGTAAAAAACTCATTAAAATTTTTAAAAACAAATTCCGGTATTTTTTCTTTATTTTCTTCTTTCGTTGTTTTTTCCAGCGGAAAATTACATTCCATACATATTGTAAATGCATTATCAAATTTTAAATTAAATTTTTCTTTTATTATTTCAAATTGATTTTTTACATATATTTCATCAAGCAAAAAAACAGGTGAATTATAATTTAAAATTTTTTTATCTTTTGTTATTAAAACGTAATTTTGTTTATTTGAAAGGTCTTTTAAAATTTTTTCTCTTTCTGTGCTTTTTATATAGTCAGCAAAATACCCCGCCATTCTTAGCCATTTGGCAAGTTTACCAAACATTGAATCACAGATAAATCTTATTTTATTTTCATTATCCATAATTTAATGCATCTAAAATTATCTCATTATAAGAAGGATGAATGTGTATAGTATTTTTTATATCCTGTATGCTTATTTTGTTATTTATTATAACTGATAATTCATTTAAAAGTTCAACTACATCATTACCCAAAACACAGGCGCCATTTATTTTGTTATCTTTAACAAGCAATTTAATAAAACCGCTTTCCTTACCTTCAACAAATGCCTTTCCATTTGCTTTAAAAAAATATTTAATTATTTTTGTATCTTCTTCATTTTTTGTATTGCCTACCATTCCCACCTGCGGTAAAGAAAATACGACTTTTGGTATTTCATCATAATTTATCTGGTTTATTTTTTTTCCAAGTATGATATCTATCACCATTTCTGCTTCTTTTGATGCTGTATATGCAAGCATAGGTGTGTTTATACAATCACCAATTGCATAAACATTATCAAAATTTGTTTTGTAGTTATTATCAACTTTAATAAAGCCATCTTTATCAATTTCAATACCAACATTTTTAAAATTTTCACTGTTTGGCTTTCTGCCTGTGGTTTCTATGATTAAATCATATTTTTCTTCAATTTTATTATTTTCATTAATAATAGTTACAACATTGTCTTCTTTTATTTCAACAATTTTACTTGAAGTTAATACATTTATTTTTTTCTTTTTTAATTCTCTTAAAAAATAATTTAAAATTTCTCCATCAAAACCAGGCAAAACCGTTGGCAAAATTTCAACTATGGTAACATTTACCCCGAGTTCATTAAAAAAACATGCATACTCACAGCCAACAACTCCACCGCCAATAATTAAAATTTTCTCTGGTAAATGGTCTATTTCAAATATTTTTTCAGATGTAAAAACATTTTTTTGATTAAATATCCTTTTTGGGGCTGAACCAGAAGCAATTATAATATTTTTTGCTGTATAAACTTTATCATCTGCAGAAATTTCATTACCGGATTTTAAAAAAGCATAGGAATTTATAACTTTAATTCCGGAATTTTCCATACGTAATTTTAAACCATTTCGCAGCATTTTAACTTTTTCCAGAACCTTTGTTTTTATTTGATTAAAACCTTTTTCAAAATGTGAATAATAAATCATACCTTTTAATGGAATGCAACCCTCATTCAGACAGACACCGCCTAACATTTCAGGATTTTTTTCAAAAATTGCAACCTTTAATTTATTTTTTGCCGCAAGCAAAGAAGCGGTATGCCCGGCAGGACCAGAACCAATTATTATTAAATCAAAATCATACATAGTTAGCCCTCATAAAAAATACTTCTGATGAATTTTATTTCATCTTCTGTTAATTTTTTTTCAGCACCTGAAAGATTTAACTCAACCTGCCTTTTATTTCTAAAACCAGGTATTGCACATGCAACAATATCTGAACTTAAAACATAATTAAGTGCTACACCTGCAAGAATTTTTATTTCACTGCCAAATTTTTGTTTTAATTTTTCTATTTTTGGCTCAAGTTTTTCAAGTTCTTCTTTTGAAAATCTTTTATCATTCTGCCTGTGGTCCCCTTGTTGAAAAGAAGGCGGATTTTTTGCAGTATATTTCCCGAGCAATAAACCCTGTGCAAGCGGACTAAAAGCAACAAAAGAAATACTGTTTTCTTTTACAATTTTATACACAGGAGAGTCCTTTCTTATAAATTGGTCATCTAAAATATTTGCCCAACTCTGTATGCAATCTGGCTTTATTTTTGGTATCAAACGTAAAAAATCATCAGCAGAATATGCAGAAAGCCCTATTGCTCTAATTTTTCCTTCTTTTTTTAATTTTAAAAAAACATCTAATGCATCTGGCAGATATTTATCATTTTCACCAAAATCACCATGATGAAAATAATAAATATCTAAATAATCGCGTTTTAAATTAATTAATGACTGTTCGCATTGATGTCTAATATGCTGCGGTTCATAGGCATTTTCTGCTGTGCCTGGAAACCAGCCAACCTTACTTGCAATAATTACTTTTTTATTGTTCGCACCGAGCGCCTTTGCAAGCAATCTTTCTGCTTTTCCATTCCCGTAAACATCTGCGTTATCAAAATGGTTAACCCCTTTTTCAATTGCAAAATTGACTGCTTCTATTGCTTCTTTTTCATCAACATCTGCCCAACCATTTGGAACACCATTGACCCAGTTTAAACCACCAAGGGTCCAGCAGCCAAGAGAAATTTCAGAGACACTAATTCCGGTTTTTCCTATTTTTCTGTAATTCATTTTTACTCCTTTTGACTTTTATAAAAATATTCTTCAGCAAGATATGAACTCCTTACATAAATTCCACTTTTTACATATAAAAAACCAATCTCTTTTGCTTTTTTTTCATAAAATTCAAATTTTTCTGGTTTTAAATATTCTTTTACTGGCATTAAATTACTATCTGGCTGTAAGTACTGTCCTATACTTAAAAAATCACAACCATTATTTTTTAAATCCATAAATACCCTTATAACCTGGTCCTCTTTTTCACCAAGTCCGAGCATAATAGACGATTTTGTTATTAAATTATGCTGTTTGGCAAAAGCAATCACACTTAAACTCAAATCATAGGAGGCACCCTTTCTTATATAATAAAGTTCCGGAACTGTTTCAATATTATGTCCGAAAACATCCGGCTTTGCATTAATAACTTTTAAAAGCGAATCACTTTTTCCTTTAAAATCAGGAACTAGAACTTCTACCTTTATTTCCGGATTAAAATCCCTTATTTTTTTTATGCAATCGGCAAACAAAAATGCCCCACCATCATCTAAATCATCCCTTGTAACAGATGTTATTACAACATATTTTAAATTTAAAATTTTTACTGCTTCAACTATTTTTTCAGATTCAAAAATATCAACTCGGGCTGGTTTCCCCTTTTTTACATTACAAAATCTGCATTGTCTTGTGCAAATATCCCCGAGTATCAAAAAAGTTGCAGTCCCTTTTAAAAAACATTCTGAAATATTCGGGCATCTGGCTTCATTGCATACAGTTGAAATTTTTAATTTATTAAAAAGTTTTTGAATTTTATCCGTTTTTGAAAAATCAATTTTTTTATTTACCCATCCCGGTTTTCTAAGAATTACTTTCAATTTTTTCCCCTTTTAAATTCCACTCATCAGACCCATATTTTTTTAAAACCAGTTTATCTATTTTATTTTTTTCACTGCTCAACAAATTCTGTTCCTTTAAATTTGCTTTTAAAACCTTTTTGAATGCTTTTAAAAAAACCTTTTCAATTTCATTTACATTTATTTCCTTTTTTAAAAGTTCGGATAATGTAATAAAATTATTTTTATTTATTTTGCAATTAAAATACTTTTTTATTTTTTCTGTATTTATTTCAAAAGGAATTGACCCGTGCTGAAAAATAATATTCTTTTTTCTAAATTGAGCATTACCGCCTATTTTTTTATTTTTAATTATTATATCATATTCTTCGCAATCTGAAAAACAAAAAGGCGACCTTAAGCCCAAATTTTTCTTTTTTAAATTTTTAGCAAAATTCGGAGAAAGACCGAGCAATCTGTACATTTCCAGTAAAAACTCATTTAACCTTTCATACGTTTCTTTAACTGTGCTTTTATCACTTTTTATATCACTTTCAGAACATACAAGTGAATAGGTGAGTTCACTGTTATGAAAAATGGCTCCCCCGCCAGTCATTCTTCTGATTATATAAACATCCTCTTCTGAACATTTATCTATATTTATTTCTTTTATTACATCCTGATATTTTCCTACGGATATTGTCGGGCTTTCCCATAAATACAACCTTAAAACAGGTATCCTGTTATTTTCATAATAATGGACCATAAATTCATCTATTGCCATATTTTCATAACCAGAATATTTATTTAAAGGTAAAAATCTCCAGTCCTTTACATATCGCATTTTAATTTTAACTCCCTTGCTGCTTTTGTTTCATCCGGTCTTGATATAACTTTCTTTACCGGAGAATTTTTTATCTTTTCTGGGTCTTCTTCACACAATTTTGCTATATTTATCATAATTTTTGTGAATTCGTCAAGTGTCTGTTTTGATTCTGTTTCTGTTGGTTCTATCATTATTGCTTCTTCCACAACCAGTGGAAAATAAACAGTTGGTGGATGAACACCGTTATCTATTAAATATTTTGCAATGTCAATTGCATGAACTCCATTCTTTAATTGATTTTTTGCAGTAACAACAAATTCATGCATACATTTTCTTTTATATGGAACATAGTAATAATCTTTTAATTTTGAAAGCAAATAATTTGCATTTAATACGGCAATTTCAGAAACATCAATAAGTCCTTTTTTACCAAGCATTAAAATATAAATAAGGGCTTTTAAGACAACCAAAAAATTTCCAAAAAATGATGAGACACAGCCAATTGAATTTTTAATATCATAATTTAATTTATAAATACCATTTTCTTTTTCAACCAAAGGCACTGGTAAAAAGTCAACGAGTTTTTTACTAACTCCAACAATCCCAGAGCCAGGTCCACCACCACCATGCGGTGTTGAAAATGTTTTATGCAAATTAATATGAACTATGTCAAAACCAATATCCCCCGGTCTTAATTTACCCAAAATTGCATTCAAATTTGCCCCATCATAATACATAACTGCATCATATTTATGTGCAATATCTATTATTTCTTTTATGTTTGTTTCAAAAAGCCCAAGGGTGCTTGGAACTGTCATCATAATTCCTGCAACTTCATCATTTATTTTTTGTTTTAAAATATTTATATCCATATTTCCGTTTTCATCAACAGGAATAGAAATAATTGAATAACCACCCATTGCAGCCGATGCTGGATTTGTACCGTGAGCAGAATCCGGGACTATAATGTATTTTTTGTTATTTCCTTTTGCTTTATGATACGCTGCTGTTAATAAAATACCTGTGAGTTCACCATGAGCACCAGCGTATGGCTGGGTTGTTATTTTTTCCATACCGGTTATTTCACATAATAAACTTGAAATTTCATAAATTACTTCAAACGCCCCCTGAACCTTACTTTCATCAATAAAAGCAAGATAAGGATGTAAATCTGCAAACTCTTTCAGGGATGAAAGTTTTTCATTTATTTTTGGATTGTATTTCATTGTGCATGAACCAAGCGGATAAAATTCACCATCCACGGAAAAATTAAGTTTTGAAAGATTTATAAAATGTCTTATGACATCAAGTTCAGATACTTCTGGTAATTTTAAATCCAATTTCCGAATATACTTTTCATCAAGTTTTATATCACCACTCACTTTTTCAAAAAATACACCTTTTCTTCCTTTCACACTTTTTTCAAAAATTGTTTCCATTTTTTATCCTGCTTTTTCAAATAATTTTACAAGTTCATCTATTTCTTCTTTTGTTCTTTTTTCAGTTACAGAAATTACTAAATAATTTTTTTTATCTTTATAAAAAATCTCAGCAGGAAACCCTGAAAAAAATCCATAATTTAATGATTTTTTCACAAATTCAATTGCCGGCATTTTAAGTTTAACTGTAAATTCATTAAAAAAAGGTCCTGATTTTATTTCTATGCTTTTTATTTTATTTAATTGTTCTTTTAAATAATTTGCCTTTTCCATATTAAGCAAGCATAGTTCTTTTATCCCCTGCCTGCCAATCAAAGAAAGAAAAACAACTGCCCTTAAAGCACACAACGCCTGATTTGAACATATATTGGAGGTTGCCTTTTCCCTTTTTATATGCTGTTCCCTTGCCTGCAATGTCAATACGTATGCTTTTTTACCATTTTTATCCACTGTTTCGCCTACAATTCTGCCTGGAATTTTTCTCAAATATTTTTTATCAACAGCAAGAACTCCGAGATATGGTCCACCAAATGAAAGCGGCATACCAAGGCATTGTCCCTCTGCAACTGCAATTTCTGCTTTCATTTCTCGCGGCGTTTTCAAAATTCCAAGCGAAATCGGATAAAAAACCAGAATCGGACAAACCCCTTTACTCTGCGCAAAAGTAAATAAATCCTCATAATCATCAATGTAACCAAAAAAATTAGGATTCTGCACAACAACTGCCGATGTTTCATCATCTATTAAAGATTTAATTTTTTCCTTATCTGTAAATATGTCATTTAATTCTATTTCAATTATCTGAAGGGATAAATTTAAAATATAAGTGTTTACAACTTTTCTAAAAATCGGATTTACTCCTTTATCAATTAAAATTTTTTTTCTGTTATTTGTCCTTACAGCAACAGCAATTGCTTCATAAAGTGCGGTTGCGCCATCATATAAAGATGCATTTGCATAATCAAGCCCTGTTAGGTTTGCAATCATTGTCTGGTATTCAAAAATCGCCTGTAAAGTTCCCTGCGATGCTTCTGGCTGGTAGGGCGTGTATGCTGTATAAAATTCGGAACGCGAACTTATCGCATCAACAGCGGCTGGAATAAAATGGTCATAATAACCAGCACCTGTGAAATATAAAAGATTGCTTTTATTTTTTGATGCCATTTTTAAAATTTTCTTTTCAACTTCGTATTCTGTTAAACCGTCTGGGAGATTAAATGATTTTGGTTTTAATTCATCTTTTATATCCAAAAATAAATCTTTTATTTCCTGTACCCCGATTACAGAAAGCATCTCTTTTATTTCTTGTTGAGTATGCGGAATAAAATTCATTTTTTATTCGCCTAAAAATTTCATATAATCATTTGCTGTCATTAAATTTTTTATTTCATTTTCATCTGAAATTTTAATTTCTGCTATCCAACCATCTTCATATGGCGATCTGTTAATAAGTCCCGGGTCATTTTCCAATGCCGTATTTACTTTAACAACTTCTCCTGATAATGGAGAATAAACATCTGATGCGGCTTTTACCGACTCTACACCATTTAACACTTCGCCCTGTTTTACTTTTTTACCTATGGCAGGCAATTCAACATAGGTGATATCTCCGAGTTTATGCTGCGCATAATCAGTTATGCCAACTCGCGCTATGTTTCCATTAAGATTTGCCCATTCATGCTCTTTTGTATAAAAATAATCCTGTTTAATATTCATTTTTGCCTCCTTAAATTATGATTTTAAAGACGTATTTTTTAAAAAAGGTGGTTTTATTATTTTTCCACTTATCTCCGGCTTTTCTTTACCCAAAAAAATTTCTGTATTTTCAAGTGCAAATTCTTTTAAAACATAAGCCATGCCTATTGCACAATTTAAATGAGGGGAAAAAACACCGCTGGTAACATAACCGATTTCTTTTTCATTTATAAAAACTTTGCCATTATGTCGTATTGTTTTTCTACCATTAACAATAAAACCACATAATAAATATTTCTGTTTATGATTTAACAATGCTTTTTTTCCAGCAAAGTCCTTTTCAAAATCTAAAAACTTTTGAAAACCGGCATCAAGCGGTGTTGTTTCGCAGGTTAATTCATCTCCATAAAGTGGATAACCCATTTCAAGTCGTAAAATATCCCTTGCACCAAGTCCTGCTGGTTTAACATCGTTAAAACTTAAAAGTTTTTTCCAGAGTTCTTCTGATTTTTCAGCATCAATATAAATTTCATAGCCAAGTTCCCCTGTATAGCCGGTTCTGCTTATAATATATCTGCCACCCATAAAATCAAATTTATCAAAGGTATAATACTTTAAATTATTTATTTTTTCACCCGCTATTTTTTTTATAATTTCCCTGGAAAGAGGTCCCTGAACATCAATTTTCATTATTTTATTTGATCTGTTTTCAAAATATGCTGAATTTGATAATCTTTTCTTTAATGTTTCTTCATCTATTTTTTCATTTGATGCATTAACAACTATCATCCACTCATCATCAGAAATACGATATACAATTAAATCATCTATAATTGTACCATTTTCATTTAACAAAAAACCGTATTTACATTTTCCATTTTTCATTTTTACAACAGGAACCGTTATAGCATAATCCAGTGATGATTTTTCAGGATTTTCTTTTATATAAAATTCTCCCATATGAAAAATATCAAATATGGAAATTTTTTGTCTCGTATGTTTCGTTTCTTCAAGTATACTTCCATAATGGACCGGCATAAAAAAGCCGGCGAATTCAACCATAACTGCATTTAATTTTATATGATAATCATATAATGGTGTTTTTTTTATTTCCAATTTTTTCTCCAAAAAAATTTTGCATATTTTATAATATAAAAAAAACAGCGTCAAGAAAAATATAAAAATTCCGAGCAATCTTTAAATCGCGGTTGGCTTTTGTAAAATATAAAATAAATTTTTTTGCTTTACTTTTTTGCATAAATAAAATCTCCTCACACACTTTTTTAAAAAATAGGGGAATTAAAAAAATTTTTCATTTTTATCTTTCGCTTTTTCTAAATCTGACCATTACCCATATTTTTAGTTTTAGCTCGTGGCTGGCAGCCAGGCAATTTTTTGAATAAAATCAGAACGTTTAGGGGCTATATTCTTGAGACCTGTTATTAAAGTTCAAACGGGGATTTCAAGTGCATAGGTTTCCGCGTCAGCCGAGTGCTCCGCTTTGTTTTTGCGCCGCTAAAAATCCAACCCATGTTATTAGCAAGTTCAGGCATTTTCTGATTTAAATGAAAAAATTGCTTTGGCACCAGCCCCATGTTTTTATATACGTTTGCTTATTATCTAATAGAAATAACAAAAAAATTGAATATGTGCTATCTGCCACGAACTAATTTTTTGGTAATGGACAATTTACAAAGGTGTACTAACGAGGGATATTCAAATTTTTATGCATTTTTTATGATACTGCTTTCCTTAAATGAGACGATTCACTGCGATGTGATAATTAATAAAATATATATAAAATTTTTTTAGTTTAATATTAAAAATGTCGCCGCCATATTTTAGGCGTGAGCCATTTTCATGGCAAATGATATAAGGGGGTATATCTAAGAAAAGTGAGGCGGCGACATATTTATTTTTTCAAATAACTATTTTGTTAAATTATACGTGAAAACAAAAAAGATGTCAATAATTTTTTATTATAAAAAATGTTTTCGTATTATAAATTTTTTAAAAGTAATTTTTTAGTCATATTTAATTGTAAATTAAATGACAGTTTTTATATATTGATATTTTTGTTTAACTATTAAAGTAGCTCCTAAGTCACGGTAGATTTTTATAAAATATAAAGTAAATTTTTTTTCTTTACTTTTTTTTACCTGCATAAAATAATCTCCCTTCTCCACTTTTTAAAACTATCCATTGCCCACATCTTTAATTTTAGCCCGTGGCTGGCGAGCCAGGCAATTTTTTAAATAAAATCAGGACGTTTTAGGACTATATTCTTGAGAACTGTTATTAAAGTTCAAACGGAAAATTCAAGTGCATAGGTTCCCGCGCAAGCCGAGTGCTCAATTTTGTTTTTATGCACCCAAAATTCCAACCACTTGTTATTAGCAAGTTACGGCTTTTTCTGATTTTAATGAAAAAATTGCTCTGTTGCCATATTTTTATACCCGGTTGCTTATTAGCACATAGAAATAACAAAAAAATTGAATGTGCTGACTGCCACGGGCTAACTTGTGGTTAATGGTTAGCTTTTTTAAAGGGAGATTAAAAGGGATTTTCAATTTTTATTATCATCTCCCATAACTTAGAGATTACCTATTAAATTTTTTTTTGCTTTGATTTATTTACCCCAAAATTATTATGGCGATATTTATATATTTGAAAATAGTTTTGTTGAAAATAAAATGCGATTTGCACAGGAGTGAAAACACAAAATAAAAAAAAGGATAAATGTTAAATAAAATTTTCTGGTGGAGGCGGTGGGAGTTGAACCCACGTCCAGACCTACTTCAGTAAAGGTACTACATGCTTATTCTGGAATTTAATTTCATATTGCAATCTCCTCCAGACAGGATATTGCAATACTACACTTCGTAAATCTTTTCAACACTGTCCGAAGTTGAACAGGGCTGAGCAACCTGCTATTGGTCCCCTTTATTTTTCCGCAGGTAAGAAAAATAAAGAGGTGCTGCATTATGCAGCTAACGCGTAATTTTCAGCGTTTAATTTTGTCCGCCTTTTTACAGGACGACGGGACCTGGCATGCACCTTATACCTACGTCAGACCTGTCGAATCCAATTCGCCCCCTGCCTTTATTAAATCTAAAAGAACATATTTTTATTACAAAATCGCTATCGCAATTTTCAAGTTTACATATCAATTTTATACCTTTTTTCCATTCTTTGCAAGTCCCTTTTTTTTATATCTTCCCTTTTATCGTATAACTTTTTACCCTTTACAAGAGCCAATTCCACTTTTACTCTACCATCTTTAAAATACAATGACAGCGGAACCAAAGCCAGCCCTTTTTGAGCCACCTTTCCCGCTAACCTTGCTATTTCTTTTTTATGCATAAGCAATTTCCTATCACGTAACGGGTCATGATTAAAAACATTTCCATGGGTATAAGGACTTATATGCATATTCATTAAAAAAATTTCTCCTTTTATTATTCTGGCAAAACTATCACGTAAATTCACTTTTCCCTGGCGTATCGACTTTACTTCGGTTCCTTTTAAAACAATACCTGCCTCATATTTTTCCAATATAAAATAATCATGTGTTGCTTTTCTGTTTGTCGCAATAATTTTTTCCATAATTATTTTATCAACGCAATTTTTGTAATATATTTTTCGTTATCATCAATTTTTAGCAATATATAATAAACACCACTTAAAACTAAATTACCAGATGAATTTTTCCCATCCCATAAATACTTATAAAGAACTCTACCGTTCTGGTTTTCTCCACTTACAATTTCTTTTACCTTTCTTCCTGCTATATCGTATATTACCAATGTAACTTTAGAAGTTTTTGGTAAATAGTATTGTATCGTTGTCTTTTCTTTTAAAGGATTAAATGGATTTGGAAAATTAATGAAACTGGTTTTTAAATCATTGCCTGTTATGTTCAGAGTGTCAGAATTATATGGAAACTTTTGTTGCTTTGGTTCTATATAAACAATTGCTCCATCAAGCTTTTGAATTAATATATCAAGTGATTTATCAACAGAAATGCTAAAAATTCCTTCTTTTGCATTGTCTCTTAAATTTATAAAAATTCTGAAAGTTTTTTCTTCATTGTAATTCAATAAATTATTTACAGGACAATAAATTGTTTTTGTATCACCCCAATTTGTCTCACTCAAAATATTGGTTCCTTCCATTATAATAACCTTTTCAACTGCTAAATTAACATCTGTATTAACAGTCAATGTTATACCAAGAACATTATACAGTGGCCCACCTGGATTTGGATTTTCAATTTTTATATCCATTAAATTTAAATTTTTAGAACCTTTATTCACGGTATCAAAAGAATATTTGACAAAATCAGTATAAGCATAATTTCCATAAGCAGTCACTGTAACCGGTATTAAAACAGACGCAGTAATCAAAGTATTATTTCTGTCTATTGCATTTATATTATATATTCCTGGTCTTAAAATACGTATACTAAATGTCTGTTTACCTAATACTAAATTTTTATCAGTATCATATATAATATCCATAGATGGTGTTGCTTCTATACCAACTAAATTTGTTGCAGGACCATAATCCTGCCAGGTTATTTCATCAACGCAGCGAACATATAAAGATATTGGTTGACCTGCCTCCTGAGGTATAGGTGTCCCCGTATAACCCGGATATGAAAAAATAGGCGTTTGCCCAGGGGCTAACAGGACTAAACTAATTAAAGGTGTATTTGTTGGTGTTATTGTTTGTGTTACTGTCTGCGTTATTGTCGGCGTTATACTCGCTGTCACTGTCTGCGTTACTGTCGCTGTTATTGTTGCTGTTATACTCGGCGTTACTGTCTGCGTTATTGTCGGCGTTATACTCGCTGTCACTGTCTGCGTCACTGTCGCTGTTATTGTTGCTGTTATGCTCGGTGTTACTGTCTCCGTTATTGTCCGCGTTATACTCGCTGTCACTGTCTCTGTCACTGTCGCTGTTATTGTTGCTGTTATGCTCGGTGTTACTGTCTCCGTTATTGTCCGCGTTATACTCGCTGTCACTGTCTCTGTTACTGTCGCGGTTATTGTTGCTGTTATACTCGGCGTTACTGTCTCTGTTACTGTTCCTGTTATCGTCTGTGTTATAGTTCTGGTTATCGTTTCTGTTATACTTGGCGTTCCCGTCTCTGTTATTGTCCGTGTTATTGTTTGCGTTATGGTTGCTGTTATTGTCTCTGTTACTGTCGCGGTTATTGTTGCTGTTATGCTCGGTGTTACTGTCTGCGTTATTGTTGGCGTTACTATTATTACTATTTGTGAATATCCATTTGGCGTTGTTATTTTTGCTTCGGTTATGTCATTTAAATAACTACCATAATGTTTCTCTCCTGCATCTCCTTTCGCATTAAAGCCAATTATGTCAAAATTCGGATTTGAAAATACATTCCACGGATTATATACTACTTCTATCTTCCCTCCTCCTTCACTTATCCCTGTCCCTTTGCTCGTGCTTAAATTTCCTGTTATTGTCACTCCTGCAGGTACCTCTATTATTACCTTTGTTATTTCTCCTATCCCACTTGCCATTACCCTGTATGTATATGCTTTTTCTTCTCCACTTACTGCACTATTTGGCTCTATATATGCCATTGCTGCTGGTGTATATGTATTTGTCACTGTTATTGTTGCTGTTACTGTCTCTGTCACTGTTGCTGTTATTGTTTCCGTTATCGTCTGCGTTATTGTTGGCGTTACGGTTGCCGTAATTGTTTCTGTTACTGTTTGCGTTATTGTCTGCGTTATTGTTTGAGTTACTGTGTGTGTCACTGTTTTGGTTATTGTCTCTGTTATGCTTTGCGTTACTGTCTCTGTTACTGTTTCTGTTATCGTTTGCGTTATCGTCTGCGTTATTGTTTGCGTCTCTGTTTCTGTTATTGTCCGTGTTATTGTCTGAGTTACAGTTGCTGTTATTGTTTCTGTCACTGTAGCGGTTATTGTTGCTGTTATGCTCGGCGTTACTGTCTGCGTTATTGTTTCCGTCGCTGTTTGCGTAACAGTCAAGGTTATTGTTTGTGTTACTGTTTCTGTTATTGTCTCTGTTGTACTCGGCGTTATTGTTTCTGTTACTGTTTGGGTAACAGTTATGGTTATTGTATCTGTTATTGTTTGAGTAATGGTTTCTGTCGCTGTCTCAGTTATCGTATTTGTTATTGTTTGCGTTTCTGTATTGGTTATTGTATCTGTTATTGTTTCAGTTACACTCATAGTAATGGTTGGAGTTATTGTCTGGGTGTTTGTAAAGGTTTGGGTTTCAGTAATAGTTTCTGTTTCTGTTTCTGTCTCAGTTATTGTTGGCGTAATTGTATCAGTATCTGCAAAAGTAAAGCAAATAAAATTTAAAAATAAAATTAAATAAAATAAAACTATTTTTATATAATTTGTTTTTTTAAAATCTAAACTATTCTGCACAAAAACTCCTTTTTATAAAATCCCATGTTTTCTTAAAAATCTCAATAAAAACAATTTGTAGATTATTTATATCTAATTTGATTTTATTATATAACAAATTCTTAAAAATAAAAATAAAAATTTATCTATTAAAAGTAACGTTTCAATTACGGGAGGCAATATCAGAATAAAAAAATGCATAAAGAATTAAAAATCTTCTTTAATCCACCTTATTAATTGCAAGTTCAGGCATTTTATAATTTTTAATGAAAAAATTGCTCTGTTATCATGTTTTTGTCCCCGATTGCTTATATTAGCACATAGAAATAACAAAGAAATTGAATGTACTGCATAACATGGGCTAACTTGTGGAAAATGGTCAGTTTTTTAAGAGGTAGAATGGAAAATTTTATTAAAAAAATAAGATCAAAAAAAATTCTTCATATTTCCCAAAATCGCTATCGCGATTTTCAGGTATTTTATAAAAACTTATCTTGGTCAATGAATTACTATTAAATAACTTTAATATCTCTTTTCAAAAAATATTTTTCTACAAAACTTGATTTTTCTGGTTAAATTGCCTTATTTCTTTGCCCTTGGATGTGCTTTTTCGTATTCTTTTTTTAATTTCTGTATGGAAAGATGCGTGTATATCTGAGTTGTTGAAAGATTGGAATGCCCGAGCAGTTCCTGAACAGACCGCAAATCCGCTCCCCTGTCAAGCAAATGGGTTGCAAATGAATGCCTTAACGTATGTGGTGTAACTCTTTTTAAAATGCCTGCCTTTTTTGCATAACTTTTTACAATCATTTCAACTGCACGTGTTGTTAATCTTCCTTTATTTTTATTTATAAATAAAATTTTTGTATTTATCTTATTTTTTAATTCCTTTACATATTTTTGTAAAAAGTTAATTGCAACTGAACCAACTGGAACTATTCTTTCTTTGTTCCCTTTACCTGTAACTTTTATCTCTTCATTAAAAAAATCAACATCATTTATATTTAAATTAACAAGTTCATTAACTCTTATCCCGCTTGAATAAAGAAGTTCCATAATTACCCTATCCCGCAAAGAAAAAAAATTATCACATGGTATTGAATCCAGCAAGGTTTTTACTTCATTTTCAGTTAAAACTCCGGGTATTCTTTTTTCCTTTTTAGGTGTTAAAATATATTCAAATGGATTTTTTAAAATTTTTTTACTTTTTATTAAAAATCTAAAAAAACTTCTTAATGCAATTATTTTTCTTATTGTTGAGTTTTTGCTATATTTTTTTGACAGGAACTCCAAATATTCTCTTATTTTTTTTTCATCAACTTTTTCAAGTTCTTTTGAAAATAAAATAAACTGTTCTATGTCTTTTTCGTAATTTTTGACTGTATGAATTGAATAATTTTTTTCATTGGTTAAATATTTTTTAAATTGTTCTAAATTTTCATTTTTCATCATTTGTTTCTTCTTTTTTTACTTCTCTTTTATAATCGCATTTTCTGCAGTAAATCACTGTTGAATTTTTTGTCCATTTTTCTAATAAAAAGTCCGCTCCACATTGCGGACATTTTTCTGGAATTGGTTTATCCCAGACCATAAATTTGCATTTTGGATAATTGCTGCAACCATAAAATTTCCTTCGCCTTTTTGTTACTCTTTCAATTATATCCCCACCACATTCAGGACATTTAATCCCTATTTTTTTTGTTGTTTGTTTTGTGTATTTACATTCAGGATATTTTGAACATGCGATAAATTTGCCATAGGGCCCATATTTGTAAACAAGGTCACTGCCGCATAGCGGGCATTTTTCATCCAATTTTTCATTCTCTTTTTGTTCTTCAGCATTTAATGACTTTGCATTTTTGCATTTAGGATAATTTTCGCAGGAAATAAATTTGCCATGTCTGCCCCATTTTATTATCATTCGTCCACCGCATAATTCACATTTTTCGCCTGTATCACCTTCCAGATCTTTTTTCACATCATCCATTAATGGTTTTGCTTTTTCAAGCATTTTTTCAAAATTTGAATAAAAATCCTTTAATAACTGATGCCACTCAACATTTCCTTCTTCAACTTCATCTAAACTATCTTCCATTTTTGCAGTAAATTCCACATTTATAATTTCAGGAAAATGTTTTTCAAGAATCTCAGAAACTAAAAACCCGAGTTCGGTTGGAATAAATTTACCTTTTTCTCGTATCACATATTTTCTATAAATTAAAGTCATTATTATTGGCGCATAGGTACTGGGTCTTCCTATGTCTTTTTCTTCCAGCGCTTTTACAAGAGATGCATCAGTATAGGCAGGCGGTGGTTGTGTCCAGTGTTGACTGGGAACTAAATTTATTAAATCCAATTTTTCATCTTTTACAAGTTCCGGTAAAATTTTTTGTTTATTTGCTTCATCTTTACCATTTTCATTATTTTCATTCTCGTTTTCAGTTTGTATATTATAAACCTTTAAAAAACCATCAAATTTTAATACTGAACCATTTGCCTGTAACCCATAAACTCCTGCTTTTATTTTTACTTTTGTATCATCAAATATGGCAGGCGTCATCTGTGATGCTAAAAATCTTTTATAAATTAATGAATATAATTTATATTGTTCCGGGGTTAAATCATTTTTAATTTTTTCTGGCTCACGATAAATAGATGTTGGTCTTATTGCTTCATGGGCATCCTGGGATGATTTTTTATTTTTGTAAAAATTCGGTTGTTTCGGAACATATTTTTCACCGTATTTTTCTTTTATAAACAAAAGCGCCTGATTTTGCGCATCTGCTGATACCCTTAAAGAGTCGGTTCTCATATATGTTATTAAGCCAACCTGCCCTTCATTACTTATATTAACTCCTTCATAAAGTTGCTGGGCAACCATCATTGTCTTTTGTGCCGTAAATTTTAATTTTCTCGCCGCATCCTGCTGTAGAGTACTCGTTATAAAAGGTGGCGGCGCTTTTCTAACCCTTTCTTTTTTTGTAACTTCAGTTACTGTAAAAATCTGATTTTTTAAATCAGCAATTATTGCTTCTGCTTCTTCCTTATTATTAATTTTAATTTTTTCTTCATTTTTTTCAGTAAGCAATGCCTCAAATTCAATATTCAAATTACCTTTTAAAATGGCATTAATTAACCAGTACTCTTCTTTTACAAAACTGTCTATTTCCTTTTGCCTGTCCACTATTAATTTTAAAGCAACCGACTGAACTCTGCCTGCTGATAAGCCACGTCTTATTGTTTTCCATAACATAGGACTTATTTTATAACCAACTAACCTGTCTAAAATACGTCTTGCCTGCTGGGCATAGACCAAATTAATATTTATGCTTTGTGGAGAATTGATTGCCTTATTAACTGCATCTTTTGTGATTTCGTTAAATAAAACTCTGTAAATTTTCTTTTTATTGTCTTTTATTTCTTCAGAAATATGATATCCTATTGCTTCCCCTTCCCTGTCAGGGTCTGTTCCAATATAAATTTCTTCTGCATCTTTTGTCTCCTTTTTTATTTCATTTACAATCTTTTTTTTATCCCTCATTATAATATAAGTAGGGGTAAAATTATTTTCTATATCCACACCGAGTTTACTTTTTGGTAGGTCTTTTATATGCCCTTTGGTTGCGAGAACTTTAAATTTATTATCAAGAAATTTTTTTATCGTATTAACCTTTGTTGGCGACTCAACAAGCAAAATTTTTTTCCCCATCTGTTCTCCTTTTATGCTTTAATAAAATTTTTTCCACTCAACTGTTTAACAAGCCCTTTCATTTCAAGAACTGTTAAAACACCATTCAGTTTAGTTATATCTATGTTACTTTCAATTGCTATATTGTCAATATGTTTTTTTTCAACACCTAAAATTTCAAATACTTTTTTTTCATCTCCTTTTAGTTCAATTATTTTTGTATTATCCGGTTTTTTTTCTATCTCGTATTTTATTCTGTATTCATCTAAAATATCAAAAAATGAATCAACAAGTTTTGCTCCCTGTTTGATTAAATTATTTGTGCCTTTACTTTTTTTATAAAAAATACTACCTGGAATTGCAAACACATCCCTTCCCTGTTCCAATGCACAATCGGCCGTTATTAATGCTCCACTTTTTTCACCCGCTTCCACCACTAAAACACCATTTGAAAGTCCGCTTATAACTCTATTTCTAATTGGAAAACTTTGTTTTGTGGCAATTGTATTTAATGGAAACTCGGACAACAAAATTCCTTTTGAATAAATTGCATTTACAAGTTCATTTTTTTCAAAAGGATAAAGTTCGTTTAACCCGTACCCTAAAACCGCAATTGTAAAAAATCCATTTTCAATTGCCTGCATATGGGCAATAATGTCAACCCCACGTGCCATTCCACTTACAACAGTAAGATTTATTTTTGTTTCTTTTGCCTCTCTGATTATTTTTTTTATAACTTCTTCTGCATAATCAGTAGCAGCCCTTGTTCCAACAATGCCTAAATTTAAATCCGCATTTCTGAAATTATTTCCTGCAATGTATAAAACCGGTGGTGGGTCATATATGCTTTTTAATAGTTCTGGATAACTTTCATCATAAATTGTAATAATTTTTATATTCTTTTTTTCTGCTTCCTTTAACTCATTTTCTAATTTACTAAAATTAAATTCCTTTATTTCTATTACAATTTCCTCTGTAATTCCATCAACATCCAAAAGTTCATTTTCTGTTGCTTTAAAAACATTCTGCGGTTTTTTACAATACCCGATAAGACGATTAATTTTTACACTTCCCAGTCCTGGGACCATATTCAATGCGATTATTGCTTGTTTTTCATCCAAATTAAAACTCCTTTTAAAAAATTTTTTAGATTTTACAATTGACACATTTTTTTGTCAAATAAAAATTATTATTCCAAAATCGCTATCGCGATTTTCAGATACTATGGAACGTAATCCATTCTATGAAAGTTGGAAATTTAAAAAATGAAAAAATTGCTCTGGCTGCCAGCCATGTTTTTATCCCCAGGTTTCTTGCTATCAATGCTGTATTTAAAAAAACATGGCTGGTGCCAGACAATTTTTGAATAAAATCAGGTCGTTTAGGAACTATATTCTTGTGCCCTGTTATTAAAGTTCAAGTGGTGAATTCAAGCGCTTCGGTTTTCCCGCGTAAGCCGAGTGCTCCGCTTTGTTTTTGCGCCACCAAAATTCCAACCCATGTTAAATTGCAAGTTACGGCATTTTCTGATTTTAATGAAAAAATTGCTCTGGCACTTGCCATGTTTTTATCCCCGATTGCTTATTATCACATAAAAATCACAAAAAATTAAATATACTGCATAACATAGGGCAATGCCTCAGTTATGGGAGGTAATAATAAAAATTGAAAATCCCTCTTAATCTCCCTTTTGAAAAGGGAGAAATAAAAACGAAAAAATTTTTTTAATTCCCCTCTTTTTAAAAGAG
>Ga0078972_1005137_pt2 | contig 31838 bp, 47 predicted proteins | sample YelNatPaOPGAMG01_FD_67568 | JGI IMG/M metagenome (GOLD analysis project Ga0078972, IMG submission 67568) | Hot spring thermophilic microbial communities from Obsidian Pool, Yellowstone National Park, USA - OP-RAMG-01 (SPADES assembly) (version 2) | ecosystem: Environmental > Aquatic > Thermal...
GTATTGGTGGGTTGTGGCAATATTTATATTACTTGCGAATACAATAACGAAGGCGGTTTGCATAAGATAAAGATGCAACGCACCTCAAAACTGCAATGCTCTTTATCAATTCTGCAACCGCTTTTTTCATCTGCTACTTTTCAATCCAGGCGGGACATCTTACAGGCAATTAAAGACCATAAAGGAAGCGAGGTTGACGCCTGCGATAGATACAACATTACCATCAAGTCAGCAATGAAGCAAGGGAAATTGGCGGCTTATAATTGTGCGGATGCAATAGCGAGAGTATTAGAAAGAGTTTTAGCGGAGCAGAACGGGAAGAATAAATGAAATACCTAAATAAATCTTTTTCTGTTTATATGGGGTCTAACCAAAACCCCAGATGTATAAAATGCGGTCAGGAGAGCAAAACTTTTTATCACACTCAAATGGGGTATTTTTGCCCAGAATGTTATAAAAAAGAAAAAATTGCCCAACAAGTCGGCAAGCTCACAACTTCTGAGTTGTATCCTTTAAGGCCATCTTTTAACCTGCCTCCAGACACTACGGGGCATTGGTAAGATGTTCACAAAAATAAACATAGTTTAAAAATGGAACATTTACAGAAAGTTAACAAAAATGTTAATTTATTGTTTTTAATAAATCCTACCGAATGGAAGGATTTTGATATAATCGCTATCGGCTCATATGAATTATTACAACGGTTATCGCGTAAAAGAAAATATTTCTATCTTGTTAAACGAAGTAAATTTGGCGGTATTCCTATATTAGTAATGGATACTACAGATACACTAAGAGGGGCTTTAAGTTGTATTAAAGAATATAGGAAATTGTATAAAAATGAAATGTCCTAAACATCTGAATAGTTGTAAATCTCAAGCCATTGCAAGAACTTAAAAAGGGAACTTTATTTGTTCTGGTATAAACAATAAGCCCTGCATTAAGGGAGATATTATTAAACTTTGTCTAAAGGGAAGATTTTGCCAATCTGAATTGGAAATGATGCCTAAAGAGGGCTTAGGTATAGTTACGGTACTTAGTGTATCGGTTTACAATATTACGGTATGAGCCAGATAGTTACTTCAGACAAATCGTATATCTATAGATACCACAAAAAACCTACCCAAGAAGAAAGCACACCAGAAAATATTTATTGTCCCTATTGCGGTAAAACCAAAAAAAGAATAGGACGCTATTGGTTTTGTCCAGACTGCAGGAATATAAAATTGCCTTCGGGTAAGCCAATGGGAAAAATACCAAAAAAATGGTCAAAATAATTTGTCTTAAAATTTTGCATTTTTGCCTTTCTAAAAATTGAATTATTTTTTTAATCAATAAAATTTTTAAAAAGAAAAAATAAAAAAGTCAAATTCTCGTCGGAAAAAGGCACTTTTAAGAATATACTATAAAAGAAAAGATTTTTCTTGACAAATAAAATTTTTGTGTTATATTTATTTATGGTGAGAATAATGAGGACAAGGACAGGACTTATAGGATTAAAAATAGAACAAGATTTAAAAGATAAACTTGATATACTTGCTAAAAAAGAAAATCGCACCAAAACTTATCTTTTAGAACAAGCATTAAGAAATTTTTTTAAAATAAAAAAAATGTATAATGGGAAAAATTAAAGGTCAAGCTGAATATAATAAATTTCTTTCTGGATCACCATTAAGTAGAAAAGAAGCAATATTGGCACAATGCTATATGTGTAACGGATTTGAAGAAAGCAATGTAGATTGCGAAGGTAAAAGTTGCCCATTATATCAATTTAGCCCTTATAAAGGCAAAAAAACAGGCAAACTGCTTGAGCAAGAGGAAATGGTCATTCAAGCAGAAAAAATGCAACCTTGAGCGTGAGAATGGCAGTTTTCTCTTACATAGAATTATTTTAAAAAGGATAGCCAATGTTTAAATCTCTGGTAGAGAAACCTAAAATTAACAATAAACGGGGTGGTAAAATCAGCGAGTCTAATCAACTCGCTTTTTTGTTTGCTAAAGGGGCAAACACTCTACCAGAGAGCCACCCCGTTAAAATATAAGGGGGCTGATATGTTTGAATTAGCCAGAAAGATTTTAGAAAGCAAGGAATGGCAGGAAGGCGGATACACCTTAAAAGAACTTTTTGAAATCAGAGACGCCCTTATGACACTTGCCAAATACGACTTGGAAGATAAAGATTTGCTGGAAGAAGTAAATAAATATATTAAACATAAAATAGGTGAATAAATGTATTGGCAATTAAATTCTAAATTACCAGACCCAAAATGGTTTATCCCAACGGTTATTTTAATGCTTCTATTGATTATGGTTGTTTTTGCTAAGGCAGAGGGAATCAATGATAAAGTAGCAATTAAGGCAATTGTTGGTGAGGCCAGTAATCAAGGTTATCAAGGAATGCTGGCAGTAGCAGTGGCAATCCGTAACAGAGGCACATTACAAGGCGTGTATGGCCTAAAAGCAAAGCATATTGATAAAGAACCCAAATGGGTATGGTTAATGGCAGAAAAAGCGTGGGAAGAAAGTAAATATAACCGCATCCATTCAGGCACTCATTGGGAAAATATCAAAGCATTTGGAAAACCTTATTGGCTTAAAAATATGATTTTAGTTTATCAATATAAAGACCATAATTTTTACAAGAAAAGGAGGTGAGACTATGCCTAAATATTCTTTAATCAGGGCGTCAGGGATAAGGCAACTTTGCAAAGAACAAGGAAAGCAGGTAAAAGAAGATTTTCTCTTTGCCCTTGAGAATTTTGTTAGGGCGAAAGTCTTGCGGTGTTGTAGTCAATTTAACGGACATCGGGTAAGGCTGGATGCAAGTATAGTAGAGTTAACAAAATAGGAGGTTCAAGGTGAATAAAGAAATACGGGAAGTTAAAAACGGAGTATTACAAATCACCACCTTAACAGAACGATGGTATGCCCGACAGACTACAGATTCTGCTGGATTGCCCATTTATGAATATGTCCCATCTGTAACTTGGATTGCCGATTATTACCCCAAAGGAATTGGTTTTTACAAATGGTTGGCGGATAAGGGATGGGATGAGGCAGAGGCCTTGAAACAGGCAGCCGCAGACAAAGGGAGCAAAGTTCACCAGGCAATTCTGCTTTTGATTGACGGCGGAACGATAAAAATACAGGATAAATTCGCCAACAGCGCCACAGGAGCGGAGGAGGAACTAACCCTTGAAGAATGGGAATGCCTGATGTCCTTTGCGGATTGGTATAAAAAGGCAAAGCCACAAATAATCAATAGGGAGTTTGTGGTTTGGAACGATGAGCATAAATACGCTGGCACGATTGATTTACTCTGTAAAATAGGCGAGGATATTTACATCATTGATTTCAAGACAGGCCAACACATCTGGCCCAGTTACGAAATCCAGTTATCCGCCTATAAATACGCCTCCAGGGTGAACGCAAAACTGGCCATCTTGCAATTAGGTTATCAACGTAATAAGGATAGATACAAATTTACCGAAGTGGATGACCAGTTTGAGTTATTTCTGGCTGCGAAAAAAATCTGGGAAAAAGAAAACAAGGATACTAAACCACAACAGAAGGATTATCCGCTGGAGATAGCTTTATGAATAAAACAATTTGCTGGTTTTGCGAAAAAGAATTTGAATATGACGGCGAGCAATACAAGGATGTAAACTGCCCCTTTTGTGGCGTAGAAAACTCAATATACAACCCTAATCAAGTAGAGCAGGAATTTAATAAACCAAATACCACTGAAGAAGAGTGGTTAAAAGAAAAGGAGGAAAATATGGGAGAATTAAAAGATTTAGCAAGAAAGCAGTCAAAGTTTTTAATGCTGGAAGTAGGAGATAGTATAGAAGCAATCTTTACGGATTACAAGATTATTCCATCTCCTTATGACCCAGAAAAAGAAATTGTCCAATATCGTTTTAAAGTTGACAATATAGATAAATTTTTTACTAATGGTAGTTCTGCTTTAATGCGTGCTTTTGATGAAATACCAAAAGGAAGCAAAGTAAAAATTACTCGTATACCGATGGTAGATAAAGCAGGTAAAACAGTAGAAGGAAAATCAAGTTATAAAGTTGAGAAAATTGGATAATGCAAATTAGTTTATTCAAAACAAAGAAAAATCTTTCTTATGACCTATAAAGCAGAAACCTTAATTGATGGTTGGAAATTAGGCAAAGAATACATAGGAAAGACTTTCGTTGCTGTTCCTCAGCATAAAGCAAAAAAAGGAAATCTTATAGAACATAAAGACCAAAAAATGGTTATAGAACAAGACCCCTTGTTTAAACTTATCTTTCCTGATAAGTTCGGCAGGGGGTCTTATATTTTATGCTATTTTGAGTGGAAACTCAAAGAGGTATAGGTAAGTTTGTGGTAAATGGAGGAGGTATGCCATACACCAACATTGTGTTTGTTAAACTTGAAAAACGCCTATTTAATGACCCCAGATGGTATATGATGAGCGACCAAGCACAGCTGAATTACATAAAATTTTTGCTTTTTGCGGCTGAAACCTACAATAAAATTCCTAAAAATTTAGAGGCAATCAAGAAGGGATTTAAAACCGACCAAGATTTAGAAACCATAAAAAAGACAATAGAAGAAATTAAAGCCAATTTTCCTAAGTTTAAGGAAAACAAACACTTATATTATTTTGAAGGGTTTGACGAAAAGACAAACTACCTTGTAAAGAGGGAAATCCCAAGGAAATCCCAAGGAAATCCTACGGATTGCCCAGATAAAGATAAAGAAGAAGATAAAGATAAAGAAGAAGATATAGTAACCCCAGAAAGTTTTACAAAACCAAAACTTTCTGGGGCAAAACTCACGGATGAAGGGTTTATAAAGGGATTAAAAGAAAATCCTGTTTATAAACATATTGATATAGACCGAGAGTTGGGGAAAATGGATGCGTGGCTGGCTGTCCATAAGGGTAGGCAAAAAACCCGCCGTTTTGTTATCAACTGGCTCAATAAGATTGACCCACCTTTACCAACAACAAAACAAAAGCCGACAGGCACAAGCATAAGAAGACCGTTATGAAAGATTTAAATAATAACCAAAAGGAGGGGAAAATGTATAGGCACGGAGATGTGTGTATCAAAAAAATCAAAGCACTACCTATCGGTTTAAAGAAAGTTAATCATAATGTTTTAGCAAAAGGCGAGGTGACGGGACACGCTCATACTCTTTTAGGCGAGGTAGGTGATAAGTTCCAACTTTATGAAGACGAAAAAGGAACACTTTATCTTTCTGTATTTTCTCCAGTAAAAATTACTCATCAAGAACACGGCATACACGAAATAGGGAAAGGAGTATATGTTATAGAGAGAGAGCGGGAATTTGACCCCTTTGAGGAAGAAATTAGGAAAGTGAGGGATTAAAATGGCGGGAGAATATTCTCAAGCAACACAAAATTTAATTGATAGGATGATTTACTGTGAAAGAAGGGAGGATTTTATTCTTGATAAGCCAAAGGCAGAAGAATGTATCTTAAAAACTTATGATTTATTTAACTTAAAACGCCCATCAAGGGTGGTTTGGTTAAAAGATATTTTTGACAAAAAATATCAAAAAAAAGTTAAGTTAGCGTGGTCAGCGAGGTCAGCGTGGTCAGCGTGGTTAGGGAGGTCAGCGTGGTCAGCGGAATCAGCGAGGTTAGCAAGGTCAGCGTGGTCAGCGGGGTCAGCGTGGTCAGCGGAATCAGCGAGGTTAGCAAGGTCAACATGGTCAACATGGTCAGCGTGGTCAGCGGGGTCAGTGTGGTCAGCGTGGTCAGCGGGGTCAGCGTGGTCAGCGAGGTCAGCGGGGCTAGCAAGGTCAACATGGTCAGCGGGGTTAGCGTGGTCAGCATTAGATTACGATTTTAATTATTATGTCTTTGAATTTGAATACTGCCAAAATCCTGACGAGAACCCCCAAAATGATAATGATAGAAAATATCTTGAATATTCCGAATTATTATTACAAGCAAAAGAATATGGGATGGGATACAGGGTTGAATATAAGGATACTCTTTATTGCGTTCCTACGCCATTACTTCTGTTAGATAGTCAAAAAAGATTGCACTCATTAGAAAAACCCGCAATAAGATGGAAGGGCGGTAGCGAATTTTATTTTATTCACGGAGTTAACTTTCCTAAAGATTTATGGGAGAGGGTAACGAACAGAAAACTATCAGCCGTTGAGATATTGAAATTGCCAAATATGGAGCAAAGATACATTGCTTTGAAATTATATGGGGCGAGCAACCTGTTAAAAGAACTCAAAGCCGATTTGATAGACAAGTCTGATAGAAATGAACTTTACGGGTTATCGGGTATAATTCCAGATAAAACAATAAAAATGCTTCGTTATTTCTGCCCTACGACAAAAAGAGAATACGTTAAGTTTATTCCTTATCAATTTGAGAAAGCAGATGAAGCGCAGGCGTGGTCATTTTCATTAACCTTAAGAGAATACAATAATTTAATATGGGAGGCATAAGGAGGCCATTATGAACTATTTTTTAGATTTATCTAAACAACATTCCAAAACCGCAACTTCAATTATTCAGCAAATCCAAACATTTGAAGAGATTTTTAAAAAAAGCAAGGGGGATATAAAACAATTAATAAGAGAAATTTTAGAAAAACTTTATAATGAAAGGGATGAAGATGTTAAATGGGCAAAGTTTTATAGAAAAGTTCATTACGAAATTGAAAGAAGCAAAGGACTATTTGCCGACACTACGGCAAACTCTTGAAGAAAGAGGCGGTTTTCCAAAGTTTAGTTTAAATACACTTCCACATTTTAACAGAAAAATATGGGGGCTAAAACAAGGACTTACAATTATTGGCGGGCGTGTATCACAAGGCAAGACCTCTTTTGCCTTGCAGATTGCCTATGATTTGGCTTCACAGGGAAATTTAGTATTATTTCTTTCTTTAGAAATGACGGTTGAGGCACTAATGGAACGGCTATTTTGTAATGTGATGGAGATAGATAACTTTGTAGTTTTAACAGGGCAGAAAGACAAATTTATGCATAAATGGGATGAATTTGTCCTAAAAATGCACATTCCTTTGCGACTTGCTTGCGGAATAGGAAAAGATTTTGAGGAAATAAATCAGATTATAGAATTATTAGACCCAAAACCAGAAGTTATTATTCTTGATTATGTGCAGGCAATAAGGAATATTGGAGATGAGAGACAGAACCTAAATGAGTATATTAAAAAGTTTAGGGAAATCTGTATTAAAAACGAAATTGTAGGTATTCTTTGTTCGCAGGTAAGCCGAAAAGTGTATGAGGAAGAAGATAGAGAACCCTGTCTTGCAAATCTTAAAGGCACAGGGGGTTTAGAAGAATTAGCAGACACTTGTTTATTACTTCACTGGCAACACTTTTATAATGAGACCGCAGATGAAAATGTGTTTAAAGTTATTATAGCCAAACAACGCAATGGAAGAATAGGGGAGTATTTACTCCATTACAAACCGCAGTTTTATAGATTTTATGATGAGGTGAGCGAGGAAGAAAGTGTGGAGAAAATAGAAACTATTAAGGAAATTTTTGCGGGGGAGGAGGTAGGAGGTGAAAGATGATGGAACTCAAAGAAGCAATTGAGATATTAAAACTAATGGAAAAGGAATGCAAAAATGAACCAGATATTTTTGCCCCACACAAAACAATTTATAATACTCCTGCTATTTGTGATTATGAACATAATTATAAAGAAGCCCTTCAAACTGTTATCTCCTTCCTTTCTAAATTCCAAGACGCTGAGATGCCGAAAAAGAAAGAGATAAGACCAGACCCATATGGACGCAATATCATACATCCCGCAGATGAGAAAAATATATATTACAATGAATGCTACGACGAATGGCTTGCTTATTATACTAAGAAGATGGTAGAGGTGTTAGATGTGGAAAAGATAGCAGGGGTAATTCATCGTTTTAACCAGGGGCTTTGTGTTAAATGTAATGAACTTGCCCAAGCCATAGTCAAAGAGATAGACAAAGTTAATTATGTCCGAATCACAGAAGTAAAGGAACAGATGGAAGATATGAACAAAAGAAGCACTATAATGCTTGCGGATATGCACATAAAACATATGCAAGATTTAAAATATAGAAAAAGACAAGCCATTGAATATGCAATGGAAAAGTTGGGTATGAGTTGGAACGACAATAGACAAAGACTTTCTTTTTACAAGCATTTTGAAGAATATTTGAAAAATCACGGAGAATTTGGCTATTAAAACCAGAAGGCAGGTGAGAGATGAATAAGATAAGGGAGATATTAAAAGATTTGATTTTACCAGACAAAAACAGAGAATCTTCTATGGAGAATTTATATGGGGAAAGATTAGACCAAGCCGAAGCAGAGATAGAGGTAGAATTTCAGAGAAGATTAGCGGAGAAAATAGATATGGAGAAAATCAAGAAAATAATTTTTGACTTTTTATTTAACCTTCAACTTGTTGAAATAGGTAACATATCTTTTTATGCAGAAGCACTTACCCAAGTCATAGCCCAAGAGATAGACAAAGTTAAGTATACTGAGACTTGCCCAAACTGCAAAAGCCCACACATAAATACTGATGGTGGAGATTGTTTTTGTGCTGAATGCGGGCATAAGTGGAGTTATTAGATAAATGCGGGTGAAAAATGACTAAGAAAAAATCAAGCAAAAAGATAAACCAGCATAAAAAAGAACCTTTAGAAGTAAGACTATTGATATTTAACGACCCCTATTTATTCGGGAAATATTTGCAAGGAAAAAAGGGAGGTAAAGGATGAAACGATTCTATAAACAGCCTGCAAACAAATGGGGTCAAGTAATAATTTTAGATTATCTCAATACTGAACCTGTCTGTTGTATTTATGCTAAATATCATCCTTATGCTCCAGATATCATTATGAAGGCATTAGAGAATTATCAAAATGAAATTCCGATGGACAAATGTAAGTGTGGAAATGACAAGCCCATTGAATGGTTACATTGTGGATGTGGACAATATAATAAAAAGGCAGGTAAGAGATGAAACCCATAATCACTACTATCACAGATGATTGGATTAAACAGAACAATCCTTGTAAAGAAGCAATATATTGGTGGGATAAGAAAGAACGAGACCCGATTAAGATACTAAAACTTCTTATTAAAGACAAGAAGTATGATTGGGCTAATTGGTTTATTGTCAGGATAATGACTTATCACGATTATGTCAGTTATGCGGTTTACGCTGCCGAGCAAATGATTGATATTTATGAGAAAGAATACCCTCACGATAAACGCCCCAGAGAAGCAATAGAAGCAGCAAAAAGATGTATAAAAAATCCAATTAAGAAAAATAAAAAAGCAGCATACGCAGCAGCACAAGCAGCATGCGCAGTAGTATACGCAGTAGCATGCGCAGTAGCAGACGCAGGAGCATGCGCAGTAGCATACGCAGCAGCATACGCAGTAGCATACGCAGCAGCAGATGCAGTAGCAGACGCAGCATACACTACAGCATACGTAGCAGCAGACGCAACAATGCAACTTAAAATTCTAAACTATGGAATGAAATTATTAAAGGCAGGTGAGCGATGAAGAAGACAATAAATGAGATACTAAGAGAAATGTTAGGTAGTCACGATGCCAGGGGAAAATATTGGGATACTGATTTAGAAATAGTAGATGGAAAATTTGCAGTAATACACGAAGATAGATTTAACAAGGCCGAAGATGAAATAGAAAAGGAGTTCCAGAGAAGATTAACGGAGAGAGTGAACTCAGAAAGAATAGAAAAAATCATCTACAATTGGGTAATGCAAAACTTTGACTTCAAAACTTTAAATTCTATGAACGAACACGACAAAAGAAGAAGTTTAAGCGAATTTATAGCCAGAGAGATAAGAGGTGATTTAATAGACTACGCAGAAGCCGAGATTGAGAAGGAAATCTCCGCCAGAAAAGAGGATTGGAAGATGAAGTTGTTAGAGTTGATAGAACACTGCGATAAGATTTACTCGTCTGTTAATGGAGAGGAAGATTTAATTAAGAAAACTCAAATCAAAAAACTCATAGAGGAGATATAAATGAACAAAGACAAAATTAAATCTACTCTTAAATGGTGGCTATTACTTCCTGTGGCTATTATTTTACTGTTTTTACTTTCTTTTTTGAAAGACGAAGATGAGAGATAAAACTATATTTTATAAATTTTTAACAGATTACCAAGCCGCAGAAGGTTATATTCGTTTTCTTCGCTGGGAAAAAAGAACAGACGACCCGATAAAGATATTGAATATTCTTATTGAAGAAAAAAGATATGAATGGGCTAACCACTTTTTAGTGACATATTTGAAATATGAAAATTATGTTAAGTATGCGGTTTACGCTGCCGAGCAGGTTATAGATATTTACAAAAAACAATATCCTAATGATAAAAGACCCAGAGAAGCAATAAAAGCGGCAAAAAGATGTATAAAAAATCCAAGTAAGAAAAACAAAAAAGCCGCACTTATAGCAGCAAAGGAAGCATATGCATCGGCAAACGCAAACGATTATGCAGCGTTTGTAGCAGTTCATCCTTTAAAAGCAATGACAGAATACAAAGCACCAGAGGCAGTAGATGCAGCAGCATTTGCGGCATTTTCGGCGGCAGAAGCGGCAGCACGGGAAAGTATCTTATCGGCAGCAGGAGCGGCACGGGCAGCAGCATACGCAACAGGAATAACAAATACAAAATACGAACCAATACAACTTAAAATTTTAAAATATGGATTAAGTTTAGTATGCCCGAAAAGGAGTTAAGATGTTGAGATGGAAAATATATTTAAGAACAATATAATATGTTGGGCTGATATTGTAAGTCAAAAAGAAAAAGATAAAATAAAGAAGTGTCAGCATAGTTGGTATGCTACTGGTGGGGAAGCGTGGTGTGGTATTTATAAGGGGAAACATTTCCGATGTTCTAAATGTATGGCTGAAAAATATATAAATTCTGGGAAGATTTATTCATAAAATCAAATGCCCGAAGAAGAAATTAAAAAGGCACTAAAGCGACTTGAAAACGCCGAATTAAAAGTCGTGATAAGAGGCGGGGAGGTAGTCAAAATCCCCTGCCAAGAAGTAGAACTACAGGAAAAAGACGGAGTTATCATTAAATACAAAATCCCAACTGATATAATTTAACTTTACCAAGAACCACCAAAGGCGAGTGTAAACTCCACCAGAGGCGTTCAAAGGGATAATGAAAGGAGACCCAATGAACGCCTTTTCTTCTAATCCCACCATTTGTGATAAATGTAAAAGAAAACCTTGTCTAAAAACAAAAAGACCCTGCACAAAAGTAGAAGAGATACTACGCAGAGAAAAAATATATTCTGCGAATTGGATAAGACCAATGATGCCAAGCCATAAACGTCAAGACGGCTTTGGAAAGTGGCGGGAAATATCCTTCTCAAGCCTTGGGAATGGAGAAAATAGCCCAAAAAATCAATTTTTGTAAATTATTGCCAATAAAAGATTTATAAAAATGGCACTATATAATGGAGGAATAAGTCCTTAGATGGCAAGCGTTTGGGCGGTATAGAGCGAGCCAAAAAAGCCAAAAAACCGCCCTTTCCTACCAAAAATCGTCAAAAGGCAATTCTGCCAGAAGATTTTAGAAGGGCGTCAAAAAAATCCCGAAAAAGAAGGCGAGATGAAAAATTTAAAATTCCGCATTTGGGATAAACAATTTAAAAAATTTTTATATCAATTACCAGAACAACATCATTTGAATTGTGAAAGATTTGATATCCAACAATTTATAGGATTATTGGATAAACAGGGTAAGGAAATTTATGAGGGTGATATAGTTGAATATTTTCGCAAATTTTATTGCGAGTATTCTATGAACAAAGAGACAGCAGAAAAATGGGAAAAAGAGGGTAAGAAAATAATAAGATACAAGTCAGAATATACTGGAGAGAATTATTATTCTCCTTTCTACGGAGTGATAAGATGGAATGAGGACTTCTTAACTTACGAACCATTAGTTTCTTCTTATGAGTCATATCACGGAAATAGTTTTGGCTATATATGCAAAGAAACACGTTTTAATAGCCCTGAAAGTTATATAAAAGTTATTGGTAATATTTATGAAAACCCAAATTTACTTGAAAAACTTGATATAATTCAACACGCAGAATCATAAAATCCCGCAAAAAGAAACGGAAATATGGAAAAAACTTCAACTGAGCTTTTTAATGACGAAATAGAATACTTAAAGAGAGTAGACGAAGCCACCCGTAAAAGAGACGAATTAGAAAAAGACATTATTCTGTTACGCAATGAGTTAGATAAAATCCAGACCGACTTACGAACAAAAATCCGTAATAAAGAGGCAGAAATAAGGGAGTGGCAGCAGGTTATAAGGACAAACAAACTCTTAGCGCAGAAAGCAAGGAGCGATGCTTGGGCAGCAAGGCATTCGGGACTTTAACTAAAACAGCCCTTAAAAAAAAACTTGACAAAATCTGCGGGGAGATAGTCAGGGCAAGAGGCAGGTGTGAGCATTGCGGAAGTAAGAAAAACCTACAAACAGCCCATATTTTTAGCAGAAGTCATTTAAATACCCGTTGGGATTTAGACAATTTGCTTTGTCTTTGCCTAAAATGTCATCTATATTGGGCGCACAAAAACCCCATAGAATTTGCGGAATGGGTTAAGGAATATCTTGGCCAGGAGAAATACGAAGTCCTAAAAGAAGCCCATAATCAAACCTATAAGCCGTCAATAGAGGATTTGCAGGTTAAACTTCAAACATTGAAGAAAATCGCTGACGAAGGAGAGCAGGAATAAAAAAGGGCGAGCCGTTAAGCCCGCCCTGAAAGTATAACTCAATTTGTCTATTTATATTTCTTGAATTTTTCCCGCAAAACAAATTTCTACAACAAGGGATTTTCCAGACGGAAAGCCAAAAATTTCCGCCCGCAAAAAATAAACAGAAGCAAAAAATTTTATCTCTTCATCTTAAATTACTCAAAAAATCCCGCAACAAAAGAACGGAAATATAACTAAACCTAAACCCTAAAAAAATCGCACAAAAACAAAACAGAAACATATTACTTAATCAGTTTTCTTAAGAAGATTAAATCAAACTAAAAACCCCCGCAAAAGAAAACGGAAACATAAATCAATCTAAAAGAAATTCAAGAGATAGGTTACATACAAAAAAAACCTGTTTAAAAAAACCCGCGAAGAAGAAACAAGAGCCTATGCCAACAGAATTAGACCCTATCAAGTTATTAAAATACAAACAAGCAAGATTACAAGGAAAAAGTAAAGCAAGAGCGCTACTTGAGGCAGGATACACTAAAGGAACAGCTTATCACACAGCAAAAGACGCTGCGCCCGTGAAAACCTGTGAGCCAGAATTGATAAAAGAGATTAAGGCAAATGAGGTTACGGTTGAATGGGTTGTTCAACAATTGCTGAAAGAATTAGTCGCGCCAGACGCAAAAGCAAGCGACCGAATCAGAGTTGCTGAATTGTTAGGGAAATATCTTAATATGTTCAAAGAAGCCCAAAATACAACGCAAATCGCTATATTCCAAGATGTTACAAAAGAATTGCCTAAGATTGATATTGAGTCAGGAGCGACTCCTGCATTAACAGACCCTGGTAAGTTGCCAGACCAGCAAAAAAGTGATGTTATAACTAATTGTAATTCAACAAGTTAGGAAGTTGAGTAAGTTGACATAATTTTTTATTATAGGAAGTTGTAAAATTTAATATAACCCCTTGCGCCAAAAGAAGTTATGGAAACAAAAAGAAATTTAAAAATTATAATCAATAAGAGATTGTTTATTAGCCAAGGGGATAGCCACCCCCTCCCGTATAGTGATTATGACTATAAATCCACTCCCGAAACTGCTCACAATTTTTGAAATTAGACTTAGAGTATGAACAGAACCATTATTATAAACGAAATGTATCCTCCAACCCTAAGATACCGCTTCTTAGTCTATGAAATAGACGAAACTTGGTGGTTGAGGGTGTTGTAGTATTTCCCTTAGTAACTTTAACTAATAAATAAGAGACCTTATGCCTTCACATTATCCAGAATTAAACGGAATTAACAACAAATGCACTAAATGCTCACAAAAATGCAAGCAATGGAAGCAGGTTAAAGTAATAATCTGCCCAAATTGGAAACCCATACAACAGCAATCGGGAGAAAAACCGACTTTATAGGGCAAATTTTAACGATTTTTGGTAAAGATAGTAAGATACTTACTTTTTGAGTTCGTGCCTTGTAGGGCTTAAAAATAGATTAAAATGCATATTTAATATAGATTAAAATGCATATCACATTACAAACTTTTCCCAAAATTGCTAAAATCCGCAACAATCCTAATTTTGTAGAATTAGTCTTTAATATAGTCTTTCATTGCCCTTGTATTTATGAACAAGGTTTTTTCTGGTGCTTAAATTGAATAAATTATGCCTAAGATAACCCCTGAACTTGCCAAAAAGTATTATGATTTCTTCTCAGGCTCGTTTTTGGAGTTTACAAAATACTTTCTTAAACATCATCTTGTTTGTGAAATTCCTGATTTTCATAAAGAAATCTATGATTTATTACCCAAAAGCCAAAGAATTGTAATTGCCTCTCCCAGAGGCCACGGAAAGTCCAGGATTTGTTCAATTTTCTATCCTATTTGGCTTGCATTATTCCAAAAAAGAGCAGATATTTGCATTATATCCGCTTCTGAAAGTCTTGCTATTGAGTGGCTTCGTAAGATTAAGTATGAAATTGAGACTAACCCCAAGATTTTAGCCTTCTTTAGTGATTTAAGGTCAGATAAGTGGACAGAAAACCACATCATCCTTAATAACAAACTAAAAGTGAATATTAGGGCAAAAGGAGCGCAGGGGCAAATCAGGGGTTTTAGACCAGATGTTCTTATAAACGATGATTTAGAAACTCAGGAAAGCGTAGAGAGTGAAGAACAGCGTAAGAAACTCAAAGAGTGGATTTTTAAGGATTGCCTTAATACGCTTCTTCCTGAAGGGCAATTTATAGTTATCGGGACTATAATTCATCCTCTTTCAGTTCTTAATGATTTATTCATTACTGATAATGATTGGGTAAAGAAGAAATATCAGGCGTATAGAGAGGGTATTCAAGAGGAAGGTTGCGAGATTTGGCCAGCAATGTGGCCTCACAAGAAACTTCAGGAACGCAAGAAAGAAATCGGCTCGTGGGCTTTTGCGGCAGAGTTTATGAATAACCCGATGTGTGATGAAACCGCTCCTATAAAAGAAGACCAGATACGCTATTGGAAGGAACTACCCTCTCAATTAGGGCTGGTTATTGCGGTTGACCCTGCTTATTCTGAGGATGAGAAAGCAGATTATAAGGTTGCTTCTTTAGTTGGTATAGACCAGCAGATGAACAGGTATCTTATACATTATATCCGCACTCACGAACCAATAGGGACTTTTCAGGATGCCATATTAAATATGTGGCTTTCTAATAGAGATAGGATTACAGCAGTAGGTATTCCGAACGCTGGGGTAGAAAAATCCTTCTTTGACTCTTTTCTTAAAAAATGTGAAGAAAGGAAACTTTACCCTCCTGTTATTGAGATAAAGAATTCTTTTATACAATCAGGGACTTCAATAAGTATTCGTAATAAAAAATCAAGAGTAATTGCAGCGCTACAACCCTTATTTGAGCAAGGCAAGTATTACATATCTCAATCACATATAGAAGCAAGAGAAGAATTGTTAACTATTGGCTCAAGTAAATGGGACGACATTTGTGACTCACTTGCCTACGCCGAGCAAATACTTACCCCTGTCTATTTTCCTATTGAAGAAAAAAAAGAGCAACCTGTTCCGAAATGGAACAATAAGAAAACCGAATTTGCGTATGGAATATAAAAAGGAGCAAAATGGCTAAAAAATACCTTACTGACAAAGAAAAAACAAAGCGAAACATACCGAAAGATGATTGTTTTGCTTATGTTGACCGCAGGATAGATGAAGCGATTACTCACACTTCAATCTGGGCGACCCATCAAGAGAAGTGGCATAAACTTCGTATGCGGATTAAGAAAACAAAGACTGACCCGTTTCCAGGTTGTTCTAATATCCGTATGCCTACTGCGGAGATAAAAATTAGAAAACTTAAGGCATCTTTATTCAACATTCTTTTTGGTATTCGTCCCGTTGTTCAAGCAATTCCTACACCTTCAGGCAGTTTATCCGTAGCCCAGAAGATAGAGAAGTTTTTAGACCATCTTGTTATGGATGTTATGAACTTTCCACGCAGGGCGATAATTGCATTAGATCAGATGTTAGAGAAAGGTTTTTATCTCTTAAAACCCTTCTGGAGAGTAGAAATTACAACAAGGGTTGAAAATTACTCTTTAGATGATTTGTCTGTCCAAGAGGCAATACAACTTTTTGATATAAATACTCCAAGAGAGTTAATTAAACAAGAGTTAATCCGCAGACTTGAAGTAGATATGTCTGATTGGGTTGCTTTGGATAATGACAAGGAATTAGAGCGAGTTATTGATGAGATTTTAGCAGGAAAAGAAATAGTGAGGATAGAGTTAAAAGATGTCTTATATAATGCCCCCGATATTGCTTTAGTTGACCCTGAAAGATGTTATGTTCCTTCTGATAGCCCCTATTCACCGCAGGAATGCGAATTTATTTGCCACGAATTCTTTATGCCTTGGTATCAAGTCCAGAAAAACGCTGAAGTAAAGGATTGGGATAAAGAAGCGATAGAAGAAATCGCTTATTGGAAGGGAAAAGACAAAGACAAGATTAAATCTTACGCTACAAGAGATGAAACAGGCACAGAGTGGGAAAAATCATTAAGAGAAGGTATTGACCGCATTAACTCATCTTCAGAGCAGGTGCGTATCTGGGAATGGTATGGCTGGTATGATATAAATGGCGATGGTGTTCCTGAAAAATGCATTATAACTTTAGCCCCTGATTTTTCTGTTGTTTTAAGAAAAATAACCCTTCCTTTTAACAACGGAAAATTTCCTTTTGTAAAACTCTGTTATGAAATTACAGACGATAGATGGTTTTCTCATCGTGGCATACCAGAGTTGCTGGAAGATATTATCAAAGAGATAGATGTCCAGCATATGCAAAAGATTGATAACCAAACTATACGAAACTCACCTATGTTTGTATATCGGGCTGGTTTGGTTAATCCGAATATAGTTAAGTTTATACCTGGGCAAGGTATTCCTGTGCAAGGATTAAATCCGCTTAATGATAGTCTTGCTATTCTTAACAACAATAATCCCAATGTAGAATTTTCTTATGAACGGGAACAAATGCTTCTTGAAACAAAGATAGAGGAATTGGTAGGACAGATAGATTTTACGCTTCAATCAATGATAAATAAACGCCAGCCAAGAACTGCCTTTGAGGTTAATCTGCAACAACAAAATATGCAGACTGTATTTTCTCTTGACGCAGATATGATTACCGAAGCGTTTGCCGAATTATTCAGTATGGTTTATGACCTCTGGTGTCAGTATGGCGATGATGAATATGAGTTCGCTTATTTTGGCAAAGATGGCTGGGAAAGAATTAAACTTACCCGTGAGGAAATACAGGGTAAATATAAAATCGTAGTTCGTGGTAATGACCAAAACACCAACCCGCAAATAAGATTAAACAAGGCAATGCAGATTTTACAGGCGTCTTTGAACCCCGTTGCATTAGAGACAGGAGTTATTAAGCCGTGGCATATTGCAGAGGCGTATGACTTATTCTATAAAGAATTAGATATACCCGAACACCAGAGACTACACGAAGACCCGAGAGTATTATTCCAGCAGGCTCAACAACAACCTCCGCAGATAGGCGATATTCGTATTAAACCCAAAGACCTTACTGACGCTGAAATTGCACAGATATTGCAGAATAGAGGAATACAGCCAGATGTAATTGGAAGGGCTTTAAAGTCAGAGGCAACTATTCAGGAAAAAAGAATTGAACAGGGTAAAAAGAAGATAGAAGGGTACAAAGACCTTGCCGATATAGTTAACTCAATCGGCGGTTAAGGAGTTGGCGGAGAAGAAATCGGGGAATAATCACTTTTTAAAAAGGAGACTAAATGCCTGAAAATGAAGTAAGAAAGCAACTGCTCTCAAGAATAGACCGATGTAATAAAATTATTGAAGGATTAGAAGGAAACCCCGCTTTTAAACTCTTGATAGAAGATTTTAAGGCAACCGCAAAAAGATTAGATGATAATTGGCAATGGATTACCGACGAGAAAACTCTCAAAGAAGCCCAGATTACAAAAATGGCAACACTATCCATTATCAATACTATTGACAATTATAAACACGATTTAGAAATGGCTCAAAGCGAGTTATTTAAATTAGACCATCCAGACCAGATTATCCATAAAGATTACGATAACGAGGGAGTAGGAGATGCCGTTTAAATCAGAAAAACAGGCAAGATATTTCTTTTACAAGGCGAAGAAATCGCCAAAGTGGAAAAAAATGGCTCAAGAGTGGGCTTCTAAAACAAATTTTAATAATTTACCAGAAGTGGTAAAGAGTATAAAGAAGAAAATAAGAAGGAGGAGAAATGGCTAACAAAAAAACTGAATTGCTGGCGCAATTAAAAAGAAAGGCGCATTACATCGTCAATTAGGTATCCCCCAGGGAAAGAAAATTCCTGTTTCAGTTTTAAACAAAGCCGCAAAGAAAAAAGGGAAAATAGGAATGAGAGCAAGATTAGCAAAAGTTTTAAGAAAGTTTAACTAAAATGAACCCAGTTCAATTATTAGCCAATTTATTATTCTCCGAAACTAAAGACCCCGAAGACGCTCAAGCAATTGCCAATGTAATTTTAAATCGCTTAAAGAAACCACAGCGTTTTGGGGCTACGCTTGAGGATGTAATTTTTGCCCCTTATCAATTTTCTGGAGTTGGCTCTAATGAGTGGAATAAAGCAGTAAATCAGAAGTTTACCGACGATGAAGCAAAAATTTACAAAAACTTTCTTGTTATTGCAAGTAAGGCGTTAAAAGGTCAGTTAGAAGATAATACTAATGGCGCAGACCATTATGCAAACCTAAAACTCTCCAAACCTTCTTGGGCGAAGATTTATCCTAAGACAGCTCAAATAGGAAGCCACACCTATTTTAAAGAAGTCATCCCTCAAGTTAAAAAAGTTTCCCGAAAAAAATAGATTTTACAGAACTCCTGTAAAACCCATAGCGGCGGGTGAAGTCCGTATAGGAGGTATCAAATGGAAGAAAAAGAAAAGGTCGTAAATGATGCTGAGGAAGCGACCACTTCAGCGGAGGAACAGGCGTCAACACAAGAACAGGTAGAAGACACTACTACTGCTACGCCTGAGCAGGAAAAAACAGAACCTACGCAGACCCAAGAGCAGGGTAAGGATGCTCAAGTTGAAGCCGTAGATGAAAGAGGAGTTCCCTGGAAAAATGTGGCTATGGAATGGCAACGCAAGTTCCAGGAAGTAGCCAACGAGGAAACTCTGGAAAAAGTAGCACAACGAGTATTAGAACAATATAAACAACAACAGCAACCTCAAAGGGAATACACTATCGCCGAACTTGAGCAATTTGCGATAGAACATCCCCAATATCGGCCTTGGGTAGAGGAACAAAAACTCGCTATCCTTGAAAAAAGGACAAGCCGTCTTGCTGAAGAAAAGGTTAAAGAGGTAGAAAAGAAAAATCAAGAAGCCATAACTCGTCAACAGGCGGAACAATGGGTAGTTAACCACCCACGGCTTCAAGAGTGTTTCATTTCTGACCCTCTTGGAAAGAAGGTCTGGAACTTCCAGCATCCGCTTACGCAGTTAATAAGCGTGTATATGAAAGAGCCAGAACTTCAGAAAAGGCCTGATGGCTTGATGATAGCGGCTAAACTCGCCCTTGCTGACTATATGGACGCACAACTTAATAACACTCAAAAGAAAACTAAAGCCCTTCAGCAGAACCTTAAAAAGGTTCAAAAGGCAACTTTAGTTGAGGGCGGTAGCCCGCAGGAAGATGTTATTAAGTCAAAGTCCAAATACCAGAAGGCGTTTGAGGCGTTCCGAAGCACAGGGTCAAAGGATGCCCTTAAAGAGGTGCTAAAAACAAAGTTAGGAATAGAGGAATAAAATGGCTGTAAAAGCATTTAGTTATGATGATGTTGCGATAAGGGAAGATTTGCTGTCAGAATTGACTAATCTTTCCCCTCGTGAGACACAATTAGTATCTGGTCTTGCCACCACAGAGGCAAAAAACACGCTACACTCTTGGTTGATAAAATCATTAGGTAGTGTGAAAACCAATGCCTATGTGGAAGGTGCAGATGCCTCTTATGATATTCAAAATCCGACCCGTTTGTCTAACCTTACCCAAGCATTCTTGGAGGGCTGGCAGATTACAGATACAGATATTGCTGTCAATAGAGCATCTGGAGACCGCAAGGCAGAAGAAATTGCCGATGCGTTAGCAGAGTTAAAGAACGATATGGAGTATGCCTTAATGCGTGGTAGCCTTGTAACTGGAAATGGCTCAAGCGCTGCAAGGCAATTAAGAGGGTTAAAACTCTCTTTATCGCTTCTTACCAACGCCTCTGCTGCTTCTATGTCAGAGTCAACCTTCAATGATTATCTTCAGATGGTTTGGGATAATTCCAATACGGAGGTTAATGCTGTCTATTGTCCGATTTATATCAAGCGGAAAATAGCGGGTTACTCTGGCGCAGCAAATGACAAGACCATATCTATTGACGACAAGAGGTTAGTCAATGCGGTTGATGTTTATTCATCTGATGCCGCATCTTTGGTTAAACTCTTCAAGCACAGATATGTAACTGTGTCAGGCGACACCAATTACGACATTGTAGGGTTAAATGAAGATTACGCAAGAATTGCGTATCTTATTAAACCTCACAATGAGGATGTTGCAAGAACTGGTCTTGCTGAAAAAGGTTTTGTAACCACAGAACTTACTTTGGAAGTATTACATCCACAAGCAGGTTTCTGGGTAATAAATACCAAATAAGACCAGAAGGGCTTTGCGGGGTGTGCCTTCAAACACCCCGCTTCAAAAACTATGCTTGTGATAACTACAAATAAATGGGATGCAGTCCACGCCTTCATCAATACCTGGCTTAAAGACCCAAGATGGTATTGCAATAACTGCGGCAAAAACTATGGCTACGGCGAAATACCTAAACCGCCTTATACTTGTTGTGATGAACCACAAGTAGGCAGAAACATTGACCATACAAAGGCGGTAATAAAGCAGAATAAGGAAATACAGGAAAGCCGTAAAAATGATTTTGCTTCTGACGAAAAGAAGACCTTGCGTTGGGGAATATCCCTACCACCAGCATTATTAAGGGAATTAGAGAAATATTTTAGAGAACAATACCAAATTAAGCTCTTTGAAAATAAGGAAGAACTTTATCAATTTATGAGGAAATTCCCACAATTTAGAGTATGCAGGAGGGTTTAATGAAATTATCTTTAGCGGTTATTGCAAAAGACGAGGTAGAACAAGTAAAAAGGATAATCAACGACTATGGAGAATACTTTGATGAACTCGCTTTTGCAGTAGATGACCAAACTGCTTTAGATACTTTAACTTCATTATTCCCCCAAGCAAAGTTTTATAAATATGAATGGTGCGATGACTTTGCCCATAAGCGAAACTTCCTGCAAAGTAAATTATCTGGCGATTATTATGTAAGGATAGATACCGACGACGCTATTATAAATCCAGAGAAAATAAGACCTCTTGCGGAATGGGCTAAAGAGAAAGATATATCCGTTGTGATGTGTTATTATGTTTACTCTAAAGATGAAGACGGAAATCCTAATGCAGTTCACTACAGAGAAACAATAATAAAAAACTCACCTAATATAATCTGGAACAAAAAAATCCACGAGTGTATTATTCCCGTTAATCCTAAAGGATACCAGACCTACATAGATGAGACAATAAAAATAGACCACTTAATAGATTTTGAACACGCCCAGAAATCAATCTTAAGAAATCTTAAATATTTAATAGATGAGTATAATAAAGACAAGGAAAATACCGACCCGAGAACCATTGCTTATTTAGGCAGAACCTTCTTTAGTTTTAAGGAATTTGATAAGGCAATATTCTTTTTACAAAAACACATAGAAAAATCTGGATGGGCGGAAGATAGATACCTTTCTTGGTGTTATTTAGCAGAAGTTTTTAATCACAAAAAAGATTATCAAAAAGCGATTGCCTGCACTAATGAGGCATTGGCAGAGTGTCCAGAACTTCCTGACGCATATTTTAAACTCCACGATATTTACTTCCAAATGGGTTCGTGGGAAAAATCAATCGTCTGGGGTGAGATGGGTTTCTTAAAACCCGCCCCTAAAACAGGCATAGTTTTAGACCCTTCTGCGTGGACTTGGCGACCTGCCTTATCTATGGCTTATTGTTATATGCAGATAGGGGAAGTAGAGAAGGCATATAAGTTTTTTAATTATGCAAGGAAGTTAGCACCTTCAATAAAATGGATTAAGGATAACGAAAAGTGGTTTGAAAAGTCTTATCAAGATAAAAAATTCGCAGAAGATTTTGTAAAGGTTTATAAGTTTTACAAAGATAACTATCCTAAACTTTTGCCTAAACTTGCAGAGGCAATACCATACGATATAGATATACCCGCTCTTATAAATATAAGAAAATTTTTAATCCCGCCAAAAGTATGGCAGGATAACGAAATCTGTATCTTCTGTATGCCGTCAGCAGAGGCGTGGTCGCCAAAATCAGTTGAGACGGGTATTGGCGGAAGTGAAGAGGCAGTCATACGAATTGCAGAACAACTTAATAAATTAGGTTATAAGGTTACGGTTTATAACGACTGCCTTGAGGAGGGCGATTATGACGGGGTTACCTATCTTGACTGGAAAAGATTTAATCTTAAAGACAAGTTTTCAACGCTTATATCTTGGCGGTCGCATATCTTTCAATACGGGGCTTTAGCAAAAAATAGGATTATCTGGCTTCACGATGGAATACCTGATGGCTTCTTTACACAAGATAATCTAAAGTTAGTAGATAAAATAATAGTTCTTTCTCAATATCATAAATCCTTGCTTCCTAAAATAGTTCCAAAAGAAAAGATTTATGTAAGCGCAAATGGATTAGTGCCAGAGGATTTTGAGGGGATAAATGAACAACGAGACCCGCACAGAATTATTTGGGCTTCCTCTTATGACAGGGGGTTGGAAACTATTTTAAGAAATTGGCCTAAAATCCGTGCAGAAGTGCCAGACGCCACAATTCATATCTTTTATGGCTGGGAAACCTACGATAAATTAGTTGCTGAAGGGCAGAGAAGAAGCGATTTTAAGCCGATGATGATTGAGTTAATGAAGCAGGAAGGCGTCTATGAACACGGAAGGATAGGGCATAAGGAGTTATTAAAAGAATATCATAAATCAGGAATAATGGCTTATCCGTGCAATTATATTGGAGAAATTCAATGTATCTCTTTAAGTAAATGTATCGCCTCTGGTTGTATTGCAGTAACTAATGATTTCGCAGTTCTTCCAGAAAGAAACCCTTATGTTGTAGTAAAGAATGAAGATTTTATCGCTGCCTTAATCAATGTCCTTAAAAACGGAGTTGATAAGAAAGTAGATACCCAGCAATACATAAAAGATAACTCTTGGGAAAAAATCGCAAAAGATTGGCAGAGGGATTTATTTAAAACAGATTATCCCGTTATTTTAGAAGATAGAATTGACTGGATTAGAAAGATTGTCCCGAAAGATAAGAAAGTGGTTGATATAGGAAGTAATAAAGGGCATACCTTTGATGATAGAGATAGGACTTTAATTACCAGCGTAGATTTAGATAAATACGATATCCCGAACTTTATCCAAGCCGACGCACAGAACTTACCTTTGGAAGACAAAGAGTTTGATATAGCGGTTTTAGCAGAGATTTTAGAGCATTGCCCTGATCCTAAAAAAGCGTTAAGCGAGGCAAAGAGAGTAGCAAAAGAGGTTGTTATCTCTGTTCCCTATGAACACAAATGGACTTCTGACTTAAAACCTTTCCAACCCCAAGAAAAACAACTAAAAGAAACTGGAAGAACCGCCGAAGAAGAAGCAAGAGTAGCAAATCCCGCAAAAGAATTTTATACGCAAGATAACTATCAACATCTCTATCATTCCCATTATTTTACTCCTAAAGATTTAGAAACTCTTATTAAAGAGGTTGGTTTTAAAGAATATGAAATCTGCGAAATAAGGCGGGATACTTGGGTTTGGATAGGGGCAATATGTAAATCGTAGAATATGATACCTAAAGTAGCGTCCTTGATACTTTGTTATGGTTTAACTGATTATCTAAAACCTGTTATAAAACAATATCAGCGGTTAGATAAGATTTTAGTGATGAATTATTTATTTCCAGAAGCAGACCTTATTCCAGATAATACTTCTACTATATGTAAGGAAATGGGTGTTGAGTGTATATCTGGTTCTGGTTTAAGACAAGAGGAAATTCTTAATAAGGGAATAGATTTATTAAAAGACTATCCCATTATCTTTATATCTGACGCAGATGAGTTTATTATGCGTAAAGACCAAGATGAGTTAATACAGCGACAAGTGACTTCACCATATAATTATGTATGCATTCCTATGTATGATTATGCACAAGACCTTTTTCATATCTACAAGATAAGAACGCATAAACAAGTAGTTTTGGGAACTCCTCAAACAAAATTCTACGATGCAAGATGTGTATGTGGTGCAGGTGTTTGTTATGGTGATATTTATGTTCATCATTTGGGATTTTTATTTAGTAAGGATAAATTGGAGTGGAAGCGTAAATTAGAGATTAAAACCCATCGTTATGATGTTGTTGTAGAACTTATGCAAAGAGAAATAGAAAATTTTAATCCACCTCAAGAATTATTAGATTTAATAAAGGAGCAATAAAAAGGAAGAAGAAAATGTCAAAAACATTAGCACAAATAGTAAGTAATGTAGGTAATGAGGTTCAAGATACCTCATCTACCTTCGCAGAGTTAATTAAAACTTGGGTTAATAGGCGTTATAAGCAGATTTTACAGAAAGCAAATTTCCAACTTATTAACGATAGTTATACTATAAGTCTTACCGCTGGAACTGCGGAATATACTTTGCCTTCAGATTTTGGCAAGGAAATCGCCTGCACTGATAAGACCAACAGCAAGCCATTAGAAAGAATTGACTTACAGAACCTCTGGAATTACTACGCAGATAGTATTGAGACAGAAGGCGATGTAGAAAGATACGCTATCTGGACTGATGAAGACGGTAATCAGATAATTAGGTTTCATTATGTCCCTTCAGAAGCAATAACTATATCTTTGCCTTATATTATTGTTCCATCTGATTTATCCGCAAATAGCGATACCCCTTTACTTCCTATTGATGATTTAATTGAGTTAGGGGTTATTGCTGATGCTTGGCGATATAAAAGACAAGGGGCAAAGGCAAATGATTATGAGACAAGATTTACAATAGGAGTGCAGGATTTTATTTTTAGTCAAGAAAACCAACCTAATAAAATCCAGCAGTTTATACCTAAAGCATATAGCAGGGATACAGTATGAGCAGACAAGAATTAAGAATGTTATCTATGACGGGGAATGCTGATGACTCGTATCTTTTTGTCGTGAGAAAAGATTTCTCTGGCGGTATAAATACGAGGCAGAACCCTTCTGTAATAGGCGAAAATCAAGCAGTTAGTCTTAAAAATGTAGATTTAAGTATAGCAGGGCAACTCCCTAAAAGACCTGGTTCGGTTTTAATAGCGACTGCTGTAAGTAGTAATAATCCTTTAGGACTACATAACTTTGATATACAAGGGGCAACCGACCAACTGCTTATGTATGAGGGGACTTCTTTACATAAGTGGATAGGAAGTGGTTCTTGGACAACTCTTAAAAGCAATTTTTCTACCGCAACCGAAGTCGGTATTTGTTCGGTGAAAGAAAGCGGGCTTTCTCCTGATGATGTAGTGATTATCCAGAATGGAGTAGATAATGCTTTTAGATTAGATAGCGCAGGCAATTTTCAGGATTTAGGCGATACAAATACAAGCCCGCCAAAATCAACTGTTATGTGCTGGTATGGCAATCGCCTTTGGGTGCTTAAAAACGACCTGCTTTATTATTCTGATGCTTATGATGATGACTATTCTGGTGCTTTTGATAGAACTACGAAGTATTTTAGAATACCCGTTGGCGATGAAAGAAAAATAATCCCGACCAGAGATGCGGGTATGGTGATAATGGGTAGAGAGCAAATCTGGGCATTAAAACCATCTACTGTTCCTGCCGCAACCGACCAACCAGAACCTTTAATAACCAATATGGGTGTAGTAAGCAAACAGGGTGCAGTCGCTTATGGGGATAGTATTTATTTCTTCTCTCAAGATGGCTTTAGAGAATTAAGAAGAACAATTCAAGATAAACTTCAAGTCGGAGTAAGTTATCCTTTGTCTTATAGACTAAAAGATGAGTTTGAGCGTATAAGTTGGGCTTACATAGAAAAACTTTCTATGATTGCTTTTGATAATAAAATCTTTATTACTGTGCCGACTTCCTCAACTACTTTTGATACTTGGATTTATTACCCTGCGTCAGACGCTTTTGCTGTCATAGAGGGCTGGACACCTTATTGTTGGGCAACTTACAAGGTTAATGGAGAAGAACGCCTTTACTACGGAAAGGCAGGAAGTGCTTATAGGGCGTGGTATGGCTATACTGATGAGGGAACAACTACGACTAACGGAACTGCGGTATCGGAAGAATTGATAAGCCGAAAGGAAAGTATTGGGCAGGAATTGGTAGAGAAAATAGGTGGAGAGTTGGAAGTATCGGTAATCCCAAGTGGTAATTATAAATTTACGGTTTCTATAAATATTGACGATACAGGCTGGCAGAGTTTAGGCACGATAGATTTAACTTATAATTTAGTAACCTTTCCCTGCACTTTTCCTGTTATTTTCCCTTCTTCTGGAGAGATTTACAGAAAAAAATTTCATTTAGATAGATTTGGCACTTGGAGAAATGTTCAATTTAAGATAACAAACAATGACACAAATATAGATGAGGTTGTGTTATTAGGATATTCTATTCAAACATTACAAGAGCAATATGATAACGAGTAGGAGGAGAGATGGCAAAAATTACCAAAACAACTACTTTGCCTGATAGTGCGAATAAAACTGATTTTTATTCCATAGTAGAAGATGCAACAGTTTCCGATATAGTTAACGCTGATATAAAATCCGACGCTGCGATTGCGGATACTAAACTTGCTCAGATTACTACTGCGGGCAAGGTTTCAGGTGCAGCGTTAACTTCTTTAAACAATATACCATTGGGGGCAGGAGATATTCCTAAAGCAAACCTTGATGGCGATTGGGATACTGATGGGACTTTAAGTGCAAACTCTGATGATAAACTTCCAACACAGAAAGCAGTAAAGACCTACGCTGATACCAAAATCTCTAAATCTACCGCAGGTGAAATCAATGCACTAACCGAAAAAACTACTCTTTCTGATAATGATATAGTTTTAATAGAGGATAGTGAAAATAGTTATGCAAAGAAAAAAGCAAAAAAGAGTAATTTTGCAGTCGCTGATGGTTCAATTTCCCAAGCAAAACTTAAAACAGCGACAGGAGAAATAACTCACACTACTGACTCTTGGGGTTATTATACTTTACCAGGTGGAGAATACGGATTTTATGTTTTATGTTTTGATACAGGGATTTCTCCAAATAGTAAAAGTCATTATATAAGAATTTTAGAAAGTTATAATATAAATAATTCTACACCGACTGCAAGAATATCTTGTTATGGTGGAGACTCCACTACCGATATTCTTCATATCCGACAGCGTTATGTTACTGCTTCAGGTAAAGACCATTGGATATTCTTATTGGTGGCAAAAAAAGACTATTCTGAAACTGACCTAAAAGGAAATATTAGTCTTGTTAAGAAAGGGCAACTAATAGCAAGTTATCAAGCCCCAGACCATCCTTGTGCTAATCAAGGCGGGGCGACTGAATTAGACATACCTCACCCCTTTGGTTCTTATGACCCAGAAAAGCACGAAATAGTAGTAGTGGATAATTCTATTCTCACAGAATTAAAACCGAAACTAAACCGAAGGAATAGTTTACTTACTTTAATAAATGAGCAATGTATTATTGATGATACAAAAAGACCTGACTATGAACCAAGAGAAATAGTAAAGATAAATGAATTTCCCGATGAGCCAATAGGACAAGTAAAAGCAAGAATAAAAACTCCTCAATGGGCAAAAATTATGATACAAGCAGAAGAAATTAGTTTAGAACAAAGAATAGTAGAAACATTGCCTGATTATATTTTGCATAAAAGTTTATGGATAAAGAAATAAAGATTTAACTAATGAAGAAATAGAGGCATTGACTTGACCCCCGAAACCTTAAACAAAATCCTTGATTTTCTTCAAAAACACTTTCCGCACTACATAGACCGCAACACCTTAAAAGAACACATCCTAAAGCATTTAGAATATAAAACTATTCTCATAGTTATGAATAAAGACGAAGTTATTGCGGTTTGTAGGTGGAATGTTAAAGGAGAAGTAGCAGATATTCTTGACCTTGCAATAGATGAAAAATTCCGCAAAAAAGGGCTGATTAAAGAACTTCTCCACGCAGGGCTTAAATTATTCCCTTATGTTAAGTATCTATCTTACGAGAGGCAAGCAAAGTATCCTTTTAGAGATAAAAAACTAATACCAATAGACCAATTTTAAGGAGGTAAGAAAATGGGTTCAACCAAAATAGAAACTCCTGCACCCCCAGCCGCTCCAACAGTGGCACAAAGTATGGCTGATTATGTGGCTAATTATCCAAAACTTTGGCAGATGCAGATGGAATATGCACCGCAAGAGGCGGCTTTGCAGGTTGCATTAGCACAGCAATACGCTCAACCTATGGGCGAGGCATTAAAAACTGCTCAAGAGGCAATGTATCCTCAGGAAACTGCTATTACTAATGAAGCCGCACAACAGGCATTAGAGGGTATGCAAACAGGTATGCCTGATTGGGCAAAACAGCAATATCTTGATACCTTGCGTGCTAATATAGGCACAAATGCTGGCTCTGGAATAGGTGCAGATTATATCTCAAGAAATCTGTTAGAACAGGAAAAGAGTTGGAAGGATTATTATACTAATTTAGGTTTAAGTATTGCTGGTAAGCAACCTATTTATACTGCTCAACCCGTAGGATACACAAACCAAATGGCAAGTTATACCCCGCAAGGCGTATTGGATTACAACGCAAGAAATTATGGAAGTTATGCTAATCTTTTTGGAAATATGTATAACACTAATGCACAGATGGCACAATCAAGAATGGGTATGCTGGGTGCTGGAATTGGTGCAGTAGGAACAATAGGTGGTTCAATGTTTGGACAGGGAGGAATGTTTGGTAGAACTCCCACTACTTATAATTTCTTCTAAAAATGGAGAATAAAAATGGCGGAAAATACTAATCAGGATAATACCTTTACCTATAACCGCTTTGCAGGATTAAATCCTCTGGCAAAGTTGGGGTTAATTTTGTCCGAAGGAGCGATGGCTTTTGGAGAAGGATTAGGTGGCGGAAAACCCTATTCTAACTATATGGATATGCAGGCACAACAAGCAAAAATGGCGTATGAGCAATGGCAACAAAGACAGCAAATGCAACAAGAATTACCATTAAAAACTGCACAAACAAGATATTATAATTTACAATCGGATTGGTTGCAAACTTTGAATGATATTGCTTCAGGGAAAGTTAAAAGTGAAAACTTACCTGATATAAATGTAGATAGTCAGGGAAATATAGTTGCACCAGGAACGCCAGGAGCAATCCCAATTAAATCATTAAGTAAAAGTGGAATTACTTTTAATTTACCTGATTACAATAAATCCTTGAGTGAAATGATTGATTTATATAAAGCCGCACCCAAAGGATTTCTGGGGATAGGAAAAAGTCCATTGGTGGATGTTGCTGAAAACCAGATATTAAATTATATGAATTTAATAAAAAGGAATAAAATTCCTACTTATGACCTAAAAACACAAAAATTACAAATTAATAAGAAAACTGGAGAATATCGTGTAGTTCCGAAGGAGTAAAAATGGCTAATCAAAATAATGATTGGGTAGATGTAGATGAATGGCAGGATGTTCCCCAAAAGACATCTCTACCATTAAGTCCAATGGAAGCATTTAGAGATTATATCAATAATGCACCATTGCGAGCAGAACAAAGGGTTAATCAAAGGTCATCCATAATGGCTGATTTGATAAAAGACCCTACCACTTTACAAAGATTTATACAGCATCCTCTTGGAACGACTTTACGGACTCTAGGTGGTGCTTGGGAATTAGTAGAGGGCATTCCTGCAGATGTTTTGTATAATTTAAATACTCCACAGAACATTTTACCCGATATTTATAAAACAGCTATTGGGCAAAGACCTATACAGATGGGAGATTCGCTGGTAAAGGGTGGATTTCCTGAACCTTTGGCAGCAATTGGCGGAATGGCTTTAACTGGAATGGAAGGAACACCAACGGCGGCATTGGGAAATATAGCATTTGAAAAACCCATTCAAGGGTTAAAATTTTTATTAAATCAATTTGGCAAACCCGCAGTCGCTAAAGCAATGCAATTTTTTACTGGTCAAATCCCTCCAGTCCACGCAGAAAGAGCCATAAATAATCCAGAAATACTTAATCCAAAATATCTTGAACAAGAAGGACAGATAGTAAAAAACGCTTATTCAAAGATAATCCAACCTTTGCGAGATGATCCAAAAGCCGTAGTGAATTTAAATAATGTGATGGATAGAATAGAAAAAGAGGGATGGAAAACCACGCTTAATAGAATTCCCTCTGAATTTTATAAAATGAAAGATAATGAAGCAAACTTAGTAAAAAACTGGATAGAAAAAATACAAATATATGTGGGGGGTAATACTAAACCTGATTTTAATGAAGTAGAAGGTTTAATCAATAAAATTGATGAGGCATTAGGGAAGTTTTACACTCGTGAATCAAAAACTTTAATGACAGGTAAAGATTTACCTTCTACTAATTTTGAAAGAATAGCGAGTATTTTAAGAAATGAATTATCAAATGCCATTAAAACTCAATATCCAGAAGCAGCGACCGCAATTTCGTTAGCCGCTCAACACGCACTTAATAGAGAGGCAGCAAATAGTTTTAAGGGACTTGCAGGTTCATTTTATAAATCAATCTTCCCAAGGGTTGCAATGATAGCGGGAGGATTACCTACACGAGGAGCATCCTTACTTGCCTATCCTTTAACTATGCCAGCAGCGTGGGGAGTCGCCACGAGATTTGGCGTTCCTGCTCTTAAAGGAGCATTACAACCACCTTATATGATGCCTTTATTAAGAAAAGGATTAGAAAAAGGGCAAGAGAATGATTGGGTAGATGTAGAATAGTTAATCTCTATCTCGTAATTCTTCGGGATGTTCTTTAAGCATTAAATATCCCAAATATATTCCTATGAAAATTAACGCTAATCCTAAAAGAAATAAATTACCTTTAGAAATCCACATCCTTCCTCACCTCATTCAAAACTTACCATATCTTTTCTCTTTTGTCAAGTAAATAAAATCGCAGAAGGGCATAAATACTGACTGAAGTTTAGTCGTTAATGGTCAAGCCTGCGTTTAAAACAATTCCAGACAAACGGTTTTTTCTTAAGA
>Ga0078972_1005543_pt1 | contig 31834 bp, 27 predicted proteins | sample YelNatPaOPGAMG01_FD_67568 | JGI IMG/M metagenome (GOLD analysis project Ga0078972, IMG submission 67568) | Hot spring thermophilic microbial communities from Obsidian Pool, Yellowstone National Park, USA - OP-RAMG-01 (SPADES assembly) (version 2) | ecosystem: Environmental > Aquatic > Thermal...
GCCTTTACGAAAAACATCCCTTCTACAGCTTCAACAGTACTCCATACAGGGGTGATTCGAATGTTTACATATAAGGGGCGACGAAGTACATCACGAAACTGGAGAGTCACGTGATCGTGAAACTCGAACGTTTCAGGATACGCGCCGTTTTTGCACTCTACCCAGGCAGCTCTCTCAAATGAATATAGGCGATTATCAATGGCTTTAAGAAAGATCGCCAGCATGAAGATGAAGTCGAATTCGTCGATAAGAAGCCGTCAAGCAGGAGCACAAATGAGAATTCCCTCATCCGTTCGGTTATACATGAGCACGGTGCAGTCTTGGGGCTGGCGAATCCAGCAGATAGATATCAGAGTTGAAAAAAGACAAAGAAAAATACTATCGCCTCGTCTTGCGCTATTTCGTGTTTCTGGACCAGAGCTCGAACGCAAGGCAGAGATGAAGCAGAGTGAGGAAAAAATGAAGAGTAGGAGAGATGGAAGACTGTCCTAATGGGTAAGCGCCTCAACGCGGTTCCAATGTGCAACATCAAGTCACGTTTCGTGAGTACCGACTCCAGAATCCTTCACGGCATCATGAAGGAGATCAGTCCCCAGTTCGATGCTAGAAGGGAGGACTTCGCCGGCGAATACCGGCAGACGTACTAGAAGAACATCTTCAATTTCAAACGTCTGAGAGCGAGCGAGCAAAGTTGTCCACTGGGATGATCGAAACCGATGGAGTAGCCTTGGGTGTACACTAACGGCTATTGAAGAAAGATCGTCGAGTCCCGCCCTTGGTGAGCCATGAAGATGAGAGAAAGGCGGGTCCTGCGACGCAGGAGGTGGAGGCTAACAACTTTATGGTTGGCGCGGACGCTGGGAATACGAATATCATAACCATCGCAGCATCGAAGCGTGGGTAAGATGGCACAGACGGCAACTAAAGCCAGAAAGACAAGCGTCTTTTGAGGCGCTCGAGATCGAGATACTATCGAGAATCGAGACATGGAATGGAGGGATGAAGGATCACCTGGAAGCTTTGAGCGAGGTGTCGAGCCAAAGAGCGGACTTTGTAGCTTTTCTGAAATTCATGAAAGTTCGCGTTGCTCATTGGGAGGCGCTGTGGGAGGAGTATACAAAGCCTCGGTGGGCTCGTCTGCGTATGAATCTATATGGTGGGAGGCAGCGGGCGTTTGCCGACATTTTCAATCAGTTGAGTGCCTTCAAAAAGGACGAGAATCAGAGTCTCGTAGTAGCGTATGGGGCAGGGCTATGGAAGACCCAAAAAGGGACTACTCGAGCTCCAACGAAGAGAACGTACAATGAGTGTGCACGGCGTTTCGTTACGATACCTGTATATGAGTTTCGAACATCGTATACACTCCATGAGCTGGGGAGTATACTTCAGAGAGTTGAGATGGAAAAGTGCCAGAGGAGTCCTGAGGAAATAGCAAAGTACGGACCGCAGATGGAAAAGCAAATGCAAAGGATGGCAAAAGAGCGAGGGCTACTTCCACTAGTAAGTACAACTAGTAATGACAAGAAACGGATGGAGTTTGTGAACCGAGATTTTAATGCCGCTATCAATATCCGGAGATGTGCGGTGCTGGGGAACAGACCTCCAGAGTGAACAAGAAGGAACTTTTTTGGACAACCTCTCAAGGTCAAACTATATGAGAAAAAGTTGGAGACAGTAGCGGGTGGCCGGTCCAAAAAAACGGGGAGGCGTCTACACGTCTGATGGAGACGTCGTCTAGGGCGCACCGTCCGCCACTGCTGTACACGGTCGGCATCGTTCGACTTTTGGAAAGTGTTCGGTGTCGGCATGTGAAAGCTCGCGATACCGCTGCAAACATTCCCACAGTTCCATTTCGGTAATTTTCCAGTCCCGTTGACCATCAGGCATGGATACAACGCTCGATTCTGAGACGACAAGCCATCAAGGGGCTTCTCTGGCGCTGCAGCAACTCGTTACGTCGATAGCGCCCCAAAATGAATCATCAGTGATGCTTTCAAATGATTGCTGATGTTTCGATCATCCCCAGTTAATCATCAGTACGCATTACGATCTCTATTCGCGCATCGCCCATGAATCGAGAGTTTGATCCTACACTTCATGCTTACATTTCGATCCTACTTTGCCATAGTCCAACGAGCCTTGGACTCGCGGTACGATACATGGCGACGAGCATCGAGGACGCCAGGAGGCAGGCTCACGTGGCACCCAAACAACAACGCTCTGCATCGACGAGGGATCCATGAGTAGCAACGCGCTCGGAATACAGCCATTTCTCATAGTGCGTTTTTATTGCATCGTGTCGAGCATCCCATCCAGTATCGTGCAGGAATAACAAACAACCGATACCTCTAGGGCTTTGTGATGCGCCTGTTGCGAAGCGCCTCTAGCCGAATGCTCGTGGAATTGTTTCCTCGGGCTGATAGCTTCGCGCTCGCCTCAATGTGCTGCAGGAGGTCATTCACTTGCTCGGCAAGCTCGTCGCGCTCCCTCTTGAGACGCTCGACTTGCTCGCGCCAAGCAGCAGCGTCACGAAGCAAGCGCTCGTTCAGCTCCCGTAAAAGCTTGGCATCAAACTCATTACCTGCTCCATCACCCGTGGCTGCGTCTCGCGAGCACTTCGGTTTGCTGAGTCGCTCAAGGCGTTGCTCGAGTTCCTGAACGCGTTTGCTCCAAGCTCGCTCCAACTCTGTCGCCTTTGCCTCGTACCACAGCCGCTGCGACTCCAGCTGCGAAAGCAGAAGCATTTCATACTCCTGTGAAAGTGAGTCAACTTTGCTAGCAATCGTCGCAGCAAAAAGCTGCGTGCGTTCCTCGTCTATCTCCGGAGCGCTTCGCTGGGATGAGCTTGCCGGTGCATTCGCACCTCCATCGCTGTGATAAGGAACACCGCTCGCTGCGACAGCGCGGCTGCCGGTCGACGCACGCATCTCGAGCACTGCATGCTTCCCATCGACTTCGTTCAGCAGCACGCGGTGAACGTACGAGTCGCTACCATAGTCCCAGACGCGCCCACTTTGCAGTTCCATGGCGAAGACATGGTTCGTGTCTCGAAAATGCGCAAGCGCATGGTGTTGCACATAGCGCCCGCATCCCACATGCCCACAAACGAGACAGATCCAGAGCTGCGTCTGAGCGTTACAGACCTGACAAGAGGTTTTTTGTGGGTTCAGCGTCTCCGACACGAAGCGGCACACGGGGCACGATGGATCGCCCCAACGTGCCAGACAGGCCGTGTGCAGGGCGTGATTGCAGAGGCCCACCAGTATAGACTCGAGATCGAGCCGATCAAGACACACTGGGCAGGTAGGCCACTCTTCCAGATGTCCGATATCCGCGTCACTCGACGTTGACTCGTCATATTCCACGATTTCGTCCCCGTCCTGCTCGCTAGGAAGCGCCAACGAGGCGACCAAACGGGAACTCTGTTTTGATGTGCAGCGATAGACCACGCGCTCCACAGGGAGCACCCGACATCGCTCGGGAGCGAGAGCCTCTGAAAACGCTCGCCCATCGTACTCCATTCGAAAGAGGACAGCATCGTCTGGGCTCAGGAAGCGCAGCAAAACCGCGTACGAATTCGAGTAGGACAAGTCCCAAACAATTCGCATTCGGCGAATTCTACTCCTGAATGGTGCTACAAACTGGGCCAGATCGGCAGTGCTCAAATAACCGGGAACTCCAAGCATACAGAGCAATGTCGTTTGATCGAAAATCATGGAAGCTTTTGCATGCCGTCGGGCAAAGTCCGAGCAAGTTAGCGAGCTAGGAGACGATTTCCAGTGAGCAGCCGGCACCTCTCCAGTGGCATGTGAACCCTTCACCGAGTCGCTGGATGCCTCCGCCAGCGTCTTGGGTGTACCCACTTCGACTTCGGCTCTCTTCGTTTGGTCCTCGTCTTCGTTCAAAGTGGATTGTTTATGCTCCAGTATGGAGCGCGCAATGTGGTCCCCCAGGCTCGATTCCGTGGGTTTACGCACAGCCGCTGTGGTGCTCGCCGCGGGAGCACTGCTCTCCAGCTGGGGCTCTTGAACACGACGAGCGCTCTGCCGGTCTGCAAGCAAATGAATGCGTCCAGTAACGGTGTCCAGTGGAATCTCTGGGTTTCCCGCCCTGAAATCGAGCCATTTCGGGCAGTCCTCCGGTTCCCGGCGCGCATACCCTTTTGGCTTGCGAAAGTCATTCGCTCGGGCCGGCGGGTCAACTGACTCCGTACCTGTTGCAGGCTGCTTTCGCCAGGCCTCACACACTTCTCCGCGTTCACTAGCAGCACCAACCGCTGGGAGCGCGGTCGATGATTCAGGGCTAAGGTCGCTTACCGGTGCTTCAGGCGCCGCTTCGCTGGGGCCCTTTGTCAAACGAGTATTCGCCCAGCGCGGTGCAGACTCGTTTTGTACGCCTGTTGAGGACTCGTCCGCTTCGCTGCTCTGGTGCGGGTGCATGCACTGTGCCTGTTGAAGTAGGGAGCGCCCCTTTCCATACACAACCTCTACAACAAGCAGCAGCATAGAGCATCAGGTCCACAGCCGCCCATTCGTGATCGAGTTGGCAGCAGAGCCCCGGTACTCATACTACCAGTGTACATTTCTCTCGGCACACGGGATGCGCGCTTCACGTCACAAGCCGAAGAAAGGCGCTCTCAAAGCGAGCTCGGGTGCCATTCCACAAGATGTTTCCTCAGTTTCCTATTGTCTGGAGGTTGGCTATCAATGCTTGGCATATTTATGGCTTGCTGGCGAGCATCTCGCTGACGTGCCTGATTGTCTCTTATTTTGGCCCGTTGCTGTTCATGAGCTGGGCCCCACGGTGCAACCTGTGCCGACGCTACTTCGCGGACCTCGAGTCAGCGCGTGCTTCTGGATCAGAGTCGGTAGCCGAGGCAGTCGATCGTACGATCGGACGACGTTCCTCGCAACCTGCGAGCACCCAGGAGTCCAGGAGGAAGCGAGCGAACTCAGTAAAGAGGGGTGGCGCGGGCACCGCTGCAGCCGAAGAGCCGCGGAACCCCGTCGACGTAGCAAAAGAGCCCTGGGCGCTTGTGACAGGGGCTTCTTCTGGAATAGGGTTATGCATTGTTCGAGAGTTGGCTAGGCAGGGCATCAACGTGGTTCTGGTTGCTCGAAACGATGCGCTTTTACCAAAAGCCGTGGAGCAGCTGCACACTGAGTTTCCGGAGCGAAGTTTCCGCGTAGTGGCGACGGATCTCTCGGACGCTACCCCAGCGGACAACGCACTGGAGACAGAAGTAGGTGTGATACCCGGCTACCTCTCGGATGTGAAGGAAGCTACAGCTGATCTCTTTGCTGCAGACACATTGCGTTTGGTGTTTTCCAATGCTGGTTACCTTCTAATGTCGTTCTATTGGCAGCGAGGCCTCGCGGAGCAGATGCGCAACTGGGAGTGCAACGTCACTGCGGCGTTGCGGCTGACGCATTATGTGCTGGAACGTTGGGCCCAAAACCAGCATCGTTTCGGTGACTTGGATCGTACCGGTGCGACGTCGCGAACCTCTCGAAGACGACTGCTTGTTTTCACGAGCTCTTCGAGTTTCTTTCTGCCAACGCCATTCGCGACCTTGTATGGCGCCGAGAAAGCGGCGTTGACCTCGTTTGCACAGTCGCTGGCGGTGGAGGTGCGTGACCTTGGTGTCGATGTGTTAGTCGTCCATCCAAGCTATACGCGGACAAATCTCTATGCAGGCCAGCCAAAGCTGGCCATTCTGCGTTTCCTGGATCGGTTTACAGGTGCCAGCCCTGAGGGTGTTGCTGAAAGCATCATGCGCTCCATAGGTCGTGGCTTCCTCATCCGCGATATCGGTTTATATTCTAGCCTTACGCGGTGGCTGAATCACATCATTGACATTGGCCTGCTGAGCAGTATCCTGGTGCAACTGCGGCATCTCGTACCAGAATACCGGGCATTCAAGGCGGCATCGGAAGCACCAAGACAGCGCGCCTGTTAGGCTGTATTCGAAACGCTACGGTGTGCTCCATGCTCGGCGAAGACGGGTCGTCTGTGGACGGGTATACAACGATGCTCTCAGTGAACGAGATCGTTTCGCCCCTCAAAAGTCGCCGTCGGGGGATGCTGTTCATCACGAGCCCCACACTGTCGCATAGTCGACCTGTGCGATCTCATTCGTGGATTGTTCTGAGTTAAACCCCGTTCTATTTACGATCGATCCTTACCTGCAAGAAACTGGAGACACCCAAATCGAGTCGTGGCGCACTCGGTGCCTGCAGCATTTTTTCACAAATGACACGAACATTCCTACCAGGTTCGACTTCTAGAGAACTTGGATTCATCGCTAAATCTAGTCACCGTGAGCGAGCGCCCTGGACTCTTCAACGCATCGAGCACATTCACGCTGTCGGCTGACGCAAATTCTCGAGTCCCTGCACAACCTTGGCTGATTCCACGATGTCGCCGACTTTGACATCCCGCAAGAAAAAGGCGCCTTCGGTCGTGTACCCAAAGACAGCGAAACGCCCGTCGAGCAGGTTTCGCCCCGCGGGAGTAAGATCTGGCTCGAACAGGAACCAGAAAAACTGGCTCGAGCCACTATTCGGCTCGAATTCGTTACGTGCAAAGCACAGGCTTCCAAAGGCCGTTAGTGGAAGCACCGTGGCCTGACCGCCTCTTCCGTCGTCCTCGAGCGTTATGCCGTAAAGAGGCATCGGATCTCCTTTCGCGAAAATTTCTAAAGGAATCGTTCGCTCCTGGTTTGTTTTGGAGTCGATAAAGCCGTGGATCTTGCCTTCTGGTTCGGGATCTCCGGTCTGAATTACGAAACCGTCGGATCGAATGATACGTAGACCATTGTAGAAGCCTCGGGAGACGAGATCCACAAAGTTACCACCAGTCACCGGAGCGGAATACCCATCAACAACCATTACGAGCCGTGCCCTGTCATAGAGATTGCCATCGATATCAAACTGCTTGGGCGAGCCCTCCTCGCCGCTCTTGCGTAGGACAAACTCGACGGTTGCCCGCCCCAGAAGCTGTGGGAGATGGCTGTATTCCTCCGGGACCTGGAAAGGAAAGCCTTTAACAGAGAGCTCTTCTAGCGTTCCAACCTGGCGCAGAGCGTCCTTCGCCATACTTTCGAAATTTTCAGCGTCTTTTGCATCCGCAGAAGCCTGCAAACTTCCGAGCATTGACTGCAGCGTACTGAGAGCCCGCTGCGCCTCTGCGGTTTTCGCTTCACTCACGTCCGCAAGCAAGTCATTTGCGTTCCTACTAGTCATTTGTGAGGCCTTGCGGACATGACTAGAAATTTGGGACCACTTTTTCTGCCGAAGCTCCCGCAGCGTCGCCTCGAGCTCCGTCTGGAGCTGCCGCAAGTGCTCGTTGTCAATGGGAAGCGCCCAACGCAACAGCGACTCCGGGTCTTTGTTGACCACTCCTGAAGCGCCGGACAAGGTCCTATTTGCCGCAGCGGCCTCTTCTACTACATGCCGCTCAGTCAAGGCAGCTACCCCAAGCTGCGACAGAGCTGCTGCAGTGAGGGCTGCGGCGGAGTGCTTCAGCAACTCCCGGCGGGAGACGGAGAACTCCCCGTCTCCAGAACCGTGGTGCAGACGCAGCAGCGGCTTTCGTGAACGGCACCGCGCACGAAACTTGCGCTCTAGCCGTTGCAGAGAGTGAACAGGTGCCAACTGAGACCACATAGCTCGACAGCCTAAAAGGAAAACCGACTCCTCGTTCCGGTGCTCAAAGCGTAGCGCCTCAATGCCGTGATCATCGTTACAGCCCCTGGCAGGCGTCGTCGATGCAGCGTCCTGGTGTGGGCCTGCCTGTGTTCTCCCTGAACGGCGAAGTCGGATCCTTCAGATTCGCATTTCTACCGGGGAAAATGATCACTCCATGCCTGAGAGATTCTCGTAGTCCTTAGAGGTGAGCCTCGGATACGAGAAGATCATACTCTAGGCGCAATGGAATCAAGCAGGACAATTTTTCGATGTATACGGTCTAGAGCTCTGCCGACTATCCGAAATGCACAGCCGTCGACTCGAGCGCGATGCGTCGCCGCTCCAGCGATTTCTCAGTTCTCGAAAGCCGACAGAGCGTGTGCTGCAATTTGTAGCACACCTAGAAGCTTTCCTTGGCACGGCCAGATGCGCTATAGACGTTTCTTTCCACGGATACGACCCGTCACGTCGCCATGTTCAATAAAAACTGGGGGGTCAGGCATGCGCCCGCGAAACTCAGCTCAGTTGGGGCTGGATCCAATAAGCTCCGCGCATGTCGTCCTCAGCACTGCATATCGTCTGATATAGATGGCAGCGTTGAAGTCTCTGTCCACGCACTCTTTGTGTGCATTGCCTTGGTTGAATAAACCACCGCGAAGATTGCAAGAACTCGTTCACTCTGTGCCACTAAAGTCTTGTCACCGCCCAGTAGGGTAAATATGTTTTCCCGTCCATCTTCTCTCGTCTGTGCTACTTGCCTCCCTTCGCTCGATGGTCGGCGTGAAGAGTAGTTTTTCGTTTTCTTCGAACCCGGCGACACCGGTCCTCCAGGATCCTCGACTTTCATGTCCATAACTTGCCTTTGGAATTTTCATTTTTTTGAACATGAACGCACTTCTTTATGCCCCTAGGTAGGGACCTCCCCTGAGGCAGATGGACATACGCAAGAAGACGCAATGTGCACCGATGTGTCACCGCGTGCTGAGTTCTTCTGTGATTCACACACTGGAGACGTCATTACCTTTCATCGTAGAAACCACTCCTTCGGTGGGGATGAATCAGAGACAGTATCGCGAAATGAAAAGCAGCACTACTCCACCATACCATTGGCAAAAGCTAGAACACAAGGGGAAAGGTGAAATACTGCGTTGTCCACTAGCTCCAAGTTGCAAGAAGTTAGGAAAAAGACTGGAATGATCCGATGAAGTGGATACTTCTGTTGTATGAGCCTTCTCTACGATAGAAACTGCGGCTGTGAAATCAGTCCACTACGGCTAACACAGACGGTATCCTCGTTCTCCTAGAGCTCGATCGTAAGCATAACGGGATCCCTGCTCTGCGAATTCCCCTTTTCGATAGGACTGTCTCGCCAGAGGCAAGTCTCATGAACTAAAAAAACAGACCGACGTCCCTGTGCTACATACCGATAGGAGCGTTCTAGGAACGCTGTCGTTGCAATTTCGATGGAAGCTGGCCGTGCGTGAACTAGTACTCACTTTCGGGACTGGATCCTGGTGTTTCCAGGACCACACGAACAAGCTTTTGAGAGACAGGGACGCCCGCGATTGCTGCGATCGTCGCTTTAGCTTGCCGTAATGTGATCAATGAGTCGTTCTGTACTGTTGCCCGCAAACGCGCTTTAAGAATCTCGGTTTTCGATACGGAGAACATCCACTTGTTTTTCTTAGTATCACTCAACAATCTGAGTACTGTGTTCTGAGTGACCTGAAGAAGGAATGTCGTCCTCGTTCCACTTTTCAGTACAGCATATATCCTACACGAAATTTATCTTCGATACGTAGACTACATTGCACCTTAGTTTCGATCTTCTGCTGTACACGGCAGTGTGGATGAAGCGTAATTGCATTGTTACAGTTTCAGTAGCGTATCGCAACGCATAAATCGCCATGTAGGCTCCCAGAATCATAGTGAGTCCCGACAGATTGCTGAAAGAGCAGAAACTAACGGCTAACTAGCAACTCGATAACAGTTTCGCATGACCTTGATAGTAAGCGTTGAAATGGGGAAAGTTTCCGTATGTTCGAAAGTTTACTTTCGAGGCGGAAGGTCCCGCGAGCCGGACGAGTGTCTGGGGCTAGCTAGTGCTTCATGCTTCCTCCAGTGGCAGGTGCTGTGGCGAGACCTGTGCAACTCGTTCGCAACGCAATTCATTCTGGAACGAGGAGTGCGTACGCTGCGTCTGAGCGTCGCCCTGGTCGCAGTGGACTCCTAGTATATCGCTTCGCGCTGTCGCAGGCTCCCAGAATGATTATGTGCTCCGACCCCGTATCGGATGAATCACGCCTCGAGCCGACGCCCTCAGTGGTATGCCAAAGCCGTTCTGTCTCCGTGCAGGATCTGCTTCAGTGGTATAAGCGCGTTACGGCGTGTCTTCACGGCAGGCACTTGGTACACGATAGAATATACGAAACGACCAGCATATCCGAGAGGAAGTATAAGTAATGACACATGAAGGTAGGTGCTTCATAGTAGACGCTTTCCCGAAGGCGAATATCCTTTCCGAATTCTGGGATCCATGGTCAATCTAAACGGTTTGTCATCTGAAAAGAAAATCTGAAAAAAAAATCGATCGCCCCGTGAGGCAATCCGCACGCCGGGCCCGCCATGAACAGGTGCAATCGTTCAACGCTTTGACTAAAATTTTTTGTTCACCCTGGCGTTTGGAGGCACCAAACAGGATGAAGGCCGCTTTCCTCAGTTCCTTCACGTTGGAGCCACTACTGCACACTGGTTGTGACCGAAAGGAACTGCATAGTACCCAGAATAGATTGGCGTTACCTGCTTTGTACGGTAAGCGGAGTCCGGGACGCCTCGCGCGTAGGACTCTGCACAGCGTGCTCGATGCGGACGTGAAAGCGCAGCGCTCTGGCCCGAGAAAGCCCAATAATGGAGACACTTCTGACTTGGAGCAACCACAGTCTGCTTCTGCATTGTTTGTTTCCGAGATCGTGAAGATCGCTGGTCCAGACAGAGGCATTTTTGCGCTTAACGAGTTCGAACGCGACGCCATCGCATCGCAGCTGGCCCGGCTCGAGAAGAAGAATCCCACCAAGGCCCCGCTGTGCGAATTGGAGTCGAAGCTCTTGGGCACATGGCGCCTTGTGTATACTGACCGAATGATTCTGGGTCGGAGAAGGGCGCTTCTGTACCTAACGTCGAGCGCGAAGCCAGGCCTGGTGCACCTCGGAGAGGTGACGCAGCAAATACACGCTCCGGAAAAAGTACCTGCGCAGTTCCATGGAGCGCACGTAAGTGAAACTGGTAGAGCAGAGAACCGTGTAGAATTTCGGGTATTCGGGGGTATTGACGGTGTCTACACCGTACAGGCTTTCTACGGGGCAGACGTGTCGAACTCGGCGCGGGTTTGGATCCAGGGCGTCTCGTCTTCGTTGCAGCCAGCAAATTTCGTGTCCATAATGAATGAGCAGCGCCAGCAGGTGCTGAAAGAGCTCTTCGATCCCACCGGATATTTAGATGTTACTTTTCTGGACGACGTCTACCGAATTACTCGCGATGAGAAGGGTTTCGTGTATTTGTGGGAACGAATATCGACAGCCTAGTCCCTTTTCTTGATTTCGCGTGTCACTGCGGAGGCGTGGACAGAACGATTTCGTTCCTACTGGGATAACTCGGAGACACAAACACAGCGCGAAAGTGATCCGCAGCTCCGGTTGCCGACCGGGACTTGCCTGCTCAACGCGCCATTCAGGCAAGAAGACCCCTGAGCCATGCGCTGCTGCTTGCTCATCCAGAGACTTTTGCCGTTTGCACCCGGCCCGCACAGGCACAGACGGAAGCTCAGGGAGCCGCGATATGGCAACGATACGTTGACGGAGGTTTGGGAGAGAATCGTGTTGTCGTTTCGCGCACCAACGCCGAACGTTGCGGAAACGCGGTTCCGCATTGATGCATGAAGCTGCCTCGACGAGAACCCCGCTGCTAGTAAAATACCCTGGATTCGTTTAGCTGGATAGTGGTCGCACTTGCAGTGTTCATGGTGCATGTCTTCTAGTTTAATGCCGCTTGAGCCCACCAGTGGCGAGAGGGACGAGCAACCGTACTCGATCACTGGTTGAGACCTATATTCCGTATGCTCACTGTCAGAGAATGTGGATGGAAAAGAAGAGAACGGTACCAGTTGGCCAGAGAAACATTGTCCCGTCAATAGTGCGAAAGTGAAGAGCTAGTCTGGGCCCAGTGCACGTTCTCCTCAAGCTACCCCGTTTACAGTAAAAGCGCACCTTCTTCGGGTACTCTGGAAGAGCCGCAGACGCGCTCCCGGTCATGGCAATGCGTCCGAGAGGGCTATGTACAATCATGTAATTGTCTGTTCGATCCAGCCACAATGCTCTGAAAAACAGACTTTCTTAGGATGCGTCCGCCTCTAATGATCCACTGTTCACTTTACAACGTTTGCGCTTGGAGTAGCTTTGTATCGATCTAACAGAGATGTGTCGGGAGCGCCCGCAACGCAATCATTTGTTTCTTTGCATCCGATGGATGCCGAATTGTCTGACACGGCTCTGTTCCAGCTCTCATCTCGACACGGCTGTAAATTAGAGGTTTCCGTTAAACTCAGTCCAATGAATTCTGCAACATGTGTACCATTGCGGCTTTTTTGATCTTCTTGGTTCTGGGTATTCAAGAGATGGAGTGTATCTTGGAGATTTGAGCAAAGCCGCAGAAAGGCTTTATGCTCTAACTGCTGGCCCCCCAAAAACCGCCTCACTTTCAGATGTCTGTCACTCTCGGGTCAGCAGATATTTGAACCATCCTTATCGATGTCCTTATCGCAAACGAAGTTAACCCACCACAGAAATTATGAATCTCTATCAACACGAGAGTATCCGCGCCAATCCATTGGACTCCATACGTTTTCTCAGAAATGATGCGAACGATGCCGCAGGATACGACGTCTCTGTACCTGTAATATGGCTGGTGACGGAAAGACACGGATGGAGCAACGAAAAAGTGCACTTTGTATCCCAGACCGTCACGCACTCAGCAGTACGTTGTATAATTTGTGCTCAAACCTAATTGTATAGTGCAAGAGGGACGGATGCTCATCGCACTCAGTTCGGCTCGACTTGGGAGGAATCGTAGACGTCTATTTGAGAACTCAAGGGGGGCCATGTGTATGTTTGTAAAGAAATGACACGCGTGCATTCCAAGAAAACGTTACCGCTACAGGCGATTCAGTTGTGTAGTCACCTAGAAACGATCAAACATACGGTATCGTTCTTCACCTCGTCCTTCATCGAACACCCGAAGTGTCCTCTCCTTTCTGAATCCCTCTGTCCTGACCTTACACAAGATTGCTTGCCTTGAATCGGGAGCTGAGAATGGGCGCACAGATTCACCTCGGCATTGAGCGGCTCTTCGTACCAGTCTCTGCTCCCCGATTTGATCGAGTTGAGGTCGTCTTCTCGGTTGTCAAACGCGAAATGTTCATCTTCGCGGATCAGTAAACCTGTCCTTTGCACCCGTGGCACCGTTCCTTCACAAAATCTTCTTCCAAAAATCGCTCCTTCCCTTCATAATACCTGAGCCGCTCGGTTGCTTCTCCGCTCGTGCGTGAGAGGGCGAGCGGGCAATCTCGTTTCTGTCCATGAGCATGCTCGGGATGGATAAGTAGACCAGAAGGTCCTCTAGAAAGAATCGATTCGTACATGTATAGAAACGGCGAGCCTCAGATTCATTTTCGACCCAGTGTGTCTGAATCCCGAGGATTTGGACCTATATCGCGTACAACGTCTATTTCTGTGCTGCTTACCATGTGGAGCAGAAGGTAAAGCTCTTCTTGAAACAGGTGACGAGCACGGGTGTGGGAAAACGTATCGGAGTGGAAAGATCAGTCTGAGACTCTGCCAAGGCCTATCTGCTCGAGCACATTGTGGGGGAGAATCCTGCAAAATATTAGATCCAGAACGCAATAGGGGATGATTCGCATTTCACGAGAAGAAGACCCGCTTATGCTCCTTTGCCTGAACGTATCCCTTCAAGCAATTATTCATACGAGTTCCTGACGCACCAAGGCTAGCTCTCCTCATCTGTCGAGAATTCTTCAATGAAACCTTCGTGCGATACCACAACTTGTACACGGGATCCTGGATGGAACACGGCCTGATCGTAGGATCCTCGACTTGCGGACACTTGCTTCCCAGAATACTTGGGCACGTCTCCATCGTACGTCGGATATAGCAAGATCTGCAACGCGCTTGCCAAAATGTATCAAACGACCCTAGAACACCATAATTATAACGGTTCAATGTCGAGCTCTTCATGAAGCGAACGCTGTGGACGTTGCATCCCTCGTAGCCTCACCTCACATGCCGAGGAGGTGCATCCTGATGGAATGAATTCTGGGGTGTGCCGACGGAGACAAATGACGTACTCCTTTTGGAAGATCTCGAGATTGCGTCGAGTTCGAAAGAGGTGCCAAAATGAGAGCGCTAGACGCTTCAGATCGTCTAAGCGCATTGCACTGCCCTCGGCCTCAGACCGACGGAAGTTTAACGCAAAAGTTATATCAACCATGATCCCTACCCAGATTGCATGCTGCGCTATTTCGCTTTTTCCCAGAGCGCCGTACAGAAGAAAAGCAAAACCGACGCCTTGTCCGAATCTGAGTGCCCGAAGTCCCTCAAGCGCTTATTGGATACGGTCTCCATTTGTAAGATCAAGGCATATGTTATCCAAGAGAAAATTTTTCTGCACAGTATTCTTTCGCCTCCCCAATGCGCTTCAAGTGATCCCTAAGAGAAATTTGTCGCAGTCACAGAATTTCAAGAAGAGCATTAGCGGCACATGTTCATGATTCCTCGTCGACGAGGAGCAAAATGCATAGAAGCCCACACGGACGATAGAGACGCACAACATATGAAACATTGTTCACTTTGTGAACGCTAGGCCTGCGTCGAGGAAAAAGACCAATATCCAGTTGTTCAGGGTAGGCGCAGAGAAAGACTTCCAGGTGAGCGCTGATCGCTTGCTGAAAGCCACCGCCGCAGCCCAAGCAACTCTAGATCCAGTGGCTGGTGCGAAAGACTCAAACGGAAAGCAAATAAAGCTGCTGACCTCGTGCACGGGGCGGTACCGTCTTGAGCCAGACATGATGGGCAACAGGAGAGACCCCCCAAATGTGAAATTACGGCGTTCGTACACATCTCGATGCCTGAGCACCAAATCGAACAAATTTCGACGCTTGGTATGCTTCATTCAAATCGTATATGACTCGTCGAAAGGCTCGAGCGAATGATGCCTTCCAGGAGTACCTGAAACCATGCCAGAATTGCCAACGGCTTGGGTTGTACGGATGCCAAAGGGACTCATTCGTCTACTTGTTCCATGAGTCAGAACGAGAGACGGTCGATACGTAGCGTCTTGTGGTGCTGGTAGCAGATGGGAATGGACGTGCTGGTGGGCGCAAGGGCTGCACTGCTGTTCTGTCGACGAGGGCTTTTCTCGAGAGCATGAATCGGCTCTCGTTGACCACAACCGATGAGCTCAGGACGTCATCACCGCGTGATGAGCTCGGGCGCATGACTGAGCAGGCCGAGGAGAAGAGAGTTAGACAGAGCCGGACGCGCGATATAATGCACGATAAACTCACCGAACGTCGGATGGTGCCGCAGTCGATGGTGAGGTTCTTCCGACAGTGCGATTCCTCTGGCTTCCATGCATGCAACCGATTTCTGAACCGAGTCTTTAATTTTTTGATACGCATCCAGAAAAGTCTCGCATTCCCGTAGCATACAGCCGCTTTGTTTCGAGCGAACTTTCCAGGGAATCCTTTATGAGTCAGCGTTGGCATTGCGCCGAAACACTGAAGAATTCCAAGGAAGAAAATTGATCGACGATTAAGAGAATTGTATTCTCGCTGTCAGCACTGCACGGGATTAGCATGAACCGTATTCGATAAGAGCGGAAGCGCCTGATTATACATTGGAAACAGTTGTTCAGGAAAATCGGGAGACGATGATGGTGTTTCGGTGCTCGATATTGTTCATGATATTTATATATTACGCAGCACGTGACAGCAGCGGGAAACATGAGGTCCGCATGGTGCTGTACAGCGCAGTCTCCGACAGGTGAACAAGGCTGCCGGCCGTCTTTGTGGTTCTCTTCTAACTATACGGGACCGCTGGTACAGTGGAATACGCTACCCCAAAAACCCGATGCACCGGTTGGAATGCGCTTCATCCCGTCGCTAGATTGGACGCTATCTTTAAATGATCTGAATTTAATGATCGTGAGACTATTTTACACGTCAATGACACCGGTTCAAAATAATCTGTACATGGGAGTGTTCGCTCTCTTTGAAAGCTCCGCGGTTGACATGCAGGAGACTCGTTCTGCCGCCAGCGAGAAGCGATGACGACAAGCAGTATGCAAGCGCATTTCTTGCTCACCGATGCTGAAAACTTGCACTCCACGCTCGAAGCGATTTCTCTGCGCAGCTTGCAGAACTGCTGGCATCAAGTACCAAGTTTAAATGTTTCGCTTGGTCGTGATTGCCTTTATTCGGGGGACGACGCATCATGTGGACTCGTTCGCGGACAGCTCCATCAAGGCACAGGACATGTTTTTCATCGTACAGCGATGCAAATTGGAACTCCATCACCGGCAGAATGCAGCACACATGGGCACAAACGTGACATTCGGAGTGAAGCTGCTCCATGTGGCCCACATTCTTTCTATCGGTATGCTGGTGCTTGTGCTGGTGGTGACGCTGGACCCCCTTTTCGCAACCACACCACGTCTGCCTATAGCAAACGCGCCTTGACCATGAAGCCGCCAGTGCCAATTACCCGCTCACGTACAGTGTCTTGTTATCCGCGTTCGGCGAGTCCAGCGAGCATCCATCGGCTCCTTTGCGACAGCGCAGTCAACAGGCCGTAGTACATTTGGTGACCTCGGTTCTCACTTGCATTTGATACCAAAGACACCTTAACATACAGACACGGAAGATAGTAGGGGCACTTGTGCACAGAGGAATGTGGACCCTAAACGTGCATTCCTGCCAACTTCGACTCCTACTTTATCAAAATACAGTAGCTGCGTAAATCTTACAGGGAGCACTTGAGACACCAAGGGCAGTGTACCAAGGTATGCGAAGATCCTCTGTACATTTGGAGTAATAAGGGTGCAAAGGGCACTCATGTGTTCCGCAAACCCAAGCTACTCGTGAAACCTAAGCAATCAAAATAAAAGAAGCAGCTACGATCTGCGAATACGTTCCATGGAATGAAACGATTCGCAACCACAGAGTCCATATATATGCACATTTACAGACGCCCCCCAGCCATTTTTGAGCAGTTCCTGCTCCGGCTTCAAGTTCTCCTTGTACATTTTGAGCCTGAGATTCTGTCCCATAAAGTTCGATCGCGTCAGCTCCTCGGGTCTCGTCTTCAGCATCGCACATTTCTCACAATGAAGGCAGCTATGAAGTCTTGGTTCACGAACTCCTTGCATGCTTTGCCTTGGTTGAACGCACCACTGCACGGCTTCCTCGAACTCGCGCCCTCTCTTTCATTGCAGTCTCGTCATCATTCCGTCGGGCAAACGCCTTCTGTCGCCAATCGCCTCCCTGCGTCCTCTTCTTCGTCATATGCTCCTCTCCGCTTGATACTCAGCAAGAAGAGGATTTTTTCGTTTTTCCCGGCAACTGGCGACACCAGACTTCCAGGATCCCCACTTGCATACCCATGCCTATCCCTTGGATTATTCATTTCTTCAAATGAACGCACTTCGAACGCACCTCTAATAAATCGCGAACAAGCTTTTGATGACACGCTCCTGCGGTGGAACACAACTGAGGTGACAGGCCGCAAAGAAACCAATCAGACGACGTTTTCGCGCGCGCCACAGCAATCACCTTGATCCGTAAAGTCAGCTGTTCACACTAAAGCGCACTATTCCATAACCCTTTACAGTCTGTGGTTACGCGGACGCAGTCCGCAGGGAAGGCATGCTTGAGGGGCAGGATCCCTACAAGCTGCTTGGCATATCAAGAAACGCGGCACAGGCGGAGTTACGCGCCGCATACCTTCGCCTCGCGTTGCGCTGGCACCCCGACAAGCACCCACCGGAAACGCAAGCGCTGGCGGAGCGAGAGTTCAAGAAGGTGACTGAAGCGTACAAGCGCTGTGAAGAGTTGCGCAAGCATTCGAGTACACGGGAACCGCACGAGGCAGCATCAAGTAGGTTTGGTTCGCGGTTTACAAGCTCACCGAACAGCAGCTATGCGGATGCCGCCACAGAGGCCTATTGGCGGGCCTTTCGTCGCGCGTCAGCGGTCCGCGACGCTGCAGGCTTTGCTGCGTTTACGGCGCCCCGGAGTGAAGCTGCAGACTCTCGCGCTGATCCATGGCGCTGGATACGCTGGCGTGCAGGACTCGAGTGGCGACGAATGCGTCGCGGTGCGCATGCTGCCACGCTGACCGGAGTGCTCGCGCTCGGTACGAGTCTTGTGCTGACAACCCGTGGGGTATCGTTGCTCTGGGAAAAGCGGAACGCTGCCCACTCATTCGATCACGCCGTGAAACGACGGGCCTGGGCGTCCCGAGACAAGCGATAGTGTCGCGGTTGCGGCTCCGTCGTGGATGGAGAGACCTCAGCGCGCGCCCGTGCACCGTCACCTCGACAAGTGGCCGCTGTATAGGCCAATAGAACGGGCGCTCTGATCGATGTCATCTCGTACGGGGATAGATCTGGCACGACCCAGGCGGTGCCGTCATCTCTGATCAGGGCGCTTGCCGGATCCTAGCCACCTGTACTGGTAGACGTTCGCAACGTCGTAACCAGAACGGGAACGAGGATCACCACGAGTAAAATAATCAAGCAATAAAACCCACAAAACATTAGACGATAATAAGTCCGCTGCCGTTTCCGAGCCGTCTGCAGCTTGCGTGTACCTCGTTTAGTCGAAACTTTGGCGGCGGCGATGTTCTTCTCGATCTCATCTAGAGTTTCGCCCTGCGATTCGACCAAGACGCTCATGTCGAGGAAAATGTTCCGCAACTCCTCCATGCCAGACTCGAGCTCACGCAGCGCTGCTGCGCGCTCTTCCATATCTCGTGCTACAATACGAATCTGCTCATAGTCGCGGTCGGTGGCCTGTAACATCTGCTGGCGCATGAGTTCGCCCGCATTACCAGACGAGCCGGCAGCTTCAAGAATTGCAGTCGCCTGTTCGTGTGTGATATCGGGATTCATGATCCGGAGCTCGCGTTCGGCCTGCTCCCGGAGCTCGCTATCGCATTCACCTTGGAGCTGCTGGAAGTCCTTCAAGGCACTGAGAAAACGGCGCGAGAGCGCGGCATGTGTTCCCCCGATTATCCGAGCTTGAGCCGAGCTCGAAGCCTGTCCTCGAGTTTGCGATGCTTTTTTTTGCTCTTCGAGCTTCATCTCGTCAAGCTGGCGCTTGATATCGATGGCAAGCATTCGCGCTCGACGCATATCCGGGGGTGGCTGCATCCGAGTAGGATCCTCAAGCCGCGCCCTGTGTGCAGCACGTATCTGTTCTGTTTCCGCAACCAAGTCAGCGATTTGAGCTTTCACCATATCCACTTTTTCGTAAAAGGTGTTCAGCTGCGTGCTGCTTTCGCTAGCCTCGCCTGCCTCGGAGCTCTCAGCAGCACCAGAAGCATCGCCAGTGCGCTGCGCGCCTCTGCGACTCGAACCCGGGATGCCGCGCAAAAAGCGATGCTGGAGTCTGGCAAGACCGTTCTCCATACGATCGAACACGGTGTCGCTCTTGCTTGCGTCGCCAACAGCTCCAGGCTCCCCTAGCGAGCGGCCTGTTCCAGTGCGCACGGCGGTGCGAGTCGCACCGGACGTGCTAGGCCCTGCCTCCAGGTCGCTTCGCATGTCACCAGCGCTTTCTTGGACCCCGGAACCATTGTCAGGACTGGACTGCCCCTTGCGCAGCTCATCAAGTCTATCCATGCTTCAGTTTCCACGCCGTGGGAGACAGCCAAGTATAGGTATGATGAAGGAGCGTAACTACTTGTAGGAGGAAAAATCAAATTTAAGTCACGTGACATACGGGCGTTCAGGCCGCCCGAGCCCGCGATCAGGCATGGCCTGTCATCGGGGGCGCGCGCCATCATCCACAGCCCCCGAACTGACGATCCTCGGGTGAGGCGGTAGCGGGGACAAGGTGCTAACACGGCTATCATTCTTGATGCCTTTTCGTGTTTCAGGAAACGGTTACCGAAGGTTAGCGTTCTGCTCTGTATAGCGAAATGTGGTGTACCTGGACAGGCGCATCCTATTTTGTTTTTTGTACGATTTTCTTGCAGGGATTCCTCGAAAGGAAGATATTCTATTGCGAATGGAAATAGTGCGGAGAGAGCGTATGCAGTTGCGGATAGCCGGTGACAAAACGATCTTCATCGTCCAAAATAGGTCAATCTAGGGTAACAGGATGCATGAGACACCTTTCTTCGAGTGTTTATACGAAAAGACTTGCGCCAGGAAAGAGCTCCTCGACTTTTATGTATGTACACGAGTGTCTCCCCATACATCCCCTGCGGTCCGCACGTGCCCTAGGGCATACTACGAATAAATCCGGAGAGTGGAACGTTTCTATAATAACAGAGCGTCGCGCTTTGAACGACAATTAATATTGATTTCATATTGACGCGTCAACGCTTATCACGAGCGGCACGAGTTTTCGTCTCAGTTGATGAGACTGTATTCGGGAGAAATTGTAGACATGTACATGGGTACTCAACGAAGATCAGACGAGCGTTCGTAGAGAAGAGACAAGCGAGCATTCCGAAAACTTCAGCAGAAGCGGGCGAATCAGTTGCCTGTGCTCCTACGAATCATGAAACAGACGGGATCGCTCAACACCGTCTCCGTCGTAGAGGGTCTCCTTGTGTCTCGCTCCTTCCCAAATTTTTTGTCGATGCCCTGACACACCTATGGACGGTCGTTCATGTCCGTGGCACCAATCTTAGTCGAGAAAATGTTCTTGTACAAGTTTTTCCTGCGTTCAATATCCAAAAACAGATGTGCTGCTTCCTTGCTAATGCGAGGGAGCGAACGAAAACGTGTTCGTCGGTACATGGGTATCCTCGAAAAGGGATCGTAACGGAAATATAATTCAGGAACAGTGAACACGTGCATAGAGGAGATGAGCCTCCAACGCGCCCTCGACGCACTGTCTCCGGCTCCGAGACGGAAAACGGATACAGAGGGTAGCAGCCATATTTATGCCAGCCCGCCAGGTGAACGGGACGGAGAGGAAACGACTTGAAAAAGAAGAGAAAATCGTTCCGATTTACGGACGATGAAGTACACCCAGGGAAAAGTAACGGAGCCGAAACATCAGTCCAATGCTGTTGTCAGGCATTCCGTAGTAAAACACGTCAGGGTGATAATCTTCGAACTTTGAGCTGTACGACGCCATGAGGGACGGTATATCTTCCTACTCGAGAGATTCTCGCCGGGCATCCCTTGCCTTGACGCACCTTTTCAAGCAACCAGTCGCAATAATTTCTGGTCAATGATCTACCAGCTGTCTGCATTTCTATTCGATTTTTCGACCAAAACTTCACGTGACATCTTATGCTCGGTACACACTGTGCAACACGACCTGATTATTTCAGGGTTCGATATCCTTAGGTGTCGGACATGATCAGCACTAGGAAGCGTACCAGTAAGCGAAACTGTGTTGTCTGGAACCATCTCGACGCTCTGAGCATCTCATCGAGCAGAGGCTGATGCGTTGTACGCTTCATTCAGAGAGTCCGTGTGCGTCCAAACAGCTCATGCGGACGATCTCTGATAGGCTGCCATGACACTGGGCGAGAGATGTCAACGGTCTCGTTCCTACATAGGCAAGAAGCGAGCACTCATAACCTTCGATGCGTCGGAATGGAAGTAACCGACAAATGACGTCATTTAATGGGACCCAGTGGATGCAGACTTGCTGCAGCAAGCATGGGCTCCACTTCAGCTCGTTCGACGAGGGCACCCAACGAGTCTAGACATCAATGGTGTACGATTCCCATCGATGGATTCAATGCGACATTCATGTATCTCCAGCCTGGTTATATGATGAAACCGGTTGAGATGACGTCCGTGAAACGGAGACGGTTTGGCGAAAAAGATTATCGTCAGCAGAGCGAAGGTCTGATGGTGACGCGATCGAAAGTGAAAGGCGTGGTGTTTTGTGCATCGATCAGCAACAGTGAATGCAAACATGTTCTGCGTCCAGAGTTCAACGTCTCGATCAACAGCCGAAAATATTCGTGCTTCTGGAGCTTCCAGCGGCTTTGTGTGTGGAGCGAGGATTCGAGGAAATCCTTGAATACTCAGTGAGAACGGTGTGCTAAACCCGTAAAAACTTACGGCGAAAAAAGCAGTTGTCAGGAGAGAGAGAACTTGATTCTTGCTCGGAGCAGGGCATTCGGTATGGTGCAGATCAGCGATCTCGCAATGCACAAGTGCTGTCTTTCTCAAGACTGGGATCGATTTCCCTGGACGATTGGTAAATGAGATTCCTGCTCCATTTTTCGATGTTACTGGATATATCAAGGGTGCGCCATAAGATAAGCGGTGACATGGAGTAGTCATACGACTGGGATACAAAACTGCTCCAGTTTGGTTGTTCTCGGTACGTTTCCATGTAATGCCTTCACTGGGTGCGCTGGCTCAGGGATTGCAGGCGGGATTTGAAACGTCAGGCTGGACGTTCTCCAGGGCAGCGAGCTTTCAGCGGTTGCCAGCTCCCTATACAAGTCGTTCCGCACTTCCAGGAGCTTCCTTATGGCTTGCTGACACAAGCTCGATTATTGGAAGCAAGCAACCGCTGCCGTTCCAGATTGTGTTCGTTCGTTTGTCACGATGGTATTCACTGGCAGAAGCATCCGAAGCAACGCGTGGCTCGGAGAGAGCGCTTCACCAGAGCCAAAGTCGTTAGCCGCTCTGCGCTGCTGCCAAGCAAGGGGCTTCGTGGCTGGAAGTCCATTCTAGGCACGTACGCCTTGGCCTGCTATGCGAACTGGTTCGCGAACGGTCTGGAATGCCTCCGAAATGGGCCTGGTAAACTGAAATGGGGAAGCACTGCATTGCGCGACGAGGCTAAAGAATTCGATGTGACGTAAGTACTAATCATTATGCGTCCTTCCAGCCATGCGAGTCGCGGTTCATTGACTCGAACCACGAAATGCACCGGGCGCAAACCGCAGTGCCGGAGCTGGCGCTGGCAACTCGTTTCTGGACAGTGTGCGCGTCGCGAGATGTCGATATGACTCTGATGTAAACATTATTACCCCGAATCCGCGGATATAAGCATCTCCACGAGTTGCCTATGTCGTACGCACGGCAAATATAAGCTCGACGCAGCATCGAGTTCCTCGTTGCTCGATATTTCGCCACATTGCGTCCCGAGTTTCACGCCCTGTGCTGAAGCGTGTCTCAAAATCGACAATTCGCGAGCTTCTGAGCTGGACACCTTCTTTGGGTGCTCTCCCGCATCCGCAAGCTACCTGCAATGGAGCAGTCTCGAGCTGCGGACACGGATACGAATGCACGAAGCGCATACGATGATGCTTCTCATCTTTACAGCGACGAAATAGCTCTCCTGCAGAAAACGTGACAGCAATCGCTACCTCTTGACGCCAGCTCCTTCTGCCTACAGCGCATACAGCCTTGCTATGCTGCAATTGCCCTACGCTGTTAGGCAGACCATTCCTGTAATGGATGTATGAAACGAAACATGGTACATATCATTACAGCTGGGATACGTACCTAAATGTTCAGCTATTGAAAGCGCTTCTGGGACGCGTAATGGATCGAAGCATCCGATGCTGTGGAGGGGCCATCGTCCAGGTTTCGCTGACTTCTCTGCAGGTGTCGAAGATCTCGCCTCAAACTTGACGATAGGCTCGATTCATTGCCTAAGAAACCTCTAAAGATGCTCGAGTTCTCCGTAGAATTCGACGATCGCGATGCGCTGTGTTGTTCCTCAGTGGGCGCTGGACGTCGCGGATTGCCGATGCCTTCCAGGCCACTGCCTTTTGGTAGGTGTCGAATGCCCGCCAGCAGACTTTGCTGTTCATCGTCGTTGTCGTCGCGGACGGCACCAGTGTACGAGCCGTTATCGGTGCGTCTCGTCATCTGAATGGATTCCGGATGCGAGGTCAGCTCTTGATGACCTGTATTCGGACCCTCCAGTAGATTGGCTGCCCGTGAGATCCATGCGCTCAACTTCATCGTCGCTGTGCGCGCAAGTTCCGTACCCTGCTCCGTCAGCTCGCTTAGCGTAGAGCCGGCAGTCTTTAGAGCTTGCTCCACGCTCAAAGCATCATGGTCGACGCTACCATGGGGAACGGAACGCATTGAGCGACCACCAGAGAGGCTCACTGGGCGGCTGGAGACGCTCTCGATCCGGCCCGATTGTGCAAGGAGTGGTGTTTGTCGTGGAAACCCCCCCGGAAAAGCACCGCTTGATACACTTGCAGGTGCGGCTGGCCCGCCACTATCGGAGCACCCACTGGGCGCTGGCATACGAGGTACGCGCCCGGGTTCAGGGTCTTGCCAGGGCTCGCCTCGTGCTAGTGCTCGAATACGTTGCGCGTAAATTGCTGCAGCTGGAGTCGCATACTTGGCGGGAATGTCAGCAGAGACGCTGGGCGTGATGCCGGCGAAGCGCCGCATGAAGTCTATGAACGCAGCGTTCCCGCCGACTTGCATTTGACGCAGCTCCAGAGGTTTCCAGCGATCCATACTCACAGAGCGTACAAACGAAACATGCACGCCGAGACCGCGATGTCGACCTGAACACTCAAGACAAATGAACGTGCCGTACGTTACTGTAGCCCACTGCGGATGATACGCGCCGCAGTCTGCACAGCGTTTATTGTCTGGAAGACGCTGCAGCTCCGCGAGGACTTTTGCCGCGTCGAGCTCCTCGGGCTGATCATCAGGAGCCATTCCTCAGATTGAGCAGTACGCGAGCTCCCCAAGCAGGTCCACTGCTCTGGTAAGCAGCTTTGGCCCGTGCTTAAACGCGAAACGCGCGGGGCACGCTATCCCAACGGAGACCGTGAACCTCCAGCGCGGGGATCCTGCTAGCCGAGCACCAACCAGCTTCAGGTGGTTCACTCAGCGCTCCTGACGGCTCCCGTGCGTACCACCGGAAGCTACCTGCCGTAGACGGATCAAAACTGCACACTAGATACCCCGGACGTACCGTTTATCGCGGTTTGCGGGTCTGGCACTTCGACCTGGCAACGGAACGGGACGTAACGGCGCGCTGCGAGGCATGGCACTCGGGCGGCGCCTCTGGTGAATGTTCCGATCATACGGGGATGCAGGATCATTTACTCCAGCCAGGTAACCCCAATTGTACATCGAATATTGGCATCAGAAAAAGCATCTATCATGCCGCACCAGATCTCCAGTCTCTGTCTGCCACGAAGCAGACGTCGTTTTGAAAATAATGCTATGTTCATCGGATCCTCTGGCTACTGAGCCTGTCGTGAGCGCCGAGGCCCGCGCCTGCATAGCACCGCTGCGAACGCTGCACGGATACGGATGGGTCCTGTTGTAATCACCACCAAGGCGTCGAGCTGAGCGAAAATCTCGATGATCTAGGTTCGATAAACTGGATATCGAGGCTCTCTGAGTTCACGACTGCGATCGGTGTTCAAGTTGCGTAACTACCACCCCATTTCAAACGATGTCGCAGTTCCTCAACCGACAGCAGAGCACCTGTTTCGGGAGCATGGATCGTTCGAAAACAGTTTTCCCAGGTGCCGAGCGTACCCTGTGCAACTCCTCCGCCGATGGAAGCGCTATGCCGGATGCCGTACAGAAAACAGAGGGGTTCTGGGGCGCGCTCCCAGTGCTGGCTCCAGGGAATGTTGTGGAGGGCGACGTCGGCGCCCACGACACTGTGGTCGTACTTGTTCCGGCGTGGGTGCGGGTTTCGCGCATGCCACAGGTACAGCGAAGCCACCGACGTATCCTGGTGGCGCTCTTTGTAAGCGTGTCGCCGCAAGCGACTTGGTGCTCTCAATGCTTGGACACCGGGCAGTGCTCAGGGCTGTTGACAAGCGGTTGTCGTATTGAGACGTGTCGCTTTCAGAGGAAGAAACTGCGGGCTCCACTGGCCACTGAAGGGCGGCGCGCAGTGACCGTCCGTGCAACCAGCTCTCGAGCGCAAACTTATTGGAGACACCTGCCTGGAACTGCGTACCTGTTTGGACTGCGGAACGTTCTGCGGAACTGGTTTCAACTGACGCAAGCCCGAAAGCGGCGTTGGCAACCGCTTGTGGGCCCAGGCGGTCGCACTTCATCTGGCCAGAGCAAACCACGAACTCTATTGATGGCTTCGGATGAACATCGCACGACTTTCGGGCACACTGAGGCCCTAGCCGGGCTGCCCACCGAGGTATTCGCTATCGAGGTTGGCTTCGGCGTGGACTTGCACGGACAAGACGCTCAGGTAGCGGCTGAACGGGCCTGCAACGATGCCTTGCACCGCAATTCGTACCCCGGACTACGGAAGTTTCTGCCGCCACCGGGGGACCTCCAACAAATGCGAGTACATGTTCTGCTAGGCTTGCCGCCAGAGTTCCACAATCGCGTCGACAAGCACGCTCTCCGGCGACTCTTTCCATATGGGCAAGTTGAGGTGGAAATCGTACCTGGCGGCTTGGCGGCGAGCTCCGGCATTTATCTCGGGGAGCACGGTGATAGGCCGGGCGATGATCGGCTTGTTATCGCAAATGCTGTGATAACGGTCGGATACAATCCGTGATGAACGCAGCAGCCGCCTGCTCACTGGAATCCATCAGAACGAGTAGCACAGCCACACGTACACGGATACAGTCAGAAAACAAATAGTTGAATGCTGTAGTGTGCTCTGCTTAGTGCCTCGTCACGAGGGGAAAGGGGTTCCTGCTCGCATCGGAAACCAAGTCCAGCGCACGTACTATCGCAATAGGGAGGTCGCTGTATGCCCGCTCCGAAGGCGGTTTGCTCGTGTGATCGACGAGAGCTCCATCACTCTTGGTTTGTGTGTTCATATGATGGACGGGAGCGTCGACGGTGACCGCTTGATCCAGAACATGCAGTATCCGGGACTTGAAGATAATCCGCTTGCATATGGTTGCACGACAGGCATACCGGCTCAATGGAGACTGCCGTAAACGCACAGCACATGGTTCACATGCCCGTGCGGAACAATGCTGGCAGAGCGATTAGCCTGTGAACTGCGGCACGAGAGCGGAACACATGAGTCCTATGGAGACTGTATGCTCGGAAAAGACACGCGTTCCCCAGGGAACTGCTGGGAAGATACTACTTACGCCCAGCGATTACCAGATGCTGCGGTGATGCAGCGATCGCGCCTTGTCACAGTGCTCGCGCTCCTGGCTCGACAACGCGAATGTAGCACAGCTGGCTGGATGCTTTGAGCACCGCCAGTCATCAGCGGATCTCGCTTCAGTTCGCAGACCAGTGCCCGCTGCTACTGACCATGCAATAACAAACAAGCATCAAAAAGCAGATCTTTCATCCTCGGGGCATTTGCGCGTTTGCGATATTTGCGAAAAGCACCTAGCTCGTTTTGCTCATGCATGCCACTGGTTCCCGGCAGCGGCCGTGTGCGATACGCACTCCACAATGTGAACCGAAACGCGGCAGTGCACAAACCAGTGACTAGTCCGGGTCTTGTGCCAGATATCTCCATGCCTTGAGCTGACTCTCATCAACGCAGCCCAAAGCTGTTCCACCTCTGCAGGACGTCCATGGCTGCGACGGCGCATCCAGCGCCGTGTCAACCAAATGACGCGTGCGCGGCACCCGCAAGGGCGCTGCCTCGGTCTAGCATCACATGCACTATGGATCATCGCTCTGGATGTTGCACTACGCCGTAACGTATCTGGAAGGACCAGAAACTCACTAGCTTGTTCACCGGTATCATTGAATGATCTGGGAGATTCCGGTTCAAGGCATCGACCTCACATCATACATCCATCATCCTGCGGATGCTCGCCTGATTTGCAACGTACTCCTGATCGTATCGCATCGGTGATGCTGCGGGCGCCAGCGTCATTTCACCGTATCCAGGATCCGCGAGGGGAAGTATGGACGATGGTACGTGGAGGTAGGGCGTGGAACGATAGGTGCTTCACCGCACGCTGCTATCAAGCGTGCACTCGGGGATCCCTTGTCTGCGTCGACCCTCTGTCAAGCAGCAGAGAGATCTCGCTGTATTGCCGCCCAGCACGAGCGCGAATGCCACAGCAGGCGCTGATGCAGTGCCTAGCGGCGGATGCGGCATGTGCCCTGCATGCAGCGCCACAAACAACGCACAGCGATGGACGCATGCGTGCGCGGCAACTGACTGCATGCGTGCGCGGACACGTCGGCAAGGTGTCCGTGCGAAGGCGTCAAAAGTCGAGTGTTTGGTATTTGTGCCACAGCGCACCAGCCGGTGACTCTGAAACGAGGCGGATGGTCGTTTCAAAACGCAACGTCTTTTGCGAACTCGTGATCGGAGCTTGAGCGCGAACGACTACTGGTCTAACGTTCGCCCACAAGAGCTGCGTGTTCGATACTTGTAGTTGAGCTGTTGTGTTGGAGCGCACGCGCACTTCGGCTACCAGGCGGTCGTCGTGAGCAACTTTCGTGACAGCGTTGGGAAAGCCCCGTATGTATACGGTACGGTCACTTGAGTTCAGTTGGTAAGCGGTTCCGAGAAAGTTCCAAACAGGTCCTATCGACGCATAACCTCTCTGGAGGAGCGCGTCGCCGCACTCGACGGTGTCACGGACCAGGAGGGTCCGCTCTGCAATCGCCGAGAGAAAGAGCTCGCGGGTCCAGATAGTATCCGCTGTGCCGTACCCGCGTATGCGATACCGAGCGGCTGCCTGCCACGGGCTTGATCCTGCTTCGCCTAGCGATGTCATAGGCGCCGCCTCAACGTCTCGGGGTCGAGGCATCGGGTCCGTAAGCACGTTGATATCGAATAGCGACGAGGGCGATGCCCGAAAGATCAACAATGTGTAAGAAGGTGCGGTAATACTGCCGGCACCAGCTGGCGGTGGCTTTCCCGGCTCGCAAGCAGTGTTCGGAAAAACCTCGAACTTCCAATCAAAGGCAACATACGGGTATTCGGTGACGCTGAAGGTGACGCTGCCGTTGCGCAGGGCATATGTGTTGAAGGCAACCGCATCACCGCCGCAGTTCTCGAAGGCGACCTCTGCACCGTTATCGCTCGCACCGCGCATGCCCGTGGAGGCCAGCAGGGGTGCAGCGCGCTCCTCTCCGGCACCTGATACGAGCCTCAGGTTGCGCACTGTAAGCTTGCCGGTTCCGGGTCCTCGGTACTGCACTCGAAACGTCACAGTCCGGTTGAAGTTGCGCAACAAACTCGCGGTTTGCTGCAGGGACAGAAGACCTGTTGCAAGTGTCTCAAACGACATTCCGGCGACATATGGCTCCAGATTCTCGGTCGGGAGCATCGCGCTCTGCCAGATGCCATTCATGACACTGGGCATGGATAGTTGTTGACGCGGAACGAGCACCATTGTATTTGACTGATTTTGGAGGCGATTATTGTAGCCGAGGCCGTACAGAAGTACGGCATCGTTCATCGAGAGCATGGCCATTGTTCCCAGTTGCTGTGCATGGGCATGGTACGCGAAAGGCGATGAATACACACTCGCACAGGCGAAAAGGGACTGATTCCCGGCATCGGAGCTATCCGTCGCGGTAACGATGACTTTGTCGGGCGTTTGAGGCACGCGCGCTGTCACAATTGCACGGGTTGCGGCGCTGTTTGCGCCCACAGCAGCAGTAGCGCCTGCTCGCAAGTCGGCCCATGTTGGGTGTGCTAGCAGCGCCATGTGAAACAACGGCTGTGTTGAGCGGACAGGATGGAGGAAAACGCCAACCGAATTGCCAGCTTTGGTGGTGAGCGGCCCGCTAGTTTGAAACTGCCAGACGCGATACGCCGCGGCCTCGAGGAGCGACACTGCAGTCATGTCGCCGCTCCCGGTTACGTGGCCGGCGTAGAGCTTCGCAGCGAGCGCCAGCACGCTGGCCCAGTCGCCAGCGAAAACCAGCGGCGTCCCGAGTCCGTCGTCGCCGTAACTCGGCAGTATACCGAGGGGCGACACCTGGTTCGCGAAATCCATGAACATGTTGAAGGCATTCGCGGACTTTTGTAGCCAATCGCACCTCGTTTGGTTCAGGTTGACCAGGACCCACAAACCGCTGAGAAATATCACGTTATACTGCGGAGCATTCTCGGTGGTATCGCCTTGGGCGCGTACCGCAAAGTCATCCCATACTGCCTCGATATACGCAGCATACGTGGTTGTGGCTGATCCGCCTAAAATCTGGGAAGGGATCGACGCGAGACAGAGCGCAGTGCCGGCTGCCTTGATCATCGCTTGATTCTGCGCACCGCGCAGGGTCCAGTCCGGCTTACAGACCGCATGGATCACTGCTGGGTCGAGACCAGGGTCAGACACAGTTATCCAAGAATTTTCGAGACCGTAATGGATAGCGGCCGCCAGTGGTAATGCAGCGAAGAAATCACTGGCGAGAGCTTTGGGGTTTCGAGCGAAGGCCGTACCGTATTCACGTAGCAGCTCGCGAAAGAAGGGACAGTCGGAAGCGTTGCCCCTCATCGCTAACATGGCCGCATACTCAAGGACATTATGGGCATATCCACGGCGCACTAGGCTCGCTGCAGCCTCTGATGATGCGAAACTGGTATAGAGCAATTCTAGTGCTGTTTGAAAGACAAACTGTTGTGCGGCACTGTCGTTGAAGCCAGCCGTTGCCATCAGGGATGAGTTGCACCGGTCGTATGCGTGTGCAGAAACCTCTCCGCCAAGCGCGACCGTAGCAGCATAGCAGATAAATATGTTGAAGAGAGAGAGAAACACCCAAAGGATTCGACTGTGTGGGTGCGCTCGGCGAGGCCGCCAGTGGCGCATGAGCTGCGCACCGCGGTGTGCAAATGCCTCGCCCCAGCCCGCACTTGCAACTCGTGCTGATGCGAACGCCTTCTCGAATCACGAACAAAAGTTATTCGGGAAAAAGTGCCACAAGAGCTGGGCCAGAGAGGCACATGCGATAGCCAGCATCGGGGCCAGCTGACCCGCACGCCATGACGCTGGACCCGTTCCAGGGCGACGTTTCGGCACACAGTGCCAACACAGCGTCGCCTGGTGCGCCCCGGTGGTACTGATGCGGAAACGCTGGCGTCGCCATAGGACAGGGGCTTTGGACTCAGAATCGGACCCGGGCTCGGGTCGATGCAAACCCCGCCCTGTCGACCGGGATCAGAGCTGGGGGGCAGGTCGCCCTGGATCGAAGGGCATTTGGAACAGATTCTGTATAAAAATGGATCTTGCGGACAGGGTGTCGGTTACGCGGCATCGGTATGCAGATCGTTCAACGATCCATCCGTTTGACGGATCGGGTGTCGCGGGAATGCCCGTAGCCAGAGAGCGGACACGAGCATCTATGCTCAGAACGTCTGCTGCTCCGTCCGTTTGTCTGGTCGCGTGTCGCTAGCATGTTAGCAGTCGGGAGGAGGATGCCTGTAACGCTGGTGAGTGCTTAATATGCCACGACTCACCGCCGATAGAAGCGAAACAAGGAATGTGCGGGTGCGTTCGTTTGACGTGCTGTATGAAAGGTGACTGGAGTTCGCATTCAGTGATATTGTTCCTCTGAAGCGCTTCGGGGGCTGACAGTCTGAAAACCCGCAAAGTGTCGTCGCCAAAGCAGAAAATAAACGCAGATCCTGAAGAAAGCTTTTCGACGTGGCCGGCGCTGCGTTTCCAGATATTCGTTGCACGCGACAAACCTGCCGACTGCGAAAAGCAGTGTCTAGGCACGGACGAGGACATGAGTTCACCGGATGCGCGTGCTGATAGCCACTGGAGCAGCAGCGTGCTCGTGCAACTGGGGGTATCGCTGCTTCGCAAACGCATCGAGCTGTCTGCTAGTACTTGCGTTGCACCCATGTCAGAACAGAATAGAATAGAACGAGTCCAGTCAGGGAACGCGGGAGAGCATATTCAAGTGGGAATCCCTTCCAATTGCTCTCAACGCGAGCCTTTGGGGGCGTTTTCGTC
>Ga0078972_1005544_pt1 | contig 31830 bp, 25 predicted proteins | sample YelNatPaOPGAMG01_FD_67568 | JGI IMG/M metagenome (GOLD analysis project Ga0078972, IMG submission 67568) | Hot spring thermophilic microbial communities from Obsidian Pool, Yellowstone National Park, USA - OP-RAMG-01 (SPADES assembly) (version 2) | ecosystem: Environmental > Aquatic > Thermal...
TGCGGAAGGCGTTGCCCTGGATTTCCTGGGCGATGTGCAGGTTGGGCATGGGCGCGCCGATGGCGGTGAGTTGGTAGCGGAAGGGGCCGGCGTTGAGGGCGGAGAAGTAGGCCGGCAGGGCCACCACGGCCTCCCCATTGGCATCCAGCGTGACCACGCCGTTGTAGACGTTCTGCACTTCGGGGCCTTCCTGGGCAAAGTGGTAGAGGTAGCGGCCGGCCGGGTCGAGGGGGTGGTCGATCTGGAAGGCCTTGCTGCCGCTGGCGCTGAAGTTGCCCTCGACGTGGACGTTGCCCAAAAAGTAACCCGCATAGCCGAGAGAGGGGGCCGTGCCGTACACGCCGATGGCCGAGATGCTGTTGGCGCTGGCGTAGCCGAGCACACCAGCGCCGCCGGGGCTGTCGCTCCGGCCGTATACGCCGACGGGGTCCCCGCTGGTGGCGGTGGCCCAGCCATACACGCCGGTGCCGCCGCTGCTGGCGCTCTGGCCGTATACGCCAATGGCCGGGCCGCTGGTCGCATAGGCGTGGCCGTCCACGCCACGGCCGTCAGTGCTGTTGCTCGCACCCCACACGCCGTAGACATAGCCCGTGGAGGCTTCCGCGACGCCGACCACGCCGTGGCCCTCGGTGCTGAAACTCCGGCCTACCACGCCCAGGGCAGGGCCGCTGGTGGCGGTGGCATAGCCGGCCACCCCGGTGCCGGAGGTACTGGCACTCATACCATACACGCCCAAGTTGGCGCCGCTGGTGGCAAGAGCAAGGCCACGTACACCGCGGCCGTCGGTGCTCGAACTCTCGCCGACCACGCCGTCGGTGGGGCCACTGGTGGCGGTGGCCTGGCCATAGACACCGGTGCCGGCGGCGCCGCCGCTTCTGCCATACACACCTACGTTGTCGCTGGCACCATACACGCCTGCACCATCGGTACTGACACCGTACACGCCCGTGCCGCTGCCGGCCGCGCCCCACAGGGCCGTGCCATCGCTGGTCCAGGCAGCGACGGCCTTTTTCTCCGCCGGCGGCCAGACCCCGCCTGGATAGCCGTTGAAGACGCTCAGGGCGGAATCGGCTCCCTCCTGACCCACGATGGCGGCACCCGGCCGTAGCCCCAGGGCATAGGGCGCGGCGGTGAGCGCCTGGCGCGGGCTGAGGTTGGTGTACATGCCGCTTCCCGCCGGGCAGCGCACGGCAATCAGCAGCCACCGGGCGGCACCGGTGAAGGCGCTGCTGCCAAAGTCCAGGTCGGGGATGGTGAAGTAGCCGTTGCTCACAGGGACGTTGCCCTTTTCCTGGGTCGTGCCCACCTGCGTTCCGTCGCTCTCGGCATCCCACAGGCTGAACTGAAAGTCGCAGTTGCCGTTGACCGGGTTGCCGTCCTGCCTGAGTTGACCCTGATAGGTAAAGGCGGTGCCCAGGACGGCCTGGATGCCCCCCTCGGTCTGCGTTTCCGGCCCCTGGGCCTGGACGAGGGACACGGCCAGCACCAGGGACAGGGCCAACAGGACCAAAACGGTGAGAACGGATGGGGTTTTCATCGCTATCCTCCTCCTTTTGTAGAGCACAGAGCCACGAATGGATTCATCGCTTTTGCCTCCTGAGCCTTCCTCCTGGGTGTTGATGGCTTGATTTTACCGCAGAGCCTGCCGAGGTCGCGGGGGAAGCAACACAAAACCCGGCGTTCTCTGCGCTCTCTCCGGTAAAAAATCGTCCAGGTGCTTTCCATACTTTTTGCCCACCAGCGGCAGGTAGACCTGGATCGGGCCGGCGGCCCACCATTCGTCCGCGCCGATGTCGTAGCCGGCGCCGCCGGGACGCGGGTCGCCATCCCAATCCTCGGCAGGCGCCGCGGTGGCCGAAGCGTGGTCGATCGCCGGAGATTCGGGGCGGAGGTGCAGGTCGCCGGCCGGAGCGTCTACGAAGCGGGGGTCGCCCTCGACATAGTCCTCGCCGTACACTTCGTCTTCGTAGCCCCGATAGCCGTCGATCAGGTTGTGATCCACGGTCACGCTGCCGGCGGGGACATCGGCCGCCACGGCGATCTGAAAGGTCAGGTTCTGGCTGGCGATGTTGTTGCGGATGACCACGTTCTGGGCCTGGGGGTTGTCGGCGATGATGCCTCCGCCCCAGCCCACGCCGTTGTCGTAAAGGGTGTTGTTGATGAGGACGATGCCGTCCATCGGCCGGCTCTCGATGCAACAGCGCGAAATCTCGATGCCGTAGGTGTGGTTGCGGCAGGCGATGTTGTTCTCCAGGCGGATGTTGGAGAGCAGCCCGCCCATCTCGGAGGCGACCGCGAAGCCAGCGCCCTCCACCGAATCGAAGACGAGGTTGCGGGAGACGGTGATATCGTGGGTGGGCCTGTCCCAGGCGTCCACGTAGATGCCCACGGCACGGGGGCGGTTGACCACGTTGCCGGCGATCAGGCCGTTGGACGAACCGTCTTTGGCGTCGATGCCCTCCTTCTGGCAATCTGTCACCGTGTTGTTTCGTACCTGGAAAGTGCTGGCTCCGGCCACGGTAATACATTCCTGGCCTCCGCCGAGGCCGGCCTGCTCGACCGTATTGCCCTCGATGATGACCTGCTGGCTGCCCCACACGCCGATTCCCGATGAGGCAGTATGGAAGGTGGCGCACTTCTCGATCGTGATGTGGTCGGAATCGCTGACCAGGATGGCGGCGTTGTTGGCAAAGGGGCCGGCGTTGACGACGCGCAGGCCGGAGACCCGGATGTAACTCCGACCGGCGATCTCGAAGAGGCCGGCCAGGTCATCGGGCAGGGCGATGCCGGCCCCGTCCATCGTGGCCGTCTCACCGGGATAGGCGGCATAGGTGATCTCGCTTCCTGGGCTGCCGGAGTGCTGGGGGAGAACCCGCTCGGAGTACGTTCCGGCGCGGATATAGACCGTGTCGCCGGCCACCAGGGTATCCGCCGCGTGCTGGATGGTGCGCCAGGGCAGATCGATCGTGCCGGGGCCCTCGTCGTTTCCGTCCGGGGCCACGTAGTAGATGTTTCCGGCAGCCATGGCGCTCACACCGCGAGCGCAGCCGGTCAGGAGCAAGGCAGTTATCAGAGCGGTCAAAAGGATGGGAGGTTTTCTCATCTGTCTCTCCGGTTCCAATTCAACGGAATGAACTGGGCGACAAAGGCGATCAGGTCACCCACATCGTAGAACGACCTTCCCTCGCCGCTCTGCACATGCTCAACACGTCCGCGCCAGACCCTCTTTGGCTCTGACCCTTCTTCCCGCCATTCCCACCAGAAGCGAACGACAAAGGTGTTCTGCGGCTCTCCTGCGTGGACAGGCATTCGCCCTCCAAAAATGAAAAGACCATTCTTTTCTCAAGAACAGTCTATCACGCGGGCCTCAAAAAACTATCACAAGGCGGGAGGTCTTCAGATCACGGCCCGGAGCGTGCTGAAAACCGTCCTTTTTCACCGCCGGGCACGCAAAGAAATCATAAAAACTCGGCGGTCTCTGCGGTGCAAGCCGGTACTTTTTCAGACTCCTCGCGCATCGCGGATTCCTGGTAGCGCCGCCGCTGCTTCGGGTCGGGGATACGGCCGGCTTTGGCCGCGATGATGGCGTCGGCCAGCCGAAGTTGCTCCTCCGTCTCCTGGGTACGGCCCAGGGTCCGCAGGACGCGGGCATGGGCCTGGTGGACCTGCTCGGTGCCGATCCAACCCTCGTCGCCCCGAGGCACCAGGTCAACGGCGCGCCCGGTATGCTCCAGGGCCTCTTCGGGCGTACCCTGAGCCAGTAAGGCCAGCCCCATCTCCAATTCGCCCCACATCTCGCCGGCCGGCACGGCGATTTCGCCGGCGATTTGCACGGCCTCGGCGGCGTGGGTGAGAGCCACCGTGAGGTTGCCCAAGGCTCGTTCAGTGCGCGCCAGCGCCGCCAGTCCCGCAACCAGGTTTCCTCGAGACTCGCTATCGCGAGCCGCAGCCACGGCCTCGGTCAGGCAGCCGTGCGCGGCCAGAGGCCGGCCGGCGGCGACCTCCGTCAGGCCCAGCCCGATGAGCGCTTCCGTCAGGCGTCTGCGGTGCCGAATCCGGCGCGCTCGCTCGACGGCCTGCCCCAGCCAACGGCGCGCTTCCGCCACATCGCCCAGATGGTAAAAGGCGAAGCCGATTCCCAACTGGGCCGCCACCTGCCCGTGTTCGGTGCGCAACTCTTGCTGGATGGCCAGCGCCTGCCGGAACAAATCCACGGCGGCCACATCGTCGCCCCGGCCCAGTTTCCAGGAACCACACTGAATCAGGCCATAGGCCTCGGCAGGCCGCGCCCCGATGTGCCGGGCCAGGTTCAGGTGCTCGGTCAGATATTGTTTTGCCTCAGCCGTGCGTCCCATCTCCCCCAGAACGGCCCCAATGTCCAGGCCGGCCCAGGCCACGCCGTTATAGTCGCCAAATTCCTGATGGCTGGCGTAAGACTCTTGTGCATAGGAGAGAGAGCGTGCATAGTTCCCCAGGTGAAAGTGCACATAGCCCAGAATGTGGGTAATGTGCCGGCGTGTCTCGCGGTCGGCCTCGGGGGTGAGAGCCAGGGCCGATTCGAGGGCGGCCAATGCTGGACCCGGCTGCCCCAGGAAGTAGTGAGCAAAGCCGACCTGGCTCAGCAGGTAGCCGCGAGCCGCCCTATCCTGCAGGTGGTCGGCCAGATGCAGGCCCGCTTCCGCGGCGACGATGGCCCCCTCGTAGTGCGCATCCAGGTTCAGATAGCGGGCCTGGAGCATCCGGCTTTGCAGGCGCAGGCGATCGTCGCCGCCGGCCTCGGCCAGCGCCGCCAGCGCCGCCAGGTCGGCGTCCCGTTCGGCCAGGCGGGCCTGGAGATAGCGCGATTCGGCGCGGTCGGCCAGGACCTGGCCACGGCGACGCCGGTGATCCGGCCGTGTGCAGTCGGGGTCCAGTTGTTCCAGCAGTTGCAGCATCCGACCCTGATGCTCCTCCGCCTCCTGCCAGGCAAACACCGCCGCCGCCCGCTGCGCCGCCAGGCCATGGTAATGCAACGCCTTCTCCGCCTCGCCTCCGGCTTCCAAGTGGTAAGCCAGAGTGCCGGCGATGGCAACTGGGTCCGCATACAGGCTCTCCATCGCCTCGCCGATCAAACGATGCAGTCGCCGTCGCCGCCGATGGTGGATGCCCGTGTACGTCACTTCCTGCACCAGGTGATGCATGAACTCATAGTCGCGTCCGCCGAGGCCGCTCCCCTCGCGCAAGAATCCCTGCCGCAGCAGTTCCTCCACGGCTTCCAGGGCGGTGTTTTCATCCATACCTTGGGCACGGCGGACGAGGTCGAGGTCAAAGGCGCGCCCGACCACTGCCGCGCAGGCGATCCAGGCGCGCGCCGACACGGAGAGACGCCCCAACCGCGAGGCGATGAGTGTGCGCACATTGCCGGGTACAGGCAAAGGGCCTTCGGCCATCGGGGTCTCCAGCATTCGGAGGGTCTCGATCGTGAAGTAGGGATTCCCCTCGGTGTGCGCATACACGCGGGCTACAAACTCCGCCTCCGGTTCCATCCTGAATGTACGCCGGAGCAACTCGGCGATGGCCTCCGGGGAGAGTCGTTCCAGCATGAGGTGCTGCGCCAGACCGTCGCGCGCCAGTTGTGCGGCCGTCGTCGTCAGGGCGTGGGCCTCACCGACCTCTTCGGACCGAAAGGTGCCGACGATCAGGACGGGCATCTGGACGATCTGCCGCGCCAGATAATGAATCGCGGCGAGCATCGAAGCACTTGCCCAGTGCAAATCCTCCAACACGAGTAGCAGCGGCGTTCGCGAGGCAAAATCGTGGACGAAAGCGGCGATGGCGTGAAACAGGATGGCCTGCCGTTCCGCGGGCAGCGGGCCGGCGGAGGGCTGGGGCTGAGGCGGTGAGGGGAACAGTTCCGGGACCAGGCGGGCAAGTTCGTTGCGCGCCCAGGCCGGCAGCGCCGGCGCGGCGCACCCCTCCTGCATGGCCAGGTCACGCAGCACCTCGGCCAGCGGTTGGTAGGGCAGCATACGCTCCGGTTCGTAGCAACGTCCGCGCGCGACCGTGCCGCCGCGCCAGCGTACTGTGGCGGCGAATTCCTCCACCAGGCGTGTCTTCCCGACGCCGGCCTCGCCGCCGATCCAGACCAGGCCACCCCTCCCCTGCATCGTCTGTTCCCATCGCGCCCGTAGCGCCTCCAACTCGCGCCCACGTCCAACGAACGGCGGCCGCTCCAGGCTGCTCCAGCGCGGCGGCGTCTTCGCCGGGACCGGTTCGATCGGCAGGGGAATGGTAAAGTAGGCGCCGAGGATGTTTTCGGCCTCTTTGAGCATTTCCGGGGAGGGGGGCGCGTGGAGTTCTTGTTGGCGTGTTTCGCAGCAGAGTTGCCACTGGCGCCGCGCCCCGGCCCGATCGCCCAGGGCGACGAGGGCACGCATCGCCGCGAGGTGAACGGCTTCCGCCAGAGGATCATGGGCCAGGTATTTCTGTGCACAGGCCAGGGCGGCCTCGGCGCTGCCCTGCGCCTCGTGCCAAGCGATGAGCCGATTCAGCGTGTCGAGATAGAGAGATTCCAGACGATAGCGTTCCTCGATACACCAATCGTCGTAAAACCCCTCGAGAAGGTCACCCCGATACAGTTCGACGGCCGTGGCCCAGTCCTCCGGCTTGTCGGTTCGCCTGCCGACTCGACTCTCGAATTCAGCCACGTCGAGCCAGAAAAGACTGTCGGGATTGAAGCGCACGGAGGTAGAGTCGGCCAGGAAGTAGCCCTCACCGAGCAGGCGGCGGATGTGCCACAGCGCTGTAGCCAGGGAATGGCGGGCATGGACCTGATCCCGGTCCCCCCAGAAGAGGGTGGCAAGTTCATCGCGTGAGTGCGGCCGATGGCGATGCAGGATGAGATAGGCCAGGAGCGATTGGGCCTTGTGGGTGGCCGGGGAGGGCAGCACCTCGTTGCCGCGCCGAAACTCCGGGTTTCCCAGGAGGCAGATCACCAGTCCAACGGCGGGTCTTACGACGAACCGGTCATTTGTATCCATGGGAATTCACCTTAACCCAACGGCTGCGTGCCCCACTACAAACCTCAACAGGTGCTCCGCTTCGCTCCATGCCTCACGACAAACAAATGACGTGCCCGACGACGAACGGAACATTCAACGCTCAACCATCAACGATCCAGGACGGCACTCCGCTTCGCTCCGTGCCTCACTACCAACAAACGACGTGCCTGACGACGAACTCACGGCGAACATACCATCGGCCCCTCCCCGTACATCTGGTCCGGCCCCAGACAGGCCGGGAAGGAGGCCCGCAGGGACTGGCGGGCACGGTAGCAGAGGTGGCATTCCTCGACGTAGCCTTCCTCATGGGGCAGGCCGTACTCCTCCACCAGCGCGGCCGGCCCTCCCTCCAGAAGCGGCCCGACGATGGGATGCTCCCGGGGGCAGTAGGAGGCAAAAAGGGCGTCCAGCGGATGCTCCCGAACGTTGCCCAGGACCAGGCCCTGGCAGAGGTGAACGTTGCCCAAAGGGTCCAGGTGCACCCGTTCCGGGTCGGCCAGGTCCTCGTGCGGGCATTCCCGCAGCGTCTCCCAGGGAAGGAGGGGGAGGCCAGGGGTCAGTTTCTCCGCCGCCCGGCCCCGAAAGCGCAGGTCGCCTTCCCGCGCCGGCCTTTCCTCACCGGGCCGGCCGATCGAGATTTCCCCCACCGGGATGCCCAGTTCCCCGGCCACCTGCCGGGCCAAAAGCGGCTCCGCCTCCTCCCCATGGAAGGGATCGCGGCTTACGGTCAGGTCCACCAGGTTCCACTCCCGCAGGGGCAACAGCCAGAGGCGCGCTTCCTCCGGCCCGGTGGCCCAGTAGGCGTTGGTGACGATCCCGTTCTCCAGCCCGGCCTGGGCCACCAGCCGCATCCCCTCCAGAAGCAAGGGGTAGTAGAGAAACGGCTCCCCGCCCTCGAAATAGATGCGCCGTACCGTGCCCATCCGCAACGCTCCGGCCAGAACCTCTCGCACCATCCCCAGGCCCATCACCCCCTCGGCCGAAGGGCCGCTCCAGACGAAGCAGTGGTCGCACTCCCGGTCGCAGCGATAGGTCAGCAACAGGTGCACGCTTCTCAGGGCCAACGGACTCCTCCCCGGAGGTTTCCCTCCGCCGGCCTACTCCGGCCGGAAATACCAGCGCTCGATGTTCCAGAAAAAGTTCGGCGTCTCCCACTGAATCGGCCCGTCGGCGGAGGTCAATCGGGCGTCGGCGACCAGGTAGAGCGGGTCGCCCCAGAGGAGATAGTAGGGCAGGTCGCGGTCGAGCACCTCCTGCAGTTCCCGATAGACCTCCCGGCGCTTCTCGAAATCGTAGGTATCGCGGCCGGCCAGGAGGAGACGGTCGGCCTCTTCGCTCCGGTAGCCGACAAAGTTGTAGAGGTTCTCCCGGGTATCTCCCTCCCCCTGCCAGGCCTGCGAGGAATGGAAGAGGTAGAAGAGGTCCGGGTCCGGCCCCAGGTTGCGCCACTGCATACAGAGAAGGTCAAAGTCATAGGGCGGGCGCAGTTTGGCGGCGATGACGCTGGCAAAATCGGCCGGGACGACCTCCACGGCGATGCCCACGGCCCGGACCTGCCCGGCCATCTGCCGGCAGGCCTCCAGGCGCTCCGGGGCATCGGCGCGGACGTAGAGGCGGGCGACGAGCGGCCGGCCGTCCTTCTCCACGATGCCGTCGCCGTCGGTGTCGCTCCAGCCGGCCTCGGCCAGGAGGGCCCGGGCCTGCTCCGGGTCCGGCGTCCGGGGAGGCAGTTCGGCATAGGCCCAGTTCGGCGGCAGGATGGGCGAGCGGAGCGGCACGCCCTCCCCGCCGGTAGCCTGGCGGACAACGGCCTCCTGATCCACGGCCAGGGCCCAGGCCCGGCGCAGGCGAGGATCGGCCAGGGGCCGGCCGTCGCGCAGATGAAAGGCCACGAAGGTGTACTGCGGGGCCAGGTAGCGGGCCAGAAGGAGCGGCCGCTGCGCCGGCATCTCCTGGAGCGCCCGGTAGACTTCCGGCGGGACCTGGGCCAGGTGCAGGTCGCCCTGCCGCAACGCCATCTCCGTCACCTGGGGGTCGGGGGCGACGAGCAGGGCCACCTGGTCCAGGAAAGGGGCCGGCCCGTGGTAGTCAGGGTTGCGCTCCAGCACCAGCGCCTCCCCCGGCCAGCGCTCTTTCAGGCGGAAGGGGCCGCTCCCCACCGGGGCGCTCAGGAGGTCGGCCTCCTGCAAAGCCTGGGGGGAAAGGCTGCCCCAGACGTGCCGGGGCAGGATGGGAAAGGAGGCGTCGGCCAGCAGGCCGGCCAGCCGCCGGTTCAGGATGAAGACGACCGTGTCGGAAAGGGGGGAGGTCACCGCGGCCACATAGTCGTGCAGGTCGGCCTGCAAGCCCAGACGCACCTCCCAGGAGCGCAGCATCTCCCAGGTGAAACGCGCGTCCTCCGCCGTCAGGGGGACGCCGTCGCTCCAGCGCAGGTCCGGCCGCAGGGTAAAGGTAACGACCAGCCCATCGGGGGAGATGCTCCAGCGTTCGGCCAGGTCCGGCCGGGGGAGGAGGCGGTCGTCCAGGCGGGTCAGGCCGGCGTAGAGCAGGTGCATGACCCAGCCGGCCTCGGCGTCGTCGGCCAGGAGGAGCGGGGTCAGGCGTCCCAGGTCGTGGGAGAGGCGCACGTTCAGCCGGCCGCCCAGCCGGGGGTCGGGGGTCGGGAGAGGAAGAGGGGACGGCGTGGGAGGGGAAGAGGGGATAGGGGAAGGGGAGAGGGCAGGGACGGCGCAGCCGGCCGACAGGAGGAGCAGGAAAAGGCAGGTCAGGCCGAATTTGGGGAATCGGGACACCGGAGCACCCCCTCGTAGACCCAGAAGGAGAAATCCCAGACCCGCTGGTAGCCGGCCTCCTCCAGCGCCGAAAGAAGGGCCGGCTCCTCGCGGGGCAGGGCGGCGATTTTCCCCGAGGGATGGCGGCGGGCCCGGAAACGCAGGGAACGGGCCAGTCGTATGACCCCCTCGTTTTCCCCGTCCAGGAAGCCGATCGTCGGTTGTTCCCCCCTTTCCTCGAAGATGGCCAGGGCGGCCAGGAGGCCTTCCCTGCGCACGCCCCAGACCTGGCCGGCCGCCAGATGTTCCTGTAGCCGTTCCGAAGTGAGCGGTTCCCAGGCCCATTCGTGGGCATAAAGGTAGTGGGCCCGCTCCAGCCCTCCCCAGCGGCGCAGGCGTTCCCAGACCTCCCCGGCCACCTCCTGGGAAAGGCGCTCCGGCTCTTCTCCCCCGGCCAGCGCCTGGCCCTGGTAGTAAGGACAACTGAGCACATGCCGCAGGCCGGCCGCTTCGACCATACGCTGGACGGTGCGGTTGGTCGAACTGGTGGCCAGCCGGACGAAGCGGGCGCCGTTCGACTTCGCCCACTCCAGGGCGTAGTGGAAGAGGGCCCGGGCGATGCCCTGGCGGCGGCGCCGGGGGTCCACGCGCAGCCCTTCCAGCCAGACCTCATCCGCAGAGGACCGGGTGATCTTTTCGACGGCGACGACCTGGCCGTCCCAGACGCCCACCAGCAGCGGTCCCTCTTCGTCGGCCAGCCAGGCTTCCCAGACCTGGGGGATATAATCGCCATCCTCCCAGGTATGGGCGCAGAAGGAGAACACCACCTCCCGGTCTTCCGGCCGGGCCCGGCGAATTTCCAGCATCCGCTCCTCCGCTGTCCTGTGGCTGAGCCTATTGTACTCCAGGATATCCTCCAGCGCAACCGGCTATGGTATAATGGGCGGCAAAGGAGGATGCCGATGGAAAATTCTGGAGAAAAATCCTCCGCGCCCTTTCGGGCCGGCTTTGTGGCCATCGTCGGCCGGCCGAACACGGGCAAGTCCACCCTGCTCAACGCCTACCTGGGGCAGAAAGTGGCCATCGTCTCCCCGCGTCCGCAGACGACGCGCACCACCCTGCGCGGGGTGCTCACCCTGCCCCAGGCCCAGGTGGTCTTTCTGGACACGCCGGGCATCCACCGGCCGGTACACCGCCTGGGCGAGTATATGGTGGCTGCCGCCACCCGCACCATCGAGGACGGCGATGTGGTGGTCTTTCTGGTAGACCTCACCAGGCCGCCGGGCGAGGAGGATGAGCAGATCGTCGGCCTGCTGAGGGAAAAGGCTCAGGGGGCGGTCATCCTGGCCCTGAACAAGGCCGACGCCGTGGCCGACCCGGAGGAGGCCGGCCGGCCCTACCGGGAGATGTGCGTCGGGGAGGACGGCCGGCCGCTCTACCGGGCCGCCATCCCCCTCTCCGCCCTGCATGGACAGGGGCGGCAGGAACTCCTGGAGGCGATCCTCTCCTTCCTGCCCGAGTCCCCGCCCTATTACCCCGAGGATTTTCTCACCGACCAGCCGTTACGGGTCATCGCCGCCGAACTGGTGCGGGAACAGGTGTTGCACTTTACCCGGCAGGAAGTGCCCCACGCCGTGGCCGTGATCGTCGAAGAGTTCAAGGAGCGGAGCGAGGACCTGACCTATATCTCCGCCACCGTGTACGTGGAACGGGATTCCCAGAAGAAGATCCTCCTGGGGAAAGGCGGCCAGATGCTCCGGCAGATCGGGCAGGCCGCCCGGCAGGAGATCGAGGCCTTCCTGGGGAAGCGGGTTTACCTGGACCTGTGGGTGAAGGTGCGCAAGAACTGGCGCAAGGACCGCCAGGCCCTGCGCTGGCTGGGCTATGACATCACCCGCCTGGGGTAAGGGGACTTTTCCAAACGCCGTAAAAACGCTGCCGCCGGCCGGCTCCAGAGGGGGCGGCCGGCGGCAGAATGGTCCCCATCTCACTCCGACGGTTTCTCCCGGGGGGTGCTCTTCCTGACCCCGGGCAGGTTGCGAATCGTCTCCACCAGGTCCACGCCGGTGAGCGCCTCCACCGCAGCCGGCACCTGGGCGATGATGTTGGCGATGTCCTGGGTGATGCGGGAGGCGCCGGCCCCGCCGCCGTCCCCACCGCCGCCGCTGATGACCACGATGCGCTCGGTCCGGGAGAGCGGCTCGGCGATGGCCGCAGCCACCTTCGGCATGGCCTCGATGAGTTGCTGGATGATGGCCGCCTGGTTGTACCTGGCCCAGGCGGCGGCCTTTTTCTCCATGGCCTCGGCCTCGGCCAGCCCCTGGGCGCGGATGACCTCGGCCTGGGCCAGCCCCCGGGCCTGAGTGGCGTCGGCCTCGGCCTGGCCGATGGTGCGGATGGCCTGGGCCTGTCCCTCGGCCTGGGTCAGGGTCTGGTATTTGGTCGCCTCGGCCAGGGTGCGGATGCGCATTTGCTCGGCTTCGGCCGGCTTGACCACGGTGGCCAGAAGTTCCTTCTCCTTGCGCAGAACTTCCTGTTCCTGTACCTCGATCTGCTTGCGCTTCTCCACCACCTGGACCTGCACCTCCTGCTCCTTCACCGCCTGCTGGGTGATGTTCTGCTGGAGGGCATAGGCCAGGTCGGCCTCGGCCCGCTTGCGGTCGGCCTCGGCGTCGAAGGCGGCCGTCTGCACCTTGTAATTCTTCTCCGCCTCCTTGATCCTGGTCTCGGCCAGCAGTTCGGCCTCGCGGGATTGTTGCTTGGCCATGGCGGCCTGGATGGCGGCATCCCGCTGGGCCACCGCCTCGCCGATGGCCGCGTCGCGCTTGCGTTCGGCCGTCGGCTTGACCCCCAGGGCCTCCAGGTAGCCCTTTTCGTCGCGGATTTCCTTCACCGTGAAGGAGACGATTTCCAGGCCCATCTTGGCCAGGTCGGCGGCGGAGACCTCCTGGACCTTCTGAGCGAAGGCGTCGCGGTCGGAGTTGATCTGCTCCGGGGTGAGGGTGCCCAGGATGGCCCGCAGGTGTCCTTCTAACGTCTGGAGGGCCACGTTGCGCATCTCGTCGGCGCTCTTGGAGAGGAACTGTTCGGCGGCGGTGGCGATGGAGATGTCGTCTCCCCGGACCTTGATCTGGGCCACCCCCTCCACCGTCACCGGAACGCCCTCCGCGGTGTAGGCCCGGGAGACGAGCACGTCCAGGGTCAGGAGTTCCAGGGAGAGGATGTCCAGCCGCTCCAGGACGGGGATGATGATGGCGCCGCCGCCTTTGACGATGCGAAAGCCGCGCCGCACGCGCTGTTTGGTCACTGGGTCGAACCAGTAGTGGGTTCGGCCGGAGATGATCATGGCCTGGTTGGGGCCGACCTTGCGGAAGCGGCTGGCCAGGTAGGCCAGGAAGACGATGAGCAGGACCGCCAGGCCGAAGATGATGAAAAAGATCAGTACGCCGGACATGGGAGCCTCCTTTCAGTCTACATATCGCAGATCCACCAGGGCCACGCCGTCCACGATGTCGAGCACGGTGACGGGGGTATCGGCCGGAATCGGCCGGCCGTCTATGGAGCGGGCCGGCCGGGTATAGCGAAAGCCCCGGGCCTCATAGACCACTTCTCCCAGCCCACCCTCGGGAATGGAGATGAGCACCCGCGCCGGGGCGTTGCGAATGTCCTGCCAGGTCGGGGCACTGCTGACCCCGGCCTGGGAGAGGAGCAGGCGGTAGAGGAAGAAGATGCCGGCGGCCATGGCGGTGCCGGCCGGCAGGGCCACCAGCAGGCTGAGGAACGGCCCCAGGCCGAAGAGGCGGGTTCCCAGCAGGCCAAAGCCCCCCAACCCGCCCAGAAAGGTGGCGATGATCACGGGGTTCCAGGGCAGAAGGGGCGGTTGCTGGGCTTCCCCCTCGGCGGTAAAGTCGTGCTCCAGATGGGCCGCATGGCCTGCCTCCGCCCCATGCTCCAGGCTGACCCCATGCCCCACATCGGCCCCGTGCCCCAGGTCCACCCCGTGTCCCAGGTCGGCTCCGTGTCCCAGGTCGAAGCCGTGACCCATATCCGGGGCGTGGCCCAGGTCTACGCCGTGCCCCAGGTCGAAGCCGTGGCCCATATCCGGGGCGTGGCCCAGGTCTACGCCGTGCCCCAGGTCGGCACCGTGCCCCAGGCCACCTCCGTGCCCCAGGCCGAAGACGGCCAGGAAAAGGGCATAGAGCAGGCCGGAGGCGAAAAAGCCCAGATAGGCCCATTCCAGGATGCTCCAGTCGGCAAACCAGGCAGCCATCGTCGCCTCCGGCAGGAAAGCACCAGATTTTCCCGCAACCTCATTATACCCCAACTCGCCCGAACCGGCCAGCGTCCCCCGCCCTTCCTGGGTCTGTTTCAGTTGGGTCGGTTTGGCCGACCGACGAAACGGATACAGTCTCTGCCCTTCCTACGTGGGATGGTGGAAAAGGTTTCCGTATCGCGTCTGTTTGCCGCAGAGAACGCAGAAAATCCTCCTTCCATCCTCTCGGCGCCCTCGGCGCTCCCGGCGGTAAACGCCTGCTCCGTACCGTTTCCCCGCCGGCCCCAGATATGGTATAATATCCGCCGGATAGAGCGGTTCTGGAGGTAGGCCCTTTGCCCCGCTCGCGCTCGGTACGTCGCCTGTGGCTCTTCTTCCTCCTGGCCCTGATCGGGCTGGCCGGCCTGCTGGCCGACGGCTTCACCCTGGGGCCGTTTCTCCAGCCGGCCCTCCCTCCCCCGGTCTCCCCCCACACCCTCCCCCATACCGACCTCAACCCCTATGGGGTCAACATCTTCCTGGATAAGGAGGTGGAGGACTGGAAAAAGCGCCGCACCATGGAGATGATCGCCGCCGCCGGCATCGGCTGGGTCCGACAACAGTTCTCCTGGGCGGAGATCGAGCCCCGGCCGGGCGACTTCTGGGACAGCCGCTACAACAAGAGCAGTTGGGAAAAGTTCGACCGCATCGTGGAGCTGGCCGAGGAGTACGGCCTGCAGGTCATCGCCCGGGTGGACCGGCCGCCGGCCTGGGCCCGGCCGGCCGGCAGCAACCCCCAGGCCCCTCCCAGCGACCCCCGCACCTACGCCGACTTCATCGGCGAGTTCGTCCGCCACTACCGGGGACGCATCCACTATATCCAGGTCTGGAACGAACCCAACCTGCATACGGAGTGGCGGCAGGGCGCCCCGGTGGATGCCCGGGCCTATGTGACCTTGCTGAGGATGGCCTATGAGAGCGCCAAACGGGCCGATCCCGACGTCCAGATCCTCTGCGCCCCTCTGGCCGTGAACAACGTGGACGACCCCAACCGCCTTTTCCTGAGCGAACTGACCTACCTGGAGGAGATGTACCAGGCCGGCGTCGCTCCTTATTGCGACATCATGACCGCCAACGCCTATGGCTTCAACGACCCCCCGGAATCCCCGCCCGACCCCAACCGCTTCAACTTCCGCCGTGTCGAACTTTTACGCCTGATCATGGAAAAGTACGGGGACCAGGACAAGCCCATCTGGTTCAACGAGTACGGCTGGAACGCGGCCCCGCCCGATATACCCGCCGAGAAACTGATCTGGGGACGGGTGAGCGAGGAGGAACAGGCCCGCTGGACCGTCGAAGGCATCCGTTACGCCCGGGAGCACTGGCCCTGGGCCGGGGTCATGACCATCTGGTACTTCCGGCAGGTCGGCGACATCCCGCCCGATTCGGCCGAATACTACTTCCGTATGGTCAACGTGGACTTTACTCCGACGCCCCTCTACGAGGCTGTCCGGCGGGCGACCACCTCTCTGGGGACGGCTTTTCCCGGACGTTACGAGGAAACCGCCGCTCCCCTTCGCCGGCAGGGCAACTGGAATCCGCTCCACAACCCTTCCTGCAGCGCCCGCTCCTGTCTGGCCGGCGACACTCCAGGGAGCCGCCTGGTGCTCACCTTCCTGGGCACCGACCTGACGCTGCGCCTGCGCCGGGGGCCGGATGGGGGACGCCTGCTGGTCACCGTGGACGGGGTTTCCGGCCAGGGCACTTCCCTGCCCCGCAACTCCTTTGGCCTGGCCTACCTGGACCTCTACAGCCCGGCCGAGGAATGGGTGGAGATTCCGCTGCTCCAGGGGTTGGGAGAGCAGTTTCCCCCCCAGGAACACCGCCTGGAACTCGTCATCGCCGAGGAGAAATCCCCGGCCTCCGAAGGCCACCTCTGCGTTCTGGACGGTTTTTCCGTGGGCATCCGGCGTTCCTACCTGCTCTTCGGGGCACTGGCCGGCCTCTCCCTGGGCCTGAGCGGAATTGCGGGCGTCGAATTCCTCCGGGAACTCCGCCGGCCTCCGGCTCCCCGTCTCCGTCCCGTTCCGGTCAACCCATGGACCTACAGATGTCCAGCGCCTTCTTCTCAGGAGCAGGCGGAACCTCCTGGGCAGGAACCTCCCTCATCCCCCTCCGAGCCGTCGTAGGTGCTCCACCACTTCGGCCACCGTCTCGTCCGGCGTGGAGGTGCCGGCCGTCACCCCGACCCGGCGAAGGCCGGCCAGCCATTCCGGCCGTATCTCCTCCGCCCGCTCGATGAGGTAGGTCGGAACGCCGGTGGCGGCACAACTCTCGGCCAGATGGCGGGTGTTGGCGCTGTGCCGCCCTCCCACGACGATCACCGCCTCCACTTCGGCGGCCAGTTTTCGGGCGGCCGGCTCCCGCCGGGCCACCGCCGCGCAGACCGTGTTGAAGATGCGCAGTTCGCGCAGAGAACCCATGGCCTCTCGGGCCAGTTCCGAAGCAAAGGTCCGGTACACTTCCTCACGCTGGGTGGTCTGGAAGAGCACGGCCAGGCGGCGATGGGTCTGCCAGGGCAGGGGCAGGCCTCGACTTTGGGCATTTTCCCGAACCTCTTCCAGGGTGCGGCCGGCCACCGCCCCCGCGCCAGCGTGTCCCAGGATGCCCCGCACCTCCACGTGGCCCGGGTCCCCACAGATCACCACGCCGTAGCCATCCCCGGCCATCTCCTGGGCCAGCCGCTGCACCCGTTCCACCAGCGGACAGGTGGCATCCAGCAGGGTCAACCCCCGTTTTCCGGCCTCGGCAAAGACCTCCGGCGGCGCCCCGTGCGCCGTCACCATGGCCACCTGATCCGGTCCCACCTCGTCCACCCCCTTCACGACCTCGATGCCCAGCCGGCGCAACCGCTCCACCACCTGGGGGTTATGCACCAGGTCGCCCAGGGTGCGGATGGCCTTGCCCTCCCGGGCCGCCCCCTCGGCCATCTCCAGGGCCCGCCGCACTCCCTGGCAAAAGCCCATCTCCTCCGCCAGCACAATCTCCACCTTATTCCTCCTTCGGTCCGGAAGAAAAGAGCGGCAGGCGCACGGTAAAGGTGCTGCCCTGGCCCGGCCGGCTTTCCACCAGAATATCGCCCCCATGCTCCCGGGCGATCCAGCGGGCGATGGGAAGCCCCAACCCCAGCCCCGTCCGGCGCACCCGTCGGTCGTCCCCTCCTCCCCGGTAGAAACGCTCAAAGATATGGGGCAGGTCCTGGGGGGAAATGCCCACACCGGTATCGGCGACCGAGAGACAGGCCCAGGAGTCCTCCCGGTAGAGGGAAAGGGTAACCGTCCCCCCGGCCGGCGTGTACTTCAGGCTATTATCCACCAGGTTCAGGAGGAGTTGCTTCAACTGGTCGGCGTCGCCCAGCACCTGGGCCTGGTCTTCCTGGCCCAGGCGCACCTCCACCCCCTGGGCCAGGTGGCGGGCCTCGCGGTAAACCTCCAGGAGCAGGCGGTCCAGTTCCACCGGCCGGCGCTCCGGATGAATCCCGGCCTCGGCCCGGGCCAGCGCCAGGAGGTCGGCCACCATCCGGGAAAGCCGGTTGACCTCCCGTTCGATGTCGGAGAGCGACTCCTGGAGCATCTCCGGGTCCTGCCGGGCACCGTGCTGGAGCACCTCCAGGTTGCCCCGGATGGCGGCCAGCGGGGTGCGCAGTTCGTGGGAGACCTCGGCGATGAAGCGTTGCTGGGCCTGAAAGAGGTGTTGCAGCCGCTCCAGCATCTCGTTGAAGGTGAGCACCAGGCGGCCAACCTCATCCCGCGCCCGTGGCGGAGGGAGACGCTCCCCCAGGTCCTCGGTGGCGGCGATGCGCCGGGCCGTCTCGGTGACCCGGGCGACCGGGGCCAGGGCCCGCCCCGAGAGAAAGGCCCCGCCCAGGAGGGAAAGGAGCAGGCCGATTCCCCCGCCGAGGAGGAGGATTTCCAGGAGGCGTTGCAGCGTCTCGTCCACCGAACGCAGCGGCATGGCCACCTGCAGGACGGCGGCCGGCCGGCCCTCGAGGGCGATGACCTCGCTCCGCATCCGCAGCCGGATGTTTCCCACCTGGACGATGCGCACATCCACCTGCCCCTGGAGCACCTTTTCCCAGTCCTCCTCCGGCAATCCTGGCAGGGTCCGGTTGCGCAGATTCGCCGAGGTGGCAGCCACGATGCCCGCCGGGTAACGCACCTGAACAAAGATGCTGGGGGAAGCAAAGACGTCGAGGGGAGGCAGGGTGACCACCTCCTGCCAGTTGAAAGGGGTGATGGCCACCCGTCGGCGGGCGCTGGCCTGCACCTCCTGGGCGGTTTCGGCGAGCGTCCGGTCGATCTGGGCCAGCAGGCTGTTCTGGAGGACGGCGTAAAGGATGCCCCCAAAGACCGCAAGAAGCAACACCAGCAGGCCGCTGTACCAGAGCAACAGCCGCAGGCGAATGGACAAGTTATTCCTCCCGAAGCACATAGCCGATGGAACGCACCGTCTGGATGAGCCGCTTTCCGCCACCGGCTTCCAGTTTCTGGCGCAGATAACGCACATAGACGTCCACGATGTTGGATTCGGGAACGTCATCGCGGTAACCCCAGATATTCTCCAGGATCACGTCACGGGTCAGGACCTGGTTGGGGTGGCGCAGGAAGAGTTCCAACAGGTCGAACTCGCGGGCGGTCAGGTGGATGGGCCGGCCGGCCCGTTCCACGGTGCGGGCCTTGGGGTCGAGCACCAGGTCGGCATAGGTGATTCGGTGAACCTCCTCCCGCCGGTGACGGGCCCGCCGCAGCAGGGCCCGGATGCGGGCCAGCAGTTCGATGAAGGCGAACGGCTTGACCAGATAATCGTCGGCCCCGCTCTCCAGGCCGGCCACCCGGTCCGGGACCCGGTCCCGGGCGGTCAGCATCAGGATGGGCAGTTCGGAATCGCGCTTACGAAGACGTTCGCAGACGGCAACCCCATCCATGCCGGGCAGCATAACGTCCAGAATCACCAGGTCCGGCGGGTCCTGCTCGGCCAGGACCAACGCCGTTTCTCCATCGGGGGCGGTGGAGACGCGAAAGCCCTCGAAGGTAAGCCCCCGGCGGAGGTATCCCAGAATCTCGGGTTCATCATCCACAACCAGGATATGCTGGCGACCTGTTTCGCTCATCGATCTACCCCCGACTTGCCGGGAACGCGGAAATCCATCCTCTCCGCGCCCCCGCATCCCCGGCGGTAAACACCCGCCGCCCATCGTTCTATCCCATTTTACCACAAATGGCGGCGGGCGCGCTTTGACTTCTCCCGTCCGCGTGGTATAATTCCTGTGTCTGCCAGGCATCTTCCGGTTCCAGCCGCGCGACGCATACACCGGGAGAGGGGTTGCGGGAAAAGTCCTTGGCCGGGGAAACGATTCTGATCATCGATGACAGCGTGGATGTGCGCACCCTCCTGGGAGAGCGGGTTCTCCCTGCCCGTGGCTACCGCACGCTGACGGCTCCCGATGGACAGGAGGGCCTCTGGCAGATTCGTGCCCGCAGGCCGGACCTGATCATCCTGGACCTGCGCCTCCCCGATATGAACGGAATGGAACTTTTGCACATCCTCTCCGCCGAGGGCTACGATATGCCGGTGATCCTGCTCACCGCCCACGGTTCGGAGTGGATCGCCGCCCAGGCCCTGCGCCTGGGCGTTCAGGACTATATCATCAAGCCCTTTACCCTGGACGAGGTCCTCTCCAGCATCGAGCGGGCGCTGACCACCCGGCGCCTGCGGCGAGAACGCAACGCCCTGAACGAGCGCCTGAAGTGTTGCCGACAGGCCCTATACCTGCTCCAGCGAAGCGAGGCGCCGTCGGGGAGCGAGGAAGAACTGGGCCGCCTGGTCGAAGGCGCGATGGAGATGGCCGGGGCGCGCCGCGGACGGCTCTGGCTGTACGAAGAGCGGGAAAAGGCGCTCTATGTGCGGGTGGCCTGGAATGGGCAGGAGCGCCGGGCCGTCCTCCTTCGCCATCGGGAGGAACATCCTCAGGTCGAGCAGGCTCTGGCCCAGGGGACGGCCCAGCAGTGGACCGAGGGGAGCGGGGAAGCCGGCGGGGTCGGCCTGGCCCTGCCCATCTTCCTGGCCGGCCGGCCCGGGGCAGTCCTGGAAGTCCTCCTCCCGACCGAAACGCCCCCGGAGGAGGCCGGACTGGCCCTGCAGGCCCTGGCCGACCGCATCGGGCTGAGCCTGGAACAGGGCCGGTTATCCCGGGAGGTCGCCGCCCTGCGCCGGCGCTTCGAGGCCCTGGCCGCTTTCTCCGGCGACGCCCTTCTGGTGCTGGACCGGGCCGAGACCATCATCGCCGCCAGCCCCTCCATCGAGGCGCTGACCGGCCGGCCCCCCGCCCAGGTGGTCGGCCGGGACTTTCGGCAGTGGATTCGAGACCTGGAGTCTCCCCAGGGGGAAGTACTGGAATGGTATCTCCACAGGTCGTTCCAGGAGAGGGCTCCGGAGCGCTATGCCCTGCTTTTCCAGGGGCCGCTGGGGGAGGCCCGCCAGGCCGAGGTGGAGGTGCTCCTGAACCAGAAAGAGGGGGAAGAGGAGCGGCATTACCTTCTCTTCCACGAGACGACGGCCCAGGCCCGACTGGAACAGGAAGCCCGCTCCCTCCGCCACCTTTGGGGCGAGGTGGTCCGCGGGGCGCGCCTGGGCCTGTTGCTGACCGACCTCAGCGGCAACGTCCTGGCCCTCGGTGCGGCGCTTTCCGAGGTGTTGCCGGTGCCCGGAGAGGCCTTGTTGGGCCGGCCGGTGTGGGAGGCTTTTGCCGGGGAAAGACACCTCCTGGTGGAAGAACTGGCCCGGGCCTGCCGACAGGGAAAGGGCTATGTGGAGTTGCCCTCGCCCCGGGCGGAGGCCGGCCGGCTGGGGCTGACCCTGCTCCTCCTTTCCGGGCCTGAAGAAAAGCCGCAGGCCATAGCCATCCTGGTCGGACCGGTCCTGGCCGCCGAACCCGGTTGGGAGGAGCAACCCCGATGAAGGTAACGTTCTGGGGCGTCCGAGGCACGATCCCCACCCCAGGGAAGGAGACGGTGCGCGTCGGCGGCAATACCCCCTGTGTGGAGGTGTCCACGCCCGACGGGGACCTCCTCATCCTCGATGCCGGAACCGGCATCCGCCCTCTGGGCCTGGACCTGGAGAGGCGTTTCCCCGAACGTCTCATCGGACATATCTTCCTCAGCCACACCCATTGGGACCATATCCAGGGCCTGCCCTTTTTCCTGCCGATGCGGCGGCGGGGCAACCGCCTGACCATCCTGGGGGAGAAACGGGTGGACGAGCGGCTGGAGCACATCCTGGCCGGCCAGTACCTGGACACCTACCTGCCCTTTTCCCTGGCCGAGATGGAAGCCGATGTTTTGATCAAGGAGATTCGTGAGGGGGAAACGGTCGTGGTGGGAGAGCAGACCCTGGTGACCGCCTGCCGGCTTGACCACCCCGGCGGCGTCCTGGCCTACCGCATCTCCTGGCGGGAGGTGGCCCTGGTCTATGCCACCGACCTGCGGCATCCCCCCGGCGGGCTGGACGAACGCCTGATCGAACTGGCCCGGGGAGCCGACCTCCTCATCCACGATGCCCACTTCACCCCCGAGGAAGCCGTCCTTTTCCCCCACTGGGGACACAGCAGCTGGCTTCAGGCCACCGAAGTGGCCCGGGCGGCCCGGGTCCGGCGGCTGGTCCTCTTTCATTACAGCCCCGATGCCACCGATGCCGACCTGGAGGCCGTCTGGGAAAAGGCCCGCGCCCACTTTCCGGAGACGTTCCTGAGCCGGGAACAGGAGAGTCTGGACCTGCCCTGAGCGCCGTTGCCTTTTGTCAAAAGAAATGATGAGGGAAACCGTGCTTCGACCTTACGACCCCGAACGCGACCTCTCTGCCGTCCTGCGCATCTGGAAAGAGGCCGGCTGGGTGCCCCCGGGGAAGGAGGAGGCCACCGCCTTTATGCTCTCCTGCGGCCGGCCCATGGTGGCCGAACTGGAGGGCCAGGCGGAATGCTTCGTCCAGACCGTTCCGGGGACGCTCCGCTACCTGGAGGAGGACCTCCCCTTCTCCGGGGTCGCCGCCGTCGCCACCAGCCGGGTGGCCCGCCGGCGGGGGCTGGCCGGCCGGCTCACCGCCCTGGCCGTGGCCCTGGACGCGGCCGAGGGGGCGCTCGTCTCCGCCCTGGGGATGTTCGAGCAGGGCTTCTACGACCGGCTCGGCTTCGGCACCGGCCCCTACGAGCACTTTGTCTCCTTCGACCCGGCCCACCTCCGGGCCGCCGGCCAGCCCCGTGTCCCTCGCCGCCTCACCCCCGACGACTGGGCCCTCGTCCACGCCTCGCGGCTGGCCCGCCGGCGCGGGCACGGCTCCATCAACGTGCACCCGCCGGAGATGACCCGGATGGAGATGGCCCACCACGAAAACGGCTTCGGGCTGGGCTACTGCGACGGCCCCCACGGGGAACTGACCCACCATATCTGGTTTGCGACCCGCAATGTGGAACACGGCCCCTACTCGATTCCCTGGATGACCTTCCGGGACGCCGGCCAGTTCCAGGAACTCCTGGCCCTGCTCCGGGACCTGAGCGACCAGGTGCACCTGGTGCGGATGCGCGAGCCGCCGGGCGTTCAGTTTCAGGACCTGCTCCTTTTCCCCTTCCGCGCCTACCGAACCACGCGGGGTTCGGAACTGGAAAGGGGGATATGGGCGGCGGCCCCTTATCAGGTGCGCATCTGCGACCTGGCAGGTTGCCTGGCCCGGACGCACCTTCCGGGCGGCCCGGTGCGCTTCAACCTGCACCTGAGCGACCCCATCGCCGCCTACCTGGACGAATCGGCCCCCTGGCGCGGCCTGTCCGGCGAGTACGTGGTCACACTGGGAATGGAATCGGGCGCCCGGAGCGGCACCGACCCCTCCCTGCCCACCCTGCGGGCCTCGGTGGGGGCTTTCACCCGGCTCTGGCTGGGCGTGCGGCCGGCCGGCGGCCTGACCTGCACCGACGACCTCTCCGGACCGCCGGAACTCCTGGCCCGGCTGGAGCAACTCCTCCGCCTGCCGTCCCCGCTGCCGGATTGGGATTTTTGAAGCCCCGGTTTTTCTACTTCCAACCACCTGGCCAGGCTGCTCGACGCATTTGAAAGAGGGCCGGACCGATGGTACAATTCATCTCGGCCAACCTGGCGGGCAGAAGCGGGGGCCAAAGGACTCCCGTTAGCAACGACAGGAGTTGTCGGGGAAAGCGATGGAAAACTATCATAGTGCAATCGAACGCCTCTACCAGGACGAGACCCTGACCGCCGACGTGGACGACGCCACGGCGAAGGTGCTCCTGCGCTGGGGCGAGGAGAGAATTCGGGCCGGCCGGCCCGAAGAGGAGGTGCGCCAGGCCATTCGCGCCCTGAACCGGGTCATCGCCCGACGGGCCACCCTCGCCCCGGCCGAGGCCTATGCCCGCCTGAGGGCGGCCGGCCTCCCCGTGGACGAGGCCGTCCTTTCCGGCCTGTGGGCAGAGGCGCCGGCCGAGGAGGAGTGGGCACGGCGGCTGGTGGGAACGTCGGCCGCGCAAGAGGGCCGAACGGCCGGGCAAGGGAAGTGGTGGCAACGCCTTTTCTTCTGGAGGAAGCGGCCATGACGGCCTTTTCCTTCGAAATTGTCGCCGAGGACGCCCACAGCGCGGCCCGGGCCGGCCTCCTCCATACGCCCCACGGCGATGTCCCCACCCCCGTCTTCATCCCGGTGGGCACCCAGGCCACCGTCAAGACCGTCTCCCCCGACGAACTGCGCCAGGCCGGAGCCACCATCGTCCTGGCCAATACCTACCACCTCTACCTCCGCCCCGGCCCCGACGTGGTGGCCGAACTGGGCGGGCTGCACCGCTTTATGGGCTGGGACGGCCCCATCCTCACCGACAGCGGCGGCTTCCAGGTCTTTTCTCTGGCTGCCAACCGCCAGGTCTCCGAGGAAGGCGTGACCTTCCGTTCCCACATCGACGGCAGCCTCCACCTGTTTACTCCCGAACGGGTCATCGAGGCTCAGGAGAAACTGGGGGCCGACATCGTGATGCCGCTGGACGAATGCACGCCCTACCCCTGTTCTTATGAGGAGGCCCGGGAAGCCCACCGACGCACCCTGCGCTGGGCCGAGCGCTCCCGGAAGGCCCATTGCCGGCCCGATCAGGCCCTCTTCGGCATCGTCCAGGGCAGCGTCTATCCCGACCTGCGCCGGGAATCGGCCGAGACGCTGGCCGGCATGGATTTCCCCGGCTACGCCATCGGCGGCCTCTCCGTGGGCGAACCGAAGGAGGCGATGCACGCCATGCTGGAGGTGTGCGTTCCTCTCCTGCCCCGGGAGAAACCACGCCATCTCCTGGGGGTCGGTTCGCCGGAGGATTTCTTCGAAGGAGTGGCCCGGGGGATGGACATGTTTGATTGCGTCCTGGCCACCCGTATCGCCCGCCACGGCGCCCTCCTGGTGCGCGAGGGCCGCCTGAACATCCACAACGCTGCGTATGCCCGCGACCCCCGTCCGATCGAGGAGGGCTGCGCCTGCTATACCTGCCGGCACTTTTCCCGGGCCTACCTGCGCCACCTCTTCCAGAGCCAGGAGACCCTGGGGTTGCGTCTGGCCACCCTCCACAACCTGCACTTTCTCTTCCACCTCCTGGCGGATATTCGCCGGAGCATCCTGGACGGCACGTTCCTGACCTTGAAGGAAGAGTTCCTGGCTACCTTCCGGCCGATCCCGGAGGAAGTTCGCCGGAACGAAGCCGCCCGACGTCGCCTGGCCCGCTCACCTTCCTGAAACGGAGGATGGGAATGGAATCCGGTCGCCCTTCCTTCCCCAGGAGATGGTTCAGGCAGGCTCGCCCGCTCGGCGAAGGGTGGATGCGGCTGGGGCTTTTCCTGGCCCGCATCCTCCCCCGCGCCGTGGGCTACCCCCTGGTGCAGACGATTGCCTGGCTGTGGGGACTTTTCGCCCCGCACACCCGGGGCATCCTGGAAAGCAACCTGCGGCCGGTGCTGGGGGAAGGGATTTGCCGCCGGCGCTGGGTGGCGTTGCGCATCTTCGTCCATGCCGCCCGGCAGTACTATGAGATGTTCTACCTGCCCTCCCTCCCGCCGGCCAGGATCGCCAGCATGGTGCACTTTGAGGAACCGGGATGGTCGCGCTTCGTCGAGGCCCATCGCTCCGGGAAGGGGGTCATCCTGATCGCCCCGCATCTGAGCAGTTTCGACCTGGCCGGCCAGGCCATCACCGCCCGGGGCTACCCGATGCTGGTGCTGGTCCTGCCGGAGCAGGAGCGCGGCTTTCTCTTCCTGAACCGGCTGCGCGAGTTTCAGCAGACGCGCATCATGCCGGTAGGGCCCAAGGCCCTGCGCGCGGCGCTGCGCGTGCTGGAAGAAGGGGGAATTGTGGTGACCGGCGCCGATCGGCCGATCAAGGGGCAGGGCACCGTGGTCGAGTTCTTCGGCCGGCCGACCCTCCTCCCCGATGGGCACGTCCGCCTGGCCCTGCACACCGGGTCCAGCCTCTTCCTGGCCTATTGCCGGCGGGAAAAAGGGGAGTACCGGGTCAACATGGTGCCCATCGAACTCTTACGGGAAGGCGACCGCGAGGCCTGCGTCCGCGAGAACGTCCAGCGCATCGCCCGGGCCATGGAGCCGTGCATCCGCGCCCACCCCGAGCAATGGCACCTCTTCCAGCAACTCTGGGATTGAACGGGCCGGCCCTACCTGATCCGCTCCTCAACCTTCTGGAGGATGGATGCCCGAAGATCGGCCAGGCCGGCGAGGACCTTTTTCATCCGCCGACGGACCTCGGCCACGAACGGCTCGTCCTCGATGGTGGGCAGGTTGATCTTGACGTTCAGCAGGGCGCTGTGGACGGCGGCCTCGCCCAGGAGGGCGGCGATCCCGGCATCGCTCACCGCCAGCCGCGAGCCCTTCTCGGCCACCGGGCCGGCCAGTTCGACCACCTGGCGGGCGGCCTCGGCGATCTCCAGGGGCACCCGGGTGGCCTCCATGGTGGCCTCCTGGACGGCGGCATAGCGGTCGGCCTGCTCCTCCTCCGTCTCGTGAGGGAGTTTATAGGCCTCCGCCAGCCGGCCGTAGGCCTCCACATCGGCCTGAATCAAGGCCTGGAGTCGCCCTCTCAACTCCTCCGCCGCCTGGCGGTGTCGGCGAATCTCCTCCTCCACCCCGGCGTACTGCTTCTTGCCGATGGTCAGGTCGCAGACCATCGTCACCAGCCCGGCGGCCAGCGCCCCGCTCAGGGCGGAGACGCTGCCCCCGCCCGGCACCGGGGCCTTGCTGGCCAGTTCGTTCAGGAATTCCTCGACCGTCTTCTGCAGAAACGTCTCGCCCATCGGATCACCTTCGTCCTTCGCGGCGCAACGGATAGCGCCCGCATGTTTCCCGTTCATCGCAATAACCCAGCCGTTCGCACTTGGTTACCAGAAACGAGCCCAGGAAAGGTTCGGCCGCACGCACGACCTCGGCCACCCGGGTGAAGAGTTGGCGAATCTCCCATTGGGCACGAAGGCAGGTGCGCAGTCCGACGACGTGGATGAGTTCGCGCAGGTTCATGGTCATGGTCAGGTTGGTGGTCACCGCCTGGGGCAGGATGAAGCGGGCGTCCTCCGGGGGGATGCCGGCTGCCACCGCCTCCTGGTAGAGGCGTTCCAGGCCGGCCATCGTCTCCCGGTAGCGCCGGAGCCATTCCTCACCGGCCCGCTCCCAGGAGGCCGGGGTCACGTAGGGAAACGGCCCCCGGACGTAGCGCTGGGATTGCTGGCTGTAGGAGGCCAGGCGGTGGCGGACGAGTTGATGGCTGGCCGTGCGGGAGATTCCGGCGATGGCAAAGGTGAAGGAGACGTGCTCCAGGATGGAGTGGTGGCCGCTTTCCACGATCTCCCGAACCAGGCGCTCCATCCGCTCCGGCGTGGCCGGCTCCGACCACAACTCCGCCGGCATCTGCGCGCTGTAGCAGGTGCGGGCGGCGGTATAGAGCAACCGCAACGGGTTGGGGGTATAGGCCAGGAGAGCGACTTCCACCGCCATCCCTCAGGAAATCGGTCCAAAGCAGAAATAGCCCAAAGCAGCCAGGCAAAGGTAGGCGCCGTAGGGCATATAGTCGCCGGCCGAGTGCCGCCGGAGGAGGAGCAGCCCGGCGCCGGCCCCGGCCAGGACGATTCCCAGGGAAAGGGCCCACAGCGCCCCGTAGAAGCCGGCCATCGCCCCGATGCTTCCGGCCAGCCAGACATCCCCCAGGCCCAGGGCCTGGCTGCGGAAGAGCACCTGCCCCAGGAGAAAGAGCAGGCCGAAGAAGACCAGCCCAACCCCCAGGCCGGCCAGCCGGCTCTGCAGTTCCAGGCGCCAGTTTTCCCCCCAGAACGGGGAAAGCAGGGCCAGAGCGGCAGGGGGAAGGATGATCAGGTAGTAGATGTCCCGGTGGAGCCAGTCCAGGAAAAGGGTGAGGAGGAGGGACAGGCTGAAGAGGGCGTAGAGGCCGGCCGTCCCGCTCAGGCCGTGCCGCCAGACCAGGAGGGCGAAGACCGCTCCGGTCAGGAGTTCAACCAGGGGGAAAAAGAACGGTATCGGCTTTCGGCAGTGCCGGCAACGTCCCCGCTGCAGGAGATAGCCCAGGAGGGGCAGGAGTTCCCAACCCAACGGCTGCCCACAACGGGTGCAACGCGGCCGATGGAAGAATCCCCCATGGCCGGCCTCCCGGGGCAGGCGCCAGATGAGCACGCCCAACAGCGTTCCCAGGAAGAGGCCCAGCATTCCGGCAAGGACGATGTACACCATCGTCTCCCGTTCGCATCACGCATTACGGCCGATAGCGGGCCACGTTGGCGGCATGTTCCTCCGGCGTCCGGGCGAAGGCATGCTCGCCGCTGCCGTCGTTTTTGGCCACGAAGAAGTAATAATCGGTCTGGGCCGGCCGCAGCGCCGCCTGGAGCGAGGCCAGGCCGGGGCTACAGATCGGCCCGGGGGGAAGGCCCATGTTGCGGTAGGTGTTGTAGGGGCTGTCGATCTCGGCCAGGCTTTCGATGCCCAGTTCGTCGAAATAGAGCACCGGCCACCACGTCCCCTGGCGGGCGTTATAGCCCACGGCATACTGCACCGTGGGGTCGGCATCGAGCGGCATCTTGGCCGCCAGCCGGTTGAGGAAGACGCTGGCGATGATCGGGCGCTCGGCATCCACCATGGCTTCCCGCTCCACGATCGAGGCCAGAATGACCACCTCGTGGATGCTCCGCCCCTGGGCCTGGGCCTCCCGGCGCATCTCGGCATCGAACTGCCGGTCAAAGTTCTGCAGGATGAAGTCGACGACCTGGGTGGGGGTATAGGTGCGGGGGACGGTATAGGTGTCGGGGAAGATATAGCCCTCCAGAGAAGCCCCCTCCGGACGGTCGGCCAGGAAATCGTAGTCGTAGGGCTGTTTCACCGCCTCCAGGAATTCCTCCGCCGACATCACGCCCTGGGCTTCCAGCCGGGCGGCAACCTCCTCCAGGCGCAGCCCTTCGGGGATGGTGAAGGTGATTTCCTCCACCGGGGGAGAGGTCGCCAGCGCCTCCAGAATTTCATCCAGGGTCATGCCGTAGCGCAGGATGTGCCGGCCGGCCTCCAGACGCGCGTCCATCCCCCGCACCCAGGCCCAGACGCGGAAGAGCCAGTCCGGCGGAACGGGCCAGATGGCCCGGATGAGGCCCTGCTCGGCCAGGCGGCGGGCAATGCCGGCCGTGGTCTCCCCGGGCTCAACCACAAAGACCACCTCCCCCGACTGGGGAACGCCGGCCGAAGACGGCAGGGCCGGCGCCGAGGTGCGCAGGAAGCGAACGGCGTAGAAGAGGACTCCCACCACAATCAGCGCGGCGATCAGCAGAAGAAAGAAGAGAAAGCGCAGGAATTCACGCACCGTTTCCTCCATGAGAACGATACTGCCAGGCCGTAGTATAGCCTGAAACCTCTGCGCAGTCAAATGCGATGCGCCAAGCCCCGTTTGGCAGAAAACCCTGCTTCGGGTATAATGCCTGGTCAGAAGCAGACGGGCAATGCCGGGGGCGCTTTATGGACACCTTTCGCGCCATCCGTCGGGTCCTCTGGATCACGATGGGGCTCAACTTACTGGCCACGGCGGCCAAGATCGTGGTGGGTTACCTCACCGGCTCGCTCAGCCTGGTCGCCGATGGTTTCGATTCGGCCTTTGACGCCGCCTCCAACGTGGTGGGGCTGGTGGGGATTTACCTTGCGGCCCGGCCGGCCGACGAGGGCCACCCCTACGGCCACCGCAAGGCCGAAACCCTCACCGCCCTGGGAGTCTCCGCCCTCCTCTTCCTGACCACCTGGGAACTGATCAAGAGCGCCGTCGAGCGCCTGCGCAACCCGGCGCTGATTCAGGCCGAGGTCACGGCCTGGAGTTTCGGCGCCCTCGTCTTCAGCATCCTGGTGCATGCCACGGTGGTCTGGTACGAGATGCGGGAGGGCCGGCGGCTGGGGAGCGATTTCCTGGTGGCCGATGCCCAGCACACCCGGGCCGATATCTTTGTCTCCCTGGGGGTCATCGGGGGACTGGTGGCCGTGCGCCTGGGGGTGCCGGTGGCCGACCCCATCCTGGCCCTGGTGGTGGCCCTCTTCATCGCCAAGATCGGCATCGACATCGTTCGGGAGACTTCGCCGACCCTGATGGACGGAGCGATGCTATCGCCGGGACAGGTGGAGCGCATTGCCCTGGAGGTGCCCGGGGTGCGCTCCTGCCACCAGGTACGCAGCCGAGGGCACGACCGCGCCGTCTATGCCGACCTGCACCTGCGGGTGGACCCGGGAATGAGCGTCGAACAGGCCCATGCCATCGCCCATGAGGTCCAGCGCCGGCTGCGGGCCTATCGCCCCGGCCTGGTGGATGTCACCATTCACCTGGAGCCGTCCGGCTCCCTTCCCCCGGAACCGGGCCACGAACGGATCTCCATGCAGTTGCGCCGGCTGGCCACCGGGCTGGGGCTGGAAGTACACGACGTCTGGGCCCACGAAATCGAGGGGCGCACCTATGTAGATGCCCACCTGGAAGCCGATGGCCGCCTCACCCTGGGCCAGGCCCACGACCTGGCCTCTGCGCTGGAAGAACAGGCCTATGCCGAGATTCCCCAACTGGCCGGCATCACCACCCATCTCGAGCCCCGGGGGCAACAAACCGAGGCGCTTCCTCCGACCGGGGGAGAAGAGGACCTGCTCAAAACCGTGCATCGGGTTCTCTCTTCCTCCGAACTCCCCCTGCACTGTCACGAGGTGCAGGTCCGTCGAGGGGAGGACGGCTGGGTGCTCTCCCTGCACTGCTGTCTTCCCAGGGAGATGACGCTGGCCCAGGCCCATCGGCTGGGCACAAGTCTGGAAGAGCGCCTGCGAGGAGAGATTCCGGACCTGCAGCGGGTGGTGGTACATACGGAGCCGGAGGAGAAATAGGACCCGGAGGAGAGGAAATGTGCGGCGACCGCTGGCTGGATGAGCATCTGGAGTCGCTTCCACGGAACTATCGGGAGGCCTACCGTCTGGCCTGCCAGAAGATGGCGGGGCGCGACCCCCAAATCGATGCCGAGACAGCCGGGGTGCCCTATACAGACCTGGGGGAAGGCCGGGGGCGCTTCCAGGTTTCCCTTCTGAATCAGACCTATGAAATCCTCTGGCCGGGCCTGGAGATGCGGGAGGTCGGAAGCGGCACAGAGCCTCCTCTGGTGGTGCAGATCCTTCTTCTACACTATCTCCTGACCTCCGACGGCATCTCCCTGCGCGGCCAGTGGGTCTCCTTCCGGGACCTGCCCGACGGGCGGGTGTATTACCCGGCCTTTCGGGCGGGAAGCGAGGAACGGCTCCGGGAACGCTTCGGCCACGATGTGGCGGCCCTGCGGGCAGCGGCGGAGCGTCTGGGCGGCCGGCCGGCGGCGATGGCCGACCACGCCTTTGTCTTCCAGGTCCTGCCCCGTCTGCCCATCGCCCTCCTCCTGTGGGAAGGGGACGAGGAGTTCCCGCCCGAAGTGCGCCTCCTTTTCGACAGCACGGCCGCCAACTACCTGCCCACCGAAGACCTGGCGGTGATCGCCCGCTACCTCTGCGCCTGCCTCCTGCGGGCGGCGGGATAGGTGTCCCGGGGCGCCACCCCGGCCACACCCCCTCCGGCCGGTTGCCGGCCGGCCCTTTTGCCGGGAGCCCTCACCTCTCCCCCGTCCCCTCCCGGAACGCCGCCCCGGCCCGTGTACTCCGTCCAGAGCGCGGCCGGCGCATACCCCCCGGGGGTATGTGAGGCCGGCGGCCGGCCCACGGTGGGCATCCATCCCCCCGCCCCCAGGTCGGCGCAGGCCGACCGTCAGGGGGAGGGCGACTTCCGTCGACCCCGCCCACGCCTCCTTGCCCCCGGCCAGCGCATACCCCCCGGGGGTATATGAGGCCAGCGGCCGGCCCGACGGCCACCCCCGCCTTTCGGGAAAGGCCGGCTTCGGCCAACCTCGGGGGCTGTGGGGACAACCGGCCTCCCGCTGGCGGGCTTTCAGCCCCCGGATGCGCCGGCCGGAAAACGTTCAACGTGCAACGTGCAACGCTCAACGACCTGGGCCGGCCTCTTTGCCGGGGGCTCTGCCCCCGGCACCCCCGCTGGGGGGTATTGTTGAACGTTAACAAAATAACCGGATAGTAAGCCGACATAGCGTAGCAGGCCATCTGAACCCTTTGCTTCGCCTACACCCGTCTTCCCACCG